>Ga0137403_10007096_pt1 | contig 12705 bp, 14 predicted proteins | sample CZOMad2_1_16fung_FD_122057 | JGI IMG/M metagenome (GOLD analysis project Ga0137403, IMG submission 122057) | Vadose zone soil fungal communities from Angelo Coast Range Reserve, California, USA - CZOMad2_1_16fungal (Hybrid Assembly) | ecosystem: Environmental > Terrestrial > Soil > Vadose zone... | reverse complement strand
CCAGGTTCAGCACCGCGTGCGCCAGTGATGGCGCATCGAACAGGCGCTCCTTGGCGAGCGCGTACTCGGCCATCGAACCGTGATAGTCCAGATGATCGCGCGTCAGGTTGGTGAACAGCGCCAGATCGAACTGGATCGAATCGGTGCGTCCCTGATCGAGGCCGATCGAAGAGACCTCCATCGCCAGCGCCTGCGCGCCGCCGTCAAGCAACGCGCGCGCCTGGCGCTGCAGCCCGATCGCATCGGGCGTGGTCAAGGTCGAATCGGTCTGCAGCGCGTCCGTGAAACCGGAGCCGACGGTGCCGATCACCGCACAGCGCCGGCCGCAGGCCGTGAGCACCTGGGCGATCCAGTGGCTGCACGAGGTCTTGCCGTTGGTCCCCGTCACGCCCATCGTCCACAGTTTCTCCGAGGGACGCCCGTAGACTTCGTGAGCAAGAGGACCGACGAGCCCGCGCAGATTGCCGACTCCCATGTTGGGCGCGCGCCAAGCGCTGCTCCATTCGAAGCCGTCCCTTTCCCACAGAACGGCGGCGGCGCCGCGCTCGAGCGCGCCCGCGATGAAGTCGCGCCCGTCGTGGCGCCCACCCGGGTAGGCGAGAAACACCTCCCCCGCGGCCAGTGTCCGGCTGTCCACGGCGAGGCCCGTCATGCGCACCCCTTGCGCGGCGAGTCGCTGCCGGATGTGTTCGACCTGATCTCGCACACTTAAACGCTTTCCTTCACTTCCTCTCCTTCGGGGGGCAGCTCGATCGGCTGCATCGGCCCGTCGGGCGGCACGTCGAGCACGCGCAGCGCCCCCGCCATCACCTGCGCAAATACCGGCGCCGCCACGGTCCCGCCGTAGTAGCGACCGGCCGAGGGCTCGTCGATCATCACCGCGATCACGAGGCGCGGGTGCGAGGCGGGCGCGAAGCCGACGAACGAGGAGACGTACTTGTCGGCGGCATAGATGCCGTTTTCCTGCTTGTGCGCGGTGCCTGTCTTTCCGGCGACGCGATAGCCCATGATCTGCGCGCGGGGCGCGGTGCCGCTCCGGTTGACCGCCATCTCGAGCATGGCGCGAACCGCTCCGGCAGTTCTGGGTGCCATCACGCGCCGCGCAGGGGGAGGTATGTCCACGCGAAGCATGGAGAGCGGGACCAGGTCTCCGTCGCGCGCGAAGACGCTGTAGGCACGCGCGAGCTGTACGAGCGACACCGATATGCCGTGCCCGTAGGACATCGTCGCCTGCTCGATCGGTCGCCAGCTCCGGTACGGCCGGAGCTTTCCGGGCGCTTCTCCGGGAAAACCCAGGCCGGGCGCGGCGCCGAAGCCCACGTCCCGGAACATTTCCCACATCGACTCGGCAGAGAGTGCAAGCGCGATCTTCGCCGCGCCGACATTGGAGGATTTCTGGATGACCTGCGCCACCGTGAGCGAACGCTCGAAATGGGCGTCGTGGATGGTGGATGCCCCAATGCTCAAGCTTCCAGGGGCGATCTGGATCACGGAATCCGGCCTCACTCGCCCCCCTTCCAGAGCGAGGGCGACGGTAAAGGGTTTAAGCGTCGAACCGGGTTCGAAAGTATCGGTCAGCGCACGGTTCCGAAGCTGCGCGCCGGCAAGCTTGTTGCGGTTGTTGGGGTTGTATGTCGGGAAATTCGCGAGCGCGAGCAGCTCGCCCGTGTCGACATCGATCACGACGACGCCGCCCGCCTTCGCTCGGTGCTGAGCGACCGCCGCTTTCAGCTGCGTGAAAGCGAGGTTCTGGATGCGGGCATCCAGAGCAAGAGTGAGGTCGTGCCCGTCCTGCGCGGCCTTGATCGACTCGACGTCCTCGACCGTCTGGCCGAGTCGGTCCTTGATCACTCGGCGGCTGCCGGGCTTGCCGGCGAGCCCGTCCTGAAACGCGAGCTCGACACCCTCCTGGCCGATGTCGTCCACGCCCGTGAAGCCGAGCACGTGCGCGGTGACTTCGCCGCTTGGGTAATAGCGCCGGTACTCGCGGTTCTGGAATAGCCCGGGGATGTGCAGATCCGCGACGCGTTCGGACACTTCCGGCGGGATCTGCCGTTTGAGGAAAACAAAGTCCCTGCCCGTGTCGGAGAGGCGTTTATCGATTTCCCTCGGCGACATCTCGAGCGATGCCCCCAAACGCGCAAGCTGCCGTTCGCTGGGGTGCACTTCGCCCGGGATCGCCCAGATCGATTTCACCGGAGTGCTGATGGCGAGCGCTTCGCCGTTGCGGTCGAGGATGCGGCCGCGGTTTGCCGGAATTTCGATAATGCGGCTGTAGCGGGATTCGCCTTTTGCCTGCAGAAAATCGTTGTTCAAGCCCTGCAAGTAGACAGCGCGGCCGAACAGCACGCCAAAGCATGCAATGAAGACGTAGAGCAGGAGTCTCGAGCGCCATGTAGGCAGGGTGAGCGCGAGAACCGGACTGGCGGCGAAATTCATTTCGCCGTCTCCTGCGGCCGTACGATGTGGAGGCGTTTCGCGTCGGGGACACGCATGTGCAGCTGGCGGCTGGCGATGCGTTCGACGCGTGCGTGCACCGCCCACGTACTGGCCTCGAGCTGCAGCTGACCATGTTCGACTCCGAGCTGACGCGAACGTTCCTGTTCCTGCTCGAGATCCCCGAAGAGCCTGCGCGCCTGATGTTGCGACGCCACGAGGCAAAGCGCGCAGGCGGCGAGCACGAAGAGAAGAAGAAGGTTCAGGCGGACCATCGCGGCTCTAGGCGAGCTTCTCTGCTACGCGCAGCACGGCGCTTCTGGCGCGCGGGTTGGCCCTGATTTCCTCGGCTCCCGGTCTTCGCGGAGGGCCGACGATGCGCAGCTTGGGCGGAGGCATCTCCCGCGCCTTGACCGGCAGACGCTCGGGAAGGGTCGGCCGGGCGCCTGCCCGCATGAAGTTCTTGACGATGCGGTCTTCGAGCGAATGGAAGCTGATCACCGCCAGGCGACCCGAGAGTCTGAGCGCAGCGAGCGCCTGAGGCAGCGCTAGCGACAATTCCTCAAGCTCCTGATTGACGTGAATCCGTAGAGCCTGAAACGTCCGCGTCGCCGGGTTCTGGCCCGGTTCACGCGTCCGGACGGCCGCAGCCACGACAGCGGCAAGTTCCCCGGTCCGCCGGAGAGGCCCTCTTCGCCGAGCAGCAACAATCGCCTTTGCAATCTGTTTAGCAAACCGTTCTTCGCCATAGTTGCCGATGACCTCCCTTATTTCCCCTTCGTCCGCCCGCTCCAGCCACTCGGCCGCACCCGTGCCGCGGGTCGGGTCCATGCGCATGTCCAGAGGTCCGTCGCTGCGAAACCCGAAACCGCGCCGCGGGTCGTCGAGCTGCGGAGACGACACGCCCAGATCGAAGAGCACGCCGTCGATCTCGCCTGCGCGCAGCGCGTCGAGCGCGGCCTGGAGCTCGCTGAAATGCGCATGGGCGGGCGTGAACCGCGGGTCGCTCACCGCGCGCGCCGCTGCGAACGCGTCCGGATCCCGGTCGATCGCGATGAGCCGACCGTTCGGGCCGAGCCGTTCCAGGATCAGGCGGCTGTGGCCGCCGCGGCCGAAAGTCGCGTCCACAAAAGTGCCGTCGGGTCGCAGGTCGATCGCCAGCGCGTCGACCGCGGGGTGGAGAAGGACGGGAATGTGCGCATCAGCGTTCACAGCGAGAAGTTTTCAGTCCCCGGGGGCGGGTTAGCACCCACTTGCGCCAGGCCTCGCGCAAGGCGCTCATCCCACGCGGGGATGTCCCATATCTCGAAATGGCTCCCCTGCCCCACGAGCATCACGTCTTTTTGTAGCCCGGCGAACTTGCGCAGCGCGGGCGAGATGAGGATCCGGCCCTGAGCATCCGGCTCGAGCTCCTCGGCGAAGCCGACCAGCAGCCGCTGCCACCAACGCGCCTGTTCGTTGAAGCTGGAGAGGGCCTGGACCTTGGCGCCGATCGGTTCCCAGGCAACTCGCGGATAAAGAAGCAGGCAGCTATCGGGGTGGGCGGTGAGGACCACCGCACGGCCTCCGGATAACAAGGCGTCGCGATGCCGGGTCGGCACGGCAAGCCTTCCCTTGGCGTCGAGACTCAGCTCTGTCGCCCCTTGAAACAAACGTCCCCCTTCTGGTGGCGAAACGAAGCGCCACAGTTCCCCACTAAAATCTACTTCTTACCACTCTAGAGGAAAGCGAAGGGACGGTCAAGCCTGAAATTGATGAAATTTTTAACTACAACAGGGACTTAAGAAGGCTTTCTTAGAATCAGCTTGATATTGAATAATTGCCTAAAAATTAATAACTTAGGATGCAAAGTGAATGTAATACATTAGGAAATCAAGGACTTCCGATGATTACCCTCGGGACCCACCCGGGCGGGCGAATCCCATTGCCGACCAGCGAATCTAATGCAAATGCTTTTTTCCGGTCGCGCCGGCAGGACGCGCCTGAGTGCGGTCCTGGGGCGCTTCGGACGCGCTGCGCGCGAAGAGCTGATTGACGAGCGCGTGCACCTCGCCGATTTCGGCGTCGCCGAAATGGCGCCCGAGCAGGGCCGAGAGATCATCGATCATGCGCCGCCTCTGCATCTCGCGGATCGCATCCGGCGTCGGGCCCACGAACACCCAGCTGTGCTCGTCCTGGCCGTCCTCCTGGTAGTAGCTCACCTCGACCGCGGCGGCCTCCTCCGAATAGGGGGAAAGCGACTCGAACGCCCCCTCGAGGGAATGCTGAAAGTTGCGGCCGACGTACCCGGTCCAGCAGATATCGAGCGCGCGCCTGCGCCGGTCGTACACGATGCCGGGCTCGTCCTGATGGGCGCTGCGCGCGTCGGCCAGCCCGTCCACATCGACGTAATCGAACCAGGGCCTCAGGGCCACTTCGATCTCGGTTTGGCTGACGCCGTTCCTGAGAAGAACGGTGCCGTGAACGTGAACTTCGGTATGCATGCTTTCTCGCTCCGGGGAAACGTCGATGCTATGCCGAGTACGCGCGAACTTCAACCCTGATTTGGTCGCGGCAATGGGATAATGCCGCAGCAAGGACTCCAGGAGCCCCGATGCCCGCACCCGGCGATACCGCCAACATGGCGCTGTTCTGCGATTTCGAGAACGTGGCGCTGGGTGTACGCGACGCGAAATACGCCAAGTTCGACATCTCCAAGGTGCTGGAGCGCTTGCTCCTGAAGGGGAGCATCGTGGTCAAGAAGGCCTACTGCGACTGGGAGCGGTACAAGGACTTCAAGGCTGACATGCACGAGGCCTCCTTCGAGCTCATCGAGATCCCGCACGTGCGCATGTCGGGCAAGAACTCGGCCGACATCCGCATGGTGGTGGACGCGCTCGACCTCTGCTACACCAAGTCGCACGTGGACACTTTCGTCATCATCAGCGGCGACTCCGATTTCTCGCCCCTGGTCTCGAAGCTGCGCGAAAACGACAAGATCGTGATCGGCGTGGGTGTCAAGAACTCGAGCTCGGACCTGCTGGTGGCGAACTGCGACGAGTTCATCTTCTACGACGATCTCGTGCGCGAGAAGCCGGGGAAACGCCAGCACCGCAAGAAAGCAGAGAGCAAGCCCGCCACCGAAGGAGCGCCGAGAGACGGCGAAGACAAGACCGACGCGGCGCTGGAGCTCGTGATGCAGACCGTCGAGGCGCTCATCGCCGAGCGCGGAGCGGAGGAGAAGATCTGGGGGTCGATGGTCAAGCAGGCGCTGAAGCGGCGCAATCCCGGCTTCAACGAGTCCTATTACGGGTTTTCTTCATTCTCCAAGCTGCTCGACGAGGCGGCGGCGCGCAACATGCTTCAGCTCGAGCGCGACGACAAGTCCGGCGGGTATATCGTCAAGAGCGCAACGCACTAGACACGGTCGATCACAAGCGCGATCCCCTGCCCCACCCCGATGCACATCGTGCAAAGCGCGTAGCGGCCCTTGATCGCCTGCAGCTGGGCGATCGCGGTGGTGACCAGGCGCGCGCCGGAGGCGCCGAGGGGATGGCCGATGGCGATCGCGCCGCCGTTGGGATTGACCTGTTGCGCGTCGTCGGGCAACCCGAGATCGCGCGTCACGGCGAGCGCCTGCGCGGCGAACGCCTCGTTCAGCTCGATGACTTCCATCTGCGAGAGCTTGAGGCCCGTCTTCTCCAGCACCTTGCGCGTCGCGGGAGCGGGCCCGACGCCCATGATGCGCGGCGCGACGCCCGCGGTCGCCATTCCCAGGACGCGCGCGCGCGGCGTGAGCTTGTGTTTTTTCACCGCGGCGTCGGACGCGAGAATCAGCGCGCAGGCGCCGTCGTTCACCCCTGAGGCGTTGCCCGCGGTGACGGTGCCTTCCGGCCTGACCACGCCTTTCAGCTTCGCCAGCCCTTCGAGCGTCGCGTCGGGGCGCGGATGCTCGTCGCGGTCGACCGAGGTCGCAGCGCCTTTCTTCCCCGGAACGGAGACTGGGACGACCTCGGCCGCGTAGAAGCCCCGGGCGTGAGCCGCCGCCCAGCGCTGCTGGCTCCGGAGCGCGAACGCGTCCTGATCGTCTCGCGCCACCTTGAATTCGCCGGCGACGTTCTCCGCGGTCTCCGGCATCGAGTCGATGCCGTACTTCGCTTTCATCGCGGGATTCACAAAGCGCCAGCCTATGGTCGTGTCCTCGATCCTGGCCGCGCGCGAGAACGCGCTGTCGGCTTTCGGAAGAACGAAGGGCGCGCGCGACATGCTCTCCACGCCCCCCGCGATCATCAGATGCGTTTCGCCGCACTTGATCGCGCGCGCCGCCGTGCCTACGGCGTCCAGGCTCGAACCGCACAGACGGTTCACCGTGGCGCCCGGCACTTTCTCCGGCAATCCGGCCAGAAGCAGCGCCATGCGCGCCACGTTGCGGTTGTCCTCGCCCGCCTGGTTGACACACCCGTAGATCACATCGTCGATCGCGCCCCAGTCGACGGAGCGATTGCGCTCCATCAGCGCCTTGATCGGAAGCGTGGCGAGATCGTCGGTGCGGATCGAGGAGAGCGCGCCTCCATAGCGTCCGAAAGGCGTGCGAACGGCGTCGCAGATGAAAACTTCGTTCATTTTGGTCTCGAGAGATCGGAAGCCGGCTATTGTAAATCAGCCTGCCGCCGGGAAATCTCAGACCAGGCCGTTTACGGGAATCGCAGCTCCGTGGATCGCCCTCGACGCATCGGAGGCGAGAAACAGCACGACGTCGGCGAGTGCCTCGGGCGCCACCCAGCGGCGCGGATCGGCCTTGGGCATGTCGGCGCGGTTCTGGGGCGTGTCGATGGTGCTCGGCAGGATGCAATTGACGTTGATGCCCTTGTCGCGCAGCTCGGCCGACATGCTCTCGGTCAGGCGAATGACGGCGCTCTTGGACGCGCTGTAGGGCCCCATGTTCGCCTTGCCCGAAAGGCCCGCGAGGGCGGCGATGTTGATGATTTTTCCCTGGCCTGCCGCGAGCATGCCGGGGACCACGGCGCGGGCGCAGTTGATCACCGATTTTGCGTTGAGGCCGAGCATCAGGTCCCAGGTGTCCTCGGGCGTCTCGTGCACCGGCTGCCCCATGCGGAATCCGCCGGCGATATTGCACAGGATGTCGATCCGGATTCCTGCCGGCAGAGCTCGCGCCACGGACTGCGCGTCGCGAAGGTCGGCGAGCGCGAACCGTCTGCCCTCTCCCTCGCCTCCGTAGGCGGATTGCAGGTGGTCATTCTGGTGATCCATGAGGATCAGCGAAGCCCCCGCGGCGGCGAACGCCCCCGCGACCGCGCGGCCGAGATTGCCCGCCGCGCCCGTGATCAGGCAGGTCTTGCCGTGGAAATCCACAGTCCGAGCCGGCTCGAAGCTATGCGGCCGAGCGGGTCTTGGGCTTCACCCAGTACTCGGGCGAAGCCTTGGTGTCGGCGAGCTTGCGCGCGTCCTCGAAACCCGGCGCCATCGAGGCGGAAGTCCCGGCGAGCACCTGGTGGTGGTCGATGTTGAGCAGCCTGAGCCAGCTCTGCTGCCCCAAGGTCAGCCCGATCATGCAGCCGAGCTCGACCAGCTCCGCCTCGCTGAAGTGCTGGTACATGCGCTGCCAGAAAGCGTCATCGGCCGGGGTGTGCCAAGTGATCGCCTCCGCGTATGCGAGCGCGGCCTTCTGGCGCTCGTCGTAACGCGTCGATTTCTCGAAATCGAGCAGGTCTCTGACCTGGTCCTCGATCACTGCGCCGCTCGATGTCGCCTTGACCGAACGCTGGTTGCCGCAGTACTCGCATTCGACCGAGCGCGATACGTACAGGCGGCACAGCTCCTTGATGGAGTGATCGAGCACCCCGTTCTTGAATATGTCGCGCCACGAATTCGCGAAGAACCAGAAGCAGGCCGGAACGTGGGCGCGGATCGCCGAGCTCTCGGGGCGCGGCGTGCCCTCGCGCTGGCAGCGCTCCATCTCCTTGCGCATCTCGGCGTCCATCTCTTCGAGCGGAACGTAGCTGATTCTCTGCTTTGGCATGACACCTCCTGCCGGTTGGCTTCCGGACGATGCGACGCGCGACTACTGCGGCTTGAAGCCGGCCGCCTTGAGGATGCGGGCGTAGTCGCCGATCTCCTTGCGGACGAGCTTGGCGAATTCCGCCGGATTCATGACCATGGGTTCCTGGCCGACCTTGGCCAGGCGATCGACCACGTCCGCGCTGCCGAGGGCACGGTTGACGTCCTTGTTGATTTTCTCGACGAGATCCCCCGGAATGCCCGCCGGCGCCCATAACCCGAACCAGAGTGTGAACTCGTAACCCGGCACGCCGGCTTCCGCAACGGTCGGCACGTCCGGGAAAGACGTCTGACGCTTCGTGCTGGTCACCGCCAGCGCGCGCAGCCTGCCGTCGCGAACGAAGGGGATCGCTGGCGAGATCGGCGAGAAATAGGCGGCGACGCGCTCCGACAAGAGATCGGACATCACTTCCTGCGTGCCCTTGTACGGGATGTGCGTCACGTCGATTCCGGTCGCCAGCTTGAAACTCTCCAGGTTCAGATGCGTGCCGCTGCCGACGCCGGCGGAGGCGAAGTTCATTTTGCCGGGTGCCGCCCGGGCCTCACTCAGAAGGTCGGCGAGCGATTTGATCTTCGAGCTGGACGAGACCACCAGAACATTGGGGGCTCCCGCGAGGGGGGCGATCTCGACGAAATCCTTCAGAGTGTCGTAGGGCAGCTTGGCGAACATGGATGGGTTCGCCGCGTGCGCGTTGGAATTGATGAGCAGCATGTAGCCGTCCGAGGCTGCCTTGGCAACCACTGCCGATCCGATCGACCCGCCCGCGCCGCCGCGGTTTTCCACGACGACCGGCTGGCCCCAATACTCCGAGAGCTTTTGCGTGACGACGCGACCGACAATGTCCGTGCCGCTGCCCGGCGGGAACGTGATCATCACGTGCACCGGCTTGTCCGGATATCCCTGAGCGAACGCCTGCATGCTACACGCCGCTGCGATGGCGGCAAAAATTCTTGTGAATAGCTTCATGCGAATCTCCTCTGTCAAAGATCTTTACGAGAGCCCGTCGCCGACCTGGACATTTTCCGGCTTGAGCTTGAAGCCCGATGCCTCCGCCTGCTGCACCAGCAGCATCGAGAAATCCTCCTCGGTCATGCCCTTGCCCATCATCGCTTGAATCAGGTCGCGGGTGATCGCTGCTAGCGGCATGGGCACCTCGAATTTGCGCCCGGCTTCCAGGCCCAGATCCATGTCCTTGCGCAACAGGTACGGCGTGAAGGTCACATGGAAATCGAGATTCACGAATGCCGGAGCCTTGTAGCGGGTGAAGGTCGAGCCCATGACGCTCTTGTTCAGAAAGTCGAGGAACGCATGGCGCGGGACGCCCGCTTTCTCGGCGAGCACCGTGATCTCCGCCATGCACTGCGTGACCACCCCGAGCATGACGTTGTGGCAGATCTTGACGATGCGCGACAGCTCGCCTTCGCCGACGTAGGAGGAACCCTGCCCCATCATGGCGAGATACGGCGCGGCCTGGTCGTACGCCGCCTTGGGACCCGACACCACGAAAGTGAGCTTGCCCGCCTTGATCACCTTGGCGTTGCCCGACACCGGCGCGGACAGCAGCTCGACACCCTTGGCCGACAGAATCTTGCGCAGGTCGGCCGATCCATCCAGGGAAATCGAGGAGCACTCGACCACCATGCGCGGCTTGGCGGAGCCGGAAAGGAGGCCCTTCGGGCCAGCAAGCACTTCCCTGACGTCGTCGTAGGTCGACACCATGCAGAACACGATGTCGCAACCGGCGAGGTCTGGAATGGAATCGACGATCTTCGCGCCGTCCTTGGCGAGCGGCTCGGCCTTGGCCCGCGTACGGTTCCACACCGCGATGTCGCAACCGCCCTTTGCGAGACGCCGCGCCATCTCGAAACCCATGCGCCCGGCGCCGATCCAGCCGATTTTCTTGCCCTTCGCGGAGCTCACTCCGTTCTCCTTCGCTCTTCTCTGTCGCTCATTTTGCGGGCTCGATCACCGCGAGCACCGTTCCCACGGGGACGGTCTTGCCCGCCTCGACCAGGATCGCCTTCACGACACCGGCGGCGATCGAGGGAATTTCGGTGGTGACCTTGTCGGTCTCCACGTCGAACAAAGGCTCGTCCGCCTTGACGGTGTCGCCGACCTTCTTGTACCAGTTGGCGACCGTTCCTTCGGTCACCGTCTCGCCCAGCTGCGGCATGATCACGTCCATTGCTTTGCTCCGTTCCTGCGCTCAGCGGCCAAGGCCGCGCTTCACTTCGGCGACGATGCGCGCCACCGTCGGCAGCACCGCATCCTCGAGCTGATCCGCGGAGGGCAGGGGCACGTGCGGCGTGGTGATCCTGATGATCGGTCCCTTGAGCGCGCTGAAAGCTTCCTCCTGGATAATGGAGGCGATCTCTGCGCCCCAGCCGCACAGCCGCGGGTTCTCCTCGACGGTGAACACGCGCCCGGTACGCGCCGACTCCGCCAGGATCGTCTTGGTGTCGAGCGGAACGAGCGATCTGACGTCGATCACCGTCGCCCGGATACCTTCACCCGCGAGAGCCTCCGCGGCCTTTTCCGCCCTCGGGACCATCGCGGCGAGCGCGATGATCGTGGCGTCCGCGCCGGTGCGCAGCACTTTCGCTTTCCCGAGCGCCTCGACGTGCTCGCCGTCGGGCACCTCGCCCTTGTTCGCGAGCAGGCTCTTGTGCTCGAAGAACAGCACCGGATCCGGGTCGCGGATCGCCGCGGCGAGCAGGCCCTTCGCGTCGGCGGGGTTGGACGGTGCGATCACCTTGATGCCCGGGATCGCCATCGCCCAGTTCTCCACGCTCTGCGAGTGCTGCGCTCCGAAGCGCGAGCCCGCGCCGTTCGCGGTGCGAATCACCAGGGGAATCGTGATCTGCCCGTCGCTCATGTAGCGCGTCTTGGCGATCTCGTTCGCCACGTAGTCCCAGCAGCAGGCGAGGAAGTCCGAGAACATGATCTCGGCGACCGGCTTCAGGCCCGTCATCGCCGCGCCCATCGCCGCGCCCAGGATAGCCAGCTCAGAGATCGGCGTGTCCTTCACGCGCCTGGGTCCGAATTCCTCGAAGAGGCCCACCGTCGTCTTGAACACGCCCCCCGCGGCGGCCGTGTCCTCGCCGAACAGCACCACGCGCTCGTCGCGCCTCATCTCCTGCGCGATGCCCGCGGCCACCGCGTCCCTGTAGCTCAGTTGCGCCATGCGTTGCCTCCGTCGGCCCAGACGTCGGTCATCGCGGACTCGAGCGCGGGCGTGGGCGAGGCCTTCGCCGCTTCGGTCGCCTGGTCGAGCCTCGCCATCGACTCGGCCTCGATCTTGGCGAGCGCCGCCTCCGCGATGCCCGCGGCGAGCAGCCGCGCGCGGTAGAGCGCCACCGGATCGCGCTTCATCCATTCCTCGAGCTCTTCCTTCGGCCGGTACTTCGCCGGGTCGGCGCGCGAGTGGCCGCTGTGCCGGTAGGTCAGGCACTCGATCAGCGAGGGTCCGCCGCCCGAGCGCGCTTTGGCGATCGCCTCGCTCGCCGTGCTGTATACGACATCGGCGTCGTTGCCGTCGATCACCTGGCGCGGAAGGCCGTAGCTCGCGGCGCGGTCGGCGGCCGGGTGCTTCACTGCGGTCACCGCCGAAATCGGCGTGTATTCCATGTACATGTTGTTCTCGCAGCAGAAAATCACCGGCAGCTTCCATACCGCGGCGAGGTTGAGCGCCTCGTGAAACGCGCCGATGTTGGTTGCGCCGTCGCCGAAGAATGCGACCGCGACCTGCTTGGTGCCGCGGTACTGCGCCGACCAGGCTGCGCCCGCGGCGATCGGCAGGTGCGCACCGACGATGGCGTACGAGCCCATGACGCCGTGCTCGACGCTCGTCAGATGCATCGAGCCGCCCTTGCCCTTCATCAACCCGCATTGCCGGCCCATCAGCTCGCCCAGTACCGCCTTCATCGAGGCGCCGCGCGCGAGCGTGTGATGGTGTCCGCGGTAGGTGCAGAAGGTGTAGTCGTCCTTGTTCATCGCGGCGGCGAACCCGGCTGCGACCGCTTCCTGGCCGAGCGCGAGATGGCTCGTGCCTTTCACCAAGTTCTGCAGGAACAGGTCGTAGGCGCGCTTTTCCGTGTGGCGGATCTCGACTTGCAACTGGAACAGCCGCAGCCGCGTGGCTTCGGGAATCTCCCCGGTGCGCGCGGGGTGGGCTTTCTGGGTGACGCTCATGTTCTCGGATTACTCCTTGC
>Ga0137403_10007095_pt1 | contig 12705 bp, 10 predicted proteins | sample CZOMad2_1_16fung_FD_122057 | JGI IMG/M metagenome (GOLD analysis project Ga0137403, IMG submission 122057) | Vadose zone soil fungal communities from Angelo Coast Range Reserve, California, USA - CZOMad2_1_16fungal (Hybrid Assembly) | ecosystem: Environmental > Terrestrial > Soil > Vadose zone... | reverse complement strand
AGGAGCTGGGAGACGGCGTCGTTGGCCTGGAGGATCTTGCCCTCGAGGTCGGAGACGAAGACCGGGTCCGGGGCGTTCTTGATCAAGCTCTCGGCGTAGGCCCGGGCCTTGTCGAGCTCGCGCATGTCGCGCAGGATGCCGATGGCGCCGATGACCTTGCCGTCGGGGTCGCGCAGGGCGGAGGCGTTGAGGGTGGTGGGGATGACCTCGCCGCTGGCGCTCTCGGGGTTGAGGCGGGCGTTGCGGGTGACGCCCCGCTCCACGACCTCCCGGAGGGCGGCCAGGAACTCCCGGGTTTCATCGGGGGAGATGATGCGTGAGAGCGACTGCTCGATCAGCTCGTCCGGGCGGAAGCCGAGGAGGGCGAAGACGGCGTCGTTGGCCTGCAGGATCTTGCCCTCGAGATCGGAGACGAATACGGCGTCCGGGGCATTCTTGATCAAGCTCTCGGCGTAGGCCCGGGCCTTGTCGAGCTCGCGCATGTCGCGCAGGATGCCGATGGCGCCGATGGCCTTGCCGTCGGGGTCGCGCAGGGCGGAGGCGTTCAGGCTCGTGGGGATGACCTCGCCGCTCGCACTGCGAGGGTTCAGGACCACGTTCCGCATGACACCCCGTTCGACCACTTCGCGCAGCGCCGCGGTGAACTCGCGCGTCTCCTCGGGGCTGATGAAGCGCGAGAGCGACTGCTCGAGCACCTCGTCTTGACGGAATCCGAGCAGCTGGGAGACGGCATCGTTGGCCCGCAAGATCTTGCCTTCGAGGTCGGAGACGAACACCGGGTCCGGGGCGTTGGCGATGATGATGTCGGCATCCAGCGAGCCGCGCCATTTCGCGCCTCTGCCGTCGCCCTTGACCATGCCCGGTTGCGTCACGAGTTCAGGCCGTCTAGCCATTTCGGACCCCCTTCACAGATCGGCGGCGCCGCGGTCAGGTAACCCCGATCCTCTCCCGATCACAAAATCCGCTGCTACCGAGTGGCGATCGTTGGTCTCGTCGCGATCACCGTGTTTCACGAGGCTCGTTCGCTAGCTGCTTCACTGGCGCGCCAGGGGGGTCGACTTCGTCGTCCGCATCCCGCCGGAGCCCGGTGACCTCAGGTAGTGACCGGGTCGTTAGCTCGAGCTCCTCGCGTAAACCCTATAAAGCGATGCGAAGTGTTGATCGGGTGGCCGGGCTTGTCAAGTGACGAAAGCTCTACCCTGGCCACGTGGATCGTCGGACGGGGCAGTTGGGAGTTCCCGGCAGAGCTCGTGCGCGACGGCTCCTTCCGCCGGATTGGACCAAGGTCTGTACATAGGGCCAAGGATGAACCCGAGCGCGTCCCGCTCCCCGTGGCCCACCGATAAGGGGCGTTTATGTCGCCTACGCTCGACTTACGGAGAGTACTCGCTGCGGCACCGGCTGTCCTTCTGCCAATCACAACCTGTGCGCGCATTGAGCCGCCGCGAGCATCCCGAGGAGGGGGCGCCTGAAGCTCCAACGCTAGGGTTCCTCGTTCATGGGCCACGGATCTCCAGTTCCGGCAGCGTCTCGGCATCCCGCTGCGGCAGGAAGGCGTCGACGAGATCCGCATTCCCGGCGAGCGCGCGTATCGCGACCGCGCGCGCCTCGCGCGCGAGGGCCTCCAGATCGACCGGCGCATCCACGACGCGCTGATCCAGCCCGCGGAGAGCAGGCGCGGCGCCTGAGAAGCTGTCGGGGCCACGCCCTCGCTTATACTGCGACGATCATGCGAGAGAACACGCTCAAGCAGCGGCTCTACGCCGGGAAGGCTGCCTTCGGCGTCATGTGCACCTTCCCCTCGCCCCCCGTGGTGGAGATGCTGGGCCACCTCGGGTTCGGTCGGCCGGCTGGCTACGGCTTCAAGGGCGCCACCGCGGACTATGCCAGGGAAGCCAACCGCCAGACCCTGGTGCCGGGGGTGGATGTGTACTTCATCGGGTCCGGCGATCTTTCGCAATCGATGGGCCACACCGGCCAGCCGACCCACCCGGACGTGCAGCACGTGATGGAGCGCGGCATCAAGACGGTCACCGGCGCCGGGCGCATCGCCGGGTGCAGCTGCCCCGACACTCTCATCCCAAGTTCCTGGGCCTCGGCGTGCAGTACTTCCACAGCGGCGTGAACCGGCTGCTCCAGCAGAGCAGCGAGGCATATCTGAAGTCGATGCGTCAGGCCGCGGCCGACGCCGGGAGGTGACCGCCATGAACAAGATCTGGGCATCGCCCGAGCAGGCAGTCGCGGACATCGCCGACGGAGCGACGGTTGCCATCGCCGGTTTCAGTGTCCAGATCCTCGCGGAGAACAACCAGGTGAAGAACCTGATCGCGGCGTTGCGGCTGCGCTGGGACGAAACGCGATTTGTCCTCGATGACCGAGATGGACCTCGCCGTCGGGCCGAACGTTCGCACAATGGAGTGACGCCATGACAGATGACAAAGGGCCCTTGAACGGTATCCGCGTGATCGATCTGGGTCGCCATCAGGCGGGACCGCGCTGCGCCCAGGTGCTCGCCCGCCTGGGCGCGGAGGTCATCAAGATCGAGCGCCTGGGCGGCGAGGAAACGCGGTACCACGCGCCGTGGGTGCGCAAGCAGAGCGCGTACTGGGTCCAGTACAACAGCGGCAAGAAGAGCCTGAGCATGGACTTGCGCAAGGAGGAAGCGAAGACGGCCCTTTGCCGGCTCATCAAGGTGTCCGACGTGCTCGTCCAGAACTTCCGGCCCGGGACCATCGAAGAGATGGGTTTCGGGTATGACGCGCTCAAGACGCTGAACCCCCGCATCATCATGGTCAACGTCTCCGCGTACGGGCAGTTCGGTCCGTATCGCGAGCAGATCGGCTACGACCCCATCGGCCAGACCATGTCCGGCATCACCATGGTCACCGGCGACGAGGGCATGCCGCCGATTCGCGCCGGCGTCCCGATCATCGACCGCACCACCGCGCTGCATTCGGCCATCGGCACACTGGCCGCGCTCCACGAGCGAAACATCTCCGGAGAGGGGCAGAGCATCGACGTCTGCCTCGCGGATTCCGGCTACAGCCTGACCGAGATCCCCATCACCGCCTACCACGGAGCCGGCACCGAGCCTCAGCGGGGCAAGTCTGATTCAGCGCCCAGCGGCATGTACCCCTGCAAGGACGGTTGGGTCTTGATCGTGGCCGGCGACCAGCATCACTGGCCTCGCGTGTGCGCCGCCCTCGGAAAAGCCGAGTGGCAGACCGACCCACGCTTCACCACGCGTCGCGAGCGCAGCAAGCACGTCGCGGCGGTGAACGAGGCGATGCGCGCGCTGCTGGCCACCATGACGATGAAGGACGCCATCGCCCACTTCACGCGTCACGACGTGGTCGCGGCCCCGGTGAATACCATCGCGCAGGCGGCCCAGGATCCCCATCCCTGGGAGCGTCGCGCGATGGTGGAGGTTCCCGATTTCCTGGCCGGGACCATTGCCGTGTCCGGTGACTTCTGGCACTTCAGCCGGACTCCGGCCGTTGTTGGATCCACGCCCAAAGTGGGCGAGCACAACGAGGAAGTGCTGGGTGGCCTGCTGGGTTATTCGAAGGAAGAGATCGCGACGCTGTACGCGAGTGACGTGATCGGGAACTGGGACCACTACGACACCGTCCCCGGATAAACAGAGGACGACCGCCTAGACGACCTGGCAGCTCCGGACCGCAGCGGCGTTCAGCTCGAGGCCGAGACCGGGCGCGTCCGGGGCGACGAGCTCGCCGCGCTCCAGCCGCGGCATCGACGTGAGGATGCCGGCCGATCGCGGCACGTATTCCACCAGGTGACCGTTGGGGATGGCGCACAGCAGGTGCACCTGGATCTCGGGGACGACGTGCCCACACACCGGAATCCCGTGCGCGTGCGCGAGTGCCGCGATCTTCCTCCACGGCGTCACGCCGCCAACCCTGGCCAGGTCCAAAATGAGCACGTCGACGGCCTGCGCTTCCAGGAGCGCTCGGAAGGCTTCGAGATGATACAGGTGTTCGCCGGCCGCGATCGGAACCTCGAGCCGGCGGCGCAGCTCGGCGAGCCCGGCGACATCGAGATGGTGGACGGGATCTTCCAGCCACGCGATCCCTGCGTCCTGCAGGACCCGACCCGCGCGTCGCGCCTGGGCCAGAGACCAGCTCTCGGTCGCGTCCACCATGATCCTCACGTCCGGACCGACGGCGTCGCGCACGGCACGGACCCGTCGGGCCTCCAGCTCCGGCGTGGCCTCGCGCCCGAGGCGTAGCTTCACGGCGCCGAACCCGGCGTCGGCGTGACGCCTCGCCGACGCGGCGAGCTCGTCGGGAGACAGGCTGTACCACAGACCGTCGCTCGCATACGTCGGGAGGCGATCGCGATGACCCCCGAGCAGACGCCGAAGAGGTTGGCCCAGCGTCCTGCCGGCGGCGTCCCAGACGGCCACGTCGAGCGGGCACAGCGCACAGTGGAGCAAACCGCCCGGGCCCACCCAGTCACCGCGTCGCGCCAATCGATCCCAGGCCGCCTCCGGCTCCAGGACGCTCATGCCGACCAGATGCTCGCCCAGCTCGCGCGCGGCGTGGCAGATCGCCGTCATCAGATCCGGGCGCGGATAGACGATGTAGCCGACACCCTCGACGCCGTCGGACGTCGTGACCCGGGCGAGGACGTGCCAGTTCGCATCGACCGTTCGCCCGGCGGCCACGTAGGGACGATCGACGGGAACCTTCAACACGTTGACGGCGATCTGCGTGATCTTCACATTCCCGCTCCGCCTACGACGCGTCGGGCGGCACTTCGGCGAGCAGACGGCCGAAGGCGGGCAGGCGGTCGGCGCTGTCGAACGCGCGCAGCATCGCCCAGATCGACGCCTGATTCGTGGTCACCACGGGCTTGCCGAATTCCCGCTCCCAGGAGGCGACGGACGACATCGTCGGGAAATTGCCCCCGGGCACCACGAAGACCTCGATCTCCGGCCGATCGATCCGGGCGAACGCATCACGCGCGTTCTGCGGGCCGAGCTTTCCGATCGCGTACGCGTCGGTCGCGCCGAATCCTTCGAGCGCGATCGCGGCGAGCCCGTGCTTCGTCTCGAAATAGCGGGCGGCACGCTCGTTGACCGCCTCCGAGTAGGGCGACACGATGGCGACGCGGCGCGCGCCAAGCGCGCGAACGGCGCGGCCGACCGCCTGGGCCGACGTGATCGCCGGAACACCGGCGCCGGCGCTCATCCGCTTCGTCACGACGTCGTCGTAGTCCTCGGCAAAGAGACTTGCCGACGTCTGGGCCAGGATCACCATCTCGACCTTGGCCGTCCCCACCAAGCGCGACTGATACTCGATGTCCTCGTCTCGGCTCGGCGAGAAACTCCCGCCGCTCGACATGAGGCGCCCGACGTGCGCCTGGTAGGTCGCCGGCAAGAGCCGGCACTCCATCTCGACCGTCGTGTTCGTGGAAGGAATCAGAACGCCGAAATGGCGGGTCATGGGCCCAGCTTGACCGACCGGCCCGTGGCGGACGACCGCTCGATCGCGTCGATCAGCTTGTGGCGCTGGACGGCGAGGTCGAAGTCGACCTCGAAGGACCCGCCGCCACGCAGAGCGTCGGCTGCTCGCGCGTACGCCTGGGCGACGTTGTAAGGCTGACCGGCCGGAGTGCCATTCGGAGCGAACCTGTACTTGTCCGGCACCGGCATCGGTGCCATGGGCTCCTTGCCTTTGCCCGCATGCATCTGGTTCGGTCCGAGGCTGAGCGCGCCGTTCGCCCGGATGACGATGGCGCCGTCTCGCCCGTAGATCTCCAGTCGGTTGCCGCTCGGATTCGAGGGAGCGGTGGCCACGCTGATCGAGACCTCGGCGCCGCTCACCATGCGGCCGACGACGTTGATGCTGTCCGGCGAATCAACGGGCACCGCCTTGCCTTCGAGCGTGCGCCATTCGGGAATTCGCGTCGACACGCGCGCGGAGAGCTCGGCGAATTCTCCGAGCACGGCGCACAGCGCGTCGATGGCGTGCCCGCCCGTGATGGTCAGCACGTTGGCGCCATTGGCGCGTACGCCCTGCCAGATGCGGCCGGGGCCGCGCTGCAAGTGGGCCTCGGCCACGGTGTTCAGATTCGCCGTGAGCACCTCGCCGATGTATCCCTGCTTGATGAGATCACGCGCGTAGAGAATCGTGGGGTCGCTACGTCCCTGCAGGCCGACGATGCTCTTCAGCGAGCGTTGGCGAGCGAGCGCCGCCATCTCTTCCGCCTCGGTGAGAGTCTTGCCGAGCGGCCATTCGCAGCACACGGGCTTCCCGGCCTGCAGGCCGGCCATGACCAGCTCGCGGTGACCGGGCACTCGCACACAGACGACGAGCAGGTCGACGTCCGGATGCGCCGCCATGTCGCTGAACCGGTGAAACGCGTGCTCCGCACCAAACGCCGCGGCCGAGGCCTTCGCGGTGTCCTCGCGCGAAGTGCAGACCGCCGTCAGCTGGTAGCCGGGCAGCGCTTTCAGGGCGGGAACGTGCGCATTCGCGCCCCAGCCACTCCCGCCTTGTGTCACGGTGGCTCCGACGATTCCAACGCGAAGCTTGTCTGTCATCTGACCCTCCTGGCACGACATCGTCCCTGGGGCGGACAGGGTACAAGAGTAGCCCGGCGCTTGACACCTCGACGTCGCAAGCGGAACATCCCGGCTCGAGCAGCCCAATGCGGCAGATTGCCGAAGACAAGCGGTTGCCCTCCGATATCGACGCCGAGCCCGTGGTGCAGGCCGCGGCCACTCTGCGGTCGGTCATCCGCGGGCATCACGCTGAGCTCGAGCGCGAGCAGCGGTTGCCGAAAGCGTTGGTCGAGCATCTCCATAGTGCCGGGTTCTACAAGCTCGTGATGCCACGTGAGCTGGGCGGTCTTCAGGTCGACCCGCTGACCTACGTGCGCGTCGTGGAGCTGCTGGCCGAGGGCGCCGGCTCGGTCGGCTGGAATGTCTGCAACAACAGCATCGCCCAGCTCGTCACGCTTGGTCTGCCGGACGAAGGCGTTCACGAGATCTACGCGCACGGCGCCGACACCGTCATTGCCGGCACCGCCGTGATGGGAGGCGGACGGGCCGTGCCCGTCGATGGTGGTTACCGGGTCACGGGGCGCTGGCCCTTCGGCACCGGCTGCCAGGAGAGCTCCTGGATGCTGGGCAGCTTCCAGATCTTCGACGGCGTGGAGCCGCGCCGGAGCCACGATGGCAGCTCGGTCTTCTGGCGGGGGATTTTCGCGCGCTCAGAGGCGCAGATCGTCGAGGGGAGCTGGGAGGTGTCAGGGATGCGTGCGACCGGCAGCTTCGACTGGACGGTCGACGATGTCTTCCTGCCAGAGCGGCGGACGATGGTCCACGCGGGCGTCCCACTCGACAATCAGTGGAAGCGCTGGCCCGGAGTGTCGTACGCGTTGCCCGCGCAAGCCTGGGTCGGGCCGCATCACAGCGCCGTGATCACCGGAATCGCTCGTGCGGGGATCGACGCGCTCATCGAGCTGGCCGGCGAGAAGACGCCGCGCGGGCGGACCGGCCGGCTCGATGAGAGTCCTCAAGTTCAGGACGCGGTCGGTCGCGCCGACACGATTCTGAACGCCGGTCGCGCCTACCGCAGCGCGATCATCACCGAGATCTGGAACACCGTCGCGGCCGGCGAAGAGACCACGCTCGAGCAGCGGGCTCGCAGCCGGCTCGCCGCCGCCTACGCCGCCGACAGCGCGCGCGAGGCGATGGATCTGATGTTCCGGCACGGTGGCAGCACCTCGTACCGGCACGAGAGCCGCCTCGCCGAGTGCTGGCGTGACCTCCAGGTCGTCGGCCAGGCGGTGACGCTGCTCCCGGAGTGGTATCCGATGGGCGGTCGCGTCTTCCTGAACATGGACCCAGGCCCGCGCCTGCGCTGAGGAGGAGAGCCCCATGCCGTTCTACGAACGTGGCGACGTCCGCATCCACTATCAGGAAGTCGGCTCCGGGTTTCCGCTGCTGCTGATCCCGGGCGGTGGTCTGAATTCCGCGATGTCCTGGTGGGCGACCGGCGCGGCCTTCAACCCGATGGAGGAGTTCAAGGACGACTTCCGCTGCATCACGATGGACCTGCGCAACGCCAACACCGGGCAGTCCACCGGCCCGCTGCAGATCGACAAGCCCTGGGACGCCTACGCGGACGACCAGCTCGGCCTGATGGACCACCTGGGCATCCGTGAGTTCCTCGTCCTGGGCAACTGCATCGGTGGCCCGTTCATCCTCAAGCTGCTCCAGCGGGCGCCCGAGCGCGTGGTGGCCGCCGTGCTCAGCCAGCCGAGCGGACATCGGCCGGAAGATCCGGACATCTTCTGGAACAACAACACCACGAACTGGGGACCCGCCCTGGTCGCGCGGCGGCCCGACATCACGATGAAGATGATCGAGCGCTATCTACACAACATGTACCGCTCGCCGGCCGACTTCGTGTTCACCGTGACGCGCGAGTTCGTGCGCTCCTGCCAGACGCCGATCCTCGTCCTTCCGGACGACATTCCGCCCCATCCGCTGGCCATCTCGATGGAGATCGCGAACCTCGCCCCCAGTGCCGAGGCGTCGATCTACCCGTGGAAGGAGTCCAAGGACACGATCCGCAAGGTCGTCGAGCACGTCCGGACCTTCCTGAGGGCGCACGAGCCCGTGGCGGCACGCTGAACCCTATCGGCCTTCCGCGCCACCTTCCCCCTGCTTGCGCAGGAAGTCCTCGAGCTCTTGCATCAGCTTTTCAGAGTCGAGCTCTCCGTCAGGCAGGGGTTGCCGCTCCTCGCCGGCCGCCGCATCGTACTGCTGCTCGAGCCGCCGCACGTGCTCTCGTGTCGCGCGGTCCCGCGCCACCGCCCGATCACATTGGGTGCGGAAATCCTGGATGGCCTCGGCGAAACGAGACATGTCCGGACTCAGGTGGAGCAGGCGGGCCGCATAGCTCACCAGGGCCTGGATCGCCGCCGGATTCTCTGCATCCGGGAGATAGTGCGGCGCTTGTCCCATGAAGCCGACATGCTGCATGTCCCGTCGCCCCGCCGCGTCCAGGATGATCGAAGAAATACCGGTCGGGCCTTCGTAGGTTGGCACACGATAGATGCCCCAAGCTTCGAGCAGCGACCGCACGGCGGGATCGGTGCAGCGGGCCGTGACACGTATCGGCCGGGTATGAGGAGCGCTGGCCAGGAGCGCCCCGAGGGACACGATCCGCCTCACCCCGCAGCGCTCGGCCACATCGAGGAACGCGTTGGTATAGGTGCGCCACCGCTGATGGGGCTCCGGTCCGCAAAACAGGAGGAGGCCGTCTCCGCCATCCTGGCGGAGGCCGCGCCACGCGAAGAACTCGCTCCGTGGCCACTGGATCTCGCGCTCCCCATCAGCCCTCAACCGCACCTCGGGTCGTTCCTGGGTCAACACGAAAAACTCTTCGGAATCTATCGAGGCCAACCGCTCGGCCCCGAGATCGCTGACCAGGTGGCGCAGGGCGCCCGTTGCCGCCCGGCCCGCATCGATCCATCCCCCAAACGCCATGACCATCGTCGTCAAGGCGGCCGGCGGCTCGCGATCGAACGCTATGTGGTCCATCTACAGGATGCCCTCCCTCCCTGCCGATCTAGGATTGCGGCGACCACCTTCACCCAAGCGACCTGGGCTATCGCGCGATGGGGGATGCCCTCAGGCGGATGTCCTCGTAGGGTGCGGCGAAGTAGAGCAGCGGATTCAGGCCGATGGCCGGCTCCTCGACCCGCGGTCCCACCCCGTGCAACGTGGCGGGCTCGAAGATCGGAGCGTGCATGACCCGCTCGTGCATGAGTCGCTGAATCTGATGAAGCAGTGTTTCGCGCCGCTTTCGGTCGCGCTCCTGCGCCTGCGTCCTGAAGAGGTCATCGATGTCCGGATAGCCGCCATAGGCGTAGGTGGAGCTGCTGATGACGAAGGCCTCGATGCGTGAGGCCGCGTTGCCCTGCGCCGCCGTCACCGTCAGGATGAGCCCTTGCAGCTTCTTCGTTCGCCACGCTTCCATGTAGGTTGCCCGCTCCATGCTGCGCACCCGCGTGCGAATGCCGACTGCGGCCAGGCTGTTACTGAGAGCCTCTCCCATGGTGGTGAATGGAGGGAGCGGCGTCACGTCGCCGGCATCGAAGCCGTTGGGATAACCCGCCTCGGCGAGGAGGCGCTTGGCCTGGGCCGGGTCATAGGGATAGGGCTCGATCCGGAGCGCGAAGTCCACGATGCTCGGGATGATCGATCCGTTCAGACGGGAATAACCCAGTCGCTCCGCCTCGTTGATGCCCTGCTTGTCGATGGCCAGGTTGGCCGCCAGCCGGACGCGACGATCGGCCCAGGGCGACTTCGGCTTCCACTGCTCCGGGAATTCGACCCACCAGCTCGCGGTGGGGATGACGTGGACCAGCCGAAGCTTGGGGTCGGCCTTGATGGTCGCCGCCTCCAGGCCGACCATCAGATAGCCGAAATCTGCCTCGCCGGTTTTCAGCATGGCCAGGCGCGTGGTGCGATCGGGGACGCCCTTGATGACGACGCGCTTGATCGACGGCTTCTTGCGCCAGTACTGTTCGTTCGCCTCGAGCACCAGCTCCGTGCCCGGGCTCATCCGCACAAACCGAAAGGGCCCCAGCCCCACGGGGTGGCGGCCAAAGCCATCCTCGCCGACCTTCTCGATGTATTTCTTGGGCACGATCCAGGCCGCGCCGGTGGCCGGCGTGGCATAGAACACGAGAAAGTCCGGCCAGGGGCTGTTCAGGACGAACCGCACGCGATGGGGGTCGACGATCTCGACAGCCTTGACCCGCTCGTGCAGGATCTTGGCCGAGACGCCCCGGTAGCGGGCGAAGCTGAACTTCACGTCTTCGGCCGTGAACGGATCGCCGTTGTGGAACCTGAGCCCCTCCCGCAGCTTGAACTCGTACACGAGCCCGTCCGGGCTCTCTTTCCACGATTCGGCCAAGCACGGCGCCATGTTGTTGCCGGGCAGCGGCTTGACGAGCGCGTCGTGCAGGGCGTAGAGGAAGACGAAGGGCGTGCTGAGCCCCGAGGTCTCGGCGGGATCGAGAAACGTGGGAGCGATGGAGGCGTCAAAGGCGATGGTCAGCTCGCCTTCGGGCCGGTTCTGGCCGGCGGCCTCCCCACCCCATGTCGCCAGGAGCAGAAAGAATGAGGCGAAAACCACGCCCGCTTTTGCGATCATGGACTCCTCCCGAGCTCACCGTAATCGGGGTAGGGAGACGTTATATGGTCGAGGTTCGCGCGACGTCAAGAGCGAGCGCAACGTATGGGGTGGCTCCCGCCGCCCTGGCGGGTCTCCTCGCGCTCACGAGCACGCTGGCCTGGGGCGACGTCGGACACGCGCACGCGCCGGACGAGGGCACGCAGGTCCCCCGCGTCGTCTGGCTTCTTGGCATCGCGTTCACGATCCTCGTGGCCCTCATCCTCCTCCGGCAGGCGCGCCGCGGCGGGGACTATCTGCGGCGCGTGCGCGGTTTCAGCCGGAACGCGCGACTCCTGCTGCTGCGCACTCCGTTCAGCGGGCTCTCGGTGAGCATCTGGCGGCTCCTGTTCTATCTCTACTTGCTCGCCTCGGGACACGACACGCTCTTCGTCGCGCAGCTCGCCTCGATCAACTGGATTGCTCACGGTCTCTCCGTCATCCCCTCGGGGATCCTGTCGGACCTCTTCGGGCGGCGCCGCGTCTTTCTGATTTCCTACAGCGGCAACATCCTCGGCACGGCTGGACTGATCGTCGCCCACGATCCCATGGCGCTGCTCGTGCTGGCCGCTGTGCAGGGCGCCTTCGAGGGCGGCCACGCGATCGTCGGCCCGCCGTTCATGGTGGAGCAGAGCCGGCCCGCCGAGCGCGTGCACCTGTTCAGCATCGGCTCGTTCCTGACGGTCGGGGCCGCCAGCCTGGGCAACGTTCTGGCGGGCGCGCTCCCGCTGGCCTTCGCCCCGCTCCTCGGGCTCGGGCCGGAGAGCGCCGGCGCCCTGCGGGCGGGGCTCTTCTGCGTTCTGCCCGTCATGCTGTGCTCGGTGCTTCCGATCTACCTGATCGACGAGCGGTGGCAGCCGATCGACATCAAGCGCTGGTGGCGAAGCCTCGAGAGCCACGGAACGATCAGCATGCTGGCGTTGACCGAGGGTGCCGCCGGGCTCGCGCTCGGGATGACCGCGCCGTTCTTCGCCGTGTTCTTCGCCCACGAGCTCCACGCGTCGACCACGGCGATCGGCGTGATCTTCGGCGCCGGCTCGATCGTCACCGCATTCGCGACGCTTCTGGGCCCCGTCGTCGTCCGCCGGCTCGGCCGCGTCCGTACGGTGGCATACCTGAAATTCCTCGGGGTGCCGTTCCTGATTCTGATCGCCCTCGCCCCCGGCGTGGTGACGGCAGGCGTCGCCTACCTTCTGACCATTGTGTTCATCGGCGGCGCGTTCCCCAACAAGTCGCTCACCGATCCGATCTACAGCCTGTTCTCGATGGAGGTCGTGAAGGACCGCGAGCGCGGCACGACGAACGGCATCATGCACGCCTTCAGCGAGTTCCCCATGGGTGTGGGCGCGTGGATCGCCGGGCCCTTCATGGCCTCCGGCAACTGGACGATGCCGTACTGCCTCGCGGGCGCGGTCTACGCGCTGGCCTTTCTGACCTTCTACGCGTACTTCTCACGCGTCGAGTCGGCCCGCGCCCTCGCCGCCGA
>Ga0137403_10007094_pt1 | contig 12707 bp, 13 predicted proteins | sample CZOMad2_1_16fung_FD_122057 | JGI IMG/M metagenome (GOLD analysis project Ga0137403, IMG submission 122057) | Vadose zone soil fungal communities from Angelo Coast Range Reserve, California, USA - CZOMad2_1_16fungal (Hybrid Assembly) | ecosystem: Environmental > Terrestrial > Soil > Vadose zone... | reverse complement strand
TGTCGATCGCCGTCGAGGCCCGCAATAGCGCGACCCCGCCGCCGGCCACGATCCCCTCCTCCACCGCCGCCCGGGTCGCGTTGAGCGCGTCCTCCACGCGGGCCTTCTTCTCCTTCATGGCCGTCTCGGTGGGCGCGCCCACCTTGATCACCGCCACCCCGCCCACCAGCTTGGCCAGGCGCTCCTGCAGCTTCTCGCGGTCGTAGTCGGAGGTGGTTTCCTCGATCTGGGCCCGGATCTGCTTGATGCGGCCCTCGATGGCGGCCGGCTTGCCGGCGCCGTCCACGATGGTGGTGTTGTCCTTGTCCACCACCACCTTCTTGGCCTTGCCCAGGTCATCCAGCTTGATGTTCTCCAGCTTGATCCCCAGATCCTCGGTGATGGCCTGGCCGCCGGTCAGGACCGCGAGGTCCTCCAGCATGGCCTTGCGGCGGTCCCCGAAGCCCGGCGCCTTCACCGCCACCGCATGCAACGTGCCCCGGAGCTTGTTGACCACGAGCGTGGCCAGCGCCTCGCCCTCGACGTCCTCGGCGACGATCACCAGCGGCTTGCCGACGCGCGCCACCTGCTCCAGCAGCGGCAACATGTCCTTCATCACGCTCAGCTTCTTCTCGTAGATCAGGATCAGCGCGTCCTCGACGACGCACTCCATGCGGTCGGGGTCCGTGACGAAGTACGGCGAGAGGTACCCGCGGTCGAACTGCATGCCTTCGACCACGTCCAGGGCGGTCTCGGCGGACTTCGACTCCTCCACCGTGATCACACCGTCCTTGCCGACCTTCTCCATCGCCTCGGCAACCAGATCGCCGATGGTCTTGTCGTTGTTGGCGGCGATGGTGGCGACCTGCGCGATCTCCTTCCGGTCCTTGGTCGCCTTGGACATCCGCTTCAGCTCTCCGACCACCACGTCCACCGCCTGGTCGATGCCGCGCTTGAGGCCCATCGGATTGGCCCCCGCGGTGACGTTCTTGCAGCCCTCGCGCACGATGGCCTGGGCCAGCACCGTCGCGGTGGTGGTCCCGTCGCCGGCAATGTCGGAGGTCTTGGAGGCGACCTCCTTGAGCATCTGAGCCCCCATGTTCTCGAAGGGATCCTTGAGCTCGATCTCCTTGGCCACCGTCACGCCATCCTTGGTGATGGTGGGGCTGCCGAACTTCTTGTCGATGATCACGTTGCGGCCCTTGGGGCCCATGGTGGCCTTGACCGCCGAGGCCATCACGTTGATTCCGCGGAGGAGGGCGGCGCGCCCCTCGTCATTGAACAGCACTTGCTTCGGCATTCACATTCTCCTTCTCGATCGTGTGATCGAAATGACCGGCTCGCTCGGCCCGGTCGGGTTTGCTATCCGGGCGGGCTACTCGAGGATGGCGAGGACGTCCTCTTCCTTCATGATCAGGTACTCCTGGTCGTCCAGCTTCACCTCGGAGCCGGAGTACTTACCGAAGAGGATGCGGTCGTGGGCTTTCACGTCCAGGGGGACTTTCTTCCCGCCTTCCAGCACCCGCCCATTGCCCACCGCGATGACCTTGCCCTCCTGGGGCTTCTCCTTCGCGGTGTCGGGAATGATGATGCCGCCCTTCTTGCGTTCCTTTTCTTCCTCGCGCTTGACGAGAATCCGGTCGTGCAGGGGACGGATTTTCATGGTCAGTTCGCCTCCCAATCGTTACGAACGGGGACTTCGTGGAAGGGTCCCATCAGGAGGGGAGAGGAGAAGCCTGGCACTCACCTGACTCGAGTGCCAATATGGGCGCTTCCGGGCAGGAAGTCAACGAATGAAATTAAAGGATTGACGACTCGTCATGCACGCTGACGTCGCTCCGCTTCGCGTGCATACAAGAGTGGGAAGCGACAAAAACCACCCGCCGGGTCGTCAATACCCCATCTGCTAGCTCGGTTCCTCCGCCGCCACACGCGGTAGCTCCAGCCCCTCGTCCGCCAGGCGCTGGGGGTCGACGGGCACGCGGGCCCGTATCAACTTCGCGACGCGCTTCAACTCCCCGTCGGTCTTCGGATCGTCCGGATCGCCGCCCCGGTTGAGGCCCATTGCCGCGCGCAGCGTCCCGTCCTGCAGAAAGAAGCCGAGAAACTTCCGGCTGTCCGGATCTCCCCGGAAGACGACCCGATCCCAGCGGGCGGCAAAGCCGACGTACTCGATCAGGTGCTCGTACTGATCCGACCAGAACGAATGGACATAGTCGTAGGGCTGCGTGCCGCCCAGCATGGTCCGGGCGGCGGCGCGTCCCTGCTGGAACCCGTTGTTCCAGTGCTCCACGCGCAGTCGGCCGAACAGGGGATGGAGGTGATTGGCGACGTCCCCCGCGGCAAAGACGTCGGGCAGCGAGGTCCGGCAGAGCGCGTCCACCAGCACGCCGTTGTCGACGGCGGCGCCCGCGCCGGCCAGCAGCTCGCTGTTGGGCACGATGCCGATCCCGGCCACCACCAGATCGCATGCGAGGATCCGGCCCCGCTTCGTCCGCACCCGCTCCACGCGGCCGGCGCCTTCGAAGGCGGCCACCCCGTCCTCCATCACCAGCTCCACCCCCTTCTCGCGGTGGATCTCCCCCAGCACCGCGCCGACCTCGACGCCGAGGACACGGGCCAGGGGCACCGGCTGGCCCTCGATGGCCGTCACCGCGAGCCCCAGCTGGCGGAGGGACGCTGACACCTCGGAGCCGATGAAGCCGAGGCCGATCACGACCGCGCAGGCGCCGGGGCGGGCCACGGCGCGAATGCGGTCACAATCTTCCACCGTGCGGAGCTGGAATATGCCCTGGAGGTCCGCGCCGGGTGTCGCGAGGGTCCGGTTCCGCCCTCCGGTGGCGGCCAGGAGCCGATCGTACGGCACCTCCTCGCCCCGCTCCAGGCTGACGACTTTTCGCTGGGGATCGACCGAGGTGGCCCGGACCCCGAGGCGGAGCTTGACCTCGTGCTGTGCGTAGTAGTCGGCCGGGTTGACGAGCTGGTCCTCGAATCGCTCCTGGCCGCGGAGGTAACCCTTCGACAGGGGGGGGCGATTGTAGGGGAGCTGAGGCTCCGCCCCGATGAGCTCCACCGTGCCGTCGAAGCCGCCCTCGCGCAGAGCCGCGGCGGCGCTGGCCCCGGCCAGCGAAGCTCCGATGATGACGAACCGCTCATGTTTCATCGCGCAGTCCGCGGATCGGTGGGTGCCACCGTCGAGCCCAGCCTATCACCCGCTCGGACGAGGTCAAGGTGCTATAAAATCATGGCCCATGTCCGAGGTTCGCCCGACTCCCCCCGCCGCGCCGATGGGGGCAGCCCTCTTCGTCTGGCGCGCCGACGGCCGGCCGGCCTGGGACGAGATGTGGGAGAGCTTCTGCGACTTGGCGCTGCATGGCGGCCCTCCGCATCGCGGCGCCGCCGACGCGCTCCGAGGTCCTACGCCGTCGGATCCCGGGCCGTCCTCGGACCCCGAGATGCTCCGCGAAATGCGTCGCGGCATCCTGGAGACGACGGGGTTGGTTGCCGAGGAGGCTTCGACCGGCTGGCTCGCGGTGACGTGCGACTCCCCGGAGATGGCGGAGTGGCTGCGGGCGGCCATCGTCCTCGAGAACGTGGCCGCCCGCGCCGACGGGTGCCGCCTCCTGCTCCCCGCCGGCCCTCGATACCGCCTCGCCGGCGAGGTCAAGAGCGTGATCACGGTCGTGGCCAAGACCCATCACTACTGGTGCGCTCACGCGCCCGTCGGACACCCCGCGCCGGCTGCGCCCGGCACGTCCCGGATGCCCCGGCCACTGAAAGTGGGAGTGGGCGGCCCGCCCGGGTCCGGCAAGACCTCCCTCATCGATGCCTTGTGCCGCCGGCTCTCGGGTCGGCTGGGCGTCCAGGTGACCTCCGGCGCGTCCGCGCGCGACCACCCCGATCCGGACCTCGTCCTCATCGAGCGCACGGGTGAGGATCTCACCGCCACGCTCGGACCGTCCATCGTGGACGCCACCATCGGTGTGGTCGATCATCGAGCGGGCGTAGAGCTCGCCCGTCGCGGCGCGCCCATCGTCACGCGATCGCACCTGCTCGTCGTCAATGCCTTCGGCGCCGACGCCCCGGCAGTTCGCGGAGCGGCCCGCGAAGCCCTCCTCGAGCGCCGCCGGGGGCGACCGGTCATCTTCGCCGACTGTCGCGCGGGAGGCGGCGTGGACGAGGTACTCGACTGGCTCGAGCACGATCTGCTGCTCGGCGCCCAGCTCCCCTGATGGCAGCGATGGCAGCGCGCCGACCCCCGGCGATGTGCCTGGAACTACTTGGTACTCTGTAGGCATGGGGGACAAAGGGCTGACTCGTCGGACGATTGTCCTCACTGCGGTGGCCGGGCTGCTGAGCGGACGGTGGGTGCCCGCGTGGGGCGGGCCCCGGCAGGTGGTGTCCCGGCAGGTGGTGGAAGACTGGCGCGACATGCCGCTCGGCTCCCACGGGGTTCCGCCCGGATGGCAGAAGTACGAGACACCGGGTGGTCAGCCCGCCTACGACTTCACCGTGGTGGAGGACACCGGCCGGCGCGCGCTCGACCTGAAGAGCGCCGGCGACCATTCGACGATCGCCAAGGAGGTTCGCGTCGCGCTCGAGGCCACCCCGATGCTGGAGTGGGAGTGGAAGGCGCTGACGCTTCCGCGCGGCGCCGACCTGCGGGAGCGCGCCACCTCCGATACCGCCGGCCATCTCTTCGTCATCTGGCCGCGCTTCCCCGCCCTCCTGCGCTCCCGCCTGATCGGCTACGTGTGGGACTCGAGCCTGCCCCTCGGCTCCATCGTGAAGAGCCGCAAGACGTCCACGGTGACCTTCATCGTCGTACGGCGGGGCGAGGATGGACTCGGTCAGTGGCTCCCGGAGCGACGCAACATCGTCGACGACCACCGGCGGGTGTTCGGCGAGGCGCCGGACGATCCCCAGGCCCTCGCCCTGTCCATCGACACCAACGACACCCGGTCCACCGCGGGGACCCGCTTCGCCCGCATCGCCTTCGCCCGCGCCTAGGGACGCGGGCGCGGTCCGGCTACCGCCATGCGTCCACCGATACGCTCTTCTGGTACGTGCAGCCCATGATGCGCCAGTAGCCGTTCGTCTCGCCGCCCACCACCACCGCGTGAATGTCTTCCTGGCGGAACATCGGGATGAGCGCCTCGGGCGCGGCGCGGAGCTTGGACGCCCACGGCTCCTCGCCGAAGGTGGCGCGCGGGTAGATGTAGTTCTGGACGAGCTGATAGTCCCAGTACTCGCGGGCGGGTATCCGGGCGGTGTCGTACAGCCAGTCGATGAGGTCGGCCTTCTTCACGAAGCCACCCCGATCCACGAATTGTCGAGCGGCGATGGGATCCAGCAAAAGGGTGGGCGGGATGCTCGGGTCCATGCCCCGGAGGAGATTGCGGACGTGATCGCGCCAGTGCGTCTCGCGAAGCCCGAGCGCGAACGCAGTGGAGCGGCAGCCCGAAAAGACGCTCACCGCGCTCTCCGAGGCCGGGAACCCCCGCTGGACGTGAAAGGGCTCCCAGGGGCTTCGCTCCTCGTTCTCGGCGAAGGTCACGCTGTTGTAGGCGTAGCTGTTGCCCTGATTCCCCATATAGCTGAGGCCGGGCACGGAGCCGCCCTGCCCGTTCTGCGACAGCAGGCCGTAGGCGCGGCCGATCGTCGCGTTGGCGTGGCTATAGGGGCCCATCGCGCCGGTGCCCGCGTTCATCGCGATCTCGTTCCGGATGGGGCCATTGACGACGGCCATGGAGGCCATGGCGCTCGAGCTGCTGCTCCGCGCGGTCACGCCGGTGGCAGCCAGGGCCAGGATCACGGGGAAGTACTCGGGCCGCGCCCCCGCCATCACCGCGTTCACGGCCACCTTCTCGACGGTGTATTCCCAGTACTCGCGGAAGTGCGTGGAGCGCATGCGCCCGACCACCTCGCCGGCCTTGCGCCGGGTACCGGCCAGCATGGCGGCCACCCGCTCCTCGGTGGGCAGCACGATGGGCAGCCCGTCGGTCCAGTGGCTGTCCAGGAATAGCCGCTCGAGGCGCTCGGCGGTGTCGGGGCCAATGAGCCGGGCGCTGGTCCGGTCGAACTCGGCCGGGCCCTCTTCTCCCTCGTCGAACGGGCGCGTGAGCCCCTCCACCACTTCCTGCATCACGGGCCGCCCGGTGATCTGGTCCTTCCCGTCGACGTACTCGCGCAGCTCGCGGGCCGTCTTGCCCATGATCGGTTGCGGGACGAAGACCTGCCGGAGCCCGGGCATGCCGTTCACGGTCGCCACCGACCGGACCACGCGGTCGAACTTGTCGGTGTGGAGCGCGACCGTGGGGACTCCATACGTCGCCTCGAGCGTCATCGCGTGCGCGGCGACCGCCGGCGCGCAGGTGCTTCAGTGGCCAACCCCCACCACGGCGGCATGTCCCCGCGCCCGGATCTCGTCCCAGGTGTCCGGATCGTCGTTGAGGTACACGCTCGAGATCCGCTTGACCAGGGGAGTGACGCCGGGCAGATGCTCGGCGAACCACGCTCGCATCTGCTCGAGGAACAGGTCCGAGTCGTCGAAGCGGCAGTCCACCAGGTACACCGTCTTGCCCTCGAGCGTGGGCAGGCGCGGGGCCAGCGCCCGGCGGGTCACTTTCGGCGCGAAGCCCATCGGGTTCAGGACCGCGATCGTCTCCGCCATGGCCTCTCCTCCTGGTGTCGCGTGATCGCCGGCTTCGCTGCTACCGCGCGCAGGCGATGTCGCCCGCAGCGCAGAGTCGCGCACGGTCGAAGTCGGCCGTCGCCGCCCGGAGCTGCTCGGGCGTGGGCGGCAGCGGCCGCCAGGCGTGCTGGATCATATGCATGGCGTCCCGGCCCTTGATCACGAGCGCCAGTACGCTCTCCGGTGGGCGCCCGCCGCATTCCGTCACATGCACGTAGATGCGCGTCGCCGGAAGGCCGTTCACGGCGCCCTGCGATTGGCTGTAGATCTTCGCGCTCGGGCAGGTCGCCAGCAGGCGCTGAGACCACCGGGAGGCGAGCTCCCGGGGATCCCCGCCGGCGAGCTTCGGAAAGTGTTGGACCGTGATCATCTGTTTCCAGTTGTCCACGGTCTCTCCCGTCGGCACGAACTCCATCATCTTCATGGACCCATCGGGCGCGTCATGCTTGAAGACCATCCCGAAGCCGTCCGGTACCGCCACGATGAGGGACTGCTCCCCCTGCGCCGCGGCGGGGGTTACTGGCGGCAACACGATCGCCGCAACGGCCGCGAGCGCAATGCCCATCCAGGCCAGGACGCGGCAACGAGGGCGAGTCATGGTCATGGCGTATCGTACCAGCGGCTCAGTTCCCGCTCGAGGGCCGCCGGATCCGCCCAGTCACGGCCCGCTCCGGCGATCAGCGGCTCGGCCTCGTCGGCCCGCGGCCGCAGGTCGTCCACGGAGACGCCGAGATCATACGGAGACATCGCCGACGCGGGCAGGATGGCGCGGACACGCAGGAGGTCCACGTGGCGGCGGCGCAGCACATGCTGATACACGGCGCGGTAGAGCTCGGGATCGTAGGGCGCCGTAGCCTCGGATGCGGGCGCATCCGCCAGGCCGAGCGTCAGCGCCACCCCTGCGAGCTGGCGCCAGAGGTCCTCGAGCACCTCGGGCGGCGCGTCCTCGCGCTCGCGGGGATGCAGCGGCTGGGCCGCGCGCCGGGCACGTTCGGCCTCGAGGTGACGGCGCAGCTCGCGCGACGGCACCGGGACGACGAACCGCGTGCGCGGATCGCTCAGCACCGGCTCGGCCGCATCGTCCATGCAACGGACCAGCTCGACGAGCCGGTGGCCCACCAGGGGGGCCTCGCCCACCAGCAAGGCCCGGGAGCCCTCGGCGCGCTCGGCCCAGCGCGCCACCGCGGCGCGCGCCCACCGCCCCACCGCGACGCGCACGACCCCGTGGGTCACCCCGCGATGCGCCGGATACGCGCGCGCCGCCGCGTGATTCTCGATTGCCGGCCGCGCCACGTCCCACTGCAGGAGCGAGACCGGGCGCCTCTGCCGATGCGCGAGCTGGACGAGCTGGTGGATGAGGAGGCTCTTGCCGGTCCCCGGCAGCCCGGCAACGAAGATCACCCGCGCCCGCTCGGCGTGGCCGGCGAGCGCCGTGTGCAGATCCGAGGCGGGATCCAGGAGCAGCATGGCGGCGGGCGTGCCTCGTATTCAGGCACGCCCGGCCGCTCGCGTCAACGCATGCCGCCCGAGATATGGAGGGTTTCGCCGGTGATCCAGGCCGCATCTTCGGAGGCCAGGAACACCGCGGCGGGCGCGATATCCTGCCGCCGGCCGATGCGGCCGAGCGGAGTCTGAGCTTCGACCTGCTTGCGGAAGTCGCTTTCCTCCAGGCCGGCGGTCCTGAAGCCTTCCGTCTCGACCATACCGGGATTGATGGCATTGACCCGGATACGGCGAGGGCCCAGCTCCTTGGCCAGGGATCGCGTCACGGCGTCGACGGCGGCCTTGGTCGCGCTGTACACCGAGGCATTGGGCGGCGCGGCGGTGCTGGCCACCGAGCTGATATTGACTATGCTCCCGCCATCGGCTCCGAAGTGCTTCACCGCTTCCTTTGCGGCCCGGATCAGTCCCAGGACATTGACGTCGAATTGCCGGTGAAAGTGCGCCTCGGTGACCTGCTCGAGCGGCATGAACTCGTACACGCCGGCGTTGTTGACCACGATGTCCAGCCGGCAGAATGCCGTTTTCGCGTCCGAGAAGAGCCGCTCGACGTGGTCGGCCTTGGCCATATCGGCCTGGACCGCGACCGCCCGGCCTCCCTGGCCCTCGATCTCGCCGACTACACGATCGGCGCCTTCCTTGCTGGAGGCGTAGTCACGACCACCGCCGCGCCGGATTCAGCCAGATGCATGGCGATGGAGGCCCCGATCCCCTTGGATGCCCCGGTGACGATGGCAACTTTCCCTTCGAGCTTGCCCATGCGCGATTCCTCCTTGGCCTTCTGCCTTTGAGATGGCGCCATGGGCCGACGAGGATTCTTCCGCGCCGATTGCCCATGTTGCGGGCAGCCGGGAGCGGAAGGACGGGAGGGGGCAAGCGTCAGACGGTCGGGATCCCGCTGGGCTTGACGGCACAGCCCGACTCGAGGAGCCTTTGCCGGAGGTACTGCCGCGCGTGCTCGAGGATGCGCCGCGTGTCGAGCTCCGGCCGGCCGATCGCCTTGGCGAGCTCGGTGCCGGAGAGCCCCTCCACATACCGCTGGAGCAAGGTCTGGCGCCATTCGCGGGGCATGGTCGCCAGCGCCGCGCGCACGCACCCTCGTAGCTCGCCGCTCTCCGCTTCCTCTTCCGGCGTGGGAACGCCGAGGTCCGGGAGCACATCCTCGAGCTTGAGATCCTCATCGGGCTCGTGAAAGTCCAGGGTCTCGTCGCCGAGCGTGGACACCCACTCGGCGGGAGGGGTGTCGGGAACGTTTTCTTCCGTCCGGCGGGGCGTTCGGGCGCGCCAGGCCCGGAGACGCTTGACCTCGGCCTCCACGTGCTCGCGGGCCATCCCCACGAGCCAGCGCCGGATCGATCTCTCGGGCGGGGCCTTGACGAACTCGCGGTACGCGCGAAGGATCACCGCGTCGACCACATCCTCGGGCGTGAGCTCGCCCGGCAGGAGGTCACCGACGGCCTCCGCGTGGGCGAGGAGGTGCCGCACCAAGGGATAGACGTCCTCGAGGTGTCGGCCCATGAGGGAAAAGAACTGCGCGCGATTACGCTCCGCGAGTGAGCTCGCGCTCATCGGGCGCGCTCCTCCGCGATCTTGCGCAACGCCCAGCCCGCGCCGGCCACCGCCCCCGCCGCCAGGACGCCGATATGCGAGATCACCAGCAGACCGGCGCGAAGGTCGGTCCACTGGAGGATCACGGCCGCGGAGACGGCCACGACCAGCAGGCACGCCAGCGCGGCGGCGACGATCTGCCACCGCCAGCGCTCCGCCGCCACGGCGAGCTCCTCCTCGACACGTCGGGGATCACGCGGCTTGGAGGTGCTTGCCGTTTCCACAAGGCTAGTCCCCAGCAAGAGCGACGCCAACCGACTCGATCAGCGATCTCGCGTGGGTAGGTCGCCGGGGTGACGGGCCACGGGTGAAATCCCACCCACCGGCCTGGGTGACTACGGCCGCGGGCGCCAGTGGGACCCGAGCTCTTTGGGGGAGGCGACGGAGAGGAGCGCGGTATTCTGGGATCACCCACTCGACGTGCATGCCCGCGATCGCTTCGGCAGGAGAGCCCATGCCGGCCTCGAAGATGGAAACGACCCCCGAGCTCCTGAAGCGCCTGTCCGAAGACCCCCCGGAGGAGATCGCCGCGGCGCTGGCCACGGCCCATGAGGCCGATGTCGCGGAAGCTCTGAATCGGATCGACCCGGGACGCGCCGCCCAGATGATCCGGGCTTCCCCCTTCGAGTTTGCCGTGCGGGTGCTGGAGCATCCCGAGCTCGAGAATCGGCACGAGCTCTTCCGCCACTTCCCGACGGACATTGGCGTGGCCTTCATCCAGGCCATGTCGCCGGACCGACAGGCCCAGCTCTTCCGCACGCTGCCCGATGCCGAACGCACGCGCTTCCTCGAGGACCTCGACACCGGCACCCGCGCCACCCTGGCCCTGCTCCTCGCCTATCCGCCCACCACCGCCGGCGGCATCATGACCACCGACTATGTGAGCGTCCCCTCGACCTCGACGGCGGGGGAAGCGCTCAGCCACATCGCCCACGTCGCCCGCCGGAAACCCGTGTATGCGATCTATGTTCTCGATGCCGCGGACCGTCGGCTCGTACACGTCGTCTCCCTGCGGGAGCTGGTGGTCGCGGATCGCGCCACGCCGGTCACTGACACCGGCGACCACCGGAGCATCGTGAAGGTGACGCCGATGACGGACCGCGAGGACGTCGCGCGGCTCCTCTCCAAGTACAACCTCCTGGCCGTGCCCGTGGTCGACGAGCACGATCATCTTCTCGGGACCACCACGGTGGACGACGTCATCGACGCGGTGGTGAAGGAACAGACCGAGGATCTCCACAAGCTGGGCGGCCTCGAGGCCCTCGACGAGCCCTATACGCAGATCCCCTTCAGGACCATGATCAAGAAGCGGGCGGGCTGGCTCTGCGCGCTCTTCCTCGGCGAGATGCTCACCGCGACCGCCATGCAGACCTTCGAGGCGGAGCTGAGCCGCGCCATCGTGCTGGGGCTCTTCATCCCCCTCATCATCAGCTCGGGGGGCAACTCGGGCTCGCAGGCCACCTCGCTCATCATCCGCGCCCTCGCGCTCCGCGAGGTGAAGCTCGGGGACTGGTGGTGGGTGGCGGCCCGCGAGCTTCCGGCCGGACTCTCGCTCGGCACCATCCTCGGCGGGATCGGCATGTTCCGCATCACCGCCTGGCAAGTCCTCGGCTTCTATGACTATGGTCCGCAATGGCCCCTCGTGGCCCTCACCGTGGGCGCGGCCCTGGTCGGCGTCGTCACCTTCGGGTCTATCGCGGGCTCGATGCTCCCGTTCGTCCTCCGGCGCCTGGGCTTCGATCCGGCCAGCGCCTCGGCGCCCTTCGTGGCCACGCTCGTGGACGTGAGCGGGCTCGTCATCTACTTCGGGGTGGCCTACCTGATCCTGCGGGGCACTCTGCTCTGACGCGCGACGCGCCCGACAAGCCCGCGCGCCCCCGGCCTGCTCTTCGAGCGGCCCGCCGACCGGCCCTTCGACGGCAAGGCCATTAGCCTCGGACGTCAGCGCCGGACGGTCAGGCCCTCGAGGTCGAGCTCCGGCATCCGCTCGGTCATGAGGTCGGCGACGATACGGGCGGTCCCGCAGGCCATGGTCCAGCCCATGTGGCCGTGGCCGCAGTTCAGGAACAGATTGCGGTGGCGACCAAGCCCGAGGATCGGCGGCCCATCGGGCGTCATGGGCCGCAGGCAGGCGCGGTACTGCCCGCGATCGTAGTCGGCGGCGTCCGGGAAGAGATCGCGGGCGAGGCGCAGGATATTGTTGAAGTCGCGGGGCGTCCAGCCCCAGTCGTAGCCGGCGAACTCCGCGGTCGAGGTCAGCCGCAGCCGGTCGCCCAGCCGCGACCAGCCGACCAGCCACTGCTCGTCGACTCCGGAAATGGCCGGCGCCAGGCCACCCGGCTTGAGCGGGAACGTCGACGAGTAGCCCTTGGCCGGATAGATCGGCAGGCGCACGCCTGCGGTACGCGCGATGATCGGCGCGCCCACGCCGAGGGCCAGCACGTAGTTGTCCGCGGTCAGCACGCCGTCGCTCGTCACCACGCCGTCGATGCGATCGCCCGCCGCCCGGAGCGCGATCACGCGCGTGCCCAGCCGCAGGGTCACCCCGTACTTGTCGCGACAGATGCGGGCCAGCTCCTCCGAGAACACGCGCGAGTCACCGCTGGAGTCGCCGAGATCGCGGATGGCGCCGGCGATCTTCGTCCGGACCGGCTCGAAGACAGGGTCCAGGCGCGCCAGCGCGGCGGCGTCGAGGATCTCCTGCTTCTGACCGTGCTCGGCGAGGAGCGCCATCTTCTTGATCCCGGCCTCGAGCTCGGCCGGGTCGCGGTGGAGATAGATCGCGCCCCGGTGGATGGCCTGGTACTCGATCCCCTCGGCGCGCACCACCTCGTTGAGCACGCGCTGGCTGTACTGGCAGAGGCGGAGCTTGACGAGAGAGTTGCGGCGGGCCCGCGCGGTGGTGCACTCGCGCAGGAAGCGGAGG
>Ga0137403_10007092_pt1 | contig 12709 bp, 9 predicted proteins | sample CZOMad2_1_16fung_FD_122057 | JGI IMG/M metagenome (GOLD analysis project Ga0137403, IMG submission 122057) | Vadose zone soil fungal communities from Angelo Coast Range Reserve, California, USA - CZOMad2_1_16fungal (Hybrid Assembly) | ecosystem: Environmental > Terrestrial > Soil > Vadose zone... | reverse complement strand
CGGTGTTGGCGGCTACCGTGGCGCGCTCGCGGAGCTTGTTGAGACGGCAAGTGATCGATCACCTGGCACGCGCGAGCCTTGCCCGGTACTTCTCGCCGAACGTCGTCGATGCACTCGCAAGCGCGGGCGTGGCGGGCCTGGCGGCTCGACGGCAGCCGGTTGCTGTGCTCTTCGCGGACATCCGGGGATTCATGCGTCTCAGCGAATCGCTTGGGACCGACGCCACGATCGAGATCTTGACGGAGTTTCACGAGCGCGTCACGCGCATCGTCTTCGAGCACCGTGGCACGCTCGAGAAGTACATCGGCGATGCCGTCATGGCGACGTTCGGCACGCCGTCTCGCGGAGTCGACGATGCCGGACGGGCGCTTCGGTGCGCCTGGGAATTGGCGGACGAGACGCACCGCTGGAGCCGGGAGCGGGCCACACGAGGCGGCGCCCCCATGAACGTCGGCATCGGTGTGCACTACGGCGAAGCGGTCTTGGGCAGCATCGGTGACGCCCAACGGCTCGACTATGTCGTGGTCGGTGACACCGTCAACGTGACGAGTCGTCTGGAGCGTCTCACGCGCGAGCTCGACGTCGAGCTCGTGGTGAGCGACGCGGTCGTCCGTCGCATACGCGAGGAGCGAAGCCTGGTTGGGCTGCGACTCGATCAGCTGGACCCCGGCGGCGACGTGCGCCTCAAAGGGCGCGTGCAGCCGATCACGATCTGGACCGCTCGTCGGGGTTCGACCGGCCCATCCCGCCCAGAACGCGTCCTCGAGCGCCACCTAGAGCCCGAAGTCGCCGGGCCGTGCTGAACCTCGACGACATGCTCAGTCACCGCGTCGAGGCGGTGCCCCCGCGCACGCCATTCCCTTCCCCGGTAGCGCGTCCTCGTTCGCTGCAAGTTCGCACGCGTCAATGAAATGACGCAAAGGGCACTTCGATACTGCCGGCCTGTACTCGTGCGCTGAGGAGAGGGGACGAAAATTAATACGATGTAACTGCTTGTAATTCACGTGGTGGCCCCAGCGGGATTCGAACCCGTGTTCGTATGCCGCCGTACGCTTTTGCCACGAAATCAACGAGTTGCGGCATGTCGACTCAACGAGGTCCGGGAGGGGACGGAAATCCGGTCGGCAATCGAGCGCGTTTCGAGGCGGACTTAGTCGCGAGATCTCGCGTGGGACTCGTCGTGATCCTCCGTGATATCCGAGAACTCATGCTGATCGCAGGATGCACCGGTTCGTGATGGGGTGGACGCCTCAACGGCGTCATGATCGAGAAGGTGCTGCCACATCAGTCGCACCCTCACCGAGCAGATTGGCGGCTCGGTGTCCCGGCTGACAGGCGATCGTGTGTGAGGACAGTCTCGTCTGATCAGGGATCCCGCGCGCCCGGGCCTCCCCATAGCGCCGAAGGTGGGGGCAGAGCTCGTACGGGCCGCGTCGCAGTGCGCACGAGGCCTCGGCCCGCAGCCTCCTGCTTCGCTCAACGGCTCGCTCGTCGCCGCGGCCGGACGAGCTTCTCGGCTTCAGCCTCGCTGAGTTGCCTGGCCGTCTTCTCGAGTAACAGCCCGGCGAGCTGCATCGGTTCGACGTTGACTCCCCCGTGCTCGCGCACCCTGGACGTGATGTCCTCCAGACGCTTGAGCGTCTCCGGTGCGAGCGGGACGAGTCGCCGTTCCGTCCACCGAGGATCCGTCGCCCGCCCGCCGCCCGCCGGTACGCGGAAGGTGGCTTCGACGTCGGCGAGGAGCTGCATAGCACCGAAATAACCGCCGGTCGCGGAGATCTTGCCCCTGCGCTCGGCGCCAAGTCTCCTGGCGATCTTATCCATGTCGAGCTGCCTCTTCATCGTCTACTCCTCCGCGAAGTCCCGGATGGCGAAGTACTCATCGCCGACCACCAAGCCGACCTCTCCTTGGCGAGCGTCGCGGCCCATTCTCCTGCAGAAGTCTCCGAGCTCGGCGAGCTTCCTGGAATCCTGGATGTCGGCAGGCGTCGTATAGCAGTGCACGACGACGGGCTCGTCCTTCACGAGCGCACCGCCTCGTTCATCATCGCGCCAGATGCCCTGGGCCTTCGGGTACGCCGTTGCGCCGCCGAATATGCGCCCGAACATCTCCAGGGCGTCGTCGACCCACCGCGGCTGGTCAATGGCCGTCACCCCATCGCGTTCGACACTCGGGACGAAGAAGACCACAAGAAACCCGCTTGCGTCCCCTGCTGAGGACGGGGCGGCGTCGCTTGGTCTGCGGACGCTTCTTCGGCACTCCACGATCAATATAGATCGATGGCCGGGATCACGCAACTCTATTGGGTGGCGCTTCCGAGGGCTCCGTGCCCAGCCGTTCATCGTGAACGGGCGGCCGTCGCCGGCTCTTGATCCCTTATCAGCGGTCAATGGCTCGACCCGGGCCCCGCGACGGCCGCCGGACGCACGTCATCCCCTGTCCCGGTCAAGAACTCCATTCGGCCTACCGTGACTGAGTTTGGACGCCGCAGCGACACGCTTGCACGTAGAGTTGGGGCCCAGCCCTCATTCCTCACGACCGGGAGCCGTGATGATCCTCGTCTTCGGAGTCTGGGCCTTCGTCCGCGCCCTCCTCGGCCACTCAGCCACCGTCTCGCTTGAGAATGTCGTCCTCCGTCATCAACTGGCGGTGCTGCAGCGATCAGTCGGTCGACCCGGCTCCTCCGGCGGGACCCAACACCACTTAGTCAGGAAGGTGTAGGCGACGTGATTATCCGCGCCGATGAACCCTGGGAAGATAAACGCGTCCGTGACGATCATACGCGTGGCGCCGGCGGGCGCGACACCCATCACGGCCAGGCAGGTAATCATGTCGGCCTCAAACACCGGTTCGCCGTCAATGACCTGATTCGCCGTTACGAGGATTCCCTTGATAACAACCTTAGTGGGATCGCTGCCTACGACCACAGTCGTCGCGGCAAATATGGGCGTCGCGAAGAGGACCAGGATAACGGCCGTGCAGAACCTTCAACAGCAGAGCCTTCAACGGTTGACGCCGACTCTTTTTGAGCAGATCCTCGGGCGCATTGAGCGACGCGCGTGGCATCCGACCTGAACGAGGAGTCGGAGACCGAGGACACCGGCGAAAGCTACGAGGAGGACGGTCATGATACCTGGGCATTGCGGGATCTCGCGACGAGCGGTGTTGAAGATGATGGCTGCCGCTAGTGCCTCCACGGCGACCGTGAGCCAGTGGCCGCGAAGAGCGTCGTCCGCCTCCCGGCTGGTGGTCGGCGCAGCATACGTCGGGCCGAAGGATGACTATGGCTGGAACCAGGGGCACGCTCAGGGCGTCACCGCCGTCAAGAAAATCGACGGAGTCAAGGTGGTCGAAGAGGAGAACGTTCCCGAGACCGTCCAGGTTCAGAAGACCATGGAGAGCATGATCAGCCTGGACGGCGCGAGCCTGATCTTTGCGACCTCGTTCGGCTACTGGGAGCACATGCTGAAGGTGGCCGCGAAGTACCCCAAGGTCCAGTTCCTGCATGGCGGGCCGACCGTCTGGAAGGAGGGGATGCCGACCAACGCCGGAAGCTATAACGGCTTCATCGACGAGGCGCAGTACATCGCGGGCATCGTCGCAGGCTACACGTCGAAGACCGGCAAATTCGGCTTCGTGGGCGCCAAACCGTATCCCGCCTCGCTGCGCAACATCAACTCCTTTACGCTCGGCGCACGGACCGTGAACCCCAAGGCTATGACGCAGGTAATCTTCACCGGCGACTGGGTGTTACCCGTCAAGGAGGCGGAGGCCGTCAACAGCCTGGCCGACCAGGGAATTGACGTCGTCACATGCCACGTCGACAGTCCGAAGGTCGTGATCGAGACGGCTGAGAAGCGGGGCATCTTTTCGTCCGGCTACCACGTCAACCAGTCCACGCTCGCTCCGAAAGGGTACCTGACCGGTGCCGAGTGGAACTGGGAGAAGGTATATACCGACTACGTCAACTGGCTGCGAGAAGGCAAGTCATGGCCTCACATGCGCAGGGGCGGACTGCGTGCAGGCATCGTTCGCAACGCGCCGTACGGACCCGCTGTCAGCGAGAAGGCCCGCAAGCAGGCCGACGACGCCAAGGCGAAGTTCACGGACGGTAGCTTCGTGATCTACAAAGGGCCCATGAAGGACAACACCGGCAAGACGGTGATTCCCGCTGGCAAGTCGTACGACGCCACGGACATCTGGCTTGAGTCGATGGACTGGCTGGTGGACGGCGTGAGGGGGTCGACCCGAAGCTGATGCGCCTGCTCGGTGGCAGTCCGCGAGGGGCCGCCGAGGCGTTGACCATCCCCGCGGGGGCTCTGGCAGTGTCCCTCATCCTTTTCGGGATGTTCGTGGCACTGGCCGGAGCCAACCCGCTCGGGGTGTACGAGACGATCTACAGCGGCGCCTTCGGAAGCTGGTTCTCCTGGCAGAACACGCTGCAACGGGCGACGCCGCTGATGCTCACCGCGCTCTGTACCGCCCTGCCGGCTCGGCTCGGGCTCGTCGTGATCGGCGCCGAGGGCGCCCTGATCATCGGAGCGCTCGCCACCGTAGCGATCGCGTCTGTCCTGCCTGGCGCTTCGCACTGGACGGTCATCACCGCGATGATGCTCGCTGGTATGTCGGCGGGCGGGCTCTGGATCGGTCTCGCCGGCGGCCTGCGCTATTACCGGGGCGTCAACGAGACGATCAGCAGTCTTCTTCTCAACTATATCGCCATCGCCCTGATGAACCACCTCGTGGGCGGCCCAATGCGCGATCCGCTCGTCCTCCACCGACCGTCGAGCTGGCACGTGGGCGAGCGCAACATGATCGGTCTGATCCCAGGCATGGACGTCCACTGGGGCCTTGTCTTGGGCGTCGTCGGGTGCATCGTCACGTACGTGCTGATGCAGCACACGGTATTCGGGTTCGCAACCAGGATCGTCGGTGGCAACGTGCGCGCCGCCCGCATGGCCGGCGTGCCAGTCGGCAGGCTGACGCTCGTCACGTGTTTGATCGCGGGGGCTGCAGCCGGTCTCGCCGGGACGACGGAGATCGCCGCCGTTCACGGCCGGGCCAGCACATCGCTCGTGGTCGGCTACGGTTACACCGGGATCCTCGTGGCCTTTCTCGCCAGGCAGAATCCTCTCGGAGTGATCTCGGTGGCTATCCTGCTCGGCGGCATCGACGCCGCCGGGGGCCTGCTGCAGCGGTGGCACGATCTGCCGGACGCGACGGTGCACGTGATGCGCGGCATCATCTTCCTGGTCATTCTCGCCAGCGAACCGGTGTATGGGCGGCTCCGCGTTTTCCAGCAGTCGGTCGTAGCGCCATCCAACGGGGTCGTGCCCCGCGAGGCCGCCTGAGGTGGAGGCGCTCGGGTGGTGGGGAGTCCCTCTCGCGGTTCTGGGCGGCGCCATCCGTGGCAGCACCCCGTTTCTCTTCGTCAGTCTCGGTGAGTGCCTGACTGAGAAGAGCGGCCGGATCAACCTCGGCCTCGAGGGCACGCTCGTGATGGGCGCAATGAGCGGCTACGGCGTTTCGTACCTGACCGGATCGCCCTGGCTCGGGGTGCTGGTGGCGGGGACGTGCGGCATGGTCCTTGGAGCCGTGCATGCCTCGATCTGCGCACGACCGCGCGTCAACGACATTGCGGTGGGCATCGCTCTGATGCTGTTCGGCCTCGGCCTCGCGTTCTACCTCGGCAAGCCGTTCATCCAGCCGAACGCCCCCCGCCTACCGGCAATACCGTTCGGATGGTGGAGTGAGAGCCCTCAGGTGCGCGCCGCGCTCGAGGTCAATGTGCTGTTCCTCATCGGCGCGGTGCTGGCCCCCGGACTGCTCTGGGCCCTCTACAACACGCGGTGGGGTCTCGCAATCCGCGCCGTCGGCGACAACGCCGACGCCGCCAGGACGATGGGTTATGCGGTGGACCGGGTGCGCTTGCTCGGCACGGTCGCGGGCGGCTTCCTCGCTGGGATCGGCGGATCGTTTCTCTCACTCTACTATCCGGGAAGCTGGAACGAGGCGATCTCGAGCGGCCAGGGTCTCATGGCGGTGGCGCTGGTGATCTTCGCGCGCTGGAACCCGCTGCTGTGCCTGTTCGCCGCACTGCTGTTCGGCGGCGCGGGCGCCCTCGGTCCAGCGCTGCAATCCGTGGGGATCACCTCGGGCTACTACCTATTTAACGCCGCGCCCTACGTGCTAACCTTGCTGCTCATGATCGCGACCTCGTCGACGCAGCGGACGCTCAAAGGCGCGCCGAGCGAGTTGAGCGTGACGAAGTGATCGGGCGATGAAAGGGGAATCCCCATGACCGGATTAGGCGGACTGAACAAGGCTCCTGATGGGGTGGTCATCGGGCTGGTGCAGCTACAGCTTCCCGTAGTGGCCACGCGGGCGGAGCTCGCGACGCAGGCGAACAGGATCTGCGCCATGGTCACCAAGGCGCGGAAAGGGATGCCGACTATGGACCTCGTCGTCTTCCCCGAATACTCGCTCCACGGCCTGTCGATGGACACTCGCCCCGAGATCATGTCCCGGCTCGACGGGCCCGAGGTCGCGGCCTTCAAAACGGCCTGCGCGGAGCAGAAGATCTGGGGGTGCTTCTCCCTCATGGAGTACAACCCGGGCGGAAACCCCTACAACAGCGGCGTCATCATCGACGACCGCGGTGCACTCCGGCTCTATTACCGGAAGATGCATCCTTGGACCCCAGTCGAGCCGTGGGAACCGGGTAACCTCGGAATCCCGGTCTGCGACGGCCCGAACGGCAGCAAGATCGCGCTGATCATCTGTCACGACGGGATGTTCCCGGAGATGGCCCGGGAGTCCGCATACAAGGGGGCCAACATCATGCTGCGGACCGCCGGCTACACGGCGCCCATCCGCCACTCCTGGCACGTGACCAACCAAGCCAACGCGTTCTGCAACTTGATGTACACCGCGAACGTCTGCATGTGCGGTAGCGACGGGCTGTTCAACTCGATGGGCGAAGGAATGATCGTCAACTTCGACGGAGCCCCGCTCGTCACGGGCAGCGGCGTGCCCGACGAGATCATCACGGCCGAGGTGCGGCCCAAGCTGGCAGAGGAGGCGCGTCGCATCTGGGGCGTCGAGAACAACATCTATCAGTTCGGCCACCGCGGCTTCGTGGCCGTGAAGGGTGGGGCGCAGGACTGCCCGTATACGTACATGCAGGATCTGGTGGCTGGCAAGTACCGGCTGCCGTGGGAGGACGAAGTGCAGGTGACGGACGGCACGAGCTGTGGTTTCCCCGAACCGAGCCGCACCTATCACGGCTAGCGTGATGTCGGGAGCGAATTATCCCGGCGTTCCTCGGAGCTGTCCAAGCGGGACACTCTAAGCCGAGCATCGCGATGAGCAGAACCCGGGGCCGTACCGATGGCGGCGGAGGGCAGCCTGACCGAGCAAGCGCCGATCGGTTGCCGCCCGCCGCCCCGCCGCCTCTTGAACCCGCGCCGCCGCGTTTCGAGGTGGCTCGGCCCCGTCTCGAGAGCGCCCCACATTTCGGCGTCGCCTCGCCACGTCCCGAGGTCGCCCCACCGCGCCTCACGGTCGCCGGAATGACGAAGCGATTCGGCTCGCTGGTCGCTCTCGACGACGTCTCGTTGACCCTCGAGCCCGGCTCGTTTCACGCGCTGCTCGGCGAGAACGGCGCCGGGAAGAGTACCCTCGTCAAGTGCGTGATGGGCTACTACGCGTCCGATAAGGGCGCCGTGATCGTCGATGACGTCGAGCGCATCATCCGAAGCCCTCGCGACGCGCATGCGCACCGGATCGGGATGGTGTACCAGCATTTCACGCTCGTGCCGAGCATGTCGGTGGCCGAGAACTTCGCGCTGGCGCGCGCGGACCTTTCGCTCGTCGTCGACTGGCCCACCGAGCGTCGCCGGTTGCACGAGTTCTTGAAGGACATGCCGTTCAAGGTCGATCTCGAGGCGCCGGTCAGCGCGCTGGCGGCCGGCCAGAAGCAAAAGGTCGAGATCCTCAAGCAGCTCTATCTCGCCTCCCGCATCCTGATCCTCGACGAGCCGACGTCGGTGCTCACGCCGGGTGAGGCCGACGAGATCCTCGGCCTCCTGCACGAGATGGCGCGAGGGGGTCGGCTGTCCGTTCTCATGATCACGCACAAGCTCCGAGAAGTGGTCGCCTTCGCCGACGAGGTCACCGTCCTTCGACGCGGGCGGGTGGTCGGACGGGGACGGATGGAGAAGCTCACCGCGCAAAATCTCGCGGCGATGATGATCGGCGGAAGCGAGCTGCCGCCGCCGGCGCAGCGTATCGCCCACACCACGGGCCAGGTACGGCTCCGCCTCGACCACCTGTGCGTCGACGATGACAAGGGACACCAGGCCGTCGTGAACGTCTCGCTCTCCGTCCACGCCGGGGAGATCGTGGGGATCGCCGGCGTTTCCGGGAACGGCCAGGCCGAGATGGTCGAGGTCCTCGCCGGACAGCGCGAGGCTTCCGCGGGCACCATCACCGTTCACGGCGAGCCGTATCGGGCGACTCGGATGGAGATGCGGCGCCACAAGGTCTTCTGCCTCCCCGAGGAGCCCCTTCGCAACGCCTGTGTGTCCCGGATGAGCGTCGCCGAGAACCTCGCCTTCCGCGTCTTTGACGAGACGCGCTTCACGATCGCCCGCTGGGGCCTGAACCGGGCGGCCATGCGGCAGGCCGCCAGCGAGCTGATCGGCCGGTATCACATCAAGGCATCCTCGACCGACGCTCCGGTCAGCAGCCTCTCCGGGGGCAACGTGCAGCGCTTGGTGCTGGCGCGCGAGCTATCCGGCGACGTTGAAGTGCTGATCGCTGCCAACCCCTGTTTCGGTCTCGACATCGCGGCCATCGCGGAGATCCGCTCGCAGATGATGCGGGCCCGCAACCGCGGCGCGGCGATTCTCCTCGTCAGCGAGGATCTCGACGAGCTGTTCGAGCTGGCCGACCGCATGGTCGTCATGTTCAATGGCGAGCTCGTGTATGAGACGCCCATCGCCGACGCCGACCTCGCGATCGTGGGTCGCCACATGGCCGGACACTGAACCCTCTCCCGCCCCGCGCGCCGCGCGATCGGCGCATCCTTTCATAGACGGCCAAAGGGGCCGGCCGCGTCGCTCGGCCAACCCCTTTGGTTTTCGCTGCCTCCGTGGTTGCGGGAGCTGGATTTGAACCAGTGATCTTTGGGTCAATGAGTTCCACGCATCCGGAGGCTTCGGAAATGCCGGGACTGGTTCCACTGTTTCCATCCCGTGCGGTGTACACCCGTCGGACTCACTGAAAAGCCGCACCGCTCATGGACGTGGCCGCATCTCGCCTTTGATACTCCCCGGCTGTACGGCGGAGCGGTATGGGAGGGGATTGAAATTATTCAAGGCCAAGTCCGCGTGAGTTAAATGGTGGCCCCAACGGGATTCAACACCCTTTGCAGCTATACCGGTACGAGGCGTTGTGTACCGGCGGACGGCGTGAGGGCAGACGACTCCCCCGCAGGAGGCCCTTAGCCCGCGGCGGCCTCGGCCTCCGCCTTCTCCAGCCAGTACGTCATGCCCATCTCGCGGTACATCGAGGTGGCGGTGCGGAAGTGCCCGTCCGATTCGATGCGCTCGCCCGTCCGCCGGTAAAGCTTAGCGAGGCCTGCGTGGCAGTGGGCGACGAGGGGGCGCATGCCCCGTTCGGTCGCGAGCGCGAGCGCCTGCCGGTACGTGTCCCCGGCCTGCTCGGCCTCGGCGGGCTCGTGGGCGTGGACGTCGCCGAGCAGTTTCAGACCCCAGGCTTCCCAGCCCCGCTCCTGGTGAGCGCGCGCCAGCGCCACGGCGTGCGCCGCCTGCTCCCGCGCCTCGGCGACCCGCCCAATGACGAGGTAGGCCTCGGCCAAGAACGTGACGAACACGGAATGGAAGAGCCGAATCCGCTTGGCCGAGCGCGCTTCGACCGCCTCCTCCAGTAACGGCACCGCGTCTGCCGCGCGCCCATACCAGAGATGTGCGGAGCCCAGGGACGCCGCGAGGAACGGCTGCGCGAAACGAATCTCCATCCCCCGGCAGAGCGCGAGGCCCGGCTCCAGCACCCGGGTTGCCATCGCAAACTCCCCGTGGCGCAGATGGGCGTACCCGAGGCCAAAGCGGGCCCAGACCTCGCTGTACGGATGGCCCGCGGCCTGGGCGATCCGCAGGCCCTCTTCCCCTGCGGCGATGGCCTCGGCGAACTCTCCCAGATCTGCCAGAACCCCCGCGAGGTGAAAGCGGAGGAGCGTCGCCGGCAGCCCCGCCAGCCTGAAGCGCTCGCCGAGCGGCGCGCCCTTGACGAGGGCAATCGCCGCGCGCAAGGCCTCAGCCGCCCGGGCCAGGTTGCTCGTGTACCAGAGCGCCGCGCCCAGATAATAGTTGGCGATGACGCGCAGCCCGAGGTCGCCGACGGTCTCGGCGATGGTAGACGCACTCTCCCCAGCTTCGATCGCCCGGCAGTTCTCGCCAAGGAGACTATAGAGGAACGCCAGGTACCCGAGCGCCCACCCGTGCCGTCGCTGGTCCCCGAGCCCCTCCGCCAGCGCACGCCCCTCGTTCAGGACCTCGCCCACCCGCTCGAACTCGCCGAGCGGCAAGAGGGCGTTCCGCTGCTCGAAGCACAGGTCGATGAGCTGCTCGGTCCGTTCCCGGCTCTCGGGCAGCTCGCGCAGCGCGGCCCGCGCCTGCTCAAAGTGGGCGAGGGCCTCCCGAGCGGCCGAGCGGTCGAGCGTTCGGGTCCCCGCCTGCCGGCTATACCGGACTGCCTTGTCCCACAGGTGCCCGCGCAGCGCATGGTGCGCCAGCCGCTCCATATGTTCATTCAGCCGGTCCGCGTAGAGCCGCTCGATCGCGGCCGCGATCTGGGCGTGAAGCTGGCGGCGCCGGTCTTGGAGCAGGCTCCCATAGGTCACCTCGTGCGTTAGCGCGTGCTTGAAGGTGTGCTCCAGGTCTGGGAAGAGCTGCGTCTCGTAGAGGAACTCCGCCTCCTGCAGGTGCGCCAGCCCCCGCCGCAGGGCCTCCTCCGGCTGCTCGGCGATCGCCGCCAGGAGCGTGTAGGGCACGTCCTTGCCAATCACCGAGGCCGCCTGCAGGAGCTGCTTTCCCTCCGCCGGCAGCCGGTCGATCCGCGCCGCCAGGATCGTCTGCACCGTGGCCGGAACCTGCAGTGCCTCCACCGGCCGCGTCAGGCGGTACGCTCCGCGCTCCCCCGCCAGCGCTCCCGTCTCCACCAGGGTCCGCACCGTCTCCTCCAAGAAGAATGGGTTGCCCCGCTTCACCAGCATCTGCGTCAGGGGCGCGAGCCCGGGGTCCGGTCCGAGGAGCGCCGCCAGCAACTTGGTCGCACTCTCCGCGGGCAGACTGTCGAGCCGGAGCTGGGAGTACACGGTCTTGCTGCCCCACCGGTGCTCGTACTCGGGCCGGTAACTGATGAGAAGCAGCACTCGATGACTCGCCAGGGCGTCAACGAGGATATCGAGCACTGCCTGGGTCTCCGAGTCGATCCAGTGTAGGTCCTCAAAGACGACGATCACTGGCTGGCGGCGGCTCTCCTCGAGAAGCAGGACTTTGACAGCTTCCAGCGTCCGCCGACGCTTCTGCTGCGGGTCGAGCTCCTGCCACTGGGCGTCGGCGGCGGGCACGTCAAGCAGCGCGAGGATGGCGGAGACCGATGGCGCCAATGCTCTCTCAAGCGACAACACCTTCTCCGTTACCCTCTCCCGGACTTTGTCGGCGTCGTCTCGTGGATCGATCCGGAAGTACGCCTTCAGCAGATCGATGACCGGAAGATAAGGCGTCTCCTTCCCGTAGGAGGCGGCGCTGCTGACCAGGATCAGCAAGTCCCGGCTGCGGTGCGACTCGATGAACTCCCAGAAGAGACGCGACTTGCCGACGCCGGGCTCGCCGACGACAGCAACGATCTGACCGTGGCCCGTCTGGGCCAGCTCGAGCGCTCGGGCAAGCTGGTCCAGCTCATGGCTCCGAGCCACGAACGGCGTGAGCCGCTCGCCTAACCCCAGCCCCGTTCGCTCGAGGCCTACAAGCCGGTACACCGTCCCCGCCGTCCCATCGCCGGCTGCGACGGGTGCGAGGACAAAACGGCGCTCGAGGAACGGGCGCGTCGCCTCGCTGACGAGCACGGTCCCCGCCTCGGCACTCTCCATGAACGCCTCCAGTTGCTGCCACGCCTCGCGTTTCGCCGCGTGGTCAACCCGCGCCGCACTGCCAACCCGGGCGACCAAGACCTCGCCGAGGTGCAGGCCAACGCGGACCTCGGGGAACTCCGCTGAGCGGCGGCCACGAGCGTGCCCTGCGACCTTCTGGATCGCCAGGGCCGCGTGCGCCGCCCGGCGCGGGGCGTCCTCGACGGGCTCCAGCCCGAATATCGCCATGAGCCCCGCCGGGCTCACCTCCTCGACCTGGCCGCCGAAGCTCTCGATCTTCTCCACGAGGGTGTCGAGCGCGGCGCCCGCGGCCGGGACAGCGGTCACCGCCGTCGTGACGAGATCAGCACGCAGCAGGGCAACATGCCGGCGCTCCCACTGCACATTGACCGGGCCGCGGCCTGTCGTGGACTGGACTGCGCGACGCGCACCGTCGGTCGGCTCGGTCAGCTCCGCCGTCGTGGGAGGAAGCCGTAGTCCGTACTTCTGGACGCGGTAGCGCAGGATGTTACGGGTCACCCCTAACCGGCTCG
>Ga0137403_10007091_pt1 | contig 12710 bp, 9 predicted proteins | sample CZOMad2_1_16fung_FD_122057 | JGI IMG/M metagenome (GOLD analysis project Ga0137403, IMG submission 122057) | Vadose zone soil fungal communities from Angelo Coast Range Reserve, California, USA - CZOMad2_1_16fungal (Hybrid Assembly) | ecosystem: Environmental > Terrestrial > Soil > Vadose zone... | reverse complement strand
ACTTTCCTTTTTTCGCAAATTGGACAAGACAAAAGAATTTCCCCCGAGCCGAGCCGCAGGGAAGAATACCGTGCGCAACCAGAAATGCAAAATCGACGCGAGCGCTTACGCCATGATCACTTTGTTGTGGAAGCGGCGAGCCGCGATGGTTAAGAGCAGGGTGCCAAGGATGCAGAGGGCGAGGCCATCCTTCCAAAGATGAGTAATGCCAGCGCCGCGAAGAATGATTCCGCGCGTGATGTTGATGTAATACGTGGCGGGAATCAGGTAGCTGAGCGGATACAAAAGGGTCGGGATGGTTTCGCGCGGGAAGATGTAGCCCGAGAAAAAAACGCTGGGCAGGATGGGAAGAAAAGCGAGCTGCATAGCTTCCGCCTGCGACGACGCTTTGCTGGAGATAAGGATGCCAAGCGAGAGCGCGGCAAAGAGGTAGGGAAGCGAAAGAAGCGCGAGCAAAAAGAGATTGCCGTGAATGGGCACGAGAAAAACAAAGCGCATGAACGTGAGGATAAGGCAGAGCTCGAAAAATCCGATGAACAAGTACGGAAGCAATTTGCCGAGGAGAAGGCCGAATGGACGGACGGGTGTCACAAAGAGCTGTTCGAGAGTTCCACGTTCTTTTTCGCGGACGATGGAAAATGCCGTGAGGAATGTGGTGACGTTGAGGAGCATGATCGCGGTGAGTCCCGGCAGGAAAAAATTGGGCGAGCGCGAATCGGGATTGAAAAGAAGCTTGGGGCGCATGTCGACGGCAAATGCGGCGCGGTCCTGTACAACGCGGCGAAGGGATTCGTCGAGGCCGATCGCGGTGCTAACGTTGATGGCCTGGCCCGCGACGGAAGAGTCCGAGCCGTCGATGAGCACCAGAACTTGCGCGCTCATCTGGTGCAGAAGGCGGTCGGAATAGTCGACTGGGATTTTGATTCCGACTCGCGCTTTGCCGGCGATGATCAGATCGTTCAGGTCATGATCGTTATCGACGTACTGGATGACGTGAAAGGTGTCGGAGTTCCGGAAACGGTCCAGGAGTTCGCGGCTTTCGCGGTGGCCATCGGCGTTGTACACGACGGTGTTGATCTGGCGAATGTTGGTGTCGATGGCGAAGCCGAGAAGAAACATTTGCAGCAGCGGCATGGTGAGCGAAAAAAACAAGGTGCCTGCGTCGCGACGCACGTGCAGCGCCTCTTTGTAAAAAACCGCGCCGAAGCCTCGAAAGATGTTATTCACGTTTGGCCTCCAACGCTGCTTGATGCTTGTACGTCAGCTCGACAAACACATCTTCCAGGCTGGGCGCGAGCGGGCGAATTTCGGCGACGGCAACACTTTTGTCTTCCAGGCGGCGGCGCAGAGTATCGAGCGAAAGATCATCGTCAATGAGAGCGTGAATCGATTGGCCAAAAATTGTGGCGCTGCGAATGCCGGGAAGTTCGCGGGCGGAGCGCAAGGCGCGAGTGACTTCCGGCGTGGTGATTTCGACGCGCATCGTGCCCGGCGGCTGGACTTCGGGAAGTTCACGAAGCGAATTGGGCGTGCCGTCGGCGATCAGTTTGCCGTAATAAATGTAAGCAACATGGCTGCAGCGTTCGGCTTCGTCCATGTAGTGCGTTGTGACGAAAAAAGTGATGCCTTGCGCGGAAAGTTCGAAAAGGAGATCCCACAACTGGCGACGCGCAACGGGGTCGATGCCCGCGGTCGGCTCATCGAGAAAAAGTAACTTCGGTTCGTGAAGCATGGCGCAGCCGAGGGCGAGGCGCTGCTTCCATCCTCCGGAGAGTTTTCCTGCATGGCGAGTGATGTAAGGACCGAGGCCGTTCACTTCCACAATTTCGTTGATACGGCGCTTTAGCTGATCAGTGGGAAGACTGTAAATGCGGCCATAAAACGTAAGGTTTTCGATCACGGTTAAATCGTTATACAAACTGAAGTTCTGCGACATGTAGCCGATCCGTTCGCGCACCTCTTCAGCGCCGGTTCGCACGTCGAGACCTTCCACGTGAGCGATTCCGCCGCTCAGAGGAAGCAGGCCGGTCAACATTTTGATGACGGTGGTTTTGCCGCTGCCGTTCGGGCCGAGAAAGCCAAAGATTTCGCCTTTCTCGACGCGGAAGCTGACGTCATTTACGGCGACAAAAGCTCCAAACTTGCGTGAGAGATTTTCCGCGACGATGGCTGAACCGTTCGCCGGGAATGGCGGTCCGCTCATGGCAATAGCCTGACGTCGGCGGACATGCCTGGCAGAACGAGGTGCGAGGGATCATCGATGCGAACTTTTACGCCGAACACCTGGTGAACGCGCTCCTCGCGCGTCTGTACGTTGCGTGGAAGAAATTCGGCCTGCTGATTGATCTGCTCGACAACGCCATTGAAGGATTGCTTCTGAAATGGGTCAACGTGAATTTCCGCTTTCTGGCCGACGGAAACTCTATTCAGTTCCGTTTCTGGAACATAGATGCGGACGTAAATCTGATCGCTCTCGAGCAAAGTCGCGACAGGCGTGTTCGGCGCGATGAGGTCACCCGGACGAACATCGAGCACCTCGACCGTTGCCGCCGTCGGCGCCAGCACCTGCCGTTCACGAAAGCGCGCTTCTTCGTACGCGAGTTCCGCGCTCGTCGCCTGCACATCTTCCCGCCGGTTTCCGTGCTGCATTTTTTCCAGCGTCGCCTGCGCCTGCTGATATCGCGCTTGCGCCATCGCAACTTCTTCCGGGCGGAAGCCGCGCTGCAGTTCGTCCAGCTTGTGTTGGGCGTTTTCTTTGGCTGCAAGCGCTATCTTCCAATTTGCTTCGGCGGTGTCGCGCTGCTGCTTGGAGACGAGGTCTTTTTGAGCGAGCGCGTCATAGCGCTGAAAATCCAGATGCGCGCGCGTCTCGTCGGCCGTCGCACGGTCGACGTCGGCTTTTGCGGCGTCGATGTCTTCTTTGCGATAACCCGCCACATGCATGTCGTAATCCGCCTTGGCCTGCTTGGCGGCAGCTGCCGCTTCCTGAATTTCCTCCGAGCGGAAACCGCGCGCGGACTTTTGTGCATTGGCGCGCGCTTGCGCCAGGGATGCTTCCAATTCCTTGTCGTCAAACGTGATCAACGTCTGACCGGGCTGGACGTGATCGCCTTCGCGGACGCGCACTTCAAGGATGCGGCCGCCCACTTTCGAACCCACGCGAATGTTCCGCGCTTCGACGGTGCCGGAACCTTGCAGGCCGGAGTCTTTGCGAAACCAGCCTCCATATACAGCCGCAACAGCGAGAGCTGCGATCACGACTACGACGAGGATAAGGATTCTGCGTGTCATTTCGCTTCACTTCTTCCTTCGGAGGGCGGAACTCCGGAATTGATTGCGGCATCTTTCGGCGCGATGCCGGTCCAGATCATTTGCAACGCGGAGTCGATGCGGTCGCGGAGCGACGCGTCACCCGTCACGGACCAGATCAGCAGTGTGCCCAAAATCGTCTGGCGAAAAACGTGGGCGATTTCCGCGGCCGACAAGTCCTTGCGAACTTCACCGCGCTCTTGTCCGATCTCAACCATCTGTTTGTGCAGTGCGTGCGCGCGATTTTGCTTGTTGATCATCTCTTCACGGACCGGATTGGAGGACAGGTAGCCCAGCAGAAGCGCGCGAATCATTCCAGGATTACGCAGCGGCTCCTCGGTCATGCGCAGGACCAGGCTGCGCATAAATTCACGGAGCGGCTGTTGCGACGCGGCGAGGCCGTTGATGGATTGCTCGAGCTTTGCCAATTGCATGTCGGAGAAGGCGAGGAGGATGTGGTCCTTGCTGGGAAAATAGTTGAAGAAGGTACCTTTGCCGACGTCTGCGGCTTCGGTGATGTCTTCGACCGTTGTTTCGGCAAAGCCCTTTTGCGCGAAAAGATGGAGGGCGGACTGGAAGAGCCGTTCGCGGATGTCGGCGCGGCGGCGCTCGCGGCGGGAGGAACCAAGCGGAATGGAGGAAGCGGTCACGATGGCCTGCAGTCACTTATGACTATAGGTCATATTATGAAAAGTGTCAAATGATAAGGAAAGGGCCCTCGGACCGACTCCGAGGGCCCTTCAAGAGCTTATGAAAATAAAATCTACTTGAGCGATTCGGGATCCGAGAGGTTTTTTGGCGTTTTTTGATTGAGATAAGCTACCAGCTTTTGCGCGGGCCCCGGAACGGCGACTTTGCCCTTGAAGATGATGTCCGTCGCCTCGACTTTCTTGCCATAGACTTTTTCGTTGGCGCCGTTGTCTGGACGCACGGTGGAGCCGGCGAGCGAAATACCTGCAAAGAGGCCGCGGGCGCGCGAGTACGTGAGAACTTCAGCGCGCAGGGTGACGTCAGTCGATGCTTCCGCATTGCGGCCCTTGGGACCTGCTGCTGCGGAAGCGTCCGCGCCCAGTTTCACTTTGTTGTTTAGAATCGCTCGTGCGCCGCGCGGATTCATCACGAGAAGAACGAAGTCAGTCGCCTGGCCGCCAAGCTGGAAGCCAACGCTAGCGCCTTCGAGGGCCATCATCGTCGGTGCGCTCCACGGACCTGTGAAATGTTCACCGGTTCTGCAGACCATCGCGCCACGGCCGTAACTGGCGCCCACGATAAATGCTCCCTTCACGACTGACGGATAAATAATGACGCATTCGGCCTTGTCAATCAGGTCCTGGGGAATGTCGTCCGGAATATCCATAATTTCCTTGAGGACGATGCCGCAATTTTCCAGGCGATCGGTTTCCTTATCGTCTTTACTTGCAGCGGCCAGCGGACCCGCCAGGATAACGAACGCGGCCAAGAGTGCTGCGAATTTCTTCATGATGCTCTCCTCCATGGGATTTATTCTCGATTGAATGGGCCTGGGCTGGGCGCCTGCAAACCTTCGAATCCAGTCTCCGCCGATGAGCGCCTGATTGCCGGCGCCTGTCTGGAGGAAGTGTTGCGCAACGTATCGACTATACTTGTCGCTGTGGCGATTTTCCAGAGGGGGCGGATAGTGGGGAAAAAGCGGTTGTGGCGGTGGACTTCCGAGTTCGCGTTGGCGCTGGCTGTCTTCGGAGTCTCCCTCGCGCCATTGCATGCCCAAAATCATGCGAAACACGCGGCCAAAAACGTAGAACCGTCGCCGTCCTTATTGGAAGAAGAGAAGCTGAAATTCACGACACGGGCTGCGGCGATACTCTCGGCGGAACAACCCGCAAAGGGCGAATGGGGAGTCCTGATCGTTGACACGAAGAGCGGACAGGTTCTGTTCGAACAGAACGCGGATCGTTATTTTGTGCCGGCTTCGAACATGAAATTGCTTACGACGGCGCTGGCGCTTGCGACGCTGGGACCCGACTATCGGTTTCGCACAACATTGGAGGCGCAAACAGGTGCTTCTCCGGAAGGCAAAATCAACGGCCCTTTATATTTTGTTGGACGCGGCGATCCGAACCTTTCCAACCGAAAATTTCCATTTGATACGAAAGAGGAATTTGACGGGCCGCCGGAAAAAGCGGTCATCGAGTTAGCGGACCAGTTTGTTGCGGCTGGAGTGAAAGAAATCACCGGCGACATTGTCGGCGATGATTCTTATTTTCCGCGCGAACGCTACCCGAACGGCTGGGAGATTGACGATATGGTCTGGGAGTACGGCGCAGCGGTCTCCGCGATCATCATTGATGACAATACTGTGGCGCTAACACTGACACCCGGTGAGGTGAGCGGGGAAGCGGTTCGGGCGGAAATTGCTCCGGCAACGACGGATTTTAGCGTCACCAATCTGGTGATGACTTCGGCGAGCGGAGTGAAATCGGATTTGACGCTGAAACGCGAGCCAGGTTCGAACGCGGTGACGGTGAGCGGGACTTTGCCGGCACAAAGCAAGCCGCGGAAACTTGTGCTTGCGGTGCAGGAGCCGGCGCTGCACGCAGCGGCGATGTTGAAGCGTTTACTGGAAGAGCGCGGCGTAAAGGTCGATGGCGTTGCGCGCGCGCAGTCGGCTTCGCCAGATGCCAAGACCGCTCCGGAACGGGTAGTGCTTGCGTCGCACAATTCCGTGCCGCTCGCAGAGGCCGTGAAGCTGGTGAACAAAATCAGCCAGAATCTGCACACCGAAAGTTTGTTGCGGACCTCGGCGAAGCAGGTTTGCATGCAAACGAAGTCGGACGCAGAACCGAAGGACTGTTCGGCGCTCACAAGCGAGGATTACGCAGCAATTGCGGCGAAGTTTTATGCGGACGCGGGCATAACGGCGGGCGACGTCGTGCAAACCGATGGGTCGGGCTTATCGCGGCACGATCTTGTAACACCGCGTGCGTTTGTGGCGCTATTGCAATACGCCGCGAAGCAGAGCTGGTTTGCCGCGTTCTATGATTCTCTGCCGGTCGCAGGTCTCGATGGAACGCTCGAAGACCGTTTGAAGAATTCGAGCGCGACGATGCGCGTTCACGCGAAGTCGGGATCGGTCGAGCATGTGCGGACGCGGTCGGGTTATGCGGAGCTTCCGAATGGCCAGCGGCTGATTTTCTCTTTCATGAGCAACAATATGGGCAGCAAGGGGCACGAAGCCACCGATGCGCTGGATGCACTTAGCTCGGCGATGGTGGAGGAATTTGGCGGCGAGCCGGTGGGATGCTGCAGACGCAAGCAGTAGATTGCAAGAAAATTGAAGACAGAAAAAATCATCACCGTGTTTGGAAGTTCGCGACCGCAGCAGGGCGATGCGGACTATTCAGACGCGCGCTCGTTGGGCGGAGAATTGGCTCGAGCGGGATTCGCGGTGTGCAGCGGCGGGTACGGCGGCGTGATGGAAGCGGTTTCGCGCGGCGCGAAAGAAGCCGGCGGGAAAACCTACGGCGTAACGGCGGAATTTTTTAAGCCGAAGGCAAACGCGTGGATCGACGTCGAAGTGCAGATGAAGACGTGGCACGAGCGGTTGTTTGAATTGATTCGGTTGGGCGATGGTTTTGTCGCATGCAAAGGCGGCACGGGAACGCTCGTGGAGCTGGCGGTCGTATGGGAGATGGTGAACAAAGCCGTGATAGAAGCGAAACCGTTTTCGGTGCTCGGTGATTTCTGGATGCCGGTGCTGGATCGCGTGCGGGAAGTAGAGTTGGGGCATCCCGCGGCGTGGGGCGAAGCGAACGAACGAATAGTACACGTCGCTGCCTCGAGCGCGGACGCAGTGTCGCATTTGGTGGAAAGACTCGGAAGATAGAATTATGTCGCGGACGGCGGAAGAGATTCTGGAATTCGAAAAGCTGCGCGAATTACTACGCGGGCGGTCGACATGTGCGCCGGGCAAGCGCGCGCTTGATGCGCTGCAGTTTTCGCGGGACCGAGCGCACTTGGAAAAAGCATTTGCGCTGATCGACGAAGCGCGAGAATGGCTGCGCGCGGGAAAAGAGTTGGGGTTTGGAGCGCTAGCCGATCCGGAGAGCTGGCTGGCAAAGATCGAGGGACCCGGCGCCGTTTTGGAAGCAGGGGAATTTCTTGAGGCAGCGTCGCTGCTGGAGACGGCGTCGTGGCTACGCCAACAATTTAGAGACGACGAGGACAAATTTCCGTTGCTGGCGGCGCGCGCGGAATCGGTAATCGATTTTCGCGACGCGCTTGGGCTGATTCGCCGAGCGATTCTGCCGACGGGCGAAATCAGCGACGATGCTTCGCCTGAGCTGCGCAAAATTCGCGCGAACATTTTGCAGACTCGCGATTCGATCCAGAAATCGCTGAAGCAGATTCTGCGAGCGAGAAACGCAGGGGCGGGAGAAGACTATGTAACGCTGCGGAACGAGCGTTTCGTGATTCCTGTGCGGGCGGAGCAGCGGCGGGGTGTGCAGGGAATTGTCCACGGCGCGAGCGGCACGGGGCAGACGGTGTTCGTCGAGCCATTCGAAACGGTTGATGCGAACAATCAGCTCGTCCAGTTTTCAGAAGAGGAAGCGGCGGAGATTTTCCGCATTTTGCGCGGACTCACCGAGCGATTGCGGATGGTTCGCGGGCCGCTGGTTTCCGCCGTGGAAACAATTGCGGAATTGGACGGCGCTTTTGCGCGGGCGCGATTCGCGCGGGATTTCGACGCGGCGATTCCAAACTTTTCCGATGGCGGCGAATTGAATTTTACGGCGTTGCGGCATCCGGTCCTGGAAGACAAGCTTCGCAAGGAGAATCGTCCGATCGTTCCGATGACGCTGGCGCTCGGGGGCGACCAGAAATTGCTGGTAATCAGCGGCCCAAACACAGGCGGAAAGACGGTTGCGCTCAAATCGACGGGTATCGCCGCGTTGTCTGCACAATGTGGGATACCTGTGGCGGCACAGAAGGCGGTGCTGCCGCTGTTTGATAACGTGTTCGTCGATATCGGCGACGAGCAATCGATCGCGGCGGACCTTTCCACGTTCTCTTCACATATGCTGAATTTGAAATCGATTCTGGAATTGGCGACGCAGAATTCGCTGGTTCTGGTGGACGAGATGGGGACGGGTACTGCGCCAGAAGAGGGCGCGGCGCTTGCCGTGGCGTTGCTGGACGAATTGAAGACGAAGAATTGCTTTGTCTTGGCGACGACTCATCACGACCGGTTAAAGACGTATGCGGCGGCTTCGCCTGGGGTAGTGAATGCGGCGGTGGAATTCGATGAAGTGAATCTGCGGCCGACCTATCGGCTAACGGTTGGCGTTCCCGGCGGGTCGAGCGGAATCGCCATTGCTCGGCGATTGGGATTGACGCAGCGCATCATCGAGCGGGCGCGAGAATTGATGGCGCCGGAATCGCTGGAGGCCGCGGATTTGATCGCGTATCTGCATCGCACACGCGATGAATTGGACCGCTTGCAGGCGCAAATGACGCAAGAGCGGCACACGCTCGAAGAAGAGCGAAAAAAGCTGAGAACGGAGTGGCTCGGGCGGCAGCAGAAACGAATCGCGGAACTTGAAGGACAATTTGCGGAAATGCAAAGGCGGTTCGAGCAGAATGTCGCGAGCGTGGTGGAAGCAGTAAAAGACCGTGAGCTACGCGCGCAGATGGAGAAAACGTCACGGCGGAAACTGCAAGAGGTTCGCAGCGGCGCGAAGGAAGATTTGAACGCCGCGATTGTACAGACGATTTCGGAATCACAGTCGGATCTCGGCGTGACGCAATCGGAATTCCAGCCGATCGCGGCGGAAACCCTTCAGGCCGGGGCAAAAATTCGCGTGCGCGGCTTTACGAAACCGCTTATTTTTCGCCGAATCGATGGCAATTCCGCGGAAGTCGAAGCTGGGCCGCTGCGGATGAAGGTCGCGCTGGATGAAATTACAGGCATTGAGCAGCCTGCAGCCAGCAGGCTGCGCGTCGCGCCGAGTGTATCCGTCAGGTCGGCGCCGCGCGAGATAGCTGCAGCGAGCGAAATCAACGTAATCGGTATGACGGTCGAACAGGCGACGGAACTGGTGGACAAATTCCTCGACGACGCGGCGTTGGCGCATCTGCCGCAAGTCCGCATCATTCATGGGCACGGAACCGGCGCGCTTCGTAAAGGCTTGGCGGGATATTTGAAGACGCAACCGCTGGTGGCCAAGGCGTCGTTTGAGAGCGAAGAACACGGCGGGAAAGCGATCACCGTCGTAGAATTGCGGAATTAAGTATGGCGGAAGCGGGATCATTCGCGGACAGAGTCAAGCAGCAAGCCGACATTGTGCGGGTTGTCGGCGAATACGTGCGTTTGAAGAAGAGCGGCGCGAATTTTACGGGGCTGTGCCCGTTTCACGCGGAGAAGTCGCCTTCGTTTGCCGTGCACCCGACGAAGCAGATTTATCACTGTTTTGGTTGCGGTGTGGGCGGCGACGTTTTCAAATTTGTGATGGAGATGGAAAAGTGCGCATTTCCGGAAGCGATTCGCGTCGTCGCGGAAAAGTGCGGCATCGCTATTCCACGGCCGAAAGAACGTTCGCCAGAAGAGCGAAAAGAGAATCAGCAGCGTGCTGTGCTTGTGGAAATGCATCGCGAGGCGCAGTCGTATTTTGTGAAGCAGCTTGAAGGCACGCTCGAAGGAAAAGCGGCCCGCGCGTATTTGGAAGATCGCGGATTGGATAAGGATACGATTTCGCGGTTTGGCATTGGCTATGCGCCGAGCGGCGGCGATTTGTTGTTGCGCCATCTGAAAATAAAATATTCGGACCAACTTCTCGTCGAGTCCGGTCTGATTTCGCGCGACCAGAGTGGGCGCTCGTTCGACCGTTTCCGGCGTCGCATCACTTTTCCAATTGCGAATGAATCGGCGAAGATTGTCGCGTTCGGCGCCCGAGCGCTCGGCGACGACCAGCCGAAATATTTGAATTCGCCGGAAACACCGATCTACTCGAAGAGCAATGTGCTTTATCACCTCGACCGCGCGAAAGATTCATTGCGCCGGCAAGATTTCGCGATTCTCGTCGAAGGCTATATGGACGCGATTGCCGTGGCGCGCGCAGGGTTCGGTAATGTGGTTGCAAGTTGTGGCACGGCTCTGGCGGAATCGCAGATTAAATTGCTCGGGCGGTTCACGAAGCGCGTGATTGTGAACTACGACCCAGATTTTGCAGGACAGGCGGCGACTGAGCGATCCCTTTCAGCGTTGCTCGAACAGGATTTCGAAGTTCGCGTACTTGCGCTTCCGGCGATTGGCGACAAGAAAGCAGATCCCGATCTCTTTATCCGCGAAAAAGGTTCCGATGCCTATCAAAAGCAACTTCGCGAAGCGCCACCGTACATAGACTATCTGGCGAATCGAACCCGAGGCATGGACTTGACGACCGCGGAAGGAAAATTGAAGGCGTTGAACTACCTTTTGCCCTATCTTCAAAAAATCCCGAACAAAATGATACGAACTGAATGGGCGACCAAAGCGGCTGCTCAGCTCAAAATAGATGAGCCTGTTCTGCGAGCGGCATTTAGCAAAGCTGCCGCTGAACGTCGGAGTGAGGTGAAGACGCAGGCACAGCTTGTAAATAGCAATGCGAAAAAGGCTGAGCGGCGCTTGATTCGAATGCTTGCCGAAGCCGAAGGATTTCGCCGCGAACTCGCCGAGCAACTGCAGAGCGGCCAGCTCTACCACGGCCTTGAAACGGAGAAAATCTTTGCGGCGCTAATTGTGGCGAGCTTCTCCGGCGAGCCGATTCAACCGTCTGAAATTGGCACAATGCTCGAGGACCGCGATCGCCGCGTGCTTTTCGAAATCCTGTTCGAGGAGGCACAAGAAGGATCATGGGAAGAGGCGCAAAGCTGCCTGGAAGCTCTTTCCCGCAAGCAAGTTGAACGAGAGCTGGCTGAAGTGCAGCGCGGAATTGAGGCAAATCCCACCGGTGCGGCCATGCGCGAGCTATTGACGAAGAAACAGGAGCTGATGCGGCGGCTGGCTGCAGGCGCCTAACACAGGCCCATTTCCCACAGTTTTCCACTAATTAAAACATTGACTATAGAGGACTTACCCATGTAGCGTAGAAGGGTTTCGCGGGTAACGGAACTGGCCCTAACTGCATCTATATAAATGTAGTTAGCGGCAGGGATCGGCCACCGGCACGCGATTACGGGCGGCGTACGGTAAAAGCGGAAAAGCAGCGGGCGCAGCGCAGAAAGCTTCACACAAAAATTTTGAGTGAGCCGGGGAACCTCCCCAAACGTGCGAGCGCGCGTCCCTCTGAGCGTGTATCAAAAGCGGATTTTAGTCCCGTTGCAGCCGAAGTGTGTTTTGATGGCGGTCTCTGAGAGCGGGAGGAATTAGTGGCACAGCAGGTTCTGGAAGAAAAATACGAGGCAGTAAAAGCGCTGATCGTGTTGGGCAAAGAGCGCGGTTACTTGCTTTACGACGAAGTGAACGATTCGCTTCCGGCGGAAGTTCATTCTTCGGAAGAAATCGACGATTTACTCACCACGTTTGAACGCAACGGAATCGAAATTTATGAAGACCAGGCGTCCGCGAAAGCGGCACGCGCCGTGGAGCTTTCGGTGGAAGGTGCCGAGCGCGACGCGCACACAAAGGACGACGCGCACTCCGATGAAGGCAGCAGCGATCTGGATTTGACGCCAGGTTCGCTGGAAAAAACCAACGACCCCGTTCGCATGTACCTGCGCGAAATGGGCACCGTGCCTCTATTGACGCGCGAGGGCGAAGTGGCCATCGCAAAGCGCATCGAGCGCGGGCAGCTCGTCGTGATGAAGTCCATCACGCGCTCGCCCATCGTGATCAAGGAATTGATCGCGGTTGGCGACGATTTGCGCAAGGGCGCGCGGTCGATCAAGGAAATCGTCCAGTTTGACGATGAAGAACTGACCGAAGAAAAAATCGCCAACAAGACGAAACAGACGCTGAAGCACATCGAAAAGATTGCGAAGCTTTACGACACTGCTTTGAAGCAGGCTGTGAAGCTGGACAAAACGCTGAAATCGAAAAAGAGGCCGTACGTTCGCGCGAAATGGGCGGTGGCGCGGACGCGCGTCGGAATTTCTCTGGAGATCCGCGACCTCGACTTCAACCCGTTCGAGAAGAAGCGGCTGATCGACAAGATGCGCGGCACGGTCGAGCGTTTGCAGTCGCTCGAACGCGAAGCGGGTCGGCTCGAACGCCGCGTGGACATGGCCAAAGGCGACGTGGCGGCGGATGCGCGCAAGGAATTGCGCACGCGCCGTTCGGAGCTCAAAGACATTGAGGATGCCAGCGAAGTTGGACTGACGGAACTCAAACGCACGCTGACGTTCATTCACCGCGGCGAAGCGGAAGCGGAACAAGCGAAGAAGGAATT
>Ga0137403_10007090_pt1 | contig 12711 bp, 10 predicted proteins | sample CZOMad2_1_16fung_FD_122057 | JGI IMG/M metagenome (GOLD analysis project Ga0137403, IMG submission 122057) | Vadose zone soil fungal communities from Angelo Coast Range Reserve, California, USA - CZOMad2_1_16fungal (Hybrid Assembly) | ecosystem: Environmental > Terrestrial > Soil > Vadose zone... | reverse complement strand
TTTCTGATTTTCGTTGGACGAGCCGAGCGTCTTTGCGCAAGCAAATCGTTCGGACTCTCGAAATGAAATGCAGGGCGCCGGGTCTGTAGTTAACAGACTTGAAAGAAAACGTCCTGTACGCCGCTCTCGAAATTCGATGAGCGGCGCTTCGTGCCAGGCAGCGCTACACGGGTGCCTGCCGGCCGAAAATGCCGCGATTCACTTCGCGGTGCTGTAACGGCTCCGACTTGGTCGGAGCCATCTTCGGAAACAAACCCGTTGCGCGAAGCTGTCTTTTTGCGTCGCCGCGACCCGTTTGGTTTCGAGAAAAATTGAATCGCCGAGGCCTCTCTCGCTTTTCGTAGTGCCGGGCTTCAGCCTGACACTGCTGACTTGCGAAGAAGTCCGGCCTAAGGAGCAAAACCCATGGCTCGCGTAAAACGCGGCACCAAGCGCCGGGCACGGCGCAAAAAGTATCTTAAGAGGACTAAAGGTTTTTTCCTCACCAAGAGCAAGCTATACCAGTCCGCGCAGGAAGCCGCCAATCGAGCGGATCGCTACGCGTTTCGCGATCGCCGCGTTAAGAAGCGTCAATATCGCCGCTTGTGGATTCAGCGTATCGGAGCAGCCGCTCGTTTGAACGGCATTACTTACGGCCAACTCATTCACGGCCTGAAAGCCGCCGGAGTCGAACTGGACCGCAAGATTCTTGCCGACATAGCGGTAAAAGACGCTCCAGGCTTCGTGCTGCTGGTCGAGAAAGCTAAAGCTTTCGCGCCGCAACCGGTCGCAAAAAAAGCCAAGTAATTTTGTAGCGGCTTTTTGGGGAACACGGAACTCTCTAGACGGTCGGGCTACGCCGTCATTCCGAGCGGAGTCGAGCCTGCCGGCCGCAGGCAGGGAATCTCTCTTCGATTGCCGCATCGCAAGAATTTTTCAAGGAGCACGAACGTTTACGCTCCTTGCGATGTACGCTATCTTTCCATCATGCCGACCACTGACGGTTCGCACGAAAGAACACTCGCCGCTCTCGGCGTCACGCAACCCGAGCAACTCGCGCCCCTGTTCGCGGAAATTCGCGTGCGTTTTGACGCGGAATCCGCGGCCGTGCGCGACGAAACCACATTGAAACAATTTCGCGACGCATGGCTGGGCCGCAAATCCGGCGTGCTTGCAGGCATCACCGACAATTGGCTGAAGCCTGCAACTCCGGAATTAAAACGCGTCGTCGGCGCTGGATTAAACCAACTGCGCGCACACGTTGACGCGCAAGTCGAAGCCCGGCGCGTAGCGATTGAATCCGGCGCACAAGTGGCTGCTGGGGCGAAAGACCGCGTTGATCTTTCGCTGCCCGGCGTTGTTCGTCCGATTGGTTCACGGCATTTGATTCGGCAGGTGTTTCAGGAAATCGAAGATATTTTTGTTTCGATTGGATTTTCCGTGGTGGAAGGTCCGGAAATCGAAACGCCTTATTACAATTTTGCAGCGCTCAACATTCCGGAATTTCATCCGGTGCGCGACGACATGGATACTTTTTATGTCGAGGCGCAAGACGCGGCCGGAACCAGAACAGGGCCGGGATCACTGCTGCTGCGCACACACACTTCGCCCGTTCAGATTCGCACCATGGAAAAGCGGCAACCTCCGGTGCGCGTGATTGTTCCTGGCAAGGTGTATCGCCGCGATAATCCCGACGCCACGCATTCCTTTATGTTTCATCAGATTGAAGGGCTGGCGGTCGATACGGATATTACGTTTTGCGATTTCACAGGCACTATCGAATATTTCGTCAAACAATATTTCGGGGCCGGGGTGAAAACGCGTTTTCGACCAAGCTATTTTCCTTTTACTGAACCGTCCGTCGAGTTTGATGTCTCTTGCATTTTTTGCGGCGGCAGCGGGACCGGCGCTGGCGGCGCAACTTGCGGAAAATGTAAAGGCGCCGGTTGGATCGAGCTTTTCGGCGCGGGCATGGTCGATCCGGCGGTGTATGGCTTTGTGAATTACGACGCAAAAAAAGTTAGCGGCTTCGCTTTTGGGATGGGCATGGATCGTCTCGCGATGCTGAAGTACGGCATTGATGATATTCAGGTGTTTTTTCAGAATGATGTCCGGTTCCTGAAACAGTTTCCGTAGCGAAGCAAGAGCAGCGGAAATAGACCCGCTGCTGCATAAACCGATTTGTGGGTGATCACTTTTCTCATGACTTTTGCTGACGCCAAGCAGCGCTTCTCGAACCGGGTGGCGGACTATGTTCGCTACCGTCCGAGCTATCCGTCGGCGCTGATCGACCTGCTGCGCGAAGAATGCGGGCTGCGCCCCGATCACGTCGTTGCCGACGTCGGTTCGGGAACTGGAATCCTTTCCAGAATGTTTCTTGAAAATGGCAACCGGGTATTCGGCGTCGAGCCGAACGACGAAATGCGGGGCGCCGGCGAAGAATATCTTTCTGCCTTCAAGAATTTTTCGAGCATCGCCGCTTCCGCGGAAGCCACAACGCTAGCTGACGCCAGCGTGGATTTTGTGACCGTTGCGCAAGCGTTTCATTGGTTCGAGCCTGCTGCCACGCGCATGGAATTTCAGCGAATCCTGCGACGGGAAGGATTCGTTGTGATTGCCTGGAACGACCGTTTGTTCGATACCACGCCGTTTCTGCGCGCTTACGAAGCGCTGCTCCATCGCTTTGGAACCGACTATGCCAAAGTCAGCGGAAGCTATCCGCGACAGGCGCAAATCCAGGAATTCTTTGCGCCGAATGTTTTCTTGCAAAAGAGCTTTCCGAATCTTCAGGAGTTTGACTTCGATGGTGTTCGCGGCCGGTTACGCGGCAGTTCGTACGTGCCGGGCCCGGGCCATCCCGCATTCGCGCCAATGATGGCTGAGCTGGAACGGATTTTTGACTCCCACCAACACGATGGCCAAGTCCGCATGGATTACGCGACGCGCATTTATTTTGGCCAACTCGACGCGACGAGGAATTCAGCATGAGGGTGGTTTATAACTGGCTGAAAGACTTTGTGAACGTGGCGGCGACGGTGCAGGAACTTGCCGCCCGGCTGGCGCTGCATGGGACGAACGTCGCCGGCGTGGAAGCGCAACCGCTTGGCGGAGTCATCGACGCTGAAATTACTTCGAATCGCCCAGACTGTCTGGGCGTTTACGGAATCGCGCGCGAAGTCAGCGCCATCTACAAATCAGATTTCAAGAAAATTGGGCCGAAGGTCAGCGGGTCGGCCACTGCAAATGTAAAAGATGCAGTCTCGGTGAAAATCGAAGCGCCAGAGCTATGTGGCCGTTTTACGGCGCGCGTGATTCGAAACGTCAAGATTCAGCCGTCGCCAGCGTGGCTGCGCGAACGGCTGGAAGCGGCCGGTGTGGCGTCGATAAACAGCGTCGTGGATGCGACGAACTACGTGATGCTGGAGCTTGGGCATGCGCTGCACGCGTTCGATTACGATCTGGTTCGTAATCATTCCATCGTGGTGCGCGGTGCCAAACCGCAGGAAAAGATAAAGACGCTCGATGGCATCGAGCGCACCCTCGATCCTGCGATCTGCGTGATTTCTGATGGAGACGGTTCGCGCGCCGTGGGTATCGGTGGAATCATGGGCGGCGGCGAAACGGAAATTTCGTTTTCTACCAAAAATGTTCTGATCGAGTGCGCCTGGTTTGAACCAGTGGCGATTCGCCGCGCGACGCGAAGTTTGAAATTGCATACCGAAGCTTCGACGCGCTTCAGCCGCGGCGCCGATCCAGAAATGGCGGAACTGGCTTCCCGGCGTTGCGCGGAATTGATTTTGCAGTTGGCGGGTGGCGAACTGCTCTCCGGTGTGGTGGATGCGTATCCCGGCAAGCGCGCGCCGAAAAAAATCACACTCACGCGCGCGGAGATTCTGCGGGTGATGGGCGCGGATGTTCCCGATCGAGAGGTTGAATCCATTCTCGGCGCGCTGGGTTTTGCTCCGATGCGGGTGGACCCGAATCGCGGGCAGCTCGGCTCGATTCTCGCTGCGTGGGAGTGTACGCAGCCGTCGTGGCGCGCGGACGTGGAACGCGAAATCGATTTGATCGAAGAAGTCGCACGAATTTACGGACTGGACAAATTTCCGGCGCGGCTTCCCGCAGCGCGACAAGGGGCAGCTCGCCTTCCACAGTATGAAGCGGAATGTCGCCTGCGCGAACGCCTGATCGGCCTCGGCTACCGCGAGATTGTGACCATTCCTCATGTAGCGGAAGATCGTGACATTCTGTTCCGTCCGGACGGCGTCATTCCCGCGCGTCTTGCGAATCCGCTTTCCGAAGAAGCCAGCATTCTTCGATCTAACGGATCCGTTTCCATGGCTGCCGCGATTGAGTGGAATCTCAATCACAGCCAACGGAATGTCCGGCTGTTTGAAATCGGACGGCACTATCGATTCGCGCCGCAGAATGAAGTACGAGAAAAATCGTTGGCGCCCCTTGAAACCGTTTTCCTCACCCTCGGCGCAACCGGTGAAGCGCGGCCGCAGGGACTTTACGATTCCGCACGGCCATTTTCTTTCGCCGACCTAAAGGGTGATGTGGACGCGGTAGGCCAGCTGATCGGCGGTTTTGTGTGGCGCGACGGCGGAGCGGATTCGCTAAATTCGGCCAAGCGTGGCCGCATGGTACTCAACGAAAGCGAAATGGGCGCGGCAGGCCAACTGAGCAAACGTATCGCCGATAAATTGAAATTCCGTCAGGACGTTTTTATGGCGGAAATTGTTCTAGGAACATTCTATTGCAAGTATTACGCCGTCAAGAACGCACGGCGCTACCAGCCGCTGCCCCGTTTCCCCGCCGTCGAACGCGATTTCTCGCTGCTGCTGGCGGAAGGAACAACGTTCGAGCAGGTCGCAAAAACGATTCGATCACTGAATATTCCGGAGCTTGAGTCGATCGAAGCGGCAGACCTGTTTCGTGGGAAAAATGTTCCAGCAGGGAAATATTCGCTGATGGTGCGCGTCACTTTCCAGAGCGGCGAAGCCACCCTCACCGACGCGCAGATTTCCGAGTATTCGCGCAAAATCGTGGCCGCACTCGAAAGTTCGGTGGGCGCCCACCTTCGCTCGAGTTGACCGCAGGAACTCTTACCCGCCGGTCTGGGTCCAATAGCCGCCGCAGCAAGACCAGTTAGGGTGTCCAACCGTGCGCTGCCGTACTCGTTCTTTCATCTGCGATACAATCAAAATGTACTTATGAGACGGATTGCCAACTACGGGTTTCTGTGGCTGGTTGCCTTGCCGGTGTTTGGTTCCGGCTGCGGGCGGACCCAGACCACGCATGCGGATACGGCGCGGACGGCTGCGAGCGCCATAGCTGCGCGTGAGACCCAGGACGGGCAGGATGCTAATGTCATCCAGTTTGTAAAGAATCCGGATGTGGCACCGGCATTTCAGTTGAATGATCTGGAGGGCAGGCCGCTGTCGCTTGCGGAAGCGAAGGGCAAGATTGTTTTGCTGAATTTTTGGGCCACGTGGTGCGGGCCGTGCCGCGCGGAAATAGCAGATTTGGTGGATCTGCAGAAACGCTACGCGGACAAACTGGAAATTATCGCCCTGGCAACGGATGAAGATGATGCCGACGAGGTTCGGCGCTTCGTGCTGAGGTCTGGAATCAACTATCGCGTGGCGATGATCTCCGACGAGGTTCGCCGCGACTATGGCGGAATTGCGGCGCTGCCGACTTCGTTTGTGATCGATGCGCAGGGCCGCATCGTGCAAAAACATGTCGGGCTGAATGATCCCTCCATTTATGAATTGGAAGTGAAAGCCATGTTGGGCGAGACCGTGGATGCGAAAGTCGAATATTTCGAGGATAACGGGCAAATCCTTTTGAAGAATGCAGGACGGGCTACGGAGCTTCCTGGTGTGGATTTCTCTAAACTTAATGCGAAACAGAAATTGGTTGCGCTGCGCCGGATGAACGCGGAATCCTGTGATTGCGGTTGCCAACTTACGTTGGCGCAGTGCCGGATTAATGATTCGGCGTGCCGCGTGAGCCTGGCGCTCGCCGCAAAAGTCGTCTCGCAGGTTGCGCATCCGCGCGATGCAACTTCCGTTACCGGGAAAATCGCAGCCAAGCCGGCTTCGCCTAATCAACAAAAATAAGTTGACCGCATTTCAAAAGGTCTAAAAGCTATTGCCACTTTTTGTGCTGCAGACCGCAGTAAATTCACTTTCAGTCGCGTAGTGCAGGGTGCCGGCAGTGTCCTCCTTCGGCGAATTCGCTCCATTCAAATAGCCTTTCGCGCGCCCATCGGCCGCAAACGACATCGCCATGTTTCCTTTATCATCCAGCAGCAACATTTGTCCCTGCCAGGAGCCAAATAAGGAAAAGTTCAACCTCGGTTGCGCGCCCTTCAGCGAACGAAAATAAAATGTCACAGGTTTTCCATCGGCATCGAGCCAGGCGCGCTGGAGGTAGCCGTCAACGGTGAGGGGAAAAATCTCCCCCTGCGGAATGCAGAGTTTGGCGGTGCCCTGCAGATTGTGGCCACGTCCACGCCTCGAAGAGAGCGTCACTTCCATGAATAATCCATAGCTGGCGCCGTTGGTGGACTGCAATTTTCCGACGCCGTGCCAGGTGAGCGCCGGCGTCCAGCGCCCACCCATGCGCAACGCCCACGGATTCAGGAAAATCATGACCGCCAACACAAACACCATGGCGCCGCCAACCGACCCAAGACACCCGCATCCACGGCGTTTTTTGAGCGGAGTCGCGCTGGCCGTTGGTGTGGCGGAAACCATGCTTGGAAAATTCGGTGGAGCGCCGGACATTTGCCTTGCCTCCAGTGACGTTTCGCAGCACTCTATCACGCGCGCAAGGATGTGCCGCAGAAAGCGCAGCGAAGGGCGTTGTATTTTTCCTTGATTGCATGAATACGAAAACAATTTTCTTTTTGCTGCTGATTCTGAGCGCGACAGGATTCATCTCTCCTCCGATCGCGTTGTGCGCCGGACTTATATTTGGATTGGCATTTGTGCACCCGTTTGCCGGAGACAGCCGCGCACTGTCGCGATTTCTGCTGCAAGCATCGGTGGTGGCCCTGGGATTCGGAATGAATCTGCACGAAGTGCTGAAAGCCGGCCGTAGCGGGTTTCTATATACCGCCATCGGCATCAGCTTCGCACTGTTGATGGGCACCGTGATTGGGAAGCTGCTCGCAGTTCGTGGCACGATTTCTTATCTAATCTCGACGGGCACGGCAATTTGTGGCGGAAGCGCGATCGCCGCAGTTGGGCCGATATTGCAGGCGAGCGATGAAGAAATGGCGGTGTCGCTGGGTACGGTATTTATTTTAAATTCCATTGCGCTGTTCATTTTTCCTTCGATCGGCTCGGCGCTGCATCTTTCGCAATCGCAGTTCGGATTGTGGGCGGCGCTGGCGATTCATGATACGAGTTCTGTGGTGGGCGCGGCTTCACGTTATGGCAACGAAGCGCTGGCCATCGCCACGACCGTGAAACTGGCACGAGCGCTGTGGATTGTGCCGCTGGCGCTGGCCACCGCTACTGTGAAACGGAGCAAATCGAAAATCCAGATTCCCTGGTTTATTTTTCTTTTTTGTCTGGCGGCGGTGATCAATACTTACGGCCCGCAGGAACCGCGCTTATCACAAATGTTTTTTCAACTCGGACGGCTTGGCTTGACGGTAACACTTTTTTTGATTGGCACCGGGATATCGCGCGCGACGCTGAACGAAGTAGGCTGGCGTCCGTTGGCGCAGGGCGTGCTCTTGTGGATATTGGTCGGCGTGACTTCGTTGTATTTCATACGGATTGGGTGGATCGCGCTGTAGCTACATTTCGAATGAATTAGGCGCGGATTCGGCGCTTGACTGTTCGAGTTGGACTTCGACTTGCAGCGAGCAGACTGGCCGCACTACACTTTTGTGCAGCAGCAGCGAGAGGTTCGAAAAATTTGCGCTGCTCAAGGAGTTTTTCGTATGAATCGCCGAATCGGAATCGTGCTCAGCATGCTTTTGATCACGGGAAGTTTTACCCTATACGGAGCGCAGTCGTCCGGGCAGATGGAACGCAAGGCGATCAAACTGCCGAATAAATTTGTCAACGCACCGTTCAGCGATGGAATCGTGTTCGGCGACACGCTGTACCTTGCCGGACGCATCGGCATTGATCCGAAGACGGGAAAAGTGCCGGAAAAAATCGAGGATGAGATAAAACTATTGCTCGACGGCGAAAAAGACGTGCTGACGCAGGCCGGGATGACCATGGACGATCTTGCGTATGTGCAGGTTTTTTGCACAGATCTGTCGCTTTTCGAAAAGTTCAATCCGATCTACAAGACGTACTTCACAAAGGATTATCCGGCGCGCGCGTTTATCGGCGCGGGATCGCTGTTGGCTGGAGGACACTTTGAATTGCAGGCCATTGCTATAAAGCACCAGTATCTGGTGGGAGTGAAGGACGCCAGGCCCTAATCCTTTACCGCGGCATCGTTAGGCTAGCCGCTGAGGTTGCGCTATTGCCGCCTGAATACGTGGCGCTTCACGTCGGGCCAGAATTCGTTCCACGCATTGCTTGCGACTTCTGAAAGAACTCCGTAGCCGGTGCGCGTGAGCGCTGCACTGCTGGTTGCGTCACTGCTGACTCGCCAGGTGTTGGAAAGAAAATTGTTTCCAGGGATCGCGATGTATCGAGCGTAGGCCGGCATGAGATTGCCGCGACGGTCGCGCGCGGCGAACGAAAGCAGAAATACGTGTCCGATCCGGCGCTTGATCGGCAAGTTTTGATTGCGCACGTAGCGGGGGTCTTCTCCCCAGATGGCGCCAAGTCCGGCTTCAATCGTACGACTGGAAGCTACACCCGTGAAACGCATTCCGTAGCGTTTGGCAAATCCGTCCCAGTGCGGGCCGTATTCCTCGGGATGGTCGCGGGCAGTGCCGATTCCGGCAGTGAGCGTCCCAAGAAGAAAACTCTGCGGGCCAAATGTTTCTCGCGCGGCCCACTGCACGCGTTCCTTCGCGGAAATAAGGCGGTAAGGCGCCTGCGCGGAAATAACTTTGAGGTTTTGTTTCACCGGACCCTGTGGAGCTTCCGGAGCGTCCGGCTTTTCTGGTTCCTGCGCCAGACTCAACGAGCAACCGGAAATCAGCAGCACGAATAATCCGATTGCGTACAAAGCAGTGCGCGAACGGCGAAAACGCATGGGTAAATGTGCCACTTTCTGGTGCAGGCTTTTGCGGATAGACAGCAGGCAGCATTGTGACTGAAGAAGGAAGTGACGTCAGTAGAGAAAAGCAGGTACGAGCTTCCGCGCGGGATCCTTGGGTAGCACGGAACGGATCAGAAGCGAGGTGTTCCAGCGGAAGCCAGACACATCCCCCAACTCCTCAACAGAAAAGCCCATATATTGTCACAACTCATAGAGGTTTAATTAGGTCATATGCCCATATATTGCCTAAGTTGAGCGGGTACAAAGCGCCTAAAAGCACTGTAAGCTACTGAAATTGCTATGTTTAATGTGTTAACAAAATTTAGCAACCTTTGGAGGCTATCTTGCACCAAACCGACTCGACCTAGAGGACAAGATGTTACGAATCACCACGGAAAAAAAGCGCAGCAAAACCATCCTTAGTGTAGAGGGACGTTTGGCCGGGGCCTTGGTGGCCACGCTCGAGCAGTGCTGGAAAGAGCTGAAAGCGGCGGCACCGCAGGAGAAGTTCTACGTGAATCTCTGCGGAGTCAGCTTCATCGACGCTGCGGGGAAAATGCTTTTGAAGGAGATGCACCGGCAGGGAGGGCAACTTGTGGCGGAGGGATGCCTGAATCAGGCCATCGTAAAAGAGATTATTGGGCGGCAGAAAGCGGAAGGGCGAAGCGACGAGGGGAAAGACAACAAAAAAGCGCCGATCATTTTCTACCTTATGTTGCTCGGCTTGCTGCTGGGTGCTAGCGGCGTAAGGGCGCAGGACAAGAATGACCTGCCGACGCCAGCGCAGGCTCCGAACGACGGGCTGAAACTAACGCTGGATAAAGCGGTAAGCCTGGCGCTGAAACAAAATCCGACCGCACAAATCGCGGTGTTGCAGGCGGCTGAGGCAGTACAGGACAAAAATATCGCCCGGGCCAGTTTGCTGCCGCAGGCGGATTTGCAGGTGAGTGACTCGCTTCGGCGCATAAATCTTCAAGAGCAACTGGGAGGAGCGATCCCGTTCCCAGGGATTCCGGGGCATGTCGGCCCGCTGAACATTTTCCACGCGGGACCAGGGTTCAGCACGCCGCTATTTGACCTGACACTGTGGAACCGTTACCGCTCAGCCAGAGAGATTGCCAACGCCAGCAAAGCAACGAGCCTCTCGACGCGCGAGCAAGTAATTCTACTGGTGGTCTCGCAGTATATCGGGACGTTGCGAGCCATGGCGACCGTGGAAGCGTCCCAGTCACGCGTCGATTTAGCACAGGCGCTCTATGACCAGGCGGCGGATTTGCAGAAAGAGGGTGTGGGGACCGGGATCGACACGCTGCGCGCCAACGTGGAACTGCAGAACGAGAAGCAAGCGCTGCTGGTGGCGCAAACGGATCGCGATTCTTCACTGTTCGGATTGAGCCGGTTGTTGAACCTGGATCCCCGCCAAGAAATCACGCTCGGCGATTCATTGAGTTTTTTTGATACGCCGCAGCCAGACGTAAATGCCAGCCTGGACGAAGCGCTGGGAGTGCGCCAGGAATGGAAAGCGCTGGATTCACAAGTGAAAGCAGCGGAGCACGACAAGCGGGCGGCACAGGACCTTCGGCTGCCGACATTGCACGCGGATGGAAGCTGGGCGTACGAGGGCACCCGCCTGAACAATGGAATTCCAGTTTACAACTACGAAGCAAGCTTCGATTTGCCGCTATTCACCGGCGGTCGGACGCATGCGGAAATCGTGAAGTCGGACCTGCAACTGAAAGTGTTGAATGAGCAAAAAGCGGATTTGCGCAATCAGATTTCGCTGGACGTGAAGACTTCTCTATTGAACCTGAAATCAGCGCGCAACCAGGTAGGGGTAGCGACGCTGGGAGTGCAACTTGCGAGAGAAGAAGTGGATCAGGCGCGTGACCGGTTCAAGGCCGGAGTGGCAAACAACATAGAAGTGATTCAGGCGCAGGATGCGCTGGCGCGCGCCAATGACAACGAGATTGCGGCGCTGTACCGCTTCAATCAAGCGCGGGCGGACTATGCGCGGTCGATCGGGCAGATGGAAAAAGTTTACGCGAAGTAAGAGCGAGCATAACGGAAAGAGGACCGGGGAATGAGTATTGAGATCGAAGTCGGCCTGGAGAACGCGTCCAGGGTCAAGCCCACGACGGAAGAGCTGAAGCTCGAGCAAGCGCCGCCGAAAGGCCTGGCGAACCCGAGGACCAGGTTTCTGCTTTTTGGCGGCGGGCTGGTTCTGCTGGTGCTGCTCATCAGCCTGTTCCTCTATTACCGGAACCGCGAAAGCACGGATGACGCGCAGGTGGACGGGCATATCACCCAGATTTCGTCCAAGGTTTATGGACGCGTCGGGGAAGTTTTGGTGAATGACAACCAGCAGGTCAAGGCTGGACAAATTTTGGTGAAGCTCGATCCTCGAGACCTGCAAGCCGCCGCGGACCAAGCCAGGGCGCAATTGGCGCTGGCGGAAACAGACGCACAGTCGGCGGGCGTGGACGTACCCAGGACGCAATTGAACACGCAGAGCGGAACATCGAGCGCGGACGCACAACTTGCCGGCGCGCAGGCTGATCTTATGCGCGCGCAGAGCACTTACGATCAAGCCCGAACTTCCGACCTGGCGTGGGCGCAGGCCAACATCGAAAAAAGCAAAGCGAACGCGCAACTGGCGCAAGCGGATCTGGAACGCTACCGGCCGCTAATGCAGAAGGGCGAAATTTCAAAGCAGCAGTTTGACGCGGCACAAGCGAACGCCGATGCCACGGCCAGCGCGCTGAAAGCCGATCAGGAGAAACTGGCGCAAGCGCAACGCGGAGTCGAGATTGCAAAGGCGCAGCTTGATTCCGCAAAAGCGCGCGTGGATCAGGCGCGAGCCGGCATAATTTCCGCCAAAGCAGACACCAAGCAAGTGGTCATGCGGCAAGCGGACGCGCAAGGAAAGATTGCCAAGGTGCAGCAAGCGAGGGCGGCACTCGAAGGAGCGCAGCTCAATCTGGAATATACGACGGTCGTCGCGCCCGTTAATGGCGTGGTAACGCACAAGCAAGTCGAAATCGGACAGATCGTGCAGCAAGGCCAAGGACTAATGGTGATCGTGCCGCTGCAGGATGTTTGGGTCACTGCAAATTTTAAAGAGACACAACTCCGCTCGATGAAGCCGGGTCAGAAGGTCGAAGTGAAAGTGGACACCTACGGCAAGACTTTTTCCGGGCATGTTGATTCGATTGCAGGAGCAACCGGCGCGGTGTTGAGTCTGTTGCCGCCGGAAAACGCCACAGGAAATTACGTGAAAGTCGTACAGCGTGTGCCGGTAAAAATCGTGTTGGATCCAATTCCGCCGGACAAAGCGATTTTGCGGCCGGGAATGAATGTGGTGGCGACAGCGTTCACGAACTAAGGTTCACGAATTCGGGCAGCAGGAGTTCCGCAGATGAGGAAAGGATTTCGAGGCGCAAGGTGAAAGACAGGTTCCTATCGAAATTGCGGATGCCGGACGGCTCGATCAACCCCTGGGTGATCGCGGTGACCGTCACGCTCGCCACGTTTATGGAA
>Ga0137403_10007089_pt1 | contig 12711 bp, 9 predicted proteins | sample CZOMad2_1_16fung_FD_122057 | JGI IMG/M metagenome (GOLD analysis project Ga0137403, IMG submission 122057) | Vadose zone soil fungal communities from Angelo Coast Range Reserve, California, USA - CZOMad2_1_16fungal (Hybrid Assembly) | ecosystem: Environmental > Terrestrial > Soil > Vadose zone... | reverse complement strand
AATCGCGGCGATTGGTCCAGCTACTCCCTTTTGAGTACCTCAAGTGCGAGATCGACAAACCACCGGTGAAGGCTGTGTTATGAGAAATGACCATGCCCTAAGACCCAACTTGAGTTATCGCGATGGGCTTGCAGGCAATTGAGGCGGCACCGAAGGACGGAAACCCGGTTTTCCTAGTGGACCAAGACACCGGTGAGATGACCACTGCCCATTGGGCAGTGCTTCAAGGCGTTTCGTCTCAAGGGGAGGGCGCGTCGCTTGCTTTTTCCCCAACCCGATGGCTACGGCGGTCCAAAACGTTCGAGCGCTCACGCCGAACAGGTAGAGTCGTTGCACGTGCATCTGTTGCTGTAGGAGTGTGGGGTCTGTGGCTTTTCATTGAAGCTGCAGTGGACAACGGGCTATGCGGTGAAAGCAATACCCGCGCCCAATCGTCCGTTGCACGAACCGAAATGGAACGCAATATCGGGCGGCCCAACGCCGTGCGGGACAGATCCTTGCTGGTCCCGCGGGTCGTTGAGACAACGCAGAAGCAGATTCTCGAATGGCGCCGTGAGAAAAGCGACATTCCCGCAGATCGGCTGAAACCCATTCAACAGTTAGATGAAGCGGAGGGCCAAGCCGCGCAAGCCCCTCAATCCGCCCCGGCGTGGGAGCGAAAGCAGGCGCTTGAACACGAACAGGAGTGCGACAGCGCTGAACTCCTTGCACGTGCGCTTACCTCGTCGCTCCGAGAAGAGCTCGAAGCGCTGCGGTCAGCGACTGAAGCGGCAAGGTTCAAGCAAAAGCAGGCGCTTGATCAAGAGCGAGACAGGGCAGACGCCCTTGCGCGTGAACTTACCTCTCTCTGGGCGGAACCTGATAAGGCACGGACCGCAGCTTCGGAAGCCGTGCAAGCCGCCGAGGCGGAGAGAAAGCAAAAGCAGGCGCTCGAACAGGAGCGAGACAGGGCAGACACCCTCGCGCGTGAGCTCACCTCCGTCCGGTCAGAACTCGATGCCGCACGGATCGCAGGTTCGGAAGCCGTGCCAGCCGCCGAGGCGGAGAGAAAGCAAAAGCAGGCGCTCGAACAGGAGCGGGGCAGGGCAGACTCCATCGCGCGTGAGCTTACCTCCGTCCGGTCAGAACTCGATGCCGCGCGGATCGCGGCTTCGGAAGCCGTGCAAGCCGGCGAGGCGGAGAGAAAGCAAAAGCAGGCGCTCGAACAGGAGCGGGGCAGGGCAGACGCCCTCGCGCGTGAGCTTACCTCCGTCCGGTCAGAACTCGATAGGGCGCGTGCCGCGCGCCTAGAGGCCGTGCGAACCGCTGAGGCGGCGGAGGTCGAACAAAAGCTGGCATTTGGGAAGGAGCGCGACAAGAGCGAGACGCTCGCCCGCGAGCTAGCGTCGGCGCGGAAGGAGGCCGAGGAGCGTTCCGCACGTCTCGCTGCCGTGCACGCTGAGGTGTTGCAGGTGACCGAGACAAACAGGGCCATTACAGCGGAGCAGAAACCGGCTCTCGCTATCGAGCGCGATCGTGCCGACGCCCTTAAGCGCGAGCTTACTTCCGTCAGGAACGAACTCGAAGCCGGCAACCGGAAGATCGCTGCCTTGAACGCTCTGAGTGCCCCGCAATCACGAGAGTCGGCCGTTGATAGCTCGCAGGAGCGGATGGCCGAGTCCTCTTCGAGGACGACTGAGGGAAAGGGGCGTTCACCGGAGCAGATTTCTGCCGAAGCCGCCGCTTCGACCTCGGGACAGTCATCCGCTTCGGAATTGCCGCGGCCGGAGGCGCAGTCGACCGCTCGCGAAGCCGCGTCGGATTCAGGTCCGAAAGTCGCCGCGGCGATAGAGCGATCTACGCCGGCGAGCGCCGCTTCCTCCCGTTCCACCGTGGACGAACAGAGGCTGCTTGCTCGGGCAAACGCACTGCTCCGGCAAGTTGATATTAGCGGCGCTCGCCTGTTGCTTGAATACGCTCTTGAGCGCGGCAGCGCGCGAGCCGCCTTTATGCTGGCCGAGACTTACGACGCGCGCGTGCTGCGATCCTGGCGCGCACTCGGAGTCTCCGGTGATCTTACGAAGGCGCGCGAACTATATGCGCGAGCGCAGGCAGGCGGCATTGAGGATGCGAAGGAGCGGATTGAAACTCTGAAATAGGGATCGCCTCGGGATTCGGCCAGCCCACGGTAGTCAGCTGGCTCGTTTCGCTCAAAGGTTTCTACGTTGGCGCTCGCTGTGCTCGACCTCCAACTAGCCGCCAATGCTAAATCACTGCTGATGGGAGGCGTAGAGTGCACAACGAGAACGGCGGGGCCGTGTGCGTCTTCGGAAACCTGCAAGAGAAAAGTCTGTCAAATGGTCGATGCGGTCGCATGAGCACCACCCCAAAATTCCGCTATTTAGAAATGTGATTGATCGAAAGGATTTACCGAATGACGATACTGATTACGGGGGGCGCCGGGTTTATTGGCGGCCATACAGTTCTCGCTTTTCTCGATCGGGGCGAAATTCCGATTGTGTTGGATGATCTATCGACTGGTAACAGGGCGGCAGTTCCGTCAAGCGTCCCTTTCTTTGCCGGCGACGTCGGAGATACGGAATTAGTATTGCGTCTTGTACAAAACCACAGAATTGACGCTATCCTACATTTCGCGGCCAAAATAGTCGTTCCGGAATCGGTAGCCGATCCGCTTACTTATTATCTCAACAACACGGTCAAAACACATGCTCTGCTACAAGCCGCGGTGAGAGGAAAGGTAAAGCATTTTGTTTTCTCTTCAACTGCGGCAGTTTATGGCAACCCAAGTTTTACGCCTGTAAGTGAGACAGCTGATCCAGCGCCGCTTTCGCCTTATGGAAGGTCAAAGCTAATGTCGGAGTACATGCTGGTTGATGCAGGCGTGGCATACGATCTGCGGCATGTGACCCTGCGTTACTTTAACGTCGCGGGAGCCGATCCGGCCGGACGCCTTGGTCAATCGACACCTGGTGCGACCCATCTAATCAAAGTGGCACTTGAGACGGCACTTCGCCGACGCTCCTACATGAGTATTTATGGCAACGACTATCCAACACCCGACAGTACATGCGTGCGAGATTACGTGCATGTTTCCGATTTGGCTCGTGCGCATCTTGCGGCACTCGATTATCTGCGGGACGGTGGTGAGTCCCGAACGCTTAATTGCGGCTATGGACGGGGGTATTCAGTCAGAGAAGTTGTTGACGCAGTAAGGAGGGTCGCGGGAGTTGATTTCGAAATTCGCCAAGCACCCCGTCGAGCGGGAGATCCCGCCTCAATTGTGGCAAATAGCGACCAACTTATGAAACTGGGATGGGAGCCAGAATTGAATGATTTACCAACAATGATTGAGCATGCCCACAACTGGGAAAAAAAGTTGACAGCGGTTACATAAGGGTGGGTCAACCGTCCGCCCGGTGGAAATGTTTAGTTTACTAAGTGAAGGTTGAGCCGACAGTGAAATTCTCGTTCTTTTATGATGCTGCTCTTGTTTGGAAAACTCGGCATGCGGGATCAGCTTCGGAAAGGACGTCGTCTGGTCGGTAATCTGCCAGCTTACTGGGTGCGTCCGGATCGGCATCCATCAGCGAGGCCACTGATCCGCCAGTCTTTCCTGCGAAATGGCTCTTTAACACTCACCGAACTGCCTATCGTCAATACGGCAATACCGCTTCCTTTTGTTGCGACGGCTACGCGCGGATAGGCTATCCAGCGCGTTCGCCCACGATGGCGAGTTTGTCCGGCCGGGGCTCTCTGCGCGGCGCGAGCCGCAGAGCCAGCCATATCCCGACACCGAGCGCCGCGCCCGCCGTAAGCCCAATAATCAAAATGATACGGGGCCCGGAAGGGACCAAGGTCTTTTCGGCGGCAACAAATGACTGCCCTATGACGAGTCTGACAGTATCATCGTCAGGTGGCCCGTCACGCAAGGCGGTCAGGCGATTTTGCAGAGTGTCGAGCCTCGCGCGCGCGAGAACGTAGCTCGGGTGACGTACACCGTATACCGAGGAAAGCTGAGTTAATTCGCGCTCAGCGACGGCCCGGGTATCGGCCAATTGTTGCAACATCTGGCCGCGGAGGTATTCCAACGCAACCGCATTGGCGAGCCTGGCGGCCCGTTCCGGATCTCCTGCGGTAGCCGCGACCGAGATCAAATAGGAGCGCGCCTCGCTAGCCACGGTGATCTTCCGCATCAGCTCGTTCACGGCAAAGTCGTGCTGCGAGGGCTCCACCGCCGCCAGTCCGAACCCTGTTCGCACGATCGAGAACACGCGCCACACATTCGACTCACGCGCAAATTCAGGGTCCTTATCGAGATCGAGCCGAGCCACTACGGCGCTGGCCGTTGCACGCGAACGAATGACGCGTATTGCACCATCCACGAGCGCAACAGCGTCGATCGAGGCGATCGGTTGGATTTTCGTTCCGATGGTCGGCTCTTCACGGGTGAAATTGAGATGGATTGTGGCTTCACCCGTATAGCGTGGCCCGATCAGAACGAGAAAAATTGACGCGAAGAAAAGAGCCGCGAGAAGGATCCCCACAATCAGTAGCTTTTGATGCCAGAGAATTCCTAGCGTGTTGCGTGCGACCTCCTCGTACTCGTAATAGGCTCGCAGAAGGGTAGCCTCATTCTCCTTTATCTTTAGCTGCGCTGTCATTTTCGGCGTTCCCGCTCCCAGGGTTGTGGACCATGCGGCTGCCTCTACGAGGCCTGCGATCAGCGCAGTCAGGAGCTGCCCCAAACTCCAAGAGTGAACGCCGGATCAAGCACGGTGAAAAGGATCGCAGTCGGGGTAATCCATAAGACCTATGCCGGCTGGTCCTTGGGCCGTTTCGCCCCGGTCCGCCTGGGGCACCACGCGCGTCGATTGCATGAAGCCGACAGGTGGCTAACGCACGAAAATCTTGAAGACAGTGGGGTCGAATAGGCCGCGGAACAGATTTCTGGCCCGGCTCTCGTCCGCGGCTTGCAGCAGCTCCAGAAACAGGGTCGAGCCGCCGGGCCGCAGGACTTTACCCTCCGCGCAGTGTTCACATGACCCACCGTGCGGATGCACAAGCGAGTGTGCGATCTCGAGCAGGCCCCGCTGGTAAGGATGTCGAACGATCTGGCAGCCGAGGAGGCGGGCCTCACGGACGCAATCGATATTGGCCGGGGCAAAGCTATGTGTGGCAGCGCGAAACATCGGCAGATCCCCTTCCGAGTCGCCGACCGCGATCGTCTCGGCGTCGGGCCTCAAGACCCAATCGCGCAGGACCGACAAACCTGTACCCTTGTCGACATCCTTGGCCACGATCGTCGTGTCGATTGTGGTGTGGTGGAAGGAAAGCCGATCCAGCCCCAAGGATTTCATCAAATGATGCATGACGAGCGTCGGGAGGGGGGCCGGAGCGCCGCCCCCGATGCTGAACGAGCGCGCCGACTTCAAGAGAGAGGAGAGAAGGCCGCGCGGCTTGTCGTGGTAGGTGAAAGCCCGAATGGAATATTGATGGCGGTCATCGAGGAATACCCCGGGGAGCAGCCGCAAATGACTTCTCAGCTCGTCCAACTGGACCATAGCCTCGGGGTTGATGAGAATTCGCTCGCGCTGACCTACAGCGTCCCACAGATAGCTGCCGTGCTCGGCGACGCCTCCGGCCAAATGATAGGCCTGGCAGTAATCCTTCACTTCAGCGGCCGACCGGGCCGTGTTCAGGGCGACCGAGAATCCATGGGCGTTCAACAGAGACAGGGCCTCGATGCCGGCCGCCGAGGTGCATGGAAAACCGAAGAGCCGACGGTCGAGCAGGCCGTCGACATCGAGCGCGACAAGCGGCGAACGCCAATCCAGCGCTTGCGGCGGCCGACAAAAGTTGCCGCAATAGCGCGCGGTATGGACCGTGAGAAAATTCCAGGCGTCCATGAATTGGTGATGGAATTCCTGCTGCCTGTCGGCGACAAGCGGCTTGCCGAAGAGGTACCCTTGGGCCGTGTCCATCGCCCAAAAGCCAGCGAGCAATTTGTTCATGAAGAGCCGTTGCTCTACGCCTCCGTCTTCCGACTGCTCGACATAACGCCGGATCAGCCTGCTCTCCTCATCGGGTGAGAGTGCCAGGGTCAGGATGGTCTCCGCCAGGTCGTAGGCAGGATCGACCACGTTCAGCTCGGACTTTCCCATGCCGTGATGTTCGTAGTCGGTCTTGAGCAATCCGCGTGAACCGGTGATCCATTCGTCTCGCCCCATCTTGCCGTCAATGAGTGTGGGAAACGGGCAAGGCTGCTCGCACAATCGCCGCTCGAGGCGTGGCTGCATCAGCGTGTCAGTGACGATCCGACCGTAAGCCCTGCTTAGCACCTTCTGCAGCAACCGAAAGCCGTTTTCGTCCCGTTGCAGACCCTTGCGGGATGCGGGGCCTGTTCCCAATCCGAGATACCGGACTCTCGCAGCCACATAAGAGGCGGACCTGTCGATACACGCCTCGCGAGCCTTGTGGTCGTCCTCTGCGATATGCATGTCCTGAGGCAGCGGGGACTGCGGCAGCCATTCCATGTAGAGAATCCCGTCGCGCAGCCCGAGGATCGGCGGAACGAAGCCGGAGAGCCGCTGGCCGGCCAGAAACGCGTGATAGCCGAGCCACCCCCAACCGACGCTCTTTGCCAGGACGTACCGCGTTTCCTCCTTTCCTTGAGGCGTCTTCAAGTGAACTTCGTAAATCCGCTTAAGCCGGGTGCCGCGATCGCCGCGCGACAAACTCTGCAAGCGAGCGTTGAACTCCCTTGCGCTTTTGCTGGCGACCAGCCGTATGTTGGCGAAATTCTGACGCTGAAAGTACTCAGCCAATCGGCCTTCCACCAGTCCTTGGTCGAGCAGGCGATGCTTATGCCATTGCTCAGGTTCCAGCGACACGACAAGATTTTCGGACAGAGGCCCGAAGCAGTCGCTTCGCGCCGGGTGAGCGGGGACGAGGGCTCTGAGCTTATCGGGGGCAAATCCGGCTCGCCGAGCTATATCGAGACCCAAGACGACCGTATCACCGGTGTGCGGCGCGTCGTCCACAATCAGGGCCATGAAGCCCCGCTGGGCGCAACGACTGAGTTCCTGACGCTCCCACCGCCCCAGACCTTTGTTCGGCTGAACCGTCAGTGAGGACACCGTCTGATAGCCTTCAGCCTTGAAAAATGCTCGCAGCAGGGGAGCAAAATAGGAACCCGAGGTGCGCAGCCCTAGGACCAGAATTGCTTCCGAGCGATCCGGGAAGCGCTGCGCAAAGCGTTGTCCGAGCGCCACGACATCGAAATGCGTCAAGTCGAGCCGGCGGAATGGGGTTGGGACACCGACGTGCTCGGCTTGCAAATCGGGTGGCAAAGGCGAAAGCAGCAGCCTAGCCAACTTGCTCCCTGAATCGGCGAAGGAGGTTGGGTCAGAGAATTGCCCAGCAACGACGATTGTAAGAAATTCGTCCAGCCCTGCCTGCCAGCGCTCCCGCCAGTGACGTGCCTGCGCCCGATGGCGCTGCGGCAGGATACCCGTCAGTCTTTCCGTCGCCCATCTGGCACTACGCCCAAGACCTCTTGCGGCCAACGGCCTGGGCATGCGCAGAGTTGGCCCGCGCAGGTACTCGTCCACAGCGTTCAACAATCCGCAGGAAAGCAGAAATACGTTGGTGGCGACTTCGCTGGTTTGCCAATCACTCCGCGCAATCTTAAGTTTGTCGGTCTCTCTGCGGAGGTATTCGATCGCATGATGGACCGTCGGATAGGGATCCAGGCACCAAGCGTAGGCCTGATAGAAGTCCAGCTCGGTCGACAGCAAACACGTCGTTGCAGAGATCTCCTCGCGCTTCGGTGTATCTGTGTTGATTACCGTCGTGGACATGCGTGAGTCCTTGCTGGTTGGCCGGAGACGCTTGGTGGATAGCGCGTTCAATTTCGAAGTTCATACCTCGCGAGCATTGCTGAGGGCCTTCTCATAGATAATCATAAGAGTTTTGTGGTTGGAATCGGCGGTGTAATTCTGTTCGAATTTCCGGCGAGCAGCCTGCCGCATCCGAGCGAGCTCCAGTGACTCTCCCAGGATTCGCCGCACCGTAGCGGCGAGATCGACGGGGTCTCCCGGCTTAAAGTGCAGCCCGGTGCGGCCATCGTCGACGATCGCGGCCATCGCCCCCAATTTGGAGACAATCACCGGCGTGCCTTTGGCAAAGGCTTCGATGACGACTCGGGGAAAATTCTCGTAGCATTGGGATGGCAGCACCAAAAACGCCGCTTCTCCAACCAACTTATAGACGGCCTCAAGTGACTGATTTCCCAACCATTGGATAGACGTGTCCTTCGCCGCAGCCTCCTGCACTGCCGCCGCCAATGGACCGTCGCCCAGGAGCTTCAGCGGCAGCTCACCGCCGAGATGTCGCCAGGCCTCGAGGAGCGTGTCCACGCCCTTCTCCGCCGACAATCGCCCGACGAACACCGCGTACCCCCCAGTACCCGTACTAGGGCCCGGATCGGGGTAGGCGAAGTTGGGTTTGACTACGATCTTGTCTGCGGGCAGGCCCCCTTCGACGAGCTTGCGTCGACCGAATTCGGTGAGAGCGATATACGTGTCGACTGCCTTCGACCAGGTGCCCAGCACTCGATGCGTCATGAGCATCGTCGTGATGACGGTACTGGCGGCGCGGTCGTCACGGTAACATTTGTGAGCAATGCCAGGCCAGGGAATCCATTTTCCGAGACAGTCTTCACAGACCTCGCCGTTGCGGAACAATAGTGCGTTGGCGCAGAGCAGGCGAAAGTTATGCACGGTCTGGACGACACGAACTCCTTCCGCGCGCGCAGCATAGTAGGCGGAAGGGGAGATCAGAGGAAAGGTGTTGTGGAAATGTGCGATCTGCGGCTGGTGCGTTCGGAACAATTCTCGCAGCTCGCGGACCGCAGTGCGGCTCCAGATGGTGCGCGCAGCGAGCCGCAGACGACCCATCGCATCGATCGATTCGTTGCGCAGGCAGTATTGCGTCACCTCGTGCCCGTGCGCCCTGAGCATGGCGACCTCGGCCGCCACGCACGGATCTTCACCGCCGGGCTGCTTGTAGAAGTTATGCGCTACCAGAATTTTCATTGCAGAGAATTCCAACAGGGACAACGTCGATCATCGGCAAGCTCCGTCCGCGAGATGAGCTATTTCGTCCGAAGTCTCGCTTGATCGTTCTCACGGGGCCATTTCTTCCCGCAGCGCTGTTCGTCAACTGACGCACTCGACAACAATGCGCGCTGGCAGATCTGTCCATTGGTGAGCGAGGGGGCTTGGATTGCGAACTCACTCATGCATCGCAAAGCCTCATCCAGGAGTTGCCACTGGCCGGTTTCCTGCAGCTCCCATGAATGTCCCCACAGATGGAACACGCCGCCGTGTCTAAGGGATTCGTGCAGCAAGGATCGCGCCAACGCAGGCCAATCGGTCGAACGACCATGAGTCATAAGCCGCAAGAGGTTCTTGAGGGCCATCCGCTTAACCGCGTTCTTCGCGAACGCAAGGGAGCCGTGTGGATAGGCTTGGATCGTGGTCGGCAGCAGCATGATCCCCGCATTCTTGCGTGGGAAGTCGAGCGACAATAATTCGACGTTGCGCACACCGAGATAACCTGCCTTTCGAACCATCTCCAGGTGCTTATTTGTGTATTTGCCTTTCGGCGGACAAAACATCAGGCATGGCAGGCCGGTATTGCCTTCGAGCCACGATTTAGATCCGGCAATCTCTTGCCACGCCTTCTGCTCGGTGGCCTCGGTCAGGACAGCGTGATGCAGGGTATGCGCACCAATCTCGAAGGCGAGACTGAGCTCCCGGATCTGGGCTGCCGGCATCGTCTCATTCTCGGCGATCATCGGGATGTAAAATGTGCCGAGCAAACCATACTTCGAGAGCAGCTCGGCCACACGCAAATCCAGCGGATGGCCGTCGTCCCAACTGGTCGTGATGAAGGTCGCCGGTCTCACGATCGTCTCTCCATCTATTGCGCTCCGAGCAGAAATCGTCACATCGTTTCCGAATTCCTCAATTGGTTTCCATCGAGGTGAGACAATTGAGGTTTCAGCCTCAGAAGTATTGCATCTATACGACGCGCGGCGATCTTTTTGACTATCATGCGCCACAGCTCACGCGGTGACGACGGGCACGGACTCTTGAGGAATACCCGAGCGCACGCCTCAATTTCGTCCAGCAACCGCTGTTTCTCTTCGAATGGACCGATCGTCTCGATGAACGCTCGGAGGGTGCTCTCGGCGAACAATTGCTGGCGCAAGCGGGCTTTGGGATTACCAATAGTGCTCTTCACCCTCATTCCCGTGTCATACAGCATGTATGCCAAGTCGTGTGATGCCGGATACCAGCGTCGAGGGACGTCATCGTCAAGAAGAAGGGAATTCGTCGGCAGGCCCATGTCGACGAAGGAGAGGCCTCTGTTGGCGATATCGCAGAGGATGTTGTCGAAGTTGAGGTCTCCGTGAAGTTGCCCGACTGACCAACACCTCTCCATCGCGGCGACGACTGCGCGTGGGGCGGAATCCAATACTACCGGTGTCATGTCGTCGGCGTCATCCAGGAGGGAGGTGAGCGATCTTCCTGGTACCATGGTCATCACCAGAGCGAGCGGTGACACACAGACATACAGCGGCGCGGGTGTAGAAATCTTCCAGCCATTGATGGTGTGGCCATGTAACACCACCCGTAACCGCGATAGCGCCTCAAACTGCCTGCGCACCGCCTCGACCTTTGGCGTCAACTCGGGTTTGTACAGCTTGATCACCAAAGTACGGTGTGTTTGCCAGATCCGTTGCCGGCTTTGCGATCGAACGGAATGAACATTGGCCTGGTCTCCCTCGCCGAGCGTTTCAATGACCCAGTCGGCGTCTTTGCCGCTTTGAGTGAAGTGCTGAAGCACGCCCCCGAGGGAGGCGGAATCCGAGGGCGTGCCCAGGGGATCACGTTTTGGCTCGCGGTCCGAAACAAGTGTCAGGAATGCTACCCAACGCCCGACCGTCGCGGCCACGTTGCCCAAGAGGAATCCGTAAGCCGCCCCCACCAGGCCCCACTCGACCATCAAAAGCCAGACGAGAACCCCGGTGATAACGGCCCCGACTGAACTGGCCCATACGATTGCACGAGCGCGCTCCATGCTCGCCAGAGCATTGGACGCCGGAAACCCCACAGCCGACGCCAGCAGCGCCACGGCCAGCACCGCGACGGTATGACCCTGACCCTCGTACTCCTTGCCGTGATAGAGCAATCGCATAATGTCCTCGCCGGCGAACATGACCACCGCGCAGAACAAGGTCATCGCCGCACCGAGTAACAGCGAGTCCCCAATGGCTTGGCGCCGCAACCGCGCGCCGCCGCCCTCCTTGAAGGCCAGAACGGCTCGCGGCGTCAAAACATTGCCGAGCCCCGTGATCAGAGGGTTTGCGAACGACACGACGCTCATGCACGCGGCGAAGACACCTGTCGCGGTCGTGCCGACGACCAGGGCTAACAGCCAGTAAGCCATGTACGCCTGCACGGACAGTGTGATCTGGGCGGCGAAAAGCCATTTGCCCAAGCCCCAACTTTGCCTCGTCGTTTTCAGCACCTGATCCCAGCGGATCACAAATTTGCCGCGGGAGAAGCACAGCCACACGATCGCAGTGGAGGCGCAGGCCACGCCGAGCGCGGCACAGGCGGCGGCGCTGGACATCCGCCCGGTCCATCCTATCCAGCCGAGTCCGGCAAGCTGGATCGCCGCCACCGCCGAATCTAGGGTCAGAGCCTGGCCCGTGTGCAGGTGCGCCAAGGAGAACTTCCGAGCGAATTCCCGCAACAATGCGAATGGCAGCACCCCCGCCAGCGTCCAGGTCATTGCGCGGAGCTGCGGCTCTGCGCCATTTGCGGAAAGAGCCAATGCGGTCATGGCCAGGACGACAATGCCGAGCGCCGACAATAGGGCGCTGTATGTCAGCGAGCTGCCCGCATGTTCAGCTGGAGTTCCCGGTGCGCGGTGCTGCTGGATCGTATAGGGCAGTGAGATCAGCGATTCCTGGATGGCAAGCGAGGATACCAGCAGAGAGATTCCGATCGAGTAAAGTCCGAGTTCGTTTGGAACAGTCCAGCGCGCGATCACGACCGTTGTCAGAAAACTGGCAGCGCTGACTACCGCCTGATCTGCGAGCGCCAAGGCGTGCGTTCCCCAAGTTCCCCAGGCGGTGCGCAGCAGGCTGACCCACCACCATCTCGTCGCTTCTTGAGCTGTGCACGGGTCAGCAGTTATGGCAACACATCTCTGCCCGAACGGCGGCGCCGACGATTGGGCCGGTGCTCTCTCCGTGATCGGCAAGCTGCTTTTCAAATTGTAGTCCAACGCTCCTCCTTCCCGCGTAGCGTTTCTCCGGTGCCTTGAGGTGCGTGGTCGAAACCGACGACGTTGGGCGTCGACGGCGGGCTCCGGCTTTCGCCGTCGTGCGAGCGGGGGAGAGACACAGCAATCGTTCTGCGTGCTGTCCATGGATGGCCGTCGCGATGCATGGACATTCCGGGCAACCTATTTGCGAGATGGCGCCCCTGCGGGCGCTTCCTCGGAGCGCCGGATGGTGCGGCGCGCGAGATCACCGACAGCGAGAATGATGAAGCCGGGCACGATGTAGGCATAGCGGCGCCACAAGCGCCGCGGTTCCGAGCACAGCCGAAACAGCCACTCCAGCCCGTTTCG
>Ga0137403_10007088_pt1 | contig 12712 bp, 12 predicted proteins | sample CZOMad2_1_16fung_FD_122057 | JGI IMG/M metagenome (GOLD analysis project Ga0137403, IMG submission 122057) | Vadose zone soil fungal communities from Angelo Coast Range Reserve, California, USA - CZOMad2_1_16fungal (Hybrid Assembly) | ecosystem: Environmental > Terrestrial > Soil > Vadose zone... | reverse complement strand
AGGCGCGCGTGCTCGCCGACGAGCAGGTTCTCCATCACGCTCAGGTTGTTGAAGAGCCGGATGTTCTGGAAGGTCCGCGCCACCCCGGCGGTGACGATCTCGTGGGACGGCCACCCGCCGATCTCCCGGCCTTCGAGGCGAATGCTCCCCTTGTCCGGCGCGATGAGCCCGGTGATCAGGTTGAACAAGGTGGTCTTGCCGGAGCCGTTCGGCCCGATCACACTGACCAGCTCGCCGGCGCGAACGGTCAGGGTGATGTCGTCGGCCGCCGCCACTCCGCCGAAGCTCTTGCGGAGGCTCTCGATCTCGAGGAGCGGGCGCCCGGGCCCGCCCGCCGTCTCCGGGCGCGCCCACTCGAGATTCAGGGCCGAGCCGCGGGAGGGCGCGGCGGTTTGCTGCTCGCGCGTGAGCGCCGAGACTTTCCGCACCGCCGGCCACAGCCCTTCCCGGCGGAAGATCATCATCAGGACGAGGATGAGACCGAAGATCAGCTCGAGCGATGTGATCAGCTCGACGCGCTGGAGGAAGGCGCTCCCCACGGCGCGGCCGAGGGCGTGAACGTACTCGGTGAGGTCCTGGAGAATCACCGACTGGAGAAAGGCCACGAAGAGCGCGGCCAGGACCACGCCGCGAATGGACCCGAGGCCGCCCAGCACCACCATGACCAGCACCATCACCGACACGGGGAACGTGAACATGTCGGGCGTGGCGGTGGTGAGCTTGGCCACGTAGAAGGTACCGGCGAGGCCGCCCACCGCCGCCCCCATCGCGAAGGCGAGCAGCTTGTAGTGGACGTGGTTGACGCCCATCGCTCCCGCAGCCAGCTCGTCTTCCCGGATGGCCATCCACGCGCGCCCCACGCGCGACTCCTGGAGGCGAATGGAGATCCATACGGCAATCGCCACGAGTCCGAGGCCGAGGAAGTAGTACGGATACGGCGAGAAGCCGAAATCGAAGCCGAAGAAATGCGGGGTGCGGATGCCGCCCAGCCCCTGGGCGCCGTTGGTGAGTCCCTCCCAGTTCCGGGCCACCACCGGCACGATCTCTCCGAAGCCCAGGGTCACGATGGCCAGGTAGTCGCCGCGCAGCCTGAGCGTGGGCGCCCCGAAGAGTATGCCGAAGATCGCGCAGATGATCGCGCTCACCGCCAGCATGGGCCAGAAGGAGAAGTGGAACTGCACGGTGTCGGCCTGGCCGGGAACGGCGAGGCGGGTCACCTGCCCCGCCCACTCGAGCGGCACCCAGAGGCCCGACCACGGCGGCTTGAGCTGCCCGGAGGCGGCGATGCCGTAGCCATAGGCGCCGATGGCGAAGAACGCCGCGTAGCCCAGGTCGAGCAGACCCGCGAAGCCCACCACGATGTTGAGGCCCAGAGCCAGGAGCACATAGGTGAAGGCGTTGGCCGCCGCGTCCACATTGCCCGCATTGCCGCTGACGAGCGGAAAGAGCAGCCCGATCCCGAGGAGCACCGGCGTGAGGATGACCCGCCGCCGGGACACGGGCAGCGCGCGCCAGCGATGGAGTCCCAGGCGCATGCCGAGCCGTCCCGCGAGCGCTCGCATCAGGCCTTCTGCGGGGCCCGGACGCCGAGGAGCCCGCTGGGCCGGAAGACCATCACGATGATGAGGATCGAGAAGATGATGACGTCCGTCCACTTCACGCCGAGCAGCTGGCCGCCCAGCGACTGGGTGAGGCCGATGAAGAGGCCGCCCAGCACCGCGCCCGGGATGCTCCCGATGCCGCCGAGCACCGCCGAGGTGAAGGCGCGCAGCCCGATGGTGTAGCCGATGTAGTAGGCGGTGAAGCCGTAGTAGAGGCCGAAGAAGAGGCTCCCCGCCCCGGCCAGCGCGGAGCCTAGGAAGAACGTGAGCACCACCACCCGGTCCACGTCGATGCCCATCATGCGCGCCGCATCCGCGTCCTGGGCGGTGGCGCGCATCGCCTTGCCGAGCGTGGTGCGCTTCACGAGGTGCGAGAGGATCACCATGAGGACGAGCCCCACCACGAAGAGGACCAGCTGCTTGAAGGTGATCTCGGCGGTGCCGAAGAGCGGCCAGCGCCAGTTCGGCAGGAGCGAGGGGAACCGCTGCGTCTGCGGGCCCCAGGCAAGCAGCATGACATTGATGAGGATGAACGCCACGCCGATGGTGGTGATCATCGGCGCGGTCCCGGAGATATTGCGGAGCGGGCGGAGGCAGAGACGCTCGATGGCCACTCCGAGGAGACCCGTCGTGGTCATGGTGACCACGAAGAGCAGCACGAGCGTGCCCACGAGGGCGAAGCCGGTCAGCGACCGCGAGACCGCGGTCACCCCCATGAGGTTCAGCACGAAGAGCCCCACGAAGGTCCCGGTCATGAAGACGCTGAAGTGGGAGAAATTGATCAGCTCGATGATGCCGTAGACCATGGTGAAGCCCAACGCGAGCAGGGCGTACATCATGCCGAGGGCGAGCCCGTTGACGACCTGCTGGAGGACGACGTCCAGCCCGGTCATGCCCGCACGCTCATGGGCGGGCCGTCATGCGAGACGGCCCCGGACCGGCGCACGCGCGCCGGCCCGGGGTTCCGAATATCCCGGCCTACTTCTCCGGCGCCACGCTGACGTACTTGATCTCGCCATCCCGCCACTGATAGATCGAGACGGTCCGGGTCAGGATGTCGCCATTGGCGTCGAAGGCGATCGGTCCCTGGATCGAGTTCATCTTGGTTGCCTGGATGGCATCCCGCAGGTTGCCACGGGTGAGCGGCTTATTGGCGGAGGCGGTACGGCCGATCGCGTCGGCGACCACGAGGACGGCGTTGTAGGAGGTGATCGCGTAGTTCGTGGGGTCGCGCTTCATCTCCGACTTGAACTTGGTCACCCACGACTCGAGCTTCTGGGAGGTGACCAGCTCCGGCGAGGCCTGTGAGCAGAACCATCCCTCGACCGACTCCTTGCCCGACTGCTTCGGCCACGAGAGATCGTAGACGCCGTCCGAGCCCGCCTTGATCACTTTGGGCATGACCTCGTAGGCCTGGGTCGCGAGCTTGGCCGCGGCCTGCATGACGCCGCCGTAGTAGAGCCCGTCCGGGTTCACGCCCTTGATCTTGGTGAGGATGGTCTTGTAGTCGGCTTCCTTGGGGTCGAGCCGGTCGCGCCCGAGGATCTTCACCCCGAGCTCGCCCGCCCGCTTCTGGAAGCTGTCGGCAATGCCCACCCCGAAGGCGCCGCCGTCGTCCAGGATGTACACGCTCTTCACCTTCTGCGCGTGGAAGAGGTAGTTGGCCATGTTCGGGCCCTGATAGGCGTCGGTGGTGACGGTGCGGAAGTACACCGCTTTGCCCTTGGGCCGGTACTGCGACTGGAACTTCGGATCGGTGATGTCGGGGTTGGTGGAGCTCGGCGTGATGGTCGCCATGTCGGCCTCGGAGAGGATGGGCGAGATCGCCTTGCCCTCGCCGCTCATATTGGGTCCGACCGCCGCCAGCACCAGGGTGTCCGCGATGAACTTCTTGTAGTTGGTGGCCGCCTGCGCCGGGTCGTACTGGCCGGCCGCCGGGGTGGCGCTGTCGAAGACGACGGCCTCGAGCTTGTAGCCGGCCGCCCCGCCCTTGGCATTGATCTCGGCGATGGCCATCTGGGCACCCTTGAGGATGGCGTCGGCGCCGTCGGCGTCCGCTCCCGTGAGCGGCAGCGAGAGGCCGATCTTCACGACCTTGCCCTGGGCGGTCAGGCCTCCCGGCAGGCCCGCGAGCATCGTCAAGAGGGCGACGAGGGCTATCCCGGCCACGAGAACGCGTCGATTCATGATGTCTCCTCCTGAGCGATGGTGTCAGGGCCTTGGGTCTGGGAATCAGTTGTGCACCGCTGCGCTGCGGGGAACCGCGTCATGCGGCCGTTGTTCCAGGGGGAGCGTGGGAAGAGACCCCCTCAAGCGTCGTTGGATTGGCCGATGAGTACACCCGCCCTCGAGGCCTTGTCAAGGGGCGGGCCACTCCCCCCTTCTGTCGATCGCTTACTGGATCAGGCCACGCCTAGGCACACGCTGGTCGGCCTGGAGGCCACGGGCCACTTCTGGGAAAACCTCGAGGCCTCCTTGAGCCGCGCCGGCTACCGCGTGGTCGTCCTCAATCCCTTGCAGACACGACGCTACCGGGAGGTCCTGCGCCGCAAGGCCAAGGCCGACGACATCGATGCCTATGTCATCGCCGGGCTGCTCCGATCGGAGGCCGAGGCGGCCTGCTACGTCCCCGACGAACAGATCCAAAGTCTGCGCGAGCTGGTCCGCCTGCGGGCACGCCTGATGCGAGAGCGTCAGGATTACCTCCGGCAGCTCGTGGCCCAGCTCGACGTCGTGTTTCCGGAGCATCGCGCGCGCCTCGGCGACGCCACGACCGCGCGCGCCCGCGGGGCAAGAAGCCCTGGTGTTACCTGCGATACGGGCGTCCGTCCTGCTCACCGTGTCCGTAGTGTCCGTCGCCGCCGACTGGATACGGCACCGGCACCAGCACGCATCCCGTTACGGAGATGGCGACGGCGCCGACGAGCAGAAGGACGGTTGCGAGGCGCCCAACTGTACCGAGCTTCATGGTTGTCACCTCCCCTCGCACCACCTGGTCTCTCGGAAGAGACGGTTGGTGCACATGGCCGAGCTAGGTCTTGGTTGAAGGGTGCGGTGACGGCGTGAAGTGTGCATGTGTCGCGTGTGATGGAATATGAAGCCGCGACCGCGTGGGTCAGACGAGCAGGATCAGGTCGAGTTGGAGTCCGGGACCCTGTGGGGGAAACCGCTTGGACCGGCCACCGCTTTCAACTGAGCTCTTATCGGCTGGAGTTTTCGCAGGAGTCTTGCTTCCATACGCCGCCGCCAGTCTTGCACCGCTCCTCGTCCGATTGTCCCGCGCATGCCGCGACTCCGAGAGCCGCGATCAGCAGGGCTACGCCGACCGTCAGTATGTGGCTCATCGGCAGAGCATGTTTCAGCGCCGGCGAATCATTCGGACCCAGGATCTGTGTCAACGTCGACCCGGGGAACTGTCGTCGCCGGGTACACCGCGCATGCGCCGCACATCGGCCTGCAGGTCGCGCACGTGATCGCCGTCAAACTCGACCACGACCTCGTGATGCTCGATGTCCCAGTGACTCACGGTCGCGACCCAGCCGAACGTTCGCCGACGATTGGGTACTATCCGCCGGCCTCGGTATACGAGGCGCCGCCGCTCCGGAGTCGTACGACTCTCATGGAGCTCGCCTGTGGGGCCGCAGAGTCGGAGGACTTCTTGATAGGTTGTCTCACCGGGCGTGATGCGGTCGAGAGCCTCGCTGGACAGGATGACGCCGGTACTCTGCTCCATTGGCCCGCGTCTCCTGCCGAAGTGGAGGCGGGCGGCGACGAGTGCCCGTGCTCGTCTCGCCAGCGTCGCGACGAGCGGCCCTGCGAGGTGGCCGAGGGCGACGAGTCCCACCGTGAACACCACCGGGAGAACCGCCCAGAGCCCGCTGAAGTACCCGAAGCGGACCTGCAGGATCTGGGGCGCCAGGCCATCGGAGTGGTTGAGCACCAGCGAGACGATCTCGGGACTCCTCGCGCTCTCGCTCTGCCGGTGCATGGCCGAGACGGGCGTGATCTCGTCAAGCTGGAGGCTCTTGGCCTGCTGGAAGCTGAGCGTGAGCTGGGACACCTCGTCGGCCAGGTGGACGACGTGCTCGCGCTGTCGGAGGTAGAGGGCAAAGAGCGGAGGCACCCGCACGTTGTTGAAGCTCAACGCGACATCATAGCGCCGACCGAAAAACAGTTCACTGATCCAGGTGCTGCGGTGTTGACGGACCTGGTTGTGCGCATTCATCTCCAGGATCATGAGGCGGTCGCGCTCACCGAACTTCGGATCCCATGGAATGCGAATCAGGCTGCCCACGTTGAAGCGCTCGGTGGTGTTGCTCTTCCGCTCGAAGCTCACGAAGGGCGCGCCGCTCGGCGCGGCCTCGGCCCGCGTGCCGCTACCGAGGGTGACGGCGCTGCGTGAGGACAAGGAAAGACGGCCGCTGGCCGTGACCCGAGTTCCCGGTCCCTCCACCGCGCTGACGAGACCGGGCTCGGCCGGGGAAGCGTCGGTGCCGGAAATCTGCCCGGGCCAGAGCAGGTAAAGGTCTTCTCCGAGCCCGGAGTCCGCCCCGGACGAGGGCACAATGCCCCAGACGATGCGAATAGGGGTGCGCGGAGCGATCGCGTCGGTAACGGTCGCCGTGATGAGCAGCGGGCCCACCTCGAATGCGGGCTTGGGGCGAGCGGCGAGAAATACCTGGGCGCTGACAGATTGCGGGCAAATCGCGGCAAGCACGAGCACCCAGCAACCGAGCACTCTCATTCGCATTCACTCATCATCTATTGTACGGCGATCTCACGTGCGTGCTGTTCCGGCCCCATCTGGGCACCGGAAAGGGAAAGGGGTTACGGGAGGTCCCGTAACCCCTTAGTTTTTTGGTGGAGCCGAGGCGTGTCGAACTTGAGAGATACGCCGTAACTACCACAGAAGACGAGTTTCTGGCCCTGCCGCGTCGTCTGCCCGTGGTCGTCGGTGAGGTGTTTCCATCCCGCGGCTAACGCGGTGTGTCGGGGTTCTGAGGGGACTTGTCTCGTGGGTGCCGAATCGGAGGCCATGTCATCGCCGGAGGCTTGGCGGTGTCCTCCCCCATCGTACGGATCATGGCTGGCAGCAATTTCCCCAGGACCTCAACACATCGCCCTATCGATTCCGCGCTGGGGCTGCTTCGATGGAGATAATCCCGAAGGTGACCAGTCTTTCGTGCGTCGCGGGCTGGGTGACCCCACCGTGGACGACTTGATTCCGCCAGTGCTTGATTCGCCGCTTTTGCGACCCCAGCCAGGGTCTGATCGACCTGCGTTGAACGCCCTTCGACCCAGTACGCCGGCCAGCTCCATGAGTCACGAATGATGTAATGTGCCTGGACTTGGGTTCCGGCGAGTGCTTTCTCGATCATCCCGTTACGATCGATTCTGAGACGGCCCGCCGCAGCCGATCATAGTAACCCTGTGTCTGCCGATTCGCAGATGTCAGGAGAAGGCGCTGCAATTCGTGCCGTAACTCGGTCGTCATAGCTCGACCTCAGTCTTGTCCCGCGACCCTGCAGCCCTCGCTCTGTGTGGTGATCGCGTGGAGTCGGGAACTGATGCAGAACGACTCGAGATGTAGTCGGGCCAGCTCACGAGCCGCGTGCCCGTGGATATGGTTTCCGGAAGGGAAGCAGGTGTACAGCATCCGCCATCGCACGCCGTGACTCTCAGGTGTGAAAATGCGGCCTTCAGATGGACGTGCAGAAGCAGGGAGCTTTGGGTCGAGGCATCGAAGTGCGGTGTAGGCCAGCTCTCCCAGCGCGCACACGTCCCCTGGTTGAAAGTCACGCAGCTCAGTGTCGAGATGGGCAGCCGCACACGCTCGGAGGAGAGGTTCACCGACCTCACGGCGATCGCGGCGAACAGCTTTCCGGCCGAAGCCGGGATACTTAGCTAAAGCTAACATGCCACACGTCACATTTTCAGCCCTCCTCGCGCTCAACCTTCCGTCTCTCCGGCCTACGGGCCAGCAGGCGTCGGTAAGGGTTTCACTCGTGGCGCCGTCGGCGCCACGTCAGGCCGCCGAGCCCGACCAGCCCCGCGCCAAGCAGTAGGAGTGAACCGGGCTCAGGCGTGACGAACACCCCAATGCACCCGGTGGGGCAGATGCTGTTTGTGGCGGTTCCGAAGCTGCCGCCAAAGGGCACGAAGACTTCACCCGAGACGGGGTCCACCGCCACCGAATGGTCTCCGGGAGTCGTGCGCACATTTTCGAGGAAGGTCTCGGTCGGACCATCGATGATGCCCAGGACCGGGCCACCCGGATTCAAGCGCGCCGCGAGAAAATACCGGTCGCTGGTCGGATCGAACCAGACCATGTCCTCACCGCTGACCTGCGGGAAGGCCTTGGTGGACCCGGTCCCGCCATTGGCATTCGGATTCAAGAGAATCGACTGGCTGGCCACGCCGCAGCCGACCATCAGATTACCGTTCGCCCCCAGGGCGAGACCCGCAGGCGAGCACGCGGCGAAACCCCCAAGACTGGCGCTCCCGAAGTCGTAGACGTGCGTCACGTTCCCGGAGATGTCCAGCACGGCAACACCCCCGGGACCGCCGCCGTTGAGCTCCGGGATGGAGATGAAGAACCTCCCGCCGTGGCTCGGATCCCACACGGACTGTTCGATGCCATTGGTGGCGTTGGGGGCGTTGTGCCCGTCGGCGTTCGCTCCATTGAAGGTGATTTTCGTCACGATGGCTTTGCTCTGCGTGTCGACGAGTGTCGCGAAGGGCGGGGCGGCGGCGTTGTTGGCGACGAGGAGCAGATGATCCCGTGGATCGAAGGCCATCTCGTCGACGCGGGTGGGAGGCACGGCACCGGTGTTGATCGGAGTGCCACTGAGTGGCGGAGAACCCGGCAGCGCGAGGTCAAACCCCTTGAGCAGGCTGGGACCGTCCCCCGCCCACAGCTGTTTGGCGCCGCCGAAGTTCGCGACGACCACCCCGTCAGGCCCCGAGATGTCGTTATTGACGGTGGCGGGATTGACAGGCTTGGGCTGGATACCGACAAAGAGGTTGCCGGTCCCGCCCACTCTTCCCACGAAGCTATTCGTCTGCGCTGAGAAGATGTCTACCGACGCGTTTGATCGGTCGGCCAGATACATCAGCTGCGTGGTCCCGTCGAAATACGCGATGTCGTAGGTGGTAAACCCCCCGCCTTGGGCATTGTCCGCGCTGGACGGGACCGGGATGGTTGTGAGCAGGTGGTACAGGGGCTCCGCCAGGGCCAGGCCATGGCCGAGTGTCAACGTGAGCAAGCACAGCACCGACGACACGAGGGCGATCGTTGTCCGGCGCATCAGGGCGCCTCCTTGTCCGGGGTGGTCACCAGTTGACTGAAGCGCCGGTGAACCTCCCCCACAGGTCGTGCAAGACTCCTCGAACTCTGTCGCCGCCACGCAGTTCGACGCCGGATCAGCGGCTACGCCGCTTACCGACGCGGAGCGGAGCCCGGGCACCCCGGGGCCCGCCCCTTCAAGGGGCTAGAAACAGCAATGCGGCGGTGAGCGTCCGCGTCGCAACTCGTCCCTCCGCGTTGATCGTCGTCACCATTGGTGAATGTGCGGTGTGCGATAGCCCGCCCAGAGCGGCGGGCGAGCCCATCGGGAGCGCGCTTCGCACCCTGGATACTTCATTACCCGCGAGGCATGCCGTCGCGGGATGAAGCAGTGCGCGATCGTGACGCGCACCCAGGACGAAGGCGGTCAGATGATCGGGGGAGAGCGGAGCCGGAGGCCGAGCAGAAACGCGTCGGGGACGACCGAAGCAGAGCCACCCAAAACGGGCCAAAAACCGAGACATGCAGGATCGGCCGCTACCAGCGGTAATTCGCGGACCGCCGCGGTGTCGGTGAGCAGGCCTATGACATCGTCATAGTCCGCGCCGTCATAGATTCCGGGAAGCCAGATCGGATCGGGGGGGCTGGCGTGCGCGAGAAGCGGGAGTGTGCCACAGCAGGCAAGCAGGACAAGCACGAGGCAACGCCTCCACCAGAGGTGTCCTCGGGCACGATCATCCCGCTCGACAAGGCGCGCGAAATATTGCCCAGCTACCCTTTTACGCACGCGGCCTCCCGTAAAGCTGAACAGGGCCGGACGTACGAGAATGTAGTCCTCACCCCAAGGCCGTGTCAAGCAAGCGCATCGACCCAAAACGTCGGCGGCCGAAGACCTGCCTGCTGCGCCCTTCGGGAGGAACCATGCGCGGAAATCGACCGTGGACCCCGTGATACTGGACCCTGGGCACCCGCGTCAAGCGCGCTGGAGTTGACTTGGTGCCCGTCCTCTCTTGTCGCCTGCAGTCGGATCGAGCCCGCCGGCAGCCCACGCTGTGACGGAGCGCCTCCGTCCTCGATCCACTCCCGAGCCTTTCGGAGCTCGCGTCTATCAGGGGTTGCGCAACGTCTGAGGGAAGAACGTGCTTACCAACGGGCGTGGCGCTGTACTACCGCACTTCGGGCGTGCGACCTTGACGCGCCCGTCACGGTATGTTGCTCTCGACATGCTCCCAGTTCACCGTCTGGGAGAACATCTCGCCCGTGCCACTGACGAAGGCGCCGTGCGCGACAGCGTCGCCCTGGAGCTGGTACATCATCCAGGCCGTCGGGTAGCCAAGATAGCCAAACACGCCGGCTGCGCAGCGGCGCAATTAGGCTGGCCCGTCACGTCGTTATGTGTCGGGCCCTTCAGCGTCCCCTTGAGCTTGGCGACGCCCGTCGGCACCGCGTTGTAATACCCCGCGATCGATTGCTCGCCGCTGATCTGCGGGCTCTGCGTCGGCGGCGAGATCGGGTCGAGCGATCCGTCGAGGAAGAACACCGATGCTTGCGTGAAGCTCGGCATCGGGACGCAGTTGGCGACACACCAGATCCGCGCCGGGAGCTCGATGGGAAGGGCCGTCTTGATCGTGCCGCTCGATTTGATGAGGGCGTTCATCGCGCCGGCAGCTCCTTGGGAGTGCCCGAGGGCACCGATCGCGGCGGTGTTGAGCTTGTTAAAAAAGATGCTCGCGGAATTGCCGTTGGCGGCGATGAGGGCGTTCGCGCCGTCGAGGATCGTCTGGCCCGGTCCCGTCATCTTGTCCACGGTCGCGACAACCACGAAGCCCCAGGACGCCATATGCGTGAGGAATGTCGCGTAGTGGCCCGGTGCACCGTTCGTTCCGTTCCCCCAGGCAAGGATCGGGTGCTTGAACCCGTTGGCGCCAAGGTTGGTCGGGTAGAAGAGATCGAAGGCGTTGCCGAGGGAATCGCAGCAGGCGCCGCCCGGGCTCGTCGTGACTGCCCACACGCCCGTGGCCGCGAACTTCTGCTCGATCGTCCCGGTCGGATGATTCAGGCCGGCGCAGGACGGCAGGATCGCGCAGGAAGCGAAGGCGACCGCCGCCGAGAGATATCGATAGAACGTGGTCTCCATCGGTCCCTCCTGTCACTCACCGCGCATGGTCAATTGGGGTTTAGTCCAATGCCTTCCTAGCACGCGAGACACGAAGGCATGGTCTCTTTCCAGTGACGGGCGGCAGCGAATATCTCGCTGCGGCCTTTCGGGACCGAGGGCGCTGCCTACCGCTCATGCCATGCCTCCTTGCTGTTCGCGCCGAGGACACGATCACGCGGAGTCGTCGTGTACTCTTTGCACAACTTTTCAGGCGGGTCAATTGGGCAAGTGCCCTTCAGGGGTCAGCGGGGACCGCGACTAGCGAACGTGATTGACGGGGCACTCGAACAGCGTACCTTTGGGGGTAACCGGGTGTCTACGGGCACGCCCGGCCATTGCCCGAAGGGGATGAGCCGCCCTCTCGAGGCTGCCCCTTCGGGTCCACTGACTGGGCCGCGCAGGCCGAAGATGGAGGATAGCATTCGATCAGCCTCTCGAAGCTGCACCACGGAGGAACGCTCTGCCGCGGCCCGATGTTGAAACTGCAGGCGATTGGTATGCTACTCCCCCTCACCACGGAAGGAGACGCGCGATGAAGCCATCACGCACCATCGTCACCGCATTGCTGGCGCTACTGGCCAGCGTGCTGCTCGTGGGTGCCGCCAGCGCGCTGGAGGTCGGGCAAACGGCGCCCGACTTCACGCTCAACGGTACCGACGGGAAACCAGTCAAGCTCTCCGATCTGACCGCCAAGGGCCCCATCGTCCTCTACACCTTCATCGCTGCCTTCACGGGCACCTGAACGAAGGAGATGCTGGGCTTCGAGGCGGCCATGCCGCAGTTCCAAGCCCTGGGCGCTCAGGTCGTGGGCGTCAGCACCGATCCAGCCCTCTCCCTTAGTGCGTGGCAGAAAGAGAACAATGCTGCTGGCAAGCAGATCCTCCTGTCAGACTTCCCCCGCCGCCAAATGCTGACGGCATACGGCGCGCTGGAGACGAACGCGCAGAGCCCCGTCTATCGCTACGCCAAACGCGCGTACTTCATCATCGACAAGACGGGCACCGTGAAGTACATCAAGGTCATGGACAACCCGCTTGATCTGCTGAGTGCCGACGAGGTGCTCAAGGCCCTCAAGGAGTCCGGGACATCGTGATGAAGTCGCAGGCGGCTCTTGTGCTCGGCGTGGTCGTGGCGCTCCTCGCTCCGACCACGCTCGCAGAACCCGATTTCGCGTCGCAAATCTCCTTCTATGTCGCCGGGCAGGTCGTCCACGTCCATGCGGCTTGCGATGCCCTCGGGAAGCAGGAGCAGAGCGGGCCGGCTGTGTGACCGCGGCGACATAAGCGTGCACCGCGTTCGTTGCCAATTCATCACATGGTCTCTGTTGTTCAGCCCGCGAGGCGGATCGCTGTCAACTCGCACCGGGCAGGGTCGGCTCTATTTTTTGGCCCCCGGGGTGCCCGCGCCTCCGGCATCGCAACCTCCACGGCAAGTCGGCCGAGGTATGACCGGCTCCGCTATGCGAGCTCCAGGGCCTGAGGGATACTTGTGGATCACTGTGAGAGCGATAAGCGCGATCTGTGTGATCAACGTGATGATGACGATGCCCCAGGTGGCAGAAGCGGGTCTCTCCGTCTTTTGAGCTAAGCTTTCAGTCGCAGCAGTCATTTGGTTGCTCGCCTCCACCATTCGAAGCGAGCAACGCATGTCCATCGCGGTTCGCCCTAA
>Ga0137403_10007087_pt1 | contig 12712 bp, 12 predicted proteins | sample CZOMad2_1_16fung_FD_122057 | JGI IMG/M metagenome (GOLD analysis project Ga0137403, IMG submission 122057) | Vadose zone soil fungal communities from Angelo Coast Range Reserve, California, USA - CZOMad2_1_16fungal (Hybrid Assembly) | ecosystem: Environmental > Terrestrial > Soil > Vadose zone... | reverse complement strand
CGCAGCCGTAGGTATCGGCCTTGTCTGGTTCGGATGGCAGTAAGTGCTCGCGCTCACCTCGGCGTCGTGCCGGGTTTGGGATGGGTTGTCATTCGGCATCCCTAGCTGGGCAGGCAATGAATCGATATCGAGGAACCCAAGCAGAGTTCCAATTCTCGATAGTTGCACCGCACACGCGGCGCATCAAAGCTGCCGATCTCGCGCGCCTTGACAATCTCAGAGCGAAATCGTGGATAGTCTCCAGCTGATACTTGAAATATTCCCGTTTTCTGGCGACTTCGACTGGAGACTGGGTTCGATCTACACTGCGTGCGGACGCCGCACTGCAACCGACGGCCATGTCGCCTTCTGTGAAGAAGAAGTGCCCTTCATCATTGATTCAAAGAAGGGCGCCGAGTTGAAGGTCTGGATTCGGAGTCGGCTAAACCGTTTTTAAAAATCATTAGCGCCGAGATCGTACGAGCCTTTCTTGCCGCGAACGTAAACTTTGGCGGCAGCGGCACATATTAGATCTCGGTTTGCGTCGAAGACACTGAGGAAGCCCGGTTCATCAAGGCTCACACCCGGCTGAATACGGGTCAACGCGTCTTCACTTATAAAGAAAGACGTTTCTATCGCGCTATCAGATCCCCAGAAACGTACGGCACGCCGAGTTGCGTCGTATGAGCGGCTCTGGTTCGGAAAATCAATCACGTCATCGATACTGTTTTTCACGGTCCCCGAAAGTCCTGATTTTGACTGGAATTGGCTCATTGAAAGCGCCCTGCAACGCTCGTTCCGTCGCATCAACAATTCCGGCGCGGATTTGCCTAAGAGATTTCATACGTTCGACCCACTGCCTCTCAACTCGGCGATGGACGCTCAGTGGATATAAGGCGCTCATCGGACAACTCCCTGGTTTACATAAACGCTTCTGATTGGACAGATAGGCACTTATTCCGGTTTTACGAGCCTCAATGCGCGCCACCGCTTCAGACACCGCATAGCAGTTCAATTTGGGCGCTCGTTATAGAAGCCAGCGTTCGTAGTGTTCTGTTCTAAGTCCGCCGTATCACCTTGCTCCGCAGAATTCTGGATATCGCTGTGATTTTTGGAAGTATCCTTGTTGATCCCGGCGTGATCGCCAGTTCCTTTGTCGCTATGATTGGCCCGGCGGCACCGGCGGCATTTCATTGTGACGTGACATTATGATTCCTCAAAACGGTACCAAATAAAAGGGCCGGCTCAGCTGCCGGCCCTTTTGGTTTTACATTTTCTTGGACTTCATCATTCCCATCTTCATGGCCTTGTTCATGTGCATGGAACATCCGGCCATGTCTTTCTGCGACATCGATGATTTGGCGGAAGTCATTTCCTGCAGAGCCATCGTTTTATTTTCACCGTCTGGCATCTTCATCATCACGTCGTCGGCCTTTGCCATACTGGCGTCGGAGCAACCCATCATTTTTTGATTTCGCGGACGCCGGTACTGTAGCTATCGTCAAGACGGCGATCACGGCCGCGCAAGCTAACTTGGAGATCATGTTCGTTCCTCGAATAAAAAGTCGGCGATATTGCCGTCACCGAGAACATTTTGGCTGAAAAGGGGTTCCTTTGAGGCAACATTTTTCTCCAGTGTGGAGGCGCACTCTCCGGGATAACGGCCAGGCGCCTGAACCTCCCAAATAGAGCGCGAACTCCGCTGGGACCCGAGTGCAATGCAACCGCGTGGTCCGGCTGGCCCATATTCCCAAATTAACAGAAGGGCAAATAGAGACCGGGTTCGATCGGGAATGCGTGAGTTCGAATCCTCTCACTCCAGCCAGGCATTCTTGTTTTTGGAGAATTTTCTTTCCTTGATGAGAAAGGCCCGCCAAATGCGGGCTTTTCTCATCGCCGATAGTCTCCAGAGACTGGTGTTCAAACTTCTTGCGCCGATAATTCCCTAAAGTCTCCAGCCGAATCCAAGAAAACTCCCGTTTTCCGGAGACTCGCCTTGGAGACGCTAGAATAAATGCACTGCATGGTAGACGTGGCAGTACGCTTCAGTCTCCGCCGGCAAGGTCGTATTTTGATGGAGACGATGGTGGTCGCGACCCGCACCCTGTGCCTGGCAACCCGAGCAAAGCGTGGCGGTACCGATGAAATACGGATTATGAGATTGCTGTTGCTACACGCGATGACATCCCGGGAATTGTGGACCTTCAGGGGCTTAGACTCGTGTTTCGGATCGAACATGGATGTGGTCCACGGCAGATGGAGAAAATGCGTTCGATACAGTGAGTGGACTTTTTTTGGCATGATCGAAGTTGTTGACGGCCGTCGCCGTTCAGGAGACGCTCAACAAAGTAATTGGGAGGGTTGGATTTCAGGCCAATCCCGATACGTTCCCCTCCATGGAGGCATTGGCAATGGCAAACTATATTCCTAGCCCCAGAGACTGGGTGCGCGAGCAGGTCGAGCTTTACGAAAGTAGTGGTGGGACGAAAGGCACCACCTTGCGTGATACGGGGCTGCCCGTGGTTATCGTGACCCACATTGGCAACAAGACCGGTGCCATCCGAAAGACACCGCTGATGCGAGTAAAGGATCGCAATAATTACGTCCTGATAGGATCGGTCGGCGGCGCTCCAAACGATCCAGTCTGGGTGCACAATCTGCGCGTCAATCCAGATGTGGAAATTCGCGATGAGACGGTCGTGAGCCCGATGCGGGTGCGTGAGGTCAAGGACGAGGGTGAACGGTCTCGGCTCTGGAAGCTTGCTGTAGCGTCGTTTCCGCCTTACGCGGAATACCAAGAACGCACCAGTCGCCGGATTCCGGTGTTTGTTGCAGAGCAGACACATTCTCCAGCGTCTTAATTTCGTTCAGCGTTGACCCCGCAGGCTTGCCGCCGTGTTGCACATCGGATTCGGTTTTCGCGCTTTTCTCAACCCGAACCGAAGTGGATCCGCCTCAGGAATCCTGAGACGGGTGCGTATCCAGTATCCTCAGCTTACAGCCGCAAAAGTCTCCAACCCGAAATTTCGAGGAAAGTGCCGAAATTTCCTCGACATTTCAAAGGGCATTTCCCAATCGGGAATGCGCAAGTTCGAATCCTCCGAGGTCAGCCAGGCATTCTCGTTCTCGGAGATTTTTCTTTTCTTGATGAGAAAGGCCCGCCAAATGCGGGCTTTTCTCGTGTCAATATTCTCCAGAGAGTTGTCGCGCCGCCGAGCGTCGCAACTTAGCCGTGAACGGAATTGCATCTTTTGCCGTAGCTCCACGTTTCTTTGCAGTGCGAGGTGGGCGCGCTCGACTTTCATCGACGGACGAGGAACGACAGGACGGCCTCGTTGAAGGCCGCCGGGTCCTCGTGCATGATGTGCGAGGCTTCCGGGATCTGGACCCGTTGAGCCCTTGCCAGCAGCTCCTCGAGCCTGTCGATCAGGCGATGGAATAGAGCGGAGCTGCTCGCGCCGGTGACCAGCAGTGCAGGGCACGCGATCCGCTGCACCTCGCGCGGATCGATGGGTAGGAAGCCCGAGCCCAGGAACTCCGCGACGATCAGGTTGGCCCGCACTTGTCGCAGGCGTGCGTCGGACAGGCTCCGGAATGCTTCGCGCCCGAGCACGGCCGTGCCGAAGATCTGCAGGCGCCCTCCTCGACGTCCCCGGCCCGGAACGCCGCCGTCGCGGGCCCGAGCCCTCTGGCGCCGAACTTCAGGAGCGCTGCCGCCGTGCGCGGCCTCGTAGCGAACAGGCCAAAGATTTCCCAAAGCCTTGGAGGGTTGCTCGCCAACAGGGTAACGACCGGCGGCTCGGCGAGGGCCAGCGACCCCACGAGATCCGGTCGGTGGCAGGCCAGCCGCAGGCAGAGGAAGCCGCCGTAGGAATGGCCGACGAGGTTCACGGGCGCAAGGCCGAGAGCCCCGATCACGGCCTCGAGGTCTTCCACGTGCTCACGCATCGCATAGTCGGCGCCGTCCGCGATCGGCGCATTCGGCCAGTGATAGCGCCGGCTGTAGGCGACGGCGCGAAGGCGCGCAGCGAACGCCCCGACCTGCGGCTGCCGTGTCAGATGGTCGCTAACCGACCCGTGAACGAACAGAACCGGTTGGCCGTGCCCTTCCTCGACGCTCTGAAATTCGTATCCGCCGATGGCGAGTTTTGCTGCCGTAGCCGCCATGGATGCAGGCCCTACGACCTGCTGCTGCAGGTGACGAGATGCGCCGAAATGTCGAACGCGAGTCCGCCGTCAGCGCTGACGTAGGAGGAGAGAATGCTCTCCGCCTCTGTCAGAATGCGCTCGATCTCGGGCTCCGGTAGGGTGACGCCCATCACGGGCAGCCAGCCTCTGAGTTCCGCCCCGACGAACTCGCGCGTGCTGGGGAACCGCCCCGTGCCGCGGTGAGTCACGAGATTGACGGACGCTGCCCCGGCGCCGTGGAACAGCTTGGTGAGCGCCCGCCCGTCACCGAGCGCGAACGGCGCTCGAAGTGCATCGCCAGCGGTTTTTCCTGCGAGGCGGTCGAGCAGGGCAACCAGCGCGGCGAAGGCGGGGACGTTCTCGATGGCGTCCCAGACTGCAACCGCGCAGCGCCCGGCAGGCACCATCACGCGCAGCATCTCGCGGATCGCCTTGTCGCGATCGGGAAAGAACATGATGCCGAACTGACAGACGACGGCATCGAAGGCGTGATCTGGAAACGGCAGCGCCTCGGCCGTCCCTTCCTGCCAGTCGATCGCAGGTGAGACGCCTCGCGCCACGGCCAGCATTCCCGCATGCGGATCGAGGCCGGCGACACGACCGGATTGCCCGGTGCGCGCGGCCGCCTCGCGCGCAAGAACCCCGGTGCCGCAGGCAACATCGAGGACGCGATCACTGCTCTTAATCCTGGCGGCATCTGCCACGATCGGCGCCCACTGCAGAAAGAGTGCCGGAACGAACAGCATCTCGTAGGCGTTTGCAGCGTCGATCAGGGCTTGTGGAACGGATGTGCTCATGGTGTTGCCTCGCTCACTGGAGATTGAGGTGACTTGGTCAGGCTCCCACGGCCCGCTCTACGGCCTCCTTCGGGGGCGGTGAGGGCGCCGCTCTAGATCCCGAGCTCGACCAGTGCCGTGTCGATTAGAGCACGCTTCTCGGGGCAGAACGGGAAGGCGCGGAAAAAATCGGCACGGGAATAGCCGGGCCGCATCTCCTGCAGGCGGGCGACATAGTTCTGCGCCCGCTCGTGCTGTCCGGCCGTCTGGTGGCACCAGGCGGCGATGGCCTGGATGTGGTAATGGGCATTAGGTTGCAGTAGCGCTCGGCGCGCCCATTCGACCGCCTGCTGCGGCTCGCCATGCAGGCCGAGCAATGCGGCCCGCATGGCGAGGAAAGCGTAGGTCATCGGGTCGTAGGGACTGAGCCGTCGCGCCTTGGCCAGGTGGTCGAAGCCGCGCGCACTGTCGTTGCCGAAGCCGAGCCCGAAGGCGAGCGAATATTGCCCGAGCGCAAAATTCGGATTGAGGTCGACCGCGGCTTCGAGTTCCTCCACGGCCGGCTCGATCTCCCCTACTAGCAAGAACGCGCGGCCGAGGGCCCAGTGCCCCTGCGGATCGAGGGGATCGAGCGCCACGCTATGGCGGGCGCAATCGAAGGCTTTCCTGGTCGCGCCTGAGCGGTCGCTGGCGATCTCCAGAAATGCGCGCTGCCAATGCACGAAAGACAGGCCCGCCAAAACCCGCGAGGCGTGCGGGTCGAGCCTGGCGGCAAGGTCGAGATAATGCTCCGCCCGGTCGCAGTCCGCCGCCGTGTAGCAGTAGAGATGATGGCGCGCCCGGTGATAGGCGCTCCAGGCATCGAGCGAGGCAAACGGCTCCAGCAACGCGCGCTGTCGTTCTACTCGCTCGATCTCCAACTCAACGACCCCAACGATCCGGTCGCCGATCTCGTCCTGAACCGCGAAGATGTCGTCGATAGCGCAGTCGAAACGGTCGGCCCAGATCTCGCAGCCGTGCACGGTGTCGGAGAGCGTGATCGTCAGCCGCAGGCGCCGCTCGGCCGTCCTCAGCGAGCCGCCTAGGAGGTAACGCACCCCCAGGCGCCGGCCGATCTCGGCCGGATCGAAGGCGGATGCGTGATATCTCGCGGCACTCGCGCGAGCGGTTACGAACAGCCAGCGTGTGCGCGCAAGCCGCACCGTTAGGTCGTGGGTGAGACCGTCGGCGAGCAAGGCCTGCTGATCCTCGTCGCCGAGTGCGCAGATCGGCAGCACCGCTACCGAGGGCCGTGCCGGTAGCGTCAGGTCGAGATCGTAGGCTCCGGCATCCGCCGGCGATGTGTCCTCGCCGGCTCCGGCCGCTCCAAACTTCGGGGATCGCGCCTGGACATCGGCAGCCGGCATCGCCCGGTCGTGGGCCTCGACCGGCCCGACGAAGCGAAAGCCGCGACGATTGATAGTGCGGATGAAGCGCTGCTGCTGTCCGTCGTCGCCTAACGCGCGCCGCGCCGCCTTGACGCAGCTCGACAGGGCGGCGTCGGAAATCGCTCGGCCGTTCCAGATGCGCTCCACCAGCTCGTCCTTGGCAACCACGCGGGCGCGGTTTTCGACGAGGTACAGGAGCAGATCGAACACCTTGGGTTCGACGGGGACGCAGGCGTCCTGCCGGCGCACCTCCCGCTGGGCGACATCGATAACTAGGGTCTCGATGGCGTACTCCATGTCCATCCCTGTGTCTCAGGATGATGCCGACGCCGAGCGATACCTGCCTGAAGCGAGATCGCGGTCGCGTTGGCAGGCCGATCGCCGCACACGCGGGCTCAGAGCGCAGAAAAATGGCGCCCCGCCGAAAGCGTGTGGCCAAGACTGTGCTTACAGGAGTATGGGCCGCTTGTCTGTGATGGGCTTCACACTCTCCTGCCGCCTCCAGCGCCACGCCCGGCGAATCTCCACACCTTCCCCGGACCTCGCCCAGGCCGCCGCCAAGAATGGCCGGCGGGGTTCGGCTAGCCTTTGGCACGGTCGGGTCATCTCGAATGGACGAAGCGGGCAAGGCGAAGCGCCCCGCAGGCGTCGGCGGTGGACAGGTCGCTGACGCTCTTTGTCCCAACCCTGCCAGAGACCATCTTGGGAGACACGCGTGGCAGACCCACGAACGATCCGAAAAATCTTCGAGCGCGCCGCCGAGACGTTGACGCACAAGCCAGCGCGCGGGCTGCTCACATTCGCGACAACGGCTCGGCTCGTCGACGGCCTGCGCTGCGAGATCGAGGATGGTCCCTGGCAACTCGCCGCTGACATGCCCTCCAGGATCGGTGGTACCGAAACGGCGCCGCCCCCGGGCACGCTGGGGCGCGCCGCCCTCGCAAGCTGCCTCGTGATCGGGATCAGCAGGTGGGCGGCCCGTCTCGACGTGCAGCTCGATGCGCTGGAAGTCGAGGTCGAGGCGGATCTGGACGCACGCGGCGAGCTCGGGATCGGCGCGGGCATCTCGCCGGGCTACGGCGAGGTCCGCTACACGATTTCGATCCGTAGCCCGGCGCCGCGAGAACTGGTCACCGAACTCATTGCGACGGCGGAACGCTACAGCCCCTATGTGGACATCTTCGGCCGTGCCGTGGCGCTGCGCGGCATCCGCCGCGTCAACGGCGAGGGAGCCTGACCGATGGACCCGAAATTTCAGCGCCGCATCCAGCGCTACGGCTGGGATCGTGCGGTAGGCGCCTACGAGTCGGGCTGGCAGGCACAGCTTGCACCCGCGCATGACCTGATGCTCGATATGGTGGCGCCGCAGCCCGGCGAGCGGGTGCTCGATGTCGCCTGCGGCACAGGGCTGGTCAGCCTACGCCTCGCCGCGGCTGTCGGCGAACGCGGGTCCGTGGTCGGGACCGACATTTCCGAGCGGATGGTGGAGGCGGCCTCCAGCATCGCCGGCGGACGGGTTATCCGCCATGTTCAATTCCTGCGCCACGGTGCCGAGGCCATGCCGTTCCCGGATGCGAGCTTCGATGCCGCCGTGTGCGCCCTCGGGCTCATGTATGTGCCGGATCCGGTACGCGCGCTGTGCGAGATGCGCCGGCTGCTGAAGCCGGGCGGCCGGGTGGCCGTGGCCGTGTGGGGCGCTCGCCAACGATGTGGCTGGGCCGAGGTGTTTCCTATCACCGACGCGCGCGTCGCCTCCGAGGTCTGTCCGCTGTTCTTTCAGCTCGGGACTGGAGACACGCTTGCGTGCGCCATGGCGGAAGCGGGCTTCGCCGACGTCCGGCGGGAGCGCCTGCCGACCATGCTCGCCTACGCATCAGCGGAAGCAGCACTCGCCGCGGTGTTTCGCGGCGGTCCGGTGGCGCTCGCCTACAGCCGCTTCAATGAAGCGACCAAACATTCCGCGGACGCCGAATACCTCGATTCCATCGCCGCCTGCCGGTGGGGCGATGGCTACCGGATCCCGGGCGAGTTCGTCGTTGCCGCCGCCCGGGCCCTTCCCTGACCAGGCAACCCAAGGAGAGGGCCATGACTGCACCCACCACCACCGCCGTCAACAACGGCGTCAACGTCGAGGCGCTGATCGGCGCCCGCGAAGCGCTCACCAAAGCTCCCGAGGCGGCTCAGTTCCGTTGGCGGGCGACCTGCGACTGGATGAACGGCACCCACAGTCGCGCCACCGTCAGCGGCTTCTTCGGCCTCGGCCAGGATCAGAAACGCAAGTCCGAATTCCGCTTCGATGCCGACCATCCGGAGGTCTTTGCGTCGGAGGACCTCGGCGCAACGCCGGTCGAGTATGTGCTGGTCGGTCTAGGCGCCTGCCTCACCGCCGGCATTGCCGCCGTTGCCCAGTACCGCAACATCCAGCTTCGCTCCGTCTCGGCGACCATTGAGGGGGCGATGGACATCCAAGGCATCCTCGGCATCGACGGCGACGTTCGAAACGGCTTCGACGCTATCAGGGTGTCGTTCAAGATCGACGCCGACGCGACCGCCGATGAGATCAAGGCGCTGGTCGCGCAGTCGCAGAAGCGGTCTGCCGTGTTCGACATCGTGACCAACCCGACGAACGTCACCGTCGAGGTCGTCTGAGGCTCCATGAAGGTCGCCGCCATCGTCATTGGCGCAGGGCACGCCGGCCTGGCGATGAGCCGGTGCCTCTCGGAGCGCTCGATCGACCACGTGGTGATCGAGCGCGGCGAGATCGCCAATTCGTGGCGCACCGAGCGCTGGAATTCGCTCCGCCTGCTCACGCCCAACTGGCAACGCCGGCTGCCTGGCTGCACCTATGAGGGCGACGATCCGCACGGCTTCGCCACGATGCCGGAGGTCATCGCGTTCGTCGAGCGCTATGCGCGCCTGATCGCGCCGCCTGTCGAGACGCACACTCGCGTCACGTCGGTGCGCCGCGCCGAGGCCGGCTATTTCGTCGCTACGACGCGCGGCGACTGGCAGTGCCGGACGGTGGTGCTGGCGACCGGTGCCTGCAACATCGCCTGCGTGCCGCGGTTGGCCGAGGCGGTGCCGGCGGCGATCCGCACCCTCACGCCGATGCGCTACCGCCACCCCGGAGAGCTCGAGCATGGCGGCGTGCTGGTGGTCGGCGCCGCAGCGACCGGCATCCAGCTGGCCAGTGAAATCCACCGCTCCGGTCGCCCGGTGACGCTGGCGGTGGGCGAACACATTCGGGCGCCGCGAACCTACCGAGGCCGCGACATCCAGTGGTGGATGGACGCCGCCGGCGTCCTCGACCAGCGCTATGACGAGGTCGACGACATCGGCCGGGCACGTCGGGTGCCGTCGCTCCAGCTCGTCGGCTCGCCCGAGCACGCGACCATCGATCTCAACGCTTTGCGCGAGATTGGCGTGCAGCTGGCCGGACGGCTCGTCGGCCTCAGCGGCGGCAAGGCCTGGTTCTCCGGGTCCTTGCGCAACCAGTGTGCCCTGTCCGATCTCAAGTTGGGGCGGCTCCTCGATGCATTCGATCGCTGGGCGACCGACCGCGGTCTCGACGCTGAGCTCGCCGCTCCGCATCGCTTCGCCCCGACGGTGGTCGACGAGAAACCGCCGCTGAGCCGCGATCTCGCGCCACGCAACATCAGGACCATCATCTGGGCCAGCGGCTATCGCCCCGACCTTTCCTGGCTGGAGGTCCCGGTGCTTGACCGCAAGGGCCGGATCCGCCACGACGGCGGCATTGTGGATGCGCCGGGGATGTATTTGATGGGCATGCCGTTCCTGCGTCGGCGCAAGTCCGCACTCATCGACGGGGCGGCCGCCGACGCGCGCGACCTGAGCGATCATCTGGCCTCGTATCTTGCCGGCTGACGGGTTGCAGCGCCGTTTACCGCGGAGCTCGCCTTCCTTGCAGGAGGCCATGGCCACGTCGGCGAAGCATCCCCGTCGGCCGTCGCCGTGCTTTTTTCTTCCTCGGGCGCCGATCGGGCCAACCGATCGCGCCCCATGTCATTCCGCACAATTACGACTAGCAGAAATGGAGTCGGGCCAAACGGAAATTCTCTGAGGTAGTCGCAAGGACATCGCCATAGGGAGAGCATTGGCCCCGGGCAAAGATCTCGACGGTTCGTGCGATCAGTTGAACCGCGACGACGCCATTCGGCGAACAGATAGGCTGTTCGGCAAGGGGCGTCAGCATTGGACGGTCGAACTCTTCGAGGCGATGAAGCGCAGAAGCTCTCCCGTACTAGGTCTCAAGGACGTGACCCTGCGCGACTGCATTCTCTCGCCTTGTCGCAGTAACCACCCCTTCGTCTCCTGCAATGATCAAGGTGGTCCGCATTGGAGGGCTTCGGACCGCGCGCCAGCATCTCAACTCCCGACGGACCGGTCCCGGCGTTACCGCCAATGGGTCGTTGAGCGCCCCGCGGGCAACATATCGAAATAGCTACGTGCTCGCTCTGACTGCTCGTCGCGCTCTTGGCTGCTTGGGAGGGCAGAGCGTAAGGACATCCGATAGTCGGCCGGATTTAAGTCCGAAACGGTGGATGCTCTCTTGCTCGGGTTTTCATTGATCAAGTTAGCTTGTCTACCAAAGCCCGCAAACCTACCGAGCCCCCGCTGTGATTGTCCACGGAAAATTTGCGGCTGAAGCTAAATGGCCGCGGGCGGGATCCGCATTGCGCGAAAGCTTGCTTAGGGCTTCTCAGGAAGCTGGCGTTTCGCTCTTCGACCGAGATCAATTGGCCCATCGCGCTCAAAGAACTCCGAAGAGAAAGCGAAAAAATCAACAAATCTCTCGGGGGAGCGTCGGTAGCATGGCCCTGCAAATAAGTCTCCAGCAACGACTCGGCATGCCATGATGACTGGCAACGAATACAGACACCTTCACGTCGGCCCCGCCTTTGCTGGGGAGCCACGACAAGCTCAATAATGGAGACGAAGAATGGTGAGCAAGAATATCGACCTTGGCAACGGGCTAGAATTTGAAAGCATAACTGTTGGCAAGCTGCATTTTGAGCCAATTCTCAAAAACGCCACGTTAGGCAAACACTTCGCGGGCCAAGAATTCCAAGAAATAAAGCCGATGGAATGGCCGCATTTGCTTCGCGTTATGCCTACGGCCCAACCCGCGTGCAGTTCGAAGCCAAAGACCCGCGCGGTTTTGCAGTCTTCAAGCAGGCGCTGGCCGAGCATTCAGCCCTGGGTGCCGTCAACACCCAGCTCGGCTGCCAAAAGGAGCGTCCGTCGCTGTATCATCTGCAAAACGAGATGGCCGGCCTCACGGTGCCGACGCTGATCCTCACTGGCGACGAGGACTGGCCCTGCCTGGCGCCGGCGTTGCTGATGAAGCGCACCATCCCGTCGGCGGCGCTCTCGGTGATGCCCAATTGCGGGCACACCATCAATCTCGAAGCGCCGGTCCTGTTCAACGGCATCGTCGGCGACTTCATCGCCCAGGTCGATGCCGGCCGCTGGCCCATGCGTGATCCGCGCGCGATGTCGGGCTCCATCACCGGCATGGTCATCGCTATCTGCACAAACGCGATTCTGGCAGCATGGGAACGATGGCATTCACCAGCACATCGATTGCGCATGTCCGGCTCACTGTCACCGACGTCGAGCGATCCCGGCAGTTCTACGAGAGCGTGTTCGGTTGGCCGGTGCTGCTGGAGGTTCCCGAGAACGCCGACGAGGCCACGCGGAGCGCGTTGAGTTTCCTGTTCGGCGGCGTCATCTACGACCTCGGCGGCACGCTGCTCGGGTTGCGCCCGGTCGCCAGCGACCGCTTCCACGAGGACCGCTGCGGCCTGGACCACATCGCGTTCCGGACCGGCAGCAGGGCCGAATTAGACTCCGCGGCCGCACATCTCGACGACCTCGGCATCCAGCATGAGCCGGTCAAAGACATTGGGCCGTCCTACATTCTGGAGTTCCGCGACCCCGACAACATCGCGCTGGAGCTGACCGCGCCGAAGTAGTGACGCCGGCTCACCGCTCCGACAGCGCGGCAGGCGGATCCTTCTTGGCCTTGATGGGGTCCGGCGACGGCGGCGCGAAGATGTTGCCCCGCACGCCGCCCCGGAACGTCCGGACGGCCACCAGACACCAGGTGCCAAGGAGACCGACGTAGGCAATGGCGGCGGCAACACGGAACGCAGGCAGGCCGGTGTGGACTGCCAGCTGCGTGGTGCCGGTGACGAACGTGCCCACCGGGAAGGTCAGGCTCCACCACGTCAGCCCGAACGGCATGCCGCGCCGAAGCGTACGGATGGTCAGCGCCGTCGCCAACGCGATCCACAGCACCGCAAACCCCCACACCGGGAC
>Ga0137403_10007086_pt1 | contig 12713 bp, 14 predicted proteins | sample CZOMad2_1_16fung_FD_122057 | JGI IMG/M metagenome (GOLD analysis project Ga0137403, IMG submission 122057) | Vadose zone soil fungal communities from Angelo Coast Range Reserve, California, USA - CZOMad2_1_16fungal (Hybrid Assembly) | ecosystem: Environmental > Terrestrial > Soil > Vadose zone... | reverse complement strand
GCGCTCACTACGCACACCCCAGTACAAGGTCATGCGGCGCGGCAAATCGTTTTCGATCACATGTCTCAAGATGCTCTTGAGGGGCGCCAAGCCGGTGCCGCCGCCGACCAACAACATGGGGACGTCCGAGGATCGATATACGAACTGTCCCAACGGGCCCTCGATCGACAGCAGCATGCTGCGCCCGCGCTGCACATGAGGGTCGGCAAACAAAGGCTCGGTGAATTCACCGCCCTGGACACGCCGAACGTGCAATTCGAGCGGATGCGAATCATGCGGCGGTGATGCAATCGAGAAACTGCGCCTGCGTCCTCCGGGAAGCATCACGTCGACATATTGACCGGGTTGGAAATCAAAATCTTCAGCGGCGGGCAGGCGCAGGAATACGCCGATGACGTCATGCGATAACTGCTGCGTGCGGACGATGCGGCCGGGTAGGCGCTTGATCTCCGAGGTACCGGCCGCGCTCGGCTCGACAGCCTCGATGCGCAGATCGCCGACGGCCCGTGCCTGACACAGCAGGATGAAGCCGTCGGCCACCTCCGCGTCGGAGAGACCGAGGGGCCGGCCGTTCGGATATCTCACTTCGCCTTCGAGGAGGCGGACGCGGCAGGCACCGCAGTTACCGCCCTTGCAGCTGTGCGGCAGATTCAGGCCGGCATCGAGCGCCGCGTCGAGCACCGGCCGTTCCGGGGCCACGCTGAAACTCCTATCGGACTTGGATAGACTCACGCGCACGCAGTTTCCTCATCGAGCACCAAGGAGCCTGTCAGAGTATGCACTCGGTTTCCATCGTCGGTTGCGGCTACGCCGGGCTGCGGCTTGCGGGGCGCTGGTTATCCTTGACGCAAGGGGTCCGCGGCTTCGCGGCTCGAGCCGAAAGTCTCAGGCAGATTGCGGCCATCGGAGCGGAATCGATCCCGTTGAACCTGGACCAAACGCCCGCCATGATCGATTTGGACGGACAGGTGGCCTACTACGCGGTACCACCGCCGCCCGTGGGCGATCGGGATCTCCGGCTCGAGCGCCTGCTCGAGCACATCGTGGGCACGCCCCGGCGATTCGTTTATCTCAGCACCACCGGCGTCTACGGCGATCGGGGCGGCGCTGCCGTCGATGAAGACACGCCGCCGGCGCCGCGGTCGGAGCGCGCCGTGCGCCGGCTCGCCGCGGAGACCAGCCTGCGCGAATGGGCGGATTCGCATGCGGTATCGTGGTGCATTCTGCGCGTGGCGGGAATCTACGGGCCGGGGCGGCTGCCTGTCGAGCGGCTGCGCCGTGGAGATCCCGCCATCGACCCGCGTGAAGCTCTGCCGAGCAATCGCATTCACGTGGAAGATCTGGTGACCGCCTGTGTCGCCGCGGGCTCCGCGGCCGCCGCCGATGGACGCATCTACAATGTCACGGATGGCACCGACGACAGTCTCACCGCCTACCTCGGGCGGGTGGCGCGGCTCGGCAACCTACCGCCCCCGCCTCTCATCAGCCTGTCAGACGCGCGGAAAACGTTCGGCACGCTCGCATGGTCTTTTTCGAGCGAATCCCGCCGCGTCGACAATCGACGCATGCTCGCCGAACTCGGAATCTCGCTGGCATTCGACGATCTCGATGCGGGCATTCGGGCGAGTTTGTAACGCTCCGGGGGCGGTTCCTTGGGGAGCCCCTATGGCTGGCTCCGCTTGCTGCGCAGCCACTCGCCGATGGGTTCCCATTGTTTCCAGTCGGCAGCCGCCAGATACTCCGGCAACTCGAACACGCCCATGCCGCGCGCATACGCACGAACGTAGTTTTGGGCTTCACGCAGACTCCCCAGGTATGGGACTTTGAGCTTGGACAGATACTGATCCAGTTCTTCATAGATCAAGGTGTATTCGCGCACCCGGTTGGCGACCAGCGCCAATCGCGCCTGCCGGCGGGACACCTTGCCGATCTCCAGAAGCTCGGCCATGAAGTGCGCGCAGGCCTTCATGTCGATGCTCGATGGCAGCACCGGGACGATGATGGTTTCCGCACGCCGAACCAGTTCATTGAGTTCGGTGCCATGCACGCGGGCCGGCGCGTCGATCACCAAAATTTCGGTGGAACGCGCCACGTTTCGCAAACCGTCTTCGTAAGCGGGGACGCCGCTGATGGGCGGCAAATCGGCCGGTCGCTGCGCCAGCCAATCCAGACTTGTACGTTGAGAGTCGTAGTCCGCGATGCAGACTTGATGACCATCCGTGGCGAAGAAGACGGCGATATTGGTGGCCAGAGTACTCTTGCCGCAACCGCCTTTCGCGTTCAAAACCATGATATGACGCATAATCCCCCAACGTTGTTGTTTTCAATAAGGTAGAACTCGCGTGAGTGTTGCGCAACCCCCTTAACAAAATGATTGGCGATCGGCGAAAGTGTATGCTGCACGCCCATGCGCATCGATTTCTTGAAGATGCAGGGTCTGGGCAACGATTTCCTGGTGTTCGATACCCCATCCGTCAACGGGCAATCCGTCGATTCGAACAAACTGCGTGCCCTGGCCGACCGGCATACGGGGATCGGTTTCGATCAAGCCTTGATGCTGGAAGCGCCCCGCGAAGCACACAGTCGCGTGTTCTATCGCGTTTTCAACTCCGACGGGAGCGAGGTCGAGCAATGCGGCAACGGCGCGCGCTGCGTTGCCGCCTTGATGTATGCACGGCAGCCCGAACTTGGCCGCGAGATGACCATGGAAAGTACCGGCGGCGTCGTGCACGCCCGCGTTCGGGAAGATGGCATGGTGTCGGTCGACATGGGGATCCCAAACTTCGAACCGCGCTCGCTGCCGATGGAGACGGCCGGCCTAGGTGTGCCCGGCGGAGGTGTGGCCGGCCGAGGGGCGCCGGGCGAAGGGTCGCCCCGCGAATTGCCGGTCTATTCACTCGAGATCGACGGGGCAAACATCGAATTCGGCGCCGTGTCGATGGGCAATCCCCATGTGGTGCTGCTCGTACCCGACGTGAAATCCGCGCCGGTGGAGCGCTTTGGGCCTACTATCGAGCGGCACCGGCTCTTTGCGCAGAGGACCAATGTGGGGTTCATGCAGATCGTGGATCGTAAACGCATCAAGTTGCGCGTCTACGAGCGCGGTGTCGGTGAAACGCGGGCATGCGGCACGGGCGCCTGCGCCGCGGTCGCCTTCGGCGCAAAGCGCGATTTGCTGGATTCGGATGTGCGGGTCGACCTGCCGGGCGGTTCCGCGATCGTTACTTGGTCCGGACCGGGACAGCACATTTGGCTGACGGGGCCGGCAACCATGGTTTTTACCGGTTCGATTGATATTTAACGTGAAGCACGGGAGCTGAACGATGACAACCAGTCAGGCACGCGGTATCAAACAAGACGGCCTCAACGACGTGAGCGTTGCAGAATATCTGCAGGCTTATCCGGACTTCTTCGAGCGCAACGGGCCGTTGCTCACGAAATTGCGCCTCCCGCATCTGCGCGACGCGGGCGCCACGGTGAGCCTGGTCGAGCGGCAGGTCGAGGTCCTGCGGGAACGGAATCAGTCGCTCGAGCGAAAATTGAAGGAGCTCGTGGATGTAGCCCGCGCCAACGACGCGCTGGCCGACCGGATTCATCGCTTGAGTCAGCGATTGATCAAAGCGCACAACCTGTTGGAAGCCGTCAACGCGGTGGAGACATCCTTGCGCGAGGATTTCGACGCGATGCACTCGGTCCTGGTGCTGTTTCTCGAGGAGGCCCGTCCCTTGGAAGAGGCGGCGGGACGATTCCTGCGCGTGGACGATCCGGCCGGCGCCGACATCAAGATGTTCGAATCGCTGTTGCAGGCCGGCAAGCCGCGCTGCGGACAAGTCCGCGATTCGCAGCGCGACTATCTGTTCGGCAAGGACTCGATCGAGATCGGGTCGGTGGCGCTGACGCCGCTCGGACCCAAAGGTGCGCTGGGTATTCTCGCAATCGGTGCGAGCGATGCGGACCGATTTCATCCGGCGATGAGTACCGAGTTTCTGTCGCGCATCGGCGAACTCGTGACCTACGCACTGATCCGCTGACCGCAAGGCGTTCGCGTCGTGGCCTCGGACCTGGGCGCGTGGATCGAGCGTTTCGTCGTGCACCTGACCCACGAGCGCCGTATGAGCGGGCACACCTGCGCGGCGTACCGTCGTGACTTGACGCAGCTGCTGCGATTCTGCGAGCGACGCGGGATACGCGAGTGGCGCGCGCTCGACAACTCCCAGGTGCGCGCGTTTGCCGCGGCGGAGCACGCCGCCGGCCTTGGCCCCCGCAGTATTCAGAGGCGTCTGTCGGCGGTCCGAACCTACTATGAGTTCCTGGTGCGCGAAGGGTGCTGCCCGGCGAACCCGGCCCAGGACGTGCGTGCACCCAGATCGAAGAAACGCCTGCCGGCCACGCTCGATGCGGACCAGATGGGCAGGCTTCTGGAATTCAGGGTCGATGACACGCTATCCGCGCGCGACAAGGCCATCATGGAACTGTTCTACTCCTCGGGGCTGCGCCTGAGCGAACTTGTCGGCTTGGATTTGCCGGCGCTCGACCTTAAGGATCGTACCGTGCGCGTCGATGGCAAGGGCAACAAGACGCGCATTCTTCCCATCGGCCGAATGGCCGTGAATGCTCTCGAAAAATGGCTGCGGGAGCGCGCCGCGCTGCCCAGGCGCGACGGCGCAGCCGTATTCATCGGCCGCGGGGGACGGCGTCTCACGCCGCGTGCGGTTCAGCTTCGAGTGACTACCTGGGCCCGGCGCATGGGTCTGGAAATGCATGTGCATCCGCACATGTTTCGGCATTCGTTTGCCACGCATTTACTCGAATCCAGCTCGGACCTGCGCGGCGTCCAGGAATTGCTGGGACACGCCGACATCGCCACCACACAGATCTACACGCACCTGGACTTCCAGCACCTCGCGAAGGTCTACGACGCCGCGCACCCCCGCGCCCGCCGGCGTCAGCGCAGCGCCTGAAGGGGCGCAGCGCTTGAAAGGGCGCCGCGCGGCCCCAACGTGGTGGGGAGCCTGTCTGAGTATTTCACGTGGCCGCGACCGTGGCAGATTTCCCCTCAGTCGAGGCGGAGCCGACGCGGTTGGGCTAGGACCCAATAAGGAGGCGACAACGATGGATGAGGGGAAATCTGCCCGGTCCCGAAGGGTTGGCAAGGAGAGGGGCGTCTGCGGCGTTGCACGGCTTGTCCATAGTATCCACTATGGACTGCGCCGCGCGCCTTGCATCCGCTCCCTCTCCTTGCCAACGCGGCTCACGTGAAATACTCAGACAGGCTCCTAGTGAAGCACGATCCAGAGCGCATTTACGGGACCACCATTCTTGCTGTCAGGCGCAATGGCCGGGTCGCCGTCGGCGGGGACGGACAGGTCACCCTCGGGCAAAGTGTCATGAAGGCCAACGCGCGCAAGGTCCGGCGCTTGTACGGCGGCAAGATCCTCGCGGGATTTGCCGGCGGCACCGCGGACGCCTTCACCTTGTTCGAGCGGTTCGAGGGCAAGCTGGAGAAATACGGCAACCTGACCCGCGCGGCGATCGAATTGGCCAAGGATTGGCGCAGCGATCGCAGCCTGCGCAGGCTCGAAGCATTGCTGTGCGTGGCGGATACGGAAAGCTCTTATGTCATATCCGGAAACGGCGACGTGATCGAGCCGGAGCATGACTTGATTGCCATCGGTTCCGGCGGCAGCTACGCGCAGGCCGCGGCGCTGGCTTTCATGCAGGGAACCCAGATGAGTGCGCGCGAGATCGTCGAGAGTTCACTCAACATCGCGGCCGATATTTGCATTTACACCAACCGAAATCTGACGATCGAGGAGCTCTAATACTCATGCAGGATCCTGGCCGATGTCGCAGATGACGCCACGAGAGATCGTCGAAGAGCTGGACAAGCATATCGTCGGACAGAAGGCAGCGAAACGGGCGGTCGCGATCGCCTTGCGCAACCGCTGGCGGCGCCAGCACGTGGCCGAGAGCCTGCGCCCCGAGATCACGCCCAAGAACATTCTGATGATCGGTCCCACGGGCGTTGGAAAGACGGAAATCGCCCGGCGCTTGGCGAGGCTTGCCAAGGCGCCTTTCATCAAGGTGGAAGCCACGAAGTTCACGGAGGTCGGGTACGTCGGCCGCGAAGTTGACTCGATCGTGCGTGATCTTGTCGAGATCTCCGTTAAAATGACGCGCGAAGAGGAGATTTCCAAGGTACGGCACCGCGCCGCGGATGCCGCCGAGGACCGTGTTCTGGACACCCTCCTGCCCCGCGCGCAGGCGGGGTTCACCGGGGATTCCGCGCCGCGGGACAACGATACCCGCCAGCGCTTCCGAAAGATGCTGCGCGAGGGCGAGTTCGACGACCGGGAGATCGAGATCGAGGTGCGGGCTATGCCTGTGGGAGTCGAGATCATGGCGCCTCCCGGCATGGAGGAGATGACGCAGCAACTGCAGGGAATGTTCCAATCGTTGGGCGGCGGCCGCAGCCGGCAGCGCAAGCTCAAGATCAAGGAAGCGTTGAAGCTCCTGGTCGACGAGGAGGCTGCGAAAATGATCAACGAAGAGGAACTCAAGGCGCGTGCGGTCGACAATGCCGAACAGAACGGCATCGTGTTCATCGACGAGATCGACAAGATCGCGCGGCGCCAAGAAACCACCGGCGCCGACGTGTCGCGCGAGGGCGTGCAGCGCGATCTATTGCCCCTCGTCGAAGGTTGCACCGTGAACACCAAGTATGGAACGGTGAAAACCGACCATGTTTTGTTCATCGCCTCCGGCGCATTTCACATGTCGAAGCCCTCCGATTTGATCCCGGAGCTGCAGGGACGCCTTCCGATTCGTGTGGAACTGGAGCCGCTGGTCGTTCAGGATTTCGTGCGGATTTTGACGGAGCCGGACGCGTCGCTGTGCCGGCAATATTCCGCCTTGCTCGCCACCGAGGGGGTGGCGCTCGAATTCGACGCGTCGGGCGTGAGACGGCTCGCGGAGGTGGCATTCGAGGTCAACGAGCGCACCGAAAACATCGGCGCGCGCCGCCTGCACACCGTCATGGAACGTTTACTGGAGTCCATATCCTTCGAAGCCGCCGATCGCAGCGGAGCGCGAGTGCTGGTCGATCGCGACTACGTCGAAGGCAATCTCGGGGAGCTGATGCGCGATCAGGATTTGTCGCGGTATATTCTTTAGGCAACCTGAGGAAAGGCATGCCTCAGCCGGTGGAAATCAAGGTACGCACCGAATCGCGCGTTCTCGACGTGCGCTTCGACGACGGATCCCATTACGAACTCCCCTTCGAGTATCTGCGCGTGTTCTCGCCTTCGGCGGAAGTGAAGGGCCATGGCGGGGGCGAGGGAACGCTGCAGACCGGCAAGGAACGCGTGCGGATTACCGCCGTTGAGCCCATCGGCAATTACGCGGTCCGGCTGGTCTTCGACGATGGCCACAACACCGGTCTTTATTCGTGGGATTTGTTGCACGAACTGGGACGCGACGCCGCAACGAACTGGGCGCGCTACCTGGAAAGACGCACGGCCGCCGGCGTCCGGCACGGCGGGTGACGCGGCGCACGACGCGCTCCAAGGTGGGATCGCCCGAGTCGGCTACAATGCGGCCTTCACCCGAGGAGCATCATGAGCAACTCCGACCGCCTTGTCGATTTCGGCTTTGAGAAGGTCGCCTGGGCCGAGAAGGCGCAGCGCGTTCGTTCCGTGTTCGCATCGGTTGCCGGGAAGTACGACGTCATGAACGACTTGATGTCGTTCGGCGTGCACCGGCTCTGGAAGCAATTCACCCTGTCGCTGACCGGTTTGAGGCCGGGGCAACGGGCGCTCGACGTCGCGGGGGGCACCGGCGACCTGGCGCTTGGAATGGTTCGGCAAGTGGGCAAGGAAGGCCGGGTGGTCCTGTCGGACATCAATCCGAGCATGCTGGAGCGCGGACGGGACCGGTTGCTCGACTTAGGGTTGGTAGGAAACGTCGAATGCCTGGTCGCGGATGCCGAGCGACTGCCTTTCGACGACAATTCGTTCGATTGCGTAACCATCGGCTTCGGTTTGCGCAACGTGACCGACAAGGCCGCCGCCCTCAACTCGATGTTGCGGGTGTTGAAGCCCGGTGGCCAGTTGTTGATACTCGAATTTTCGAGCCCGGTCGCACCGGGCCTCAAGCCGCTGTACGACGCCTATTCGTTCAACGTGTTGCCGTTGCTGGGGCGATTCGTGGCGGGCGACGAAGCCAGCTATCGCTACCTGGCGGAATCCATACGCATGCATCCTAACCAGGAAACCTTGCTAGAGATGCTGCGGACCGCGGGTTACGCCCAGGTCCGGTACCACAATTTGAGCGGCGGCATCGTCGCCCTGCACCGCGGGTACAAGATCTGACATGGCGGCCACCCCCGCATGGATCGCCACGGTGGAAGCCTTGCTCAATCGCGGCGTCCACGCATCGATGCAAGCGACCGCGCTTGCCGGCCGCCTCGCCGGCACCGCGATGCGCCTGGACATCGAGGGGATGGCATCGATTCGCATCAGCGTGGTCCGCGGACGACTGTCGCTCATTGGCGCCGGCTCGTCGCCCGATTCGGAGGCGCGCGACCCGGTCGACGCAATCATCGCCGGATCGCCCCGTGCGCTGCTCCGATTATCCGGGGCAACCGGCCTGGGCCGCGGTGCTGGCGCTGTGGTGAGCGGCGATGCGGAAATTGCGAATTCGTATCGGGAACTTCTTGGCTTGGCGCGGCCGGATTTCGAGGAAGAGCTGTCTCGGCTGATCGGCGACGTGCCCGCGCGGCGCATCTCGCAACTCGCCCTGAAAACGTTTGAATGGGCGCGCAAGGCCGGTCGCACCGCCGGAGAGAACATCGCCGAATATCTGCAAGAGGAAAGCCGGGACTTGGTCAACAAGACCGAGCTCGACGAATTCCTGCAGGGTGTCGACACACTGCGCGAAACGGCCGACCGGGTCGACGCACGCATCGCGCGCCTCGAGCAGCGGTTGAAGGGCTCCGCCTAATGCGACTGCGCATCCTGGTTCGGCTGTTGACGATCCAGCGCGCACTGGTCAGGCATGGGTTGGACGATTTCATCCGCGCCACACATCTGTATTCGCCGTTCCGGTTCTTGTTTTACCTCTCGCCGTGGACCTGGTTCCAGCGCAGCGCGGGCATCACCCGCGGCGAGCGGCTCAGGCTCGCGCTCGAGGAACTCGGGCCTATATTCGTCAAGTTCGGCCAGGCCGTGTCGACCCGCCGCGACTTGATACCGCTCGACATCGCCGACGAATTGGCCAAACTCCAAGATCGCGTGCCGCCCTTCGGCAGCGATGTCGCCGTCGCAGCCATTGAAAGCGCATTGGGCGCCAAGCTCGGCGATATCTTCGCCGGCTTCGACCCTGAACCCCTCGCCGCCGCCTCGGTCGCGCAGGTGCATGGGGCGACCCTGAAATCCGGCGAGGATGTGGTCGTCAAGATCTTGCGGCCCGGTATGCACGCCGTCATCGATCTGGACCTGGAGGTGCTGGACGCCCTCGCGGCCCTGGCGAACGAGTATTGGGAGGATGCCCGGCGGCTGCGCCCGATCGAGATCGTGCGCGAGTACCGCAAGACCATACTTGACGAGCTGGATCTCATGCGCGAGGCGGCCAATGCCGCGCAATTGAAGCGAAATTTTGCGGGCTCCTCGCTGCTCTATGTGCCCGACGTCTACTGGGATTATTGCCGCGTCAATGTCATGGTGATGGAACGCATACACGGCGTCATCGTCAGCCGGATGGATGAGCTGCGTGCGCGCGGCGCGAATATCGCCAAGTTGGCCGAAAACGGCGTCGAGATTTTTTTCACACAGGTGTTCCGGCACAATTTCTTCCACGCCGACATGCACCCGGGAAATATATTCGTACAGCTCGACGATCCGGAGAATCCGCGTTCCGAAAATGGTTTGTCTCTCACTATTGCGCGCCTGGCGATATTCCCTACAATTCGCAAGAAAATCGGTCCGAATCTGAAAGCACTTATTTGCGGCTCGGCGCCGCTTTCACGCGAGACTCAACTTTTTTTCATGATGCTCGGGATTCCCGTGCTTCAGGCCTACGGACTTACGGAAACAACGGCGATTTGCACGCTCGATATTCCGGGGAAAGTGGAACCCGGCTGGGTCGGCTCGGCCGTTCCAGGCATCGAAATGAAATTGGGGGCCGACGAAGAAATTCTGGTGCGCGGACCGAATATTTTTCCGGGATACTGGAACCGCCCCGAAGAAACCGCGAACGCCTTGCGTGATGGATGGTTTCACACGGGCGATCAAGGTGAATTGAATGCCAACGGAAATTGGCGCATCATCGGACGCATCAAGAATCTGCTGGTCCTCAGCTCTGGACACAACGTGGCGCCGGAACCGATTGAAGAAAAATTACTGGCGGCGATTCCCGGCGCGCAACAAGTTGTTTTGATCGGGCACGGTCGCAGCTACTTGACGGCAATCGTGGCCGGCGATGTGAATCGCGAAAATGTATCGAAGGAAATCGAGACGATGAACGCAGAGCAGCCGCACTACAAGCGCATTCACGGCTTTCATGTGGAATCGCAGCCATTCACAATGGAAAGTGGATTAATGACTGCGAACGGCAAATTACGCCGCAATGCCATCGCCGAACATTTTGTGAAGCAGATTGAAGCGCTTTACCGAGAGAAACGCGCATGAACTCCTTCACCGGAACAACACTGTCGTGGTCGCTGCGGGACTCCGCAGTTGAACTTGAACTCCACCGCTTGCCGGCAAATGAAATTGGCTCGGAAATGCTCGCGGAGCTGGAACAATTTATCGCCGCGCTCGATGGATTCACGAAACAAGCGAGCTCTCTCATTGTGCACAGCTCAATCGCCTCTGGTTTTTCAGCGGGCGCGGATTTACGCGAGCTGTATCACAGTTCGTTGCCGCTGGACGCCGCCGCGCGTCTGACCGGAGTGCGCGAATTCCTTCACCGGATTCACGCCGTACTGAATGCAATTGACGACACTCCCCTGACAACCATCGCCGCCGTGCATGGCATATGTTTCGGCGGTGGATTCGAGTTAGCACTCGCGTGCGATTTAGTTGTCGCAGACAAAATGGCGCGCTTCTGTTTTCCGGAACTGCGTCTCGGATTGATTCCGGGCTTCGGAGGAATTCCGCGCCTGAAGCGTGATCTGGGAAACGCCGTCGTTCGTGATTTACTACTGACCGGACGAAGCATCAACGCGCAAAAAGCGTCCACCGCGGGACTTGTCAGCCAGCTCGCGGCCGAAGGAGAGGCGCTGAGTCTGGCGCGCGCAACTGCCGCACAGGTGGCGAAATTCGATCGCACAACCAGCGCCGCGGCGAAACGGTTCGTAAAGCCGATTCCGTACGAAGATCTCCGGCGCGAAATTGATTTGTTCTGCGAGTTGTTTACGCGCCCCGCGGTGATGGAAGGCCTGCGCAAGTTCGCGGAAAGTTCCGACGCGCTGCCATATTTGCCGTAAGTGACAAATCGCGCCGCGACAACACATCCGCCATCGCGTGATAAACTTGTTTTTCCAGAGGACTTAGAGTGCGAACCATCGACCAAACCACAGACGAAGTTTTGGAACTGGCCGCAAGACATTTCAAAGTGCCGCGCGAATCACTTTCAGCTGGCGATGATTTTTTCAAAAAGCTCGGAATCGATAGCTTGCAAGCGCTCGAAATGCTTACCCGGCTGGAACATCATTTCAGCATCGAGCTTCCCGACTACGAAATGCAGGGCGTAAGCGATTTCCGCACCCTCGCGACGCGCATTCAGGCGCGCCTGTAATTAGATTCGCCTGAGATTTCGATGTGCCCCGTCGCGTCATTCATCCGCCAAATCCTGATATTCTAATGGCTCTGCCCACGCTGTCTTGGCGTGCCCTGACCTAATGCTAGATTTGAGCAAATACGATTCTCTTGGCGCGGCTCTGCGCGATGCGCTGGATCGCTGGCCGGATGAAGTCTGTTTGATCGAAGCGGATCGCGACCGCGAAAAAGAACGCTTCACTTACAATCAATTTAAGCAGGCCGCGCTTCCGCTGGCTGCGGCGCTTCAGGCCCGCGGATTCCACGCCAGCGATCACGCCGCCATCATCATGACCAATCAGTCGAAGTGGCTGATATCGGCCTACGCGATTTTCTTCGCCGGAGGCGTGCTCGTTCCGCTCGACTACAAGCTCACACCCGTCGAGCAGTGGCAACTGTTGCAGCACTCCGGCGTCACGACGCTGATCACGGAATTTCCGATCTGGCGGCAACTGGCGACGTCTGCTGGGCGTGCGGCCGCCGCGAACCTGCAAAATGTCCTGGTCGCCGAAGCGCCACCCAACGCCGATCTGGGCGGGGCGCGACGCTGGGAAGAGTTTCGCGCCGAGGCGCAGCCCACCTTTGTGCCGCGCACGCGCAAAGATCCCGCGACGATCGTCTATTCCTCGGGCACCGGCGGGCGACCCAAGGGCTGCATCATGACGCACGAAAATTACCTCGAGCAGTGCGTGGCGCTGACTTCGCTTTATCCATTCGCGCCTGGCTTCCGCTATCTCAGCATTCTTCCCACGAATCACGCGATCGATTTCATGGTTGGCTTCTTCGGTCCGTTCATTTGCGGCGCCACGGTCGTGCATCTGCGCACGTTGCGGCCCGAATTCGTTCGCGAAGCGTTCACGAAATACAAGATCACCTACGTGAGTCTGGTGCCGCTGG
>Ga0137403_10007085_pt1 | contig 12714 bp, 10 predicted proteins | sample CZOMad2_1_16fung_FD_122057 | JGI IMG/M metagenome (GOLD analysis project Ga0137403, IMG submission 122057) | Vadose zone soil fungal communities from Angelo Coast Range Reserve, California, USA - CZOMad2_1_16fungal (Hybrid Assembly) | ecosystem: Environmental > Terrestrial > Soil > Vadose zone... | reverse complement strand
CCGGCCTCACTGTTAAGTAGCTCGCGAGCACGCCGGCAATGCCAGTCAGTACCCAGAACACGACAAACTTTGCCGAGCCATAAAGTTTTTCCACGTATGGACCAACCACCCACAAGCTGTACATGTTAATAAGTACGTGCGGCAGGTTGACGTGTACAAACATCGGTGTCACGAAACGCCACCACTCGTGTTGTTGGTTTATCAGACTGTTTAGTTTTGCGCCGTACGCCCGCAACACGACTTCGGGAAATTCCCACAATGCCCGGGACGTCAGCCCACTCGATTGCCACATCAACAGGAAGACGAAAAGATTTGCCACCAGCAGAATGATCGTGAATTTGTACGGTCGATCGAGAACTGCCCTGGCGAATCGCAGCGTCTCGTGGTCAGGCGCCGCGCTCGCTTTTCGCGCGGCCGCTTGCGTCATCACCGGAGCACCACAAACGGCGCACTGCTGCTGCCCGGCGCCGACAATTGCTCCGCAACCGCGACAAAGCGTTGGCCGGTTCTTATCTGAAGCAAGACTTGCCAAAATTTTCTGGTTTAGCGTGACAGCGCACTATTCAGTCGTAGGGGCACGGCATGCCGTGCCCCTACTTCACGATGAGCTTTTGAAAATGGGTAACGGACAAACGAGTCTAGCCCATTTTTTCCAACAGGTTCACCAGATCGTCCGCATGCTCTTCTTCCATCGCCAGAATCCCTTCCAGCATGCGGCGCGTGGTCGGATCGTCGGTGTTCACGTAGTTGATCATTTCGCGATAACTGTCGATGGCAATACGCTCGGCGACTAAGTCTTCCTTGATCATGTCGATCAGGTTTTCGCCTTCCACATACTCGGCGTGACTTCGCATTGTCAGTCCATCGGGATTGAAGTTTGGTTCACCACCCAATTGAACAATGCGCTGAGCGATTAAGTCGGCATGGCCCTGTTCTTCATTCGCGTGTTGCAGGAACTCGGCCGCCACACTATCCGCGTTAATTCCCGAAGCCATGAAATAGTGGCGCTTGTAACGCAGCACACAAACGATTTCTGTCGCCAGCGCTTCGTTCAATATCTTAACCACGGTATTGCGGTCCGCGCTGTAACCTTCGGTCACCGCGCCCTGTTCAATATGCTTGCGCGCGCGTTCGCGCAGAGTCTTGATGTCAGTAAGAAAGGGTTTGTTGGACACGGCTTGTGCTCCTGATTGATCAGCCATGGTTTTGACTCCTCTGAAAATTGAATTCCGGGGGAAGAGTGATGGTACTCGTCCCACGAACGAGGGGCAAGCGAGCCGCAATCACCTCATTCCGCAGTCAGCTTGCCTTGAAGTCTAATTTCGCTTGCTGCGCTCGAATTGTTTGCTGCTTCCACCGGAATAGTCCACACCAGCGTCTTTATGCGGCAAACGCCCGTGTTGTCTTCGCGGCAATAGAAGAGCGTAAGTTGGACATGCAGCGCAGCCGCGCCCGGTTCGTAGGTGCGAAAGGGAATTCGCAATGGCAGCTTTAGCGATTTGGAAGAAACGCTGACAACTTTTTCGCGACCGGTTAGGCCTAGATGCGATTGGGATATCAGTCCCAATTGCTTTTCGCCGCTTTCAACTGAGACTCGATAACGCTGCGGTGCTGCCGGGTTGAGATGATGTCCCGCCGGCAACTCGACCTGGATCACGAGCGCACTGTCGCTGCCAGCGCGCAAAGTTTGTATTGGCAATTTCGCTTCTTCGGCATTAGGACCTGTGTCACTTTCATTCGATCCATTCGTTGCGATCGCTGCCGGCGGTTGCAGCCCTTTGATATTCAGCGTCTGAGTCTGTTTTGTCTTCAAGTCAACAACGCGTATCGCATGGTTGTTTGTGTCCGCAATGTAAAGCTTGCCATTGGCCAGGCTCAAGCCGCCGGGTTCATAAAAGGCCGCGGTTGAACCATCCATTTGTCCCGGCTTGCCCGTGCCAAGGAAAGTCTTGACGATGCGCGTCTTTGGATCGAGTTCCTTAACCTTGTGATTGTAAGTATCCGCGATGAGCACCTTGTCGCCATACGCAAAGACGCCCAGCGGATGTTGCAGTCGCACGTCATCGGCCCTGCCATCGACGTCGCCAAATTCAAACAAGTCGCCGCCAACCAGCGTTTCAACGGTGCCGGCTGTGGGATCGATCGCGCGGATGATGTTTGACTCGCTGTCGGCGATGTAAAGTCGCTTGCCGTCACTCGTGATGCCAGACGGCTGTGCAAACCCGGCGTCGACCAGAGGTCCATCCAGGCGCGCCTCGCGGCCCGAGCCGGCGAAAGTCGAAACCTCGTTTTTGTCGAGATCCAATTTCCAAATCTGATGCATGCCGGCCATGGTGATGAAAAGCTGACGACCGAACAGTTCCAGGTCCCAGGGCGAACTCAGGCTGATTGTTCGCGCCGGGCCTTTCAAAAAGTAATCACGTGACTGCTGCCCGGTGCCCGCAACGGTTTGCACTGTTTTCGTCTTGAGATTCACTAACCTGATTAAGTGATTCTCGGTGTCCGCAACGTATAGGTTATCGCCATCAAGCGCCATGCCCTGCGGCCGGTAAAAGGTCGCTTTGTCAAAAGCGCCGTCGGCCAAACCGCGCTCGCCGGTGCCGATAGTTTCCAAAAACGTGCCGTCCAGTCTTGTAACCACAATGCGATTGTGATTTGAATCGGCAATGAACAGCCGATCGCTTTTGGCGTCGGTGAGGATTTTGCCGGGGAAGGCCAGCGGCAAGTCGCCAATCTTCGCGCGCTCCAGCGTCAACTTCAACGGCTCTTCATTCAGCTCGCCGCGTTTACGAAACTCGGCCACAGTTTTTGCGATCGTTTGATCCAGGATGTCAACGTTGCCTTCGCCTTCCACTTTTCCAATCACATAACCCGCCGGGTCGATCAGATACTGCGTGGGCCAGGCGCGCACCGCGTAGTTTTCCCAGACTTTGAATTCCGCATCGTTGTAAACCGGATGCTCTATCTCATAACGCAAAATAATTCTGCGGATATTCTCGGTGTCCTTTTCGTTTTCAAACTTTGCCGAGTGAACGCCAATAACTACCAGCTGATTCGTGTATTTATGTTCCAGTTTTTTGAGATCGGGAATTATGTGAATGCAGTTAATGCAGCCGTACGTCCAGAAGTCCAGCAATACGACTTTGCCCTTGAGCGCCGCGAGCGAAAGCGGTTTGTCGGTATTCAGCCAACCGCGACCGCCGGTAATTTCGGGAGCGCGCACGCGCGTCGTTTCCTGTGCCGACATGTCCTGACCTTTCGTTATGTTGCTCTCGGAAAACCCTGACGGAATAAACGCCAAAGCTATAAGCAAAACCGAGCGCATGTTAAGAGGGTTAATTTTCACGTTACTTGAAGTCGAGCTGGTATGAGACTGTTTCGGGCAAAGAGGTTGCACGTTAGTCGTGAGCGTGCGGTTTTGCGCTGTCCATCTTGCCGTCAAGCGCTTGATCGAGCCGATCGATTGCCCGGCGCAAATGCGGAATAATTATCGAGCCGCCAACGACCAGCGCGATGTTAAAGGCATCAAGAAACTCCGGACGTGTTACTCCCGCCGTGACGCATTGTTTGACGTGATAAGTGACGCAATCGTCGCAGCGCAGCACGATCGAGGCGACCAGGCCAAGAAGTTCTTTTGTCCGTTTGTCGAGCGCGCCGTCTTCATACGCCTGCGTGTCGAGCGCAAAAAAACGCTTAATGCCCAGGTGGTTACTGCCGACCAACTTTTCGTTCATGTCGGCCCGATAACGATCGAATTCATCCATCGAATCAGCCTTTCATTTCATCGGCGTGTTCTGCTGTAACACGCAGTGTGAAAAAGAATTGGATAAGAAGCTTGCGAGCATTGTATCCCGCAGTTAGTTTGCTTTCCATGACGGAGACTTTGCTTAATAGTCGTTTTTAGTTTAAATGGTCGGACCCTTGCCACTTCTAACGCTATAATGCGGCGCGATGATAATGGAATCGATGGAACGACAACCTCGAACGTTACAAGTATTCAGCGCCGGCGGAGATCAGTTTGCCGTGTTCGCAGAAGAAGTGATTACTATAGCTGAATGGCGCGAGCCGGCAGTTTTACCACATGCTCCGGCTGCGATTTTGGGTATCGTCAGTATCCACGGACGAATGTTGACGGTGTTGGATCTATCGCAATTATTGGAGCTACGACAACGCTCGGACGGTTTGTCACACATTCTGGCATTGCGCGGTGACGAGCAACTGGCGCTGGCGATAGATGCGCCGGGGGAAACGATCGAGCTCGGTGATGCCAATGGCGACTTAGCAGCTACAACGGAAGGCAACGGCAATCTGATCACAGCAGTTATCAACCACAACGGCGCCGAAATAAAGATTCTCAACATACAAGCACTTTTCTCCACCGCTATTCAGGGTCGCGAACGCCGCCGCCGCCGCTTCTAGTTATGGACAGTCAAGGTAAACTAACCGGCATCGGCGCAAGCACCACGCGACGTTGAATATGATTTTGCAGTAGCCCCTGTGTTGAATGTCAGCATCCACCCGCTCCCGCTCGAGCTTCCGCAAAATATGGGCTGATACACGCAACGCCGATGTCCTCTTCGCCCGGCGAATGTGGAAAATATTTCTGAGTGCTAGAATCCGAAACGGAGAAACAATTAGAATGTTCTGTGTCAGCTACCGCGCTACTTCTGTGACTCAGTACCCATCACTCATCACTTTTTACTAAAAACATGCACGATCAGGCATTCACGATTCTCGAATATCAAGAGCTGCTGGCGCTGGTAAAACGTGGCGCTCAGACACCGATGGGGCGAGCGCGCGTGCAAACATTGAAGCCGCTCGAAGATGTTGTGGCACTGCGAAAAGCGCTGGAAGCGTTGGCGGAATGTGTTGAAATGAGAAAGCGCGGAGTTGTTTGGAGTTTCAGCGAGTTACAGGAGCCGGCGGAACGTATCGCCCTGTTGCGTGTCGAGGGTGTGAGCCTCGAGCCCTCCGCGATACTGGCGCTTTCCGTATTGTGCGAACAGGCGATGTCCGCGCGGGCCTCGATTCTTGCCGAACGCGATAATTCGCCGGTGCTCTGGAGTCTGGTTGAGAAAATTCCTACCGACCTCAATCGTTTGATTGCGCGCATTGCCAACAAGATCCTGCCCACTGGAGAAATAGATGATCGCGCCAGCCCGGAGTTGAGTCGCATCCGGCATGAGATCGCCGTGCTGCGCTCCCGCATTGCGCGCACGCTGGAAAACGTGATGCGCAAATCGGGCGAGGCAATCCAGGATGAACTAGTCACGTTACGCAACGATCGCTTTGTGATTCCAGTGAAATCCGATCACCGCGCGCGCGTGCCCGGCGTCGCCCATGGCTACTCCTCATCGGGAGCAACAGCTTTTGTCGAGCCGCTGGAAACGATTGATTCAAATAACGAATTGCAGGCGCTCCACGAAGAAGAAGCGCGCGAGATTGCGAAGATCCTGTTTGCTTTGACTGAAGAATTGCGGGCTCAGCTGCCGGCAATAGAAGCTGCTGCCGCGGCCATCACCGAACTTGATTTCATAAATGCAAGAGCCATTTTTCAGCAAAGATTTGCCTGCGTGATTCCCGAAGTCGGTACATCTGACGAACTCCAATTTGTCGAGGCCCGCCATCCGCTGCTCGAAGAAAATCTGCGTACATCGGGCGACCCTGTTGTTCCGGTTTCGTTTTCGCTTGACGACAACAACAACACGATGGTTATCTCCGGCGCTAACGCGGGAGGCAAGACAGTCGTGCTGAAAACTGCGGGACTGCTTTCGTTGATGGCGTTGTCCGGTTTACCGGTGCCCGCACGTGAAGCGCACGTTCCCTTCTACGCCTCGGTGCTGGCGGACATCGGCGATCATCAATCGCTGGCTGCAAACCTTTCAACCTTCACATCGCACGTTGCCAACATCTCACGCATGATTGAACTGTGCAAAGCGCCAGCGCTCGTGCTGTTGGATGAAGTGGGAACTGGAACCGATCCCGAAGAAGGATCTGCGCTCGGTGTTGCCGTCGTCGACCATTTTCGCAAAGCGTGTGGTGCGCAGGTCATGGCCACGACGCATTACAGCGGCTTGAAGATGTACGCCGGTAACGAAGAGGGCGTGCTAAACGCGAGTGTCGAGTTTGACGAAAAAACCCTACAACCAACTTATCGTTTGATAGTTGGCGTTGCCGGTTCATCTTCGGGACTGGAAATCGCGAGGCGTTTTGGTATCCCGAACAAAGTTATTGATGGTGCTTTGCGGTCGGTGAAAGATTCGACGCGGCAGGCGGTGGAATATTTGCGACGCATCAAGCGTGAAGCAGAAGAGGCCGAAAGCTTGCGCGCAGCGCTTGAGGAAGAACGCGCTGCAGTGGCGGAAAAATTTGCTTCACTCGACAAGAAAGCCGAACGGCAAGAGCGCGAGCGACAAGCGTTGTTTCAAACGGCCTTGGATTCAACTGTCCGCGAATTTGAAAAGAGATCGCGTGAGTTAGTTGCCTCTATTCAGGATCGTTCGGAGCGTCTTAAAGTCGAGCGCGAAGCCCAGCGACGCGTGTCGGAACTAAAACGCGAAGCACAACGCGCGACAAGCGCGGGCGACAAAAGGGAAGCGGCATCTGCTGCCCCTGCCAGCACCAGCGGGCGCGGTGTTCGCGTGATGCGCGATGGTCAAGTTGTTAAGAAGGAAAAAGAGTTTGAAGAAACTCGGACCGCCGAGGAAGAATATATGCCGGCAGCGCATAGCGAGATTGCGGTGGGCGACAAAGTGAAGCTGCTCTCGTTTGGTTCGATAGGAATTGTGGATAGTCTTAAGGGAGACGAAGCGGAAGTGCGCGTGAAATCTCTTCGATTCCGTGAAAAGTTGGAGAATCTGGAGCGCGTTGAGTTGTCGTCGCCGGCAAAATCGAAAACAGAAAAGTTTGCGAGGCTGCGAGAGTCAGGCGGCACCGAACTCCATCTAAAAGCTGCGCAGGAAAACGGCCGCTCCGAACTGAACGTCATTGGACGAACAACGGACGAAGCGGTTGACGCGGTTGATAAGTTTTTGGACGAAGCGTCGCTTGCAAGTTTGAGCCAGGTGCGGATAATTCACGGGCACGGCACAGGCGCCTTGCGCCGCGTAATCACTGAACTGCTAAAAGATCATCCGCACGTCGCCCGCTTTACAGCGGCGCCGCAAGAGCAAGGCGGTTCCGGAGCGACATTAGTCGAATTAAGACAGTAATACAATGCGCTACCCCCAAACATTCATTGACGATCTCAAGCGCCAGGCAGACATCGTCCGCGTCATCCAGGATTACGTGCAGCTCAAAAAGAAGGGCGCCAACTGGATGGCCTGCTGCCCTTTTCATAAAGAGAAGACGCCGTCATTTTCCGTTAGTCCCGCAAAAGAGATTTTCTACTGCTTTGGTTGTCACAAGGGCGGATCGGTCTTCAACTTTGTGATGGAGATGGAGCGGGTTGAGTTTCCGGAAGCCATCAAAATCGTTGCCGACAAAAGCGGCATGCCGTTGCCCAAATTGATTGATGACAGCCGCTTTGAGGCGAAGAAGGCGGAATCGGATCAGGTCATTGAACTCAACAAGTGGGCGCTCGAATGGTGGGAGCAGCAGCTCGAATCGAGCGCGGAAGGAAAGATTGCGCGCGACTATCTCAAACGCCGTGAAATCACGGACGAGACACGCCAGACATTTCGTCTGGCTTATGCGCCGGACAGCTGGGATGCCCTTTCAATCTATCTCCGGCAAAAAGGTGCGACACAGGAACAGATCGACAAGAGCGGGCTCGTCGTTAAGAAGGAAGAAGGTGGCTCGTACGATCGTTTTCGTGGCCGACTGATTTTTCCGGTAATGGATATTCAGGGACGGCCCATTGCATTTGGCGGGCGTACCCTGAAGGACGAAGATGCGAAATATATCAACTCGCCAGAAACCGCCGCCTACGTAAAAGGTCGAAACCTCTTTGGACTAAACCTGACACGCGACGAGATCCGGCGTCAGGGTTTCGCCATTCTGGTTGAAGGGTTTTTGGATCTTGTCGTGCCTTATCAATTCGGTATTCGGAACGTGGTGGCTAGTTTGGGTACGGCACTCACCGCGGATCAAGTGAAGTTGTTGGGGCGGTTTGCCCGCAAAGTAGTGGTCAATTATGATGGCGACGCTGCGGGCGTGCAGGCAGCAAAAAAAGCGATCGAAATATTGCTGACCGAAGACTTGGAAGTAAAGGTGCTTGTGCTTCCGGACGACTCTGATCCGGATGAGTTCATCAGAAAATTTGGCCTGACTGAATATCAACGGCAACGGGGCGAGTCCCAACCACATATTCAGTTTGTAATCGATCAGGCCGTGCGCAAGCGAAATCTTCGTCGTCCCGCTGATAAAGCCGATGCTGTCGAGGAAGTGCTGCCTTACATTCGCGCCGTTCGCAGCCGCATACAGAAGCGCGAGTATTTTGACATTGCGATGGATTCCTTGCGGATTTCGGACGAGACATTGCGGCGCGAGTTGTGGCATTCGCTGAGGCTTGGACCAGACAATACGCGCACCGAGCAGAAGATCGCGCGGGCCATCCAGCTCAAGCCGACAGTTGCGGAAGAGCAGTTGTTGGAACTATTGCTTGCCGATGAAGAGCTACGTCACAAGTTTCTTCCTCGCCTGGAACCAGCCGATTACGATGACCTGCCTACCGCCGCGATTTTCCGAGCGCTGGTGGAGAGCGAACGTGCTGGTTACGAAGTTGATTTCGACTTCCTCAGCCGCAGCACTGCAGGAGACCCGATCGCAGACTTACTGCCGGCGCTGCTGATGAGGGTGCCGGAAGATTCGGAAGTGGAACAAGCAGAAACGCGCGAATCAACTGCACAAAAGTGCATCGACGCGCTGCGATTGATGCAGGTAGATAGGCGGATCACTGACTTGATGGCTGAGATGGCGACGGCGGAGCGCAACGGAGCAACCGACCTTCGGGATAAGCTTGCGACCGAGCAGCTTGAGTTGACACGACGGCGCAGCACTTTGTTGCCTCAGGCTCAAGCCGCACAAACGGGGCAATAGAATTTCCGAATGGTTTTTGCATAAGGATTTTTTCTCACAACCGCGCGCTCGGAATTAATTTCCCGGGGTTAGAAAATTGAGTACCGAAGAAAAAGATCGTGACGATGTAATGGAGCGTCTGCTCGAGTTGGGCGGCGACAAAAAATATCTCACGTTCGACGATCTCAACCGCGAACTACCTGACAACGTCGTTTCTCCCGACGACATTGAAGACGTCCTGCAAAAACTCGAAGGCTCGAACATTCCAGTCGGCGATTCCGATGAAAGATTGCTTGAACAGGCAGCAGCGGTAGCGACTGATGATGAGGATGGTGCCGCTGATCAGGATGTCGAACTGGATCTTTCCGCCGGCACTCTCGAAAAGTCAAACGATCCGGTTCGTTTGTATCTGCGCGAAATGGGAGTTGTGGCGCTGTTGACCCGTGAAGGCGAGGTCGCTATTGCCAAAAGAATTGAGCGCGGTCAGCGAAAGACTCAAAAAGCAATTTCGCGTTCCCCGATCGCCGTCAAAGAAGTATTAAAAATCGGCGACGAGCTGCAGTCGGACGTGGCTAACATTCGCGAGATTGTAATTTTCTGGGAACAAGCGGAGCTCACAGGCGATGAAGACAAGGCTGAAGAATACAAAGCGTGGACCATCGAAGGTATCGAGAACATTCGCAAGCTTTTCAAGCAGGGCTTGAAGGATTGGGACAAGCTGCGCGATGAACAGAAAGTGACGCGCGGTAAGAAGAGCAAAAAGCTGATGCGGCTGCGGCGCAAAGTCGCGCGCATGCGCTTGGAAATTGCCCAGGAAATAGGGCGCCTCAACGTCACCGAGCGCGCGCGCCAGCGCTTGATCAATGCCATCCGCGCTGTTCAGAAAGAAGTGCGCGATGCTGAACGCGAAATTGATAGCGTTACCGAAAAACTCAATCGCAAGCGCATCAAAGCTGACGATCAAAAAGAGTTCAAGCGTCGGATAACGGCCGCCCGGAAACACCTGCACCAGATTGAAAGCGTGCACAACGTCAGTCCAGTCGAAATCAAACGAGCATTACAGGCGATCGTTATTGGTGAACAGCAAACGGGACAGGCAAAGCGCGAATTGGTGGAAGCGAACCTGCGTCTGGTTGTTTCCATAGCCAAGAAATATACGAATCGAGGCCTACAGTTTCTTGACCTGATTCAGGAAGGCAACATTGGTTTGATGAAGGCGGTCGACAAATTTGAGTGGCGTCGCGGCTACAAATTTTCGACTTACGCAACCTGGTGGATTCGGCAGGCGATCACCCGCGCCATTGCTGATCAGGCGCGCACCATTCGCATTCCGGTGCACATGATTGAAACCATCAACAAACTGATTCGAACGTCGCGAGCGCTGGTTCAGGAATTGGGACACGAGCCGACGAGCGAAGAGATTGCGGGCAAAATGGATATTCCGGTTTCGAAGGTGCGCAAAGTGCTGAAGATTGCCCAGGAGCCAATCTCACTTGAAACACCAATCGGCGAAGAAGAAGACTCGCATCTCGGCGACTTTATCGAAGACAAGTCGATTTTGAATCCGGCCGACGCAGTAGTTGCTTCCAATCTGCGCGAGATTACCGACGAGGTCCTGGCTACGCTGACGCCGCGCGAAGAAAAAGTTATCAAAATGCGTTTTGGTTTGGGCACTACAGGTTCGGAACACACGCTGGAGGAAGTAGGCCAGCATTTTGCCGTCACGCGCGAACGAATCCGGCAGATCGAAGCCAAAGCACTGCGGAAGCTGCGTCATCCGTCGCGATCACGCAAGCTCAAAGCATTCCTCGAAAATACCCAGCGATAAATTCCTCGACAAAAAAATGAGGCACTGAAGCTGAGATCTTAAGCGTCACTTTGGCCTTATTGGCAGCAGATGTTTCCGCTTTACTTAAAGGTCAGGAAGGCTGTGCTCTTTGCAGTGTAATCAAAACTATACAGATACGTATAACCCGGAAATTCAATTGGTTTTACGAACTGTACGGTGACTTCAATGCGATTATCTCGTTGGATTGGATTAATTACTGCATCCGCAGGCACGTCATATTCAGGAGCACTCTTCACCAGCTGGTCTCTAACCCAGGATTCGGGGTAGCCCTGCGAGGCGGCGACATCCACGTCGTGCTGCATCAGATCCTTGAACAGATAGGCCTGGTAAAGGACCGGAATAAACATGTATGCGATGTATCCTCCGACGCCGATGATGGCCATAACAAGAATGAATTTTAATCGGGCGCTACCGCGTTCGGTTGTTCTTTCGTTCGAATTCATCGATAAGTCCTCAAAGCGGGATTACTTTTTCGCAAGGCATCGCTAACCGACGTTTCCAGAATTCCAGCATCGATCTCATTGCCGCTTACGATTCGCGGTCGCCCGATTCGCTCCAACAGAACCCATTGCACCTGACCGCGCGCGCTTTTCTTATCGCGTGTGATCGCGCTGAGGATCGCGCCGACGTCAATATCCTCGGCCGAGGGCAATGGGCCACAAAGAGCTATGCCCGCGTGCAGCAATTCTAACTCTGATTGATCGAGTAAGCCCAGATTTTTTGAAAGCTCTCCGGCCACCAACATTCCGCACCCTACAGCTTCACCATGACGAAAGCGTCGATAGCCGGTCAACTCCTCCAAGGCATGACCGATCGTATGACCAAAGTTCAGAATTCGACGCGAACCTCGATCCGCGCGCGCGGGATCTTCGCGCTCATCAGCGCTGATTCTGGAAGCTTTGAAGGCGCAATGTGCGGCGATTAGCTTTTCGAGCTGCGCTGAGACTGTAGTTTGCTTACCTTTAATCTGCGAAAGGTAGTCGGTTGTCTGTTTGAAAAGCTTGAGGCCGCCGATTGCCCCCTGCTTAATGCATTCGCACCAGCCCGATGTCAGCTCTCGCACGGGTAGTGTCTCAAGGGTTTCGACGTCGGTGATGACAACGCTTGGTTGTTGAAATGCACCCGCCCGATTTTTTCCACTGGGAAGATTAACGCCTACTTTACCGCCAATAGAGGCATCGATTTGTGCGACAAGCGTGGTGGGAATTTGCACAAACGGAATGCCGCGCAGATAAATCGCGGCGGCAAAACCCGCGAGGTCGCCTGTCACTCCCCCACCCAAACCCACCACTGCATCCGTGCGTTCAATGCCGTGGTCACTGAAAAAATCTATCACTGTTTCCGCTGTCTTGAGCGATTTGTAGCGTTCCCCATCGCCCATCAACCAGGATGCTACCTGGAACCCGCTGGTTTCAAAACTTTCCACCACGCTTGGACCATAAAATCTGAAGACTTTTTTGTTTGAGATAAGTGCAACGCGTTGTGCCTGTCGTCCGAGACGGCGCCGGACTCTTACTCCCGAGGCGGAAAGAACGCCTCGGCCGATTATGATTTCGTAGCTAAAGGGATGCGCCGGGACGCTCACTTTCAATCGCTGCAATGCCCAACTCCTGTTTTGCCTGAAGTCCCTTTGGACCAATCAGCGCTCGCTTTGGAGTGCGCATTCTAGCATGCACCTTTTTGTCGGAAATGGTTTGGAAGGCCGGATAAAAAAGCGAATGGGCGCGACAAACGTGGGAGTACGTCGCGCCCATCCATATTCGTGGTCACTGTCCTCACCCCAGCAACCACTTGAGACGGAGGATTCACCAACCGTCTCTCTTGCCCCACAATATACATCGCAACGC
>Ga0137403_10007084_pt1 | contig 12716 bp, 10 predicted proteins | sample CZOMad2_1_16fung_FD_122057 | JGI IMG/M metagenome (GOLD analysis project Ga0137403, IMG submission 122057) | Vadose zone soil fungal communities from Angelo Coast Range Reserve, California, USA - CZOMad2_1_16fungal (Hybrid Assembly) | ecosystem: Environmental > Terrestrial > Soil > Vadose zone... | reverse complement strand
CCGGCGGAAAGCAAGCCGCAGTAGTAGTCACCAGCCTCGATGTGTTATCGGAATAATCCAAATCATCCTCGGCGCTCAGGATTTGGGCTGTGTTCGTAAAACTGACACTGTAACCTGTGGTGGGCGAAACCTGTGCCTGAAAAGTAATTTGACCGCCCACTCCCAGGGGGAGATTTGGCAGGTCCCAGAAGAGGGTGTTACCCACGAGCATGCCCCCGGCGGGAATGTTGTTGGTGTCGACGCTTACCACCGCCGGGAGAATGTCGTTCAACTGCACGCCAGTTGCAGGATTGAAACCGGTTGTTCTGTTTGTGTAACTTAGAGTATAGGTGATGATATCACCAGGCTTGGCGGTTGTCGGACCGGTCTTTAGGACCATAAGGTCAGGGGTGCCTGGTCCAGGCGCAGGTTTATGAACCTGCAGATTTCCCATCGCGGAAGGAGATCCGCTTAGCTGCAAGGAACTGCCCGTATTGAGGTGCGCGCCGGCGGCCATGCGGGCGCTGAAATACACGTACGCATCCTGATTATTCAGAATATTAACTGTGAAGTTATAGGACCACGTGCTGGAATTTGGCGGTGCAGACAGAGTTGGCGGCGTCGTAAAAACAACATTGGCAGAATTGCTGAAACTGAACAGGTCCTGGAACCCCGGAATTCCACTCTTTGCGCGCGGGAAGTCAATTCGGATCACGTTGCTATTTCCTTGCGCCGAAGCCCAATGGACGCGGCACGGAACATAATCCAACTCCTGCCAATTCTGAAGGTTGCCCGAAAACCAATTATTGGTGTCTCCCTTATTTTGCCCCTCCAAGGAAATTGACATCGCAAAGCTGTCGGTCACCGCGCACAGCAGCAACAGCAGTATCAATACCGCGCGCCACCAGTGCTTGGACAGCTCCACGTTGTTCCTTGTAAAATTCATTTTCTCTTCTGCGCTCTACTCTAGAGCGCTCGCTAAAATGAACAATCAGGGTGGGGCAGGTTTGTCAGCCCGGTGAGTGTGCTGAAAGCAGGCCAGGGGTTTTCCCGGTGAAAAAACAACTACTCAAAGATGACTGAGTTAGAAGCCCAGGAGGCGGGGAGCGCGTGAGGGGTGAGGCCATGCGACGTTTTGTCCCATGGGGAAAGCCAATGCTGCTGGTGATGCGCTATTTTGAACCAGCCTGCTACGAAAATCTCAATCTGCTGTTGCCAATCAAACTCACGTAGTCCTTTCATCTGCGTTTCTGTTCCAGGTGGTTGAGTTGAGTTGGGTTGCGGGTTTCCGCTCAGTGTCTCAGTCCTTTGAACGAGACTCAGAAAGCGGATTTGAACCCGCGGGACACGCTAAACAATGCGGAACCTGGAATCCTCAGCAAGGCCCAAAGACCAACGGCTGCCTGGGACCTGGGTTTTGAGTGGGGGACTTGAAACTTCCCTTAGGTGGGGATTTCGCGTTGCACCCAGGAAGTAGCATACTGGGTGAGTTCTCCCGCGTTTTTCAAATTAAGCTTCCGTTTGATCTGCTCGCGATAATATTCAATGGTCTTGATGCTCAGGTGCAGCTCATCGGCAATATCGCGCGTTTTTTTCCATTGCCCAATCAGTTGGAAAACCTCCAGCTCGCGGTCGCTGAGTCCCTTTACCGGGGACTCGTTAATGTCATTTTGGCCGCGGACCTGCTGCTGAAGCATTTTTGCCGCGAGACGATCACTGACATAAATAGCCCCTCCCAGGACTCGCCGAATAGCCGTCAAAATCTTTTCCAACGCCTCTTCCTTCATGAGGTAGCCCAGGGACCCCGCCCGGAAAGCGATTTCGGCATAAATCGATTCATCATGCACACTCACCACCAGCACCGGCAGCCGTGGATATTGCGCCTTAATGTTGCGCATCAGCTCCAATCCACTGCTGTCTTTAAGTGAAATATCGGCAATGACAAGATCCGGTTTGAGGGTGTTGATGGCGTTCATGGCGCAGGAGGCATCTTCCTCCTCACCGCAGACGACCAGATCGGTTTGGCGATTTATCAACTGGGCGATCCCATAGCGCACCACCGCGTGATCGTCCACCAGCAGGATCCGCGCGCGGTTGTCCTTCACGTTATTTTGTTTGGCTTGGGCCATGGTGTTCAATTCTGTTTGCAATTTTAGCCTTCAATGAGGGGCTTGCTACTTTCGAACCTGGCGCTGAACCGCCCCAAATGTAAGCATCGCCCCAATTTTGCAATAACTACGGACGGTTTGCAATCCCAATGCTCGACTATTCGCAGGTTCGGAGCCAACTCTCGTATAACTCGGAGCCTGCTGGATTTTGTCCCTTTTTGTAGCGGATGCGAGCGCCGGGTTGTCTTGTTTTGAGTCAAACGCGTCTGGTTTTTCGACGGTCCCTGAGCATCGCCTCATCAATTCCCGGAGTTGACCCGTTACACGAGTCAGTATCATACCGGATTGTCGGACTCGTCGATTCTATGCATTCTATTGAGCGTTGATCAAAACTGGCCTCAAAGAAATTTGCTCGAAATCATCGGGCGCGCGCGGAGGGAATGATAGCAATAGAGAGACTATGAGCTTCGGAAATGGACCCACCTTGAGCCGTTTGATCGCCGAAGACGCGTCCCTTCGGGACTCTTTAGCGCGGATGATCCAGCGCCTGACACCCAATGCCGCGTTGCGAGAAGACCTGCTGCAGGAAGCCATGATCCATCTATGGCTTACCGAAACCCGGCGGCCTGGCCAAACCCGGAGCTGGTACTTACAAAGCTGCCGGTTCCATCTCCAGCATTATCTCAATTGCGGTCGCAGCATCGATTCGGCAAAACGCTGGCGCGATCAATTGCCTTTGAACGAGCATTCGGAGGAAGAAGAAACCTACGTTGAGGAGACGGACTGCGGCAATTCGGTGCTCACTTGTGTCAGCGCACGGGAGATTATGGCCATGTTAACGCCGCATCTCTCGAAACTGGAACAGGCCGTCCTCGATTGTCTCGCCGACGGACTCGGCGCGCGCGAAATTGGCCGCAAGCTCAAGCTTTCACATACAATGGTCATCCGGCACCGCCGCAAGATCGCTTCCTTGCTCACGCGTCTGGAGTTGCAGTCACCAACCCAATTGCAGCCCACGAACGGTAACCGCTCCCGAAACAATAATGGAAATGGCAAGCATAGCGTGGGTGAGGTCCTCGATTAATCTTCACGGCTCTTACGCGGCAGCTTTTCGTCGGCCATCGCTGCATTGTACACAAACGCGGCCAGAATCGTAGCTGCCTGCTTTAAATCGTCAGGCGGAACCCGGTCGAAAACGTCTTCGTTGGAATGGTGAGTGCGCGTCCAATAGTCAATCGGGTCCTGGATGAATTGAAAACCAGGCAGGTTGATCGCGTCAAAGGAGGTATGATCGGTGCCTCCCGTGTTTGAAGGGGTTAGAGTCTCGGCGCCAAGGTCTGAAAATGGCTCCAGCCAGCGCCGGAATAACGGCCGCACAGCTTCGTTGCTCTGCATGTACACGCCGCGAATTTTCCCGGCTCCGTTGTCCAGATTAAAGTACGCGGAAAGCCTTTCATATTCTGGTCCGCGAATGAGCTTTCTCGACGCGGATGAATTTGTTGAGCTTTCCGTCGCCCTCGCAGCGTTGTCATCTTCATCTTTGGGCGTGCGCACGCTCGTCGAACTTGAACCACTGCGATTGGTGTAATAACCGAAATGTTTGCTCACGTAGGCCTTCGAGCCGAGCAAACCCTGTTCTTCGCCACTCCACAATCCGATTCGCACCGTGCGACGAGGCTGCAACTTCAGCGCGGTGAGAATTCGAACCGCCTCCATGGTGGCCGCCACGCCCGCGCCGTTATCGGTAGCCCCGGTGCCGCTATGCCATGAATCCATGTGCGCCCCGAGCATCACAATCTCCTTCTTGAGATCGCTGCCCGGAATTTCGCCGATCGTATTGTAAGCCATAAGATCTGTGTCATGAAACTGCACCTGGAGATCTACCGCCATTTTCAAGTTCTCCCCGTGTTGGATCATTCGTACCAGCCGATTATAATCTTCTGCCGCGATGGTAATCTGCGCCGGCATGGGCGGGGCATTGGTGGACCAGGCTCGAGGCGAGTTGCTGGAAAAACCGCCGCCACCAAACCCGGCGCCAGGCACCGAAGCAGCGCTGACAAAGAACGTCCCGCCGTCACCTTGGAAGCTGGGAGAGACGACTACCGCCGCCTTTTCTTTGGCCAGAAAGGAAAGCGAGCGACCGAGCCCGCCCGCGCGCCCCCTGAATCCGCCTCGAGGACCAGGCCCGGCGGCCGAGCGAGCGGAGTTTGTGGTGGTTTCCGAATCATCGCTCCCGCGGCGAACGACACCCGCCAGTCGATTACTCACTCCGCCACGCCCCCCGAAGCCGGCGCCAAATCTTCCGGGGTCACCTCCAAACTGGAAGTCGCCGCTACGTCCGGCGGGGCTATTGGCCAGGCGCAGCAGATTTGTTTCAACGAGCCGTTGTGCCATTGGGTCAAAACGCGGCCTGACTTCGCGAGCCGCTCCATTCAGCACGATTTTCCCTTCTAATTTGCCTTTGAGTTTTTCCATGTCATTGGTGCCCCCCTCGAAATACACAACCTCGGCGGTCAGTGGTTTGTCCAAACCCGGAGACCAGGCATTGGGATAGCCGATGAGAGTAATAGTCTGCGGCTCGATGACTTGCGCCGAAAAGCTTTTGAGCGACCAACCCCGCCCGAACGGGCCCCAGGCCTCGAGGTGTGCGTTGGTTAGGCCAAAGCATTTCATTTGGTCCCGGGTCCATTCGTTCGCGCGTTTGAGATTAGGCGAACCGGTAAGCCGAGGGCCTATGACTTCCGTCAACATGCTTAGCGTTTCCATCACCTGTGAATGATTCATACCCTCCTCGCGTATCTGCGAGATCGGATCGTTCGTACTGCCTGATGCGGCAATTCCCGAATTGACAAAGGTCGCGAAAAGCGCGGCGACACAGGTCACAACCACAACACGCAAGGGGAGGAAGCTATTCATAAGGTTCAGACGTTTTCGTTTTTGATCGTGGAACGCAAATACAATAACGGCGACCGCGACTCAGGACAATGACTTATTGTTGCGAACAACCTGGCCGCTGGTGCAGAGGCCTTATTCCACTCACTCGCTTGCTCACTCACTCCCTAAACGCTCCCTTCGCCACGCCCCAATAACCTTCTCGAACGTCTCATCCACCTGTGGGTTGAGATTCTGCTGGTCCGGATGCTCGCGCAGCCACTTGACCGACTCTTGAATCCCGCACCGAAATGGCTTGGCACAATGAAACTCGGGAACGAACCGTTTGATTTTCGAATTGTCGAAGACTGCGGGATGGGATTTGTCGCCTTTCAAATTGCCCGTCAACTGCGGGGCGATTCGGCAGATGAAATCAGTGGGGATTTTCACGACCAGTGGCGAAGTCGCGCCAATCGCCGCAGCAATCTCCGCGTAAATCTCGTTCCAGGTCAACGCTTCGTCGCTGGTAATGTGGAATGCTTCACCCACAGCTTCGCTCTTGCCAACCAATCCCGCGAGGCCAACCGCAAAATCGCCAGCCGCAGTTAGCGTCCATTGGCTTTCACCGTCATCTGGAATGAAAACCTGTTTGCCTTGCTCCAGGCGGGCCGCAAATGAGTAGCTGGCGCTGGAGACCGGGTTTGGGATCCAGCGTTTCGAATAAGTGTGAGAAGGTCGCACAATCGTCACTGGAAAACCGCTGTCCGCATGTTGCTGCAACAGCCACTGTTCACACGCAAGTTTTTTCTGCGCGTAATCCCACCAGGCATTGCCCAGCGGTGCCTCTTCCGTAATCGGGAGGTGGATAGGTGGTTTGGCATAAACGGTCGCGGAGCTTATGAAGATATACTGCTGCACCCGTTCGCCGAATAGTGGCGCGTCGGTCTGCACATCGGTCAACTCGTAGCCAATGAAATTGATCGCCACATCCAGTTGAATTCCTTGCAATGCGGCGCGCAGGGCCGCTGAATCTTTGCGGTCCGCGTTGATCGCGCGATATTCAGCCGGTACGGGTGCGCGGCCACGGCTCAAAACCATAATCTCATGCCCGCGCTTATGCAAAAGCGCGGCGCACTCCGCCGAAATATTTCCTGTTCCGCCGAGAAAAAGGATTTTCATCAGAAATCGGATCTCAAGAGCCTGGCGCGGTGGGATCGTCCTCGTGCGCAGAAACACTCGGAGAAGCGACGCGCCTGACCCATGCCCCGCACTCGACGGATGAAGCTAGAGCTTTGCTCTCTGGCCTCTTAGCTCAAGCCTTTCACGCTCCATCCGTCGCGGTACTTGCGTCGAATGAAATGATTGGCTTCCGCCTCATCGAATTTCAGCTTTGCCGCATTCCATTTGAGAGTCGTTTGCGGAAACCGAGAAGCCACCCCTCCCAAGAGCACCGTCTCAGTGAGCGGCCCGGCGTAGCCAAAGTTGGCCGTGGTCTTGCAGTTTCCCAAACACGCCTGAAGGAACTGTTCCCAATGGTCGGCTCCGGCGACCTCGGGAAGTTTGAAATCCTTGAATTTGGCGTCCGGATAAAGCAGCGGCCGCGACCAATGCGGCAACACCAGCACTCCCTCGGTGCCGATGAAGATAGAACCGCTGTCCGGTCGCGCATCGCCTTCGAGCAAGTTCAATACCTCGGCCGGCGGCTTGGAAGCGCCGTCGTACCACGTCACCGGCAGCGTCTTTTCGGCGGTTCGCTCATTCCCCGGAAATATGTAATGAATGCGTGAATCCATCGCCCAATTCCATTGGTTGGGCGCAGGCCCTTCCGAGCGGACGCTGATCGGCGCGTGCAACCCAATCGCTTTGAAGACCGGATCGAGAATGTGGCAGCCCATATCGCCGAACGTGCCGGTGCCGAAATCGAGCCGTTTGCGCCACGTCGCCGGATGAAAGTAACCGTTGCCGATGTAAGGCCGGGTTGAGCAGACGCCCTGCCACAAATCCCAGTCAAATCCTGCCGGCACCGGATCCGTATTGGCCGGCAGTGGGGCGGGATCGCCCCATGACTTCGGGCACCACGAGTGGGTTTCCTTAATCTTTCCGATGACGCCGTCCTGCACCAAACGAAGCGCCAGCCGATAATGATTCACCGACTGAATTTGAATGCCCATTTGGGTCACCAGGTTTCCGCCGCGCACAAATTCGGTCAGCTTGCGGACCTCATAAAGATCGTGCGCCAATGGTTTCTGACCATAAACATGCTTCCCGAGCTGCAGGGCACTCATGTCAATGCTCGCGTGCATATGATCGGGCGTCGACACATTCACCGAGTCGATGTTCTTCGCCTCTTTGTCCAGCAGCTTGCGCCAGTCCTGATAGACCGTCACGTCCGGAAATTTTTTCTTAAGCTCCGCGGTGCGGTTCAGGTCCACCTCGGCAACTGCCACCAGTTTGAACTGTGGAAATTTCGAGAACTCCGAAACGTCAGACCAGGCCATGCCTGCCGCGCCAAAACTGGCATGACGAACCACGCCATTGGGTGACTGCGCCACTAATCCGCGCGTAATGAACGGCGCGCCAAGGGCAGCGGCACCCATGGTTTTGAGAAATGAGCGCCGGCTAAAAGATTGTTTTGGCATCATAAGAGAATCATTGAGTGGGAATTCTGGTCTATTCGGAAATGAATTCGCGGATTACTGCGGTTTCATATTTGTTCGGACATTGAGCCACAGATTCCAACCAGCGAACAGCAAAAACTTTGCTTCAATGTACTGTCACTGAACCGTCACGCACTCGTCGCGCCTGGCAATGAGCTATATCCCCGCGCCTTCGGCGAAGGTGTGGACTTCGTCCTTAAACTCACGCACCATTGAGTCCGTCAACGAATACTGCCCCATCACCAGCAGCGGCGGCGAATAAACATGCAGTGTGATCAGGTCAGCCTGATTCGGTTGCAAATTCGAAAGCTGATGAATGTCCAAGTCTTCGGTCGCGCAAATAAAACCTTCGGTCAATTTTCGCGTGCGTGCCGGAAAAACATGTCCCTCTTCAGTCATTTCAAAAATCGTTTCGGTCGCTTCGCCGCTTATCACACGCACCCCGCAAGCCGAGTCTCGATGGTCATGAATGGGACTTCGCTGGCCGCTTCTCCAGCAAAGAACCAAGGCATGGTAGGCTGGGCCTGCGCGCATCAGGTTTCGGCGATAGCGCTCCAGAGAAAACTGAATGAAGGGCCGTATCTCAGCGCTATTCAATCGCAGCCGCTTCAGTCCTTCAGTCAAAACAGGCAGCGGAATCCGCTCGGTGTGCTGATCTAATTCCGCGAACCATTCTTCCAGCTTCAACTCAGCGGTTTTGAAGGTTTGGGCCATGCCTCATTCTAGCATGATCGCTCTCCCGGTCAAAGCCTTCGGTCACCATTGAGAATCGCGCTGAGGAGAGCAGGCGTTTTACCTCTTCCGCGCAGGCAGGATTGCATCAAAACCATGAACCGCCATGCCGTTCTACCATGAACTGACAAACTCTGCGGCTGCCCAGCATTGACACTCAATCCCCAACGGGCACACTTCTCACATGAGCCTCGTTTCAACTTCTGGAGCGGCATTGCAGGCCCGCGACAATCCATTTCCGGGTTTGATCATTCGCGAACGCGACCCGGAGAACCTCGAGTTTCCCTTTTATGCGTTGAACAGTTCCCTCACGCCCAACGACCAATTCTTTGTTCGCAGTCATTTCCCGGTGCCAAAAATTGACATCAATTCCTGGAGTTTGAGGGTGGAAGGATTGGTCGAACATCCTTTGGACCTCAGCTTCGATCAACTGAGCGCGTTGCCTGCGCGTACGGTTACCATGGTGATGGAATGCGCCGGCAACAGCCGCATTTTTCTCTCCCCAAAAGTCGGCGGGCTGCAATGGGAAATGGGCGCTGTGGGCAACGCCGAATGGACTGGTGTACCCCTGGCAGACATTCTTCAGAAGGCCGGTCTCAAGCCAGACGCTGTTGAGGTTGTTCTCGAAGGAGCCGACAGCGGCGAAATTAAGAAGGAACCGGTGTCGCCGGGAAAAATCAACTACGCGCGCAGTTTGCCGTTGCGGAAGGCTTTGAGTCGCGACGTGATTTTGGCGTATCAAATGAATGGCCAAAGCCTGACACCGGCTCACGGGTACCCTTTGCGCGCCGTGGTTTGTGGCTGGTACGGCATGGCGTCTGTCAAGTGGCTGAAAAGCATCCTGGTCACCGACCGTGTGTTTCGCGGCTACTTTCAGACATCCGACTATACATTTTGGGAGCGCCAGGATGGCTTGCCCATCCAACTGTTGCCTGTTGCCGAGGTAGAGGTAAAAGCTGAGATAGCCCGTCCTGCTCTTCACGAAGTCGTCCCGGCGGGCTCGGTATATCGCGTGCATGGGGCCGCCTGGGCCGGTGAATCTCAAGTCGCCAAAGTGGAAGTGAGCACCGACGGCGCCCGGACCTGGCAGCAAGCCCAATTGCTTGGCCCGTCCACTCCGCATGCCTGGAGATTATGGGAGTTCCACTGGCGCACTCCACTCGCGCCAGCCCATTGCACAATTATGGCTCGGGCAACTGATGCCCTTGGCCGCAGCCAGCCCACCGAACGAGATACTCATCGCGGCACCTACATGATTAGCCACATTCAACCCATTGAAGTCGAAGTCAGAAAGTTCGCCGGTGGCGCGGCCGAGAGCTACGCGATTTGACCTGGAGTCAGGTTCCAGATTATGGTGTTCCTGACCGCTGAATGGCGTCACCTGGTGATGCTCAACTACGTTGTGGAGCCAAAAGTGCTCGAAGGTCTGGTTCCGGCGGGAACCGAATTGGATTTTCATGAGGGCCGAACGTTCGTAAGCATCGTCGGATTTCATTTCTCGGATACTCGGATTTTTGGTCTGAGATTCCCGCGGCACGCTGATTTTGAGGAGGTCAACCTGCGGTTCTATGTTCGGCGTCGAGAGGGGGAGACATGGCGCCGTGGTGTCGTCTTTGTTCGTGAGATTGTGCCTCGTCGAATTATCGCTTTCGTCGCCAGGGTGATGTACGGAGAGCCATACATTGCATTACCAATGAATCATCAGATTGAAAAAACAGATTCGGAGCTCCGGGCTTGTTATCATTGGAAATACGGCGGCTGCTGGAACTCACTGGAGGCTGTGGCAAGCGGCGAAGCTTCGGTGGCTGAACCTGGCGGCGAGGAAGAGTTTATCACGGAGCATTATTGGGGTTATACGGTGGTTGGAAGGTCGGTGATGGAATATCAGGTTGAACACGCGAGGTGGCGAGTATGGCGTGCCACGAGCGCCACCCTTGATTGCCCGGTCGCGGAGCTGTACGGCGAGCGGTTTGCTGATTCCGTTTCTGCACGGCCATCGTCCGCGTTCATTGCCGATGGATCAAGCGTGACCGTTCGCTATCGGCGAAAGCTGGCGATGCCTTAGGATAAGGTCCGGGAGATCACTTGCCTGCATTGAGCGTGATCTTTTGCGTGGAGCTGGAGTCGCGAAGGACGGTGATGTCAACCGAGGTAAACGAAACATTTCCGCCGCGCAGAGAGAATCTAGCCGCTAATTCGGCGGCTGCTGACTAATGCGTAGAAAAACATTCGGACCACAGATCGGGTCGAGCCGATCGAACACAGTAGTATTCGTTCCGTTGGCGAAACTGTTCGTATACGATGCCAGGCAGGTAGAGGCAGTACCACAGTTTCATATGTCATGTGTCCCAGGACAAGTCCCGCTCCGCAGCTCTCCGCCGATGAAGCAGAGCAGGCTCAGTTGCTCTTTCAAAACCTCTCTTTCAGAAGAATTCATTCAATTCGGATCCATTGAAGGCGCGCTCATCGTATGATCTTGAGGTTATTTGCCGACCAGTCATTGTGCCCGCCGCTAATGGCGGTAAAATGAGCGTTGCGGGTCTGTGTCGCCAAAGCCTTGGCATGCTCAATCGGAATGATCGCGTCATCCATGGCCCCGAAGATCTCAACTGGTCCGGCGTAATGCCTCAGTGTTTCCACGTTATCCCACGCGTCGCGAAGCATGAGTCGGACCGGGAGAAAAAAGAATCGTCTGGAGGCTACACTCGCCAGGGAATCGAAGGGAACAACCAGCACAATTTTGTCCGGTGCCACTTTCTCGCGAGCAAGAGAGCAGGCAGGTCCGCTGCCGATAGACTCTCCCAGGACACAGACTGCATTATTCGGGTTCCGCGAGCGCAAGAGCTGATATGCCTCTGACGCCGCCTGGTTCATCGTCTCCCGGGAAGGTTTCCCCTCACGAAGGCCATACCCAGGATACTCAAGCACGTAGAGGGAATCATGATCGGACATGCAGCTCAGCACATAATCTCGGTCCGCCGCCTGGCCGGCATTCCCGTGCATCATCAACCAAACTGTGTGGGCATTTGGCACTTCCCGACAGTAGCCAATGGTACGGCTGCCGTCCGACCACGGAGTCAGCCTGGAGGAAGGCGCAGCGTGCGTAGGGAAAAAGAGCATCGACCGTTGCAGGAAATAAACAGCCGTGACCATGACTGAATAAACCACGAGCGGGATGGCGGCTATTCGAAACACGCGCTTAATCAAGCCGCGAATGGGCATAGACGTACCGTTTCACGAGTCGAGACTAACATTATTCATTAGGCAATCCACATTTCATGTTCAATTTGGTTTCAGAGCGGCATTTTGCGCTGGAGAACAATTCCGATGAAACGCCATCGCTTGCAAAACTCATCGTAGGAAAAACGGGTAAGTCCAGCCAGGGGGTCGCCGACAATCACTTCCGAATGGGTCACTTCCAAAACGGTCACCCAATGATCCTCTAACAAGCCGTATTTTACGACCGCGAGTGTCAAACCCGCCTGCTTCAATTCCGAAATGTTTCTAAAGACCCGGCATTTCACCACCAGACCCTCTTTGCCATATTCATTTTGCAAACCGTCGGCGAGCATGTCTGTGGGTGTTCCCTCAAGATCGCTGGTACAGGATAGAATGGCTATTTGTCCCTCCTCCGCCGGCAGTCGTAGTTTTCGCAAGGCCGTTACTGCCGACGCTGGACCGCAAGTGTAGTCCGTGGTTTGCAGACAGATTCCGTCTTTATCAACATGCGTTCGCAGACGGCTCAACTGCCTCCTGTCAACCATCGGGGCAAGAAACGGCCAGATGGACATGAAAAACACAATGACTGCCATCAGCACGGCGATCATGATGCGATTGCGTGCTCGCGGTACACGGGACAACGGCGTCGTAAGGAGCAGGGTCGCAATGAATCCAAGCGTCGCGAATTTCTTGATGCCCATCATTATCCAGGAAAACGGTGGCACGAACAGGAGAGTCGGAACACGAAACGCGAGCGCGTACGCGAAAACCAGGACCAAAGCAATGACGTAGCCAATTGTCCAATACGGACTTCGAAGCCGAGAAAACCACCATCCCAGCACCACACCCGCGAGCGCACAAAACAAGGCAACCGTAGCAGCAAGCCAGAGACTCATGCGTGTTCGTGCGCCCGGCCCGACAGCTGCATCCCAGGCAGTTGTAATCGCGATGAGTTCATCGTGTTTGCCGGACATCGGTGCACAGTCGCGTACCGCCTGTAGCGCGGGATACGGAAGAGAAATCGAGGCTGAATATGGGCGAGAACTGATGCAGTGTAAATCCCTTGCGCGAGAAACACGGTCAGGCCGACTCTCATAATGAGTGTTAGCTTGGCCCAAGCACCGGACAGAAGCAACCGTGGGGTCTCTCT
>Ga0137403_10007083_pt1 | contig 12717 bp, 14 predicted proteins | sample CZOMad2_1_16fung_FD_122057 | JGI IMG/M metagenome (GOLD analysis project Ga0137403, IMG submission 122057) | Vadose zone soil fungal communities from Angelo Coast Range Reserve, California, USA - CZOMad2_1_16fungal (Hybrid Assembly) | ecosystem: Environmental > Terrestrial > Soil > Vadose zone... | reverse complement strand
GAGCGTCGCTTGCCTTACGCAACTCCACGGTGGAAGGAGTCAGCACGATTCTTTCTTCCCTGGAAATGGCGTTTGGCGCAATTCTGGAATACGGCCTGCCGATCGGTTTCTGGTGTTTCGTTCTCTTCTGGCCCGGACGGTCCGCCTGGTGGCGTTTGCGCGCGAGAACAGCGGGGGCGGAATAATCGCCCTGATCAGACTTGAGTTTAGTCTTCAAGAAATCTTGCCGCCAAGAGAAGATCAAATAAATAATTGGGACTACGAAGTCGGGAGCGCTTTCGGGAATTGCATCCGAGAGAAACACTGAGAGGCCTTGTGAGCAGCAGGACCTTAGGACATATTTTCCTAGGCAGTTCGCTCCTCCTAATATTGACCGAGTCTTCGACCTGCCGTTCGGGCCAGCCTTCCAATGTGCAGGTTCTTGTCGAGCGCGTTGAAAGAGTCAGCAGCGATGAAGTCCACTTCCGAGTGAGGGTCACAAATCGGTCTGAGCGGTTGGTTTTCTTGACCGGCATTATTTTCGAATCCCGGTCACAACTCGATCCCATATATCTTGAACAGCAGCGAGAAGCGGGAGACTGGAAGATTGTAGTTCCTTGCATGGATACACCACCACCCCACGTCATCAAGCTCGAACCAGCCAAGCCAGTGATTGAAGACCTGGTTTTAAAGGTTCCTCTCGAAGGAGTCTGTAAGGAACGAAATATTCAGCTCGAAGGCAATTTTCGATTTCACCTCTATTATTTTGACAGCGAAGCGAAAACAAGGGCCTACCTGAAGAAGTTCTTCTCCCCGGCGGGCTGGCAAGACGCGCATGCCGCGGTCGCACTGTCGGAACCATTTAAGATTCCACAACACCAGCGTTCACATGGGTCCACATCGGTTATTAAACAGAACAGTAAAATTTGGCGGGAAAGATCCACGAATTAGTAACACGGGAAAATCGCTCTAATAAAGCCTGTATTGTCAAGCACTTAAGGCTGGCGGAGAGGGGGGGGATTCGAACCCCCGTTAGGGTGTTTAGTTTGAATGTATAGGTCAAGGGAGGAGCGCTTGGTGTACAAAAGCTGAACTCAGCGACCCCGCTGATTCAGAGACACTGATGAAGAGGGAAGTTAACGCAGTTCTACTCGGGCGGGCCATCGAAGCTGACTCCTGCTAGCCGGATTTTTGAACTTTAAGAATGCCGCTATTGTACACCTTGCTCGCCTGTTGCCGATCTTGGATAACGTTTACCCTTCGTATCGCTACAACAAGAGTTTGTCAGGCGATGGACAGTGGCGACGGTAGGCCGAATGCTAATGACAAATTTCGGAAAGTGCCCGATAAGCACGCATTATCGGAGTGAGAATCTGCGGCATATGAGAATCGAGTGAAGGTGCCCGTTACTACATTTTTACTACAATCGTGTGGCTTGTGCGGTCCGACGAGGATGGAGACTAAAAATAATGATTCGGTGCTAACGGCACGAAAGCAAAAGATATGGCGGAGAGGGGGGATTCGAACCCCCGTTAGGGTGTTTAATCCCTAAAACGGTTTAGCAAAAGTGCAGAAGTCTCGCGGCCGCAAGGTTGCCGAGCTTGGAATCGATGAGCGTGCCGTCGAGGTCGAAAATCAAAGCGCGGCCAAAGGAATCAATTTTTCCGCTGGGTTGCCGGCCGCTGGTCAGATTGGAGCCCTCAGTTTTGACTCAGCGCTTCAGTTTCTTCTTTTTCTTCTTGCAAAGGTTTTCGAGGAGATATTTCAAGGAGGCACATTCCTGGATGACGGCATCCAGCTTGGGAATTGTCGTTCTCAGCTCGCCTTCTTCGACAGTGCCGTCAGCTAGCGTCTCGGCTACACTTTCAAGCGCCACTCCAACTTCCCTCAGGAGATTGGAGACAGCGAGCAATTCCTTCTCCGAAGTGAGACGCGAATCAGGAATCTTAAATGCCACGCGTCCCGCCTGACTCTCAAGCAAGTCGAGAGGCCCGTAGTTCTTGAGAAGAATGCAGATCTGCGGAAGTAAGAACGCGGGGATATGGCGTTCTCCGCGGAGCCAGTACATCAGGGAACGGTAGTTCGTTCCCAGTTGCTGCGCCAGCAATCGTATGTCGTATTCGGCTTTGGCTTCAACGACCCGGCTAAGCACGGAGGACAGATCATCGTCGGACACAGCCACCTCTGAGTTTCAATAACATGCCTGTTCAAAAAAGCGTTCATTTTGAACGGTAAAAGTGCCTATTGTATCTGAATTGCGCTGGTTCTGAATATTGCTCTAGAGTGTCGGGGGTGGCAGCAGGGCTCAGCGTCAGGAACACGGGTAGCGAGGCCTCTCTTGGAAGTATTTGAAAACAATTGACAAAGGTGCGGCCCAGAAGTACTTTGCGATGTCGCACGTACTCATCTTAGAACTAGAAGTGGGAACTGCCTCCCTAAGCCGGAAGGCAGAACCTAAGGGGATTTCTGTGCGCCGTTGGAGGTTCCATGACGAAGAAGTGGTACAACTACTTCGTTTCGGTTGATGAGGCCGCTCAAGGCCAAGAAAGCGGATCAAATGCCTGTACTCCGCCTAGTCAGAGCAAGAGTGCCGCGCAGAGCGTCGCCGAAATCGCTGCTGGCGTTGCCCCTGAGGCGAAGTTTACAAGCCCGATCTCTGATCCCACTTCGTTCGATCAAATCTACCGGGCCGCCGAAATTCCGTCACCGCCCCAAGGATATTCGATCTTGAAAGTTTCTCAGATGCTTGAGAGTGAGCACATTCGCACATTGCCTTCCGATGTAAAGCGTTCGTCAGTCTTGGTCGCGCTAGACGCTGCCGGCGTAAATATCAAGGACGTGATTCAGGATGCTATTCGCCGGGATCGCGCATTGGACACCTTTGAAAGGGTTCAACAGCGGGCATTGGAAGAACTGGAAAGCGGTAAGAGTAAAGACAACGCCCAGATTCAGGCCGAAATTGACCGCTACGTTACAGAACAACGCGCGAAGATTCAGTCGAATAACGAGGCGTTGTTGCATGAGAAAGAACGATTCACGGGCTGGCGATTGAAAAAGCAGCAAGAGGAGAAAAGGATTGCGGAAGCGGTCGGCTATTTCGTGTCAGAGAACCCGATCACGACAGGCGACAGTACCTTGACACCGGCAAGTTCCAAGACGATACAGCGTTCCTGAACAGGAGGACGACTTTATGTGGCAACGTTTTACGAGGGTTCTTCGCTCTTTCATCGGATTCTTCATTTCGGTTGCGGAAGATCCGGAGCTCATACTTCAGCAAAACATTCGTGACATGAATGATCAGGTTCCACGAATGAACGAGAGCATCGCGATGGTAAAGGCTAACGTGACACTGCTGGAGAAGGAAGAGGCGAAATACAAGAACGATCTGGCTAACCTGGTGGCAAAGGTCAAGGCCTCCATTCAGGCGAACCGAGATGATCTCGCCGGCAGCTTTGCCGTTCAGCTCGAGCAGACCAAGAGCGCACTGGCGAGGACGCAGGGACAACTGACGACCGCACGAGCGGCGTTTGAAAAGGCGATGACCGTCAAACAGGCGTTCATGCGTGAAAAGGAACGTAAGACCCAGGAAGCGCTGAATGCGATCGCGGACTATCGCCGTGCCCAGTGGCAAAAGAAGGTTGCCGACGCTATGGAACAGTTTGAGGTCGCTGGTATCAGCCAGACGCATGATGAAATGGTCCGCAAGATTGAAGAAATGACCGCAGTCAACGAAGCACGGATGGACATGGCGCTTAGCAATGTCGATCAGCAAAAAGTGAAAATCGAGGACGAGGCACAGAAGATCCAGGCGAATGAACTCGTGAAGCAATTCAAAATTGAAATGGGACTTGCGACACCTCAAGCCGCGATTGGAACGGCAGAAGTCGAGAAAACAATCGGCGGAAAAGAACCTCAGCGGACCCCTTAGAGGCACTATAGCGCGCATTAGAATTTGGCTCCGAGATGGGGCCGGGAGGACGGGCGATGGCCGTGAAGATTGAAAAAGGCGGATGGGTGCTTATCTTCCTGATCGGGCTGGCACTGGTTGGTTACAGCCTGAATAGGTACGGTTTGATCGACATCGAAAAATGGGCCGGCAAGAAAGCCTCCAGTGCCGGAGGGGAAGTCGTGGACGCGTCGAAGCCTCTGGTCCTTCCGGCTTCCTCGAGCGACTCGGATAGTGAAGTACGGGTTCGGGTGAACATCTGGGTAGGATGCGCTGGCGGTTTGGTCGCCAATGGTGGGCTGGATACGGCTCCGGATTCGATCTTCGGGAAAAAGGGATTGAAAGTTTCTTTCAAGATCATCGATGACTGGACAGAAGGCGCGTCGGTGCTGGCCACAAATAACGTGGACATAATGCTGACGACTGCCGACGTATATGCGAAGGACTACGCCCAATTTCGCGAGAAGGGATTTGGTTCTCACGCGTTCTTGATGGTCGATTGGTCGCGAGGAGCCGACGGCGTCATCGGGAAACAGGGGATCAATAGCATCGAAGATCTCGCCGGCAAGGCCATTGCATTCGCACCCTACACGCCGTCGCATTTTCTGCTGTGGAATGGGCTCAAGGCATCTGGACTGAGCACGGATCAGCGCAACGAAATCTTTAACAGGGCCGTCCACACGAAAGACGGCATCGAGCCTGCGACCCTCTTCGCCCAGGAGAAGGTGGATGCCGCCGTAGCTTGGGATCCGGACATGAGCGATGCCGTCGCGAAACGTCCTGGAGCAAAGAAAATCTACGATACGAAAATCGCGAATAGACTGGTCGCGGACATTTTGGTAGTAAGCGATCGCTACGCCGCCAGGAATCCACAATCACTTGTAAAGTTCGCGCAGGGCTGGCTCGAGGGCGTCGAGTTCATTAAGGCAGAGCCTGCCCGCGCATATAACTTGATCGGAGCCGTCAAGGATTTCAACATTCCGTCGGATCTGGCTAAGACTATGCTTGGGGGAGTGAAGCTGGCTGACTACGCCGACAACCGCGCATTTATGGGGACGCCTGGATCAAACTCCGATTATGCCAACATTTTTCAGATGGCCCAGGACATGTACCGAGAATTACGAATCATCAAGCACACAAACAGTGCCGAAGAGAGCATCGATCGACGTTATATCGAGAAACTAGCGGGGAGTTTTTCAACTGCCTCGACGGAAACTCCTATTGAATACAAAGAACCTGCAAGGGGCTCAACGCCACTTGCGACTCAGCATCGCTCCATCTTTTTCGACCCGAACTCCTCTCATATGAGTCTCGATTCGCGGGCGGTGGTGGATGAACTAGCTAACACCATGCGGGCTTACGAAAACACAGTTGTGGACATCGAGGGGAACACCGATTCGACGGGCGGCCGGGCCTACAATGTTCAACTTTCGCACGCGCGCGCTGACGAAGTTAAGCGGTACTTGATCGACAAATACAGGTTCCCGGTGGCGCGAATCCGGACTGCTGGCAATGGTCCTGACAGGCCAATCGATTCGAACTCCACGCCCGAGGGCCGCGAAAAGAATCGCCGCACCGACATCAAGGTATATGCAAACCCGAGTTAGCTGATTTGGCTACAACTATGGACCTCTTTACGATTCGGAAGGAAGTCTCCCCCCGCGTTCGGGTTGCATTGGCTTTCGTGAGCTGGGGAATAATCCTTCTTGCGTGGGTTGTCCTTACCCAGTGGGAGATTCTGCCGCCGTTCTCGTTGCCCAAACCGCTCGGGGTTGTGCGCGCATTCGGAAAGCTTTGGACGGAGTACGATTTACTGGGCAACGTCATAAAGAGTTGGTGGCGGATTGCGCAGGCATTCGCTTGGTGCACAATTTTCGCCATCCCGCTCGGGATATTGATGGCGAGTTTTCGATGGCTCTTTGAGCTGATTAATCCGGTCGCTGCGCCAATGCGTGCCATGCCAATAACGGCGTTCCTGCCGGCGTTCATTGCGTTATTCGGCATGGACGAAACGATGAAAGTGGCTTTTCTGTGGTTCGGAATGTTTTTCTATCTTCTTGCCGTAGTCGTTGAAGAAGTAAACCGCGTGGACAACTCCCTGCTCGAAACCGCATACACGCTGGGAGCGAAACGCCGGCACGCCCTTTGGCTGATCTTTCGCGCTTCCTTTCCGGCGATCTTCTCTTCTTTCCGCATTCTGTACGACATAGGCTGGACTTACGTAATCTTGGCCGAAATGGTGAACGCTCGGAAGGGCGTGGGTTACATGGTCGAGGCTGCACGCAAGGTATTGGATTTCGAGCGCGTATACGCGGGAATTATTGCTATTGGTATCGCTGCTTTTATCTTCCGACTTTTATTGACATTCCTCGAGGCCAAGCTTTTTCCATGGCGCAGGACGACGCTGGCACTGGCTGCTACAGGCGCAGCGATCCCCAGCGCCAGTGTGCGCTTGAAGGCAGTAAAAGATGGAGACTAAGAAGGCGAAGATCGCGGTACGCAATGTAAGCCGGAGCTTTTTCTCTCCGAGTGGTCAGAGAATCGATGCCCTGCAGGACGTCAACTTTGAGGTCGACGACGCTTTCTCGCGCGAGGGCCGCGATATCGGGGAATTTCGAGTTTTACTTGGACCGTCCGGGTGCGGAAAGTCAACACTGCTGAGGCTCATCGCGGGACTGGACCGGCCAGAATCCGGTGAAGTCCTGGTCAATGACCAACCGGTCCGGGGCCCGGGCAAGGACCGTGGCATGGTCTTTCAAAAATACACATCTTTTCCCTGGCTTACCGTGGCTGATAATATTGCGTATGGCCTGAAGATTGATGGTGTACCCGTCGAGAAGCGCAAAGGAACAGTAGCGCAATTGATCCAGGCAGTCGGTCTGAGCGGATTCGAAAATGCCTATCCGGAAACACTTTCCGGAGGCATGCAACAGAGAGTCGCGATCGCGCGAACTCTCGCAGTTCGGCCGTCGGTGATTCTAATGGACGAACCGTTCGGGGCGTTAGACGCGCAGACGCGAAGCGAGATGCAGCAGCTCCTGTTACGTATATGGGATGAAACAGCCAGCACGATTCTCTTCGTGACTCATGATGTGGAGGAGGCGATCTATCTTGCCGACCGTATCTTCATAATGAGCGCTCATCCCGGGACAATTGTCGAAGATGTTCAGGTGCCATTCGATCGGCCCCGCGATCTGGGCCTCAAGCAACGCAATGAATTTCACGAATTGCAAAACTACGTTCTCAGCCGCTTGCGTCGTGCCCCGGGGAACGGACAGGTGCGAGTGAGTGTCTAGATGCCCTTCGATGGCTTACAGGACCGGTCCAACCCGCCAACCGACCACGGAGAGATCAACTTCGTAAGAGAAGCCTTCCGCTTGCAATATAACTGGATCGCGTTGGTTGGAGCAGGCCTGTTCGCGATCGTGAGCGGCAGCCTGTTACCCATGATGCTGGCCGGAGGCCTCGAACTGATGTATCTCGCGATAGTCCCTCAAAATACTCGCTTTCAAAGGCTTGTGCGGTCCTGGAAGTTAGGTGAGGAACTAAGCCGGCGCCAGCAACAATTTGCCGAATTACTGGGTGGTCTTCCGTCCGAGGCCAAAAGCAGATATGCGCAATTGGCCCAAGTCTGTGCGTCCGTGCGGCGTAACTTCTCGCAGCTATCCTCGACTTCGCAGATCTTTCTCGAGCAGATGAATAGCAGGCTGGACGGCCTTCTTCGGGGATACGCACGCCTCCTGGTGACTTCGTCTCAGCAAGAGCAGTACTTGAAAAGTACGGACCCTAATGAAATAAAACGAGAAATCGCGGCGCTCCAGCGAGCCATGAACAGCGATTCGCCGAAGGTGCAAGAGATAAATAAAAAGCGAATCGAGATCCTGAACAAGCGACTAGAGAAATATCAGAAGATTTCCGACAACCAGGACGTCGTTACCGCTCAATGCGCTGCGGTTGAAGATGTCCTCCACTTGGTGCGCGATCAATCAGTGACCATGCGCGACCCACAACAAGTGAGCGATCAGTTGGAGAACCTAGTGCGCGAGGTGGAACAGACGGAACAGACCGTCCAACAGGTCGAAGCAGTCTTCGGAAGTATGTCGCAAGATATGGAAGGACTGATGTCGATTGGGGATCCGCCTTCTTCATCCGGCAGTTCTCCTCGCATTCGAACGACAAATTGAATGTCCACACGCTTTCCACTTTCACCTGTTTTCCTTGACGGCCTGCCTGGGTGGGCGCGTGAACTTTCGGAGAAATATTACTCGCGGTCTTTCGCGGTGTTCGTACTCCACGGAAATGTACGCGACCTTGTACCGCTGAGGAGGCCCGACGCGACTGAGTTTGTTCCACTGGAGCAATTTCTCTCAACTGCGCTGTTTGGGCAGCGGGACCTGATCCTGCATTACGACCGCGGAGGGTTGAATTTTGGCTCAGCAGAGAGTCAGGCCGACTTCAAACGGGCGCTGGAAGGATATGATAGCTTCCACGGCAGCAACTATGCGCAGGGCCTGCCTCGGAGTCCGGATGCGGTCTTGAATGTACTCGACAACTTCCTGCGGCTGCGCATTGCTGACGGCAAGAAGATTGCAGTGGTGATCGACTTTGCGGAAACGGTCGCACCGGCTGGCGATGTTTCAAGCATGTCCGCCGAAGACCGTAACGCGTTAGTGATTCTCAAGCGCTGGGCGCGGAATCCCGCATTTCTAAGCGCCGATTTGACAATCTGTCTGATCTCGGAAAATCAGGTCGAACTGAATCAAGGTATCGTTCAAAATCCGGGAGTGTCTACGGTTGCCATACCTCTCCCCGATGCCGAGGAGCGGCTGCAATTCATACGGACACAGCTCAAGAGCCATCCTCTTCCCGCGGGGTCCGACGTCACTGACGAAGCTCTGGCGAAACTGGGAGCGGGACTGAAGCGCGTTCAATTGCTGAGTCTAATTGCACAGTCCGTGCAGAATCGCCAACCCCTGACCATGAAGTTCCTAGCCCAACGGAAAAAGGAGTTTATTGAAGCGGAATCCGGAGGCTTGCTCGAATTCGTGCAGAGTCGCTTTGATCTTTCTTTCGTTGCCGGCAACGATCAAGCTAAAAGGAAACTGCAAGATGCGGCGGTCGCCATTCGCGCGGGGAACGCCGATGTGTTGCCCATGGGTTACGTTATCTGCGGGCCAGTTGGGACTGGGAAGACATTTATCACAACGTGTTTTGCTGGAGAGGTTGGCATACCGGCGGTGACTCTGAAAAACTTCCGGAGCATGTGGCAGGGCGTCACCGAAGGTAACCTGGAGCGCGTGCTGAATTTGCTCAAGGCAATGAGCCCAATTGCCGTGATTGTCGATGAAGCTGACGCCCAACTTGGAGATCGATCGAGTTCGGGCGACAGCGGAGTGAGCAATCGGGTATTTGCGCAAATCGCGCAGTTCATGGGCGATACTGAACTGCGAGGCAAGGTCATCTGGTTTCTCTTGACCTGCAGGCCGGACCTGTTGCCAGTAGACTTGAAGCGCCAAGGTAGGGCCGAGGAGCATATTGCATTGTTCTATCCGGATACTCCGGAGGAGAGACTTGCTCTGCTGCGTGCGATGCAGAAGAAAATTGGAATGACGCTCTTTCCCGCGGAAGTCGAGAAATTCTTCCTCGAGCACTCGGGGAATTTATCGGGAGCTGATATTGAGGCCGTGCTCATCCGTAGTGAGTTAAGAAGCCGTTTACTCAACCAGTCCGCAGTGAACAACGAGGATCTGAAGGCAGCACTGGAAGACTTCATCCCGCCCTATTATCCGACCGAGATCGATCTGCAAACCCTTGTTGCCGTGCTGGAGTGCACGAGCAGAAGCCTGCTACCACAAAAGTACCGCGACATAGAACGGAGTGAGCTTATCCGGCGGACTAACGAATTGCTCGTGTCGTCCCGCCAAGTTTTTCAAGGATAAGTTTCGCTGACTGAGTTGGACTAAACGTGTGGAGTGACCCTTTGGTTGATAGTTTCAAATCACGACTCCATCCATCCGAAAAGCTCTTCTCTTCGGCGTAAACGATGGAATCGCTTTCGGCTGAACAATCGGAGCGTCCTCTGACCAGAAACTGCTAAAAGACAGCTTTTCTCCGGTACGATAAAAATGAAGCAGATATGCCTGATCACAGGCAGTGTAGGCCGAGAACCAGGTTTCAATGCCGCTGACGCCCGCTTCACGACATAACGCTAGCCCATACCTCGCGGCCTCAAGCTCATACTCGATGATTTTAGGAAAGAGCGCGTCTTCGACCGGGGGCCGGTACTGTCTCCCGATTTCAAACGCACCGGGATCCAAATTCCATTGAACTGTATGTCCAAATAGGTGGGCTAACAAGAACAGGTTTTGCTCTGGAGTTACAGCTTGATCAATGTGGATTTCGAGTCCATCCAGATCCCCAGTGAGCGGGTCGGGAATGTCCCTGGTCACTACTCTGACGCCGTAGAATCCTTCGATCCGTTGCTGAACGTCTGCACAGAAATCTGTGAATGGTATCGCCATTGTTCCTGATTATGCGCGGGAAGTCGCTTGATCCCCCCGCGAGCAATCTAGCGCGTTCAGGCACAGATCCTGGCTTTCGAACTCACCGCGGAATTCAGCAACCTTAAACAAGCAGACGGAATCACTCACTCGATTGCCTTGGATGGGAACTCAGCGCACGCGCTATCAGTCCAAGTCCACCGACCAGCAAGATCAACATGACGAGAGTGTTGAAAAGACTCGTTGGCTGAAAATAGATATGCATGTTGGCGATGACGCCCGCCAGGATGAAGAGTGCTCCGGCAATCGCGAGAAACCAGCCCACGGTGTTTCGGCCGTTCCAAAATAGTATGCCCACGCCGATCAGCATAGGTACCAAGGTGATCCCGAAGGTGCTTGCCCCGTAAAAACTCCAGTAGGAACCTACAACGCTGACTTGATTAGCCAGGAAGTATCCCCCTACACAGGCCAAGGCGCAGCCGATCAGGAAATACCCGAGGCCGCCAGGTGTTCCGCCCACGTCACTGAAAGAACGGTTTTCCATGGTTGGAGGATATCAGACTTGCTGCTTGAAATTTAGAGTAACCTCGAGCGGATTGTTCAGGCAGAACCGCGCCGGTTCCGATTTGAAGCCGACCAACGGCTTCTGTGGAACAGCCGCGAATTGAGGGCTTGACCGCAATCATTTTGACCGAGCGCACATTTGAGTCGGCTGATCCGCCCAATGTGATCAAGGATTTCTGGAAGTCAGCTTACCAAGCGATCCGCACCGAATCTTAAGGCTGGCTTAGGACCGTATCGGAGAAGCACTTCACGGTGCATGGAGAGAATCGTTCAGACGTGGCATGTCCCGAAAATATGTTGCAGGTTTCAGGATTTGGCAGTGCGAGTTTGGCAGCGAAATCGGCCATGTCTTGGAACACGGTCTGGTGTAAAATAGAGATATTCAGAGAGGACTCTGATGAGCACCACCACGGCCCCCCCTAAGCGTCTCGATTCTTCTTCGCGTGCCAAACGCGAAAGAAATGTGCACGAAGTTCTAGCAACACTTCGCCTTGAAAACCTGGCCCCTAGCAAAGAGGTAGTAGCGCTTGCGAACGAATACATCGAAGGCCGGCTTGAAGCCAAGAAATTGACAGCTGCGGTTAAACGCCTCTACTCCAGGCATTGAGTCAAGAAGCCAACATTCAGAGTGATCCCTATCTCTACCCGGATACGTCCGTCCTCCGCAACCTAGCAGACATTCGCGATGCAAGTCGTCTGAGCCAGTTTGAAAGTGACCATTTCTTCGCACGACTCCTCGAACTTCATGAAAACCCTATTCGCGGATCCTTTGACTCAGATCATTTGAGACATATCCATAAGTATGTTTTCCAGGACGTATACGCCTGGGCCGGAGAATTCCGCACGGTTCCCATCGCAAAGGGCAACTCCTTTTTCGCTCGACCAGAGCACATCCGAGGCGAACTGCAGAAGCTTTTTCATCAACTCGCCGGCGAGCAATATTTGCGAGGGAACGATTCAAAGGGATTCTGCCAACGCACCGCTCACTACCTCGGCGAGATCAACGCTTTGCATCCTTTTCGCGAGGGAAACGGACGAGCACAACGTGAATTCATTCGAGAGCTGGCTGTAGAGTCCGGCTATGAGATTGCGTGGGATCTAGTTACGCAGGACGAAATGTTCGCGGCCTCCGTGGCAAGTTTTCACGGAGGAAGCAGTGAAGCGTTTGCGACAATCCTGAACAAGATTATCAGTCCTGTTCGTTGAGTGCGACCCGAGGAGACTTCGACTAGACTTTGCGCAGCACAACAGTGTCAATTTCTCGATTGCAGGGTTTCTCGGCAGGTTATCGCTCGTGCTGGGCGGAGAAGGAAAACTTCGACCCCCACACGAGAATCGGAAGTCCCGTTTTCTCATGCATTTAGAATTTCAGGTTACTGAACATAACAGTAAAATTTCGGAGGGAAAAATCAACGAATTAGTAACACGGGAAATCGCCAGAAAAAATGTCTGTATTTTCAATCACTTATATCTATGGCGGAGAGGGGGGGATTCGAACCCCCGTTAGGGTGTTTAGTCCCTAAAACGGTTTAGCAAACCTAACCACCTTTCTGACCCGTTCTGAAAATTTCGGACTCTACTATATTCCTCAAGCAGTTGCAACGCTGCCGACTTGGGCCGTTTGCGTTCATTTTGAATTGATATGAACAGTAAACTACTACATTTTTACTACACTTTTCTGCGAAGGTTGACACTGCATATATAATTAGAGATTTCGGGACCAGTCAA
>Ga0137403_10007082_pt1 | contig 12718 bp, 12 predicted proteins | sample CZOMad2_1_16fung_FD_122057 | JGI IMG/M metagenome (GOLD analysis project Ga0137403, IMG submission 122057) | Vadose zone soil fungal communities from Angelo Coast Range Reserve, California, USA - CZOMad2_1_16fungal (Hybrid Assembly) | ecosystem: Environmental > Terrestrial > Soil > Vadose zone... | reverse complement strand
CACCGGCGGCCAGGTGATTGAGTTCAAAAAGAAAGAATTACAGGAAAAACTTGCGTTATTAATCGACGACCTGCGGATGCGCTACAGCCTGGGATATCACCCGTCCGCGCAGAAGCCGAAAGGGAAGTACTGTGTGATCAAAGTGAAGTTGGCGCCGGAGGCGAGGAAATCAGTGGGGAAAGTAGAGGTGGAGGCGCGGCAGGGATACTACAGATGACTCTACGTGGCTAACTGGCTGCGCGGGTCTTGCGGGTGGGAAGCACATTGGTGCTTATGTTGGGTAAAGTCCTGAAAGGCTTCAAGAGCGTCCGTGGTGGCAAAATCCGTGCCGCAGCGGGAGCAGTAAAAGCTGGCTCCGCCGCTCTTGGCGCGTTTGTAGACCAGCGTGGGCCCGATGATCGGGCTGGGTGGCGACTTCTCGCAAAATAAGGATTCCTTTGCCTGAAATTGTGCGCTCCATTTCCCAGTGGCCAGTGAATTCGTGACGCGGTAACGGGTTAAGTCCGCGAATGTTGGCCTTAGTCCTTTATAATCAGCTGCAAAAGTGGGGTTGTGACGGCTATAACTAAGGTGGTGCAAAATTGCACATGGTGTGATACCTTAGAAATCGCGTTAGAGTTAGAATTGTTGAATGTTCTGCAAGAGCCTCTGCTACCTGCCGAAACTCGATAAATCTTTCCAGCGTCAAAAAAATCAATAAATTAGGAAAAAAGCAAAATGGAACAAGGAACAGTTAAGTGGTTCAACGCCGCAAAAGGATTTGGTTTTATCTCACGCCAAAACGGGGAAGACGTTTTCGTTCATTTCTCCGCTATCCAGTCTGACGGATACCGCAGCCTGCAAGACGGCCAGGCGGTTGAATTCACTGTAACCAAAGGAAAGAAGGGTTGGCAGGCAGAGAACGTTCGCGCTCTCTAGTCCCAACAGTTTTCTCTAAAAGGCGGCCTTTTGGCCGCCTTTTTGTCGTTAATTCTGTCGCTTTGCTCCGAAACCGCTAGATCGTTTGGTGCCGGCAAGGATTTTCTAGGCTCCTGTTACTGGCGGCTCGCGCGCAAGTCTGGCCTCGCCGCATTTCTCACTCAGCTCGCAGGGTTGAGGCGGGATCGATTCGGGCGATCCTTCGCGTTGGCAAGAACGCCGCGGCCGTCGCGGCAACAATCAAGAGGGCCAGAACCGCGGCAAAGGTCAATGGATCATAAGTTTTCACGCCGTAAAGCTCGCTCTTGATCAGGCTCAGTGACAAGGCAGACAGTGCCAATCCTCCGGCTATGCCCATTCCCACCGCCGCTACCCCTGAAGTGCCGACTTCCAACATTGCCTGGTGCACACTGGATCCCAGTGCCATACGAATGCCGATCTCACGTGTCCTCTGGACCACAATGTTGGAAACCAGTCCATAAATGCCAACCAGCGACAGAAACAGGGCCAAGCCCGCCAGGGACCCAAGCAGGAGGACTTCGAATCTTTGCTGCTGCAGCGCATCCGCCTGGATTTCTTTTAAGCTCTGAAACTCGGCGAAGGGCAATGACGGGTCGGCTTCCGCCAGCGCTTTTTGCATTGCCTCGGTCAGGCCCGCAATCGGTCTTGTGGTGCGGACAATCCAGCTCGGCTGGAACCAGACGTGCGCCAGGTTCACCATTGGCTGGCTCATTTGAGTAGCAGGCACGTAGTATATGGCTTCTTTATCCAGCGGGGCGGTTCCCATCACGCCAGGACGCTTGGTTACATCGGCGACCATTCCGACCACTGTGTATGTAAGCCCATTGGTCTTGATGTGGCGTCCCATGGGTTCGTTCGAACCAAGAAATCTGCGCGCAAAAGTGTAGTTGACCAGTGCTACCATCTCGCTCGTTGCTACATCACCGTCAGCAAACGAGCGCCCTGCCAGAACAGGGATGCGCATGGCGTGAAAGTATTCGGGAGTAACGTACGCTCCACTGCTGGTGTACTGCTTGCCGGCTGATGGACCATCGGCGATCGCGATGCCATTGTTCAAGCCACGCTCGTAAGGCAGACTCAATCCCACCGCGGCCGACTCCACGCCGGGAATGCGTTTCATGGCAAGCAGGCTCTGTTGCAGTAAATTGTGAAAGGCCGCGGGATCGTGATATCGGGCGTCATCGAGGGAGGCTTTTGCAGTCAAAACATTGTTGGCATCGAAGCCAGGAGGAAGAGTTTGCAGATATACCAGAGTACGAATGAGCAGCCCGGCGCCAGCCAGCAGCACGACTGTCAACGTAACCTCGCCGGCGATCAATACCTGTCGGGTACGCCGCCGCGTGCCCGAAGAGCTGGAGCGCGAAGTGCTTGCTGTCATCGACGAGCGGACATCCATCCGGCGAAGCTCCAAAGCAGGCAGCACGCCGATTAGCAAACTACAGAACAACGAAATGGCGGCAGCGAATCCGAGCACGCAATGATCCAGGCTCAATCCGCCTACGGGAATCATATAAGCAGGGACTAGCCGTGTCAGCAGGTCCAGCCCACCCACCGCAACAGCAATGCCTATCAAGCCTCCTGTCAGAGCCAGGAGCAATGGTTCCATCAACAGTTGGCGCAGAACAGATGCCCGCGTTGCTCCAAGAGCCAGACGGGTGGCGATTTCTCCGCTTCGGCGTGTGACGCGCACCAGCATCAAGCCCGCAAGATTGGCCCCGGCAATCAGCAGAATGAATGCTACAGCCGACATCAAAATGTAAACAGGCCCGGTCCGTTCTCTGGCGAAATCCTGCTGCAAGGGAATAGCAAAAAGCCAGACGTGGCCCCTGGGCTGACGTTTTTGGAAATCCTGGAGCAACTGCGGACGAAGCGGAGCGAGCTGCGAATTGGCTTGCGCCCAGTTAGCTCCATCCCGCAGACGGAGAATGACACCATAGTTATTGCCTCCACCTTCGCCGTAGCGGCTGGGGTGGAGAGGCGTCCATAAGTCGGCGTTATAGGTGGTCTTAGTGTGAGCAGGCAGAACGCCAACCACAGTGTGAGGTTCGCCTTTTAATACAATAGGTTTGCCAAGCGACTCCGGATCGGACCCGAACAATGACTGCCAGAGCTCATAGGTCAGAATAACAACCTTGGGGCCATTTTGCCTGTCTTCATCCCCAGTAAAGCTCCGGCCGAATATCGGCTGCACGCCGAGTGCTTCAAAGTATCTGGCGGAAACACGTTGCTCGCGCACATAGCGCGCACTGGTTCCGGCCTGCAGGTTCACACCACGAGTGCCGGAGGTAGCGCCCGCAACTACCGCAGGAACATTATCGCGTACCAATTCCCACGTTTCACCGTCAGCGCTGCTGTCATCTTCTGCAACAGCCTTACCCTTGTTCGTGAATCCATCGTAGTGGCTTACCAGAGAACCCAGGCGCTCTGGCTGCGGGTAGGGAAGAGGACGGAGTAGAAGAGCATTCACCATGCTAAAGACAGCAGTGTTTGCGCCAATGGCCACGCTCAATGTCAACAGGACAGTAAGGGTGAAGCCGGTATTGCGGCGGAGTTGGCGAAACGCATATTTCAGATCGCGCAGAATGGCTTCAAGCGTTGCCCATTGCCAGACCTCACGGCTGTGCTCTTCGAGCAAAAGTACGTTGCCGAACTGGCGACGGGCGGCGTTTTCAGCTTCCTGCCGGGACAGGCCACTGGACAGCAACTCTTCAACTCTTGCCTGAAGGTGCTCCGCCATCTCATCTGAGACATTTTGGTTTTCGCGACGGCGTGAGACAAGTTGTTGCAGCCAATTCATCGGCAACTCCTTACTTGGCTGGAGCTAGAACCCGGGTAATGCCTTTCAACATCCGCTCAAACCGCGAAACTTCTGCTTCCACGTGTTTGCGACCAGCGGAGGTGAGTTGGTACGTGCGTACGCGCCGGTTGGTAGCGGAAATACCCCACTCGGCTTTGACCCATCCAGCTTTGAGCATGCGCTGCAAGGCGGGATAAAGCGAACCCTCCTCGACCTCCAGCAGATCGTCAGAGGTCTGCTTGATATGCTGGGCCAGCGCATAGCCATGCAAAGGCTTGCGTTTAAGGGTCTGGAGAATCATCATCTCCAGGGCTCCGGGAAACAGGTCGCGTTGGTCCTGTGGTTTCATGATCCTAATTTTAACAAGGCATTATTTAAATAGCCATAGATTAAATATGGGTACAACATAAAGTTTGGACGAGGCAGGGTAGAAAGAGTTAGTGCAAATTACAAAAATCGCCGGAATTACCGTCGACGCCGGGGATTGAGACGCAGCCATGCTGCGTCTCTACGGTGAGGGTTTGGCTGACATTTGGGGTCTTCAACTACCGCAAGTCCTTGCTACTTGATCTCCCGCCGTTCGGCTGAATGGCTCGGCAATGCCTGCTCCGCTTGTTTGGCTGAGATAAGTGGGCCGGGCACCCGGATCGTACGGTAAAGACCTGCAGCCAGGGCGCCGCCAGCCATCGGCGCCACAATGAACAGCCAGAGTTGTTGCAGGGCCCAGCCGCCAACCAGCACTGCCGGTCCAATGCTGCGTGCGGGATTGAAAGATCCGTTGGTGACAGGAATCCCGGCCAGAATAATAGTTGTCAGGATCAGGCCGATGGGAATTGCCGCAAAACCCGCAGGCGCGCGATCGTCGGTTGCGCCGAGGACGGTGAAGACCAGCAGCATGGTAAGAAACATTTCTGCCACGAAAGCGGCGGCCATCGAATAGCTCCCCGGGGAGTGGTCGCCAAAGCCGTTGGCGGCGCCGGCCAGGGAAGCGATCGAACCGCCCGGCGCGCCTGTCGCGATGAATAGAACGACCGCGGAGGCAAGGATCGCCCCAATGCACTGGGCCACCCAGTAGCCTGCCGCTTCTTTTATTCCCATGCGGCGGCTCACGACCATCCCCAGAGTGACTGCGGGATTGATGTGGCAGCCGGAAATTGGACCCACAGCAAATGCCATGGCCAGCAGTGACAGACCAAACGCCATGGCAACGCCTACGTTGCCAACTTTTCCGCCAGCGATCACAGCTGTAGTCAACCCGGCGAAGACCAGAACAAAAGTGCCAAACAACTCCGCAACGTATTTCATGCGACTTTCACCTCGGGAAAATTTCGGCAAAACCCAAAACGGGCAGCAGTCGGCGGGAACGTGTGACGATCTTGCCGCGAACCCATACTAAAAATGTCAGTTGAATGTCAGCCGGAATTCTACATGGCGGAACTTGTTTTGGCACGTATCTGCTCTGGTGCCCGATCATCGGTACGTAAGGCTTTAAAAGTCGTGAAACTACCCAACAGTTTAATGAAGTGTAGAAAAAGGCCATGGCACCATCGGCATCTGTCACCGGGTACAGCGCTCTCTATATAGTTTTTCCATCCGGCGAACCTATATTGGCCGTAAGCCATTGCAGCCAAATGGCTTGGTAGAAGTCTGCGGTTTCGATCTCGAAAAATCTGCACCAGCGGGAGCGCGGCGCCTTGATCAAGGTCAATCGAAAAATCTTCACCATTCTCTACCGGCTCACGCTGCCCGGCAGCCTTCTGTTGGTCTTTTCCGCGCTGCTGATCCGCGTGGGCATCCTGGCCGAGCCACAAGCGTCGCTGGTCAAGTTTCTTCCAGTAGTTGTCTTCGGTGTTGGGCTGACGCTGAGCGCATTTTTTCGCCGTAGCCGGCTGTTCTTTGCCCTGCTGGCGCTGACGTTGGCGCAAAGCACTTTTGCCTGGGTAATGCCGCACCTATCCGCGGGTTCCGCGAAGATTACCGCCAGCGCAATTGCCATCCTGCTACCGCTTAACCTGCTGGTTTTGGCATTTCTGCGTGAGCGTGGAATTATCTCCCCTGCCGGACGCCGCCGCCTGGCGATGGTGGCTTTACAGGTAATGAGTGTTGCCATCCTGTGCATGCCTGCCGTGGCCCATATTGCCGCGCAACTCACGCGCGCGTTTGTCCCATTGGCATTTTCGCATTGGAGCGGTCTGTCACAGCCGGCGCTGCTGGCTTTCATTCTGGCGATCGCCGTGATGACGGTTCTTCTCCTTCGTCGTTATAAAGCGGTGGAGAGCAGCCTGTTGTGGAGCGTAGTGGCAGCGTTTATCGCGCTGCGAGCCGCAGGTACCAGCCATCTGGACGGAGTTTATTTTGCCGCCGCGGGCCTGGCTCTGATCGTGGCATTGATTGAAACGTCTTACGCCATGGCCTACCTGGACGAACTGACGCAGCTCCCCAGCCGCCGCTCATTGAATGAAGCGTTGTTGAAGCTGGGCGAGACATACTCGATTGCCATGCTGGACGTTGACCACTTCAAGAAGTTCAATGACAGCTATGGACATGAGTCGGGCGACCAGGCATTAAAGCTGGTGGCTTCGCGGCTGTCGCATATTACCGGCGGCGGAAAAGCTTATCGCTATGGTGGAGAAGAGTTCGCCATTGTATTTCCCAGCAAGTCGTCGGAAGAAGTCTTTGTCTATCTCGACCGCATGCGGCGGGTGATTGAGCAATCTGTGTTTACCGTCCGCGGTGCCGACCGGCGCAGAAAAGGGAAGAGCGGCATAGGACGCGGAAGCAAGAAACAGACCAACGTTACGGTAAGCATTGGGCTGGCGGCAACCAACGGTGACAAGCTGGCGCCGGCAGAAGTGCTCCGCATGGCCGACCAGGCGCTCTACAAAGCAAAAGCCAAAGGCCGCAACTGTACCATTACTGCCAAACTCAGCAAGTCAGCATCGGCCGTACAGCAACCAAGTATGCGGGTGCTGAGCGTCAGTTAGAAAAGCGGTTTTGGTACTTGGTATTTGGCGAAGGCTCACTGGCCCGCGAGAAATCAGAATTACCAATTACCAACCACCATTACCAAATACTAATCATCAAATACTTTCTTCCGTAAAACAAAATCATTTTCCTGCGGCATATCCTTTTTCCTCCCTTGATGAGTACAATCATCTGCTCAAACGTTATTCCAGGAGGCATTATGGCTGCACAGCCGCAAGCACTTCCACAAGAGACCAGAAACGTGAGCAAGGCGCTTCTGCCAGAATTCGACCAGGAGATGGGCAACACGCGCAAGTCACTGGAGCGCGTTCCGGAAGACAAGTTCAGTTTTAAGCCGCATACGAAGTCGATGACGCTGGGCGGGCTGGCCACGCATCTGGCAACGATCAATCACTGGGCCGAAGCCATCTTTGGCCTGGACAGTTTTGACGTGAGCACGGCGCCGCGCCAGGACGAATTGAAGTCGCGGGCTGAAGTGCTGGCGGCTTTTGACAAGAACACGGCCACCGCGCGCAAGGCGATCGCCGATTCGACCGACGCTCATTTCATGAAACCCTGGACACTGATGGCCGGGAGCCACACGGTTCTTACCCTTCCGCGGGTCGCCGTGGTGCGCAGCTTTTTGTTGAATCACAACATCCATCATCGCGCGCAACTGGGCGTTTATCTGCGGCTGAACGATGTGGCTGTGCCCTCGATTTATGGGCCGTCGGCGGATGAAGGGAATATGTAGGCTGGGATTCTTTGATCGAGGCCTGGCATTGCTGATCGCTCGAAAATCCAAGGTATGCCGGAAAAAACTACAGGCCTCGGTTTTAGCCGAGGCCTGTTTTTTAGAGCCCTATCTGACCGGGTGCTTTCCCCCGAAACCACCAGTCAGATCGTTAATACACAGTGATCATCGCAGGGTCCGGCAAGAGCAACAAGAGTACCGAGGTAACAAGCGGAAAACCTATATTTCTGCGGTTGCGCTGCCCGCCTGCTGGCCGCACAAAACGCCGTGAGACGTGACAAATCGCTCAGGAAAAAACCTTAGCCACTGATAAATACGGATGACACTGATTGTGTGGAGTAAAAAGAGACTAGCAGAAACTGTGTGCCCACCGCCGGTCAAGGAGAGACACGATGAATAGCAGGTCCGATAGCGGGAACCAAGGCGGCGCCTCAATTCCACCCGATGACCTAAGCCGAAATCTCGTTCTCGCAAGATCAGACGACCCGAACCTGCCTCATATCGGTTTAGTGGGAGACACTTATACAATCCTTCTGTCCGGGAAAGACACCGCCGGACGCTTCTGCCTTATCGATATGCATATCCCGCCCGGCGGAGGCCCGCCTCCACACCGGCACGACTTTGAGGAGTCCTTCATCGTTGTTGAGGGTGAGATTGAAGCCACGTTTCGAGGCAAGAAATCAGTTGCAGGGGCGGGTCAGACAATCAACATCCCGGCAAACGCGCCACACCAGTTTCAAAACAAGAGCGATCGACCCGCGCGTTTGTTATGCATCTGCTCTCCCGCTGGTCAGGAAGAGTTCTTCATGGAGGTTGGTGTGCCAGTCGCTACCCGGACGACCGCGCCGCCAAAGCTGGATCCGGCAGCCCAGGCCCAGTTTAGAGCGAAGGCTGAAGCGCTAGCGCCGAAATTTCGGACAGAGTTACTGCGGCAAGCCTGAGCTCATGCAACGGTCGATCTGGCGTTCAATCAGGTTGCGGCCCAGACCGACTCTGGCATTGGCCTCACTCGCCTTGGCCAGCAAACTTATGCCGACAACAAATTGGGGCTGCCGTTTTGCGGCTCCGGCAGCCCATGGCTTACTTAGCTGGGATCGCATTCGACGTCGACGATGGGGCCATTTTTGTGAAGCGAAGTGCCCCGGCATCCAGTTGTTCCACCCGCAACATGCTGTACTTCTTCAGGCGTCAACTGGCGGGCGCCCCTGCGAGTGAGTACTCGGTTCGACATGGTTTGCTCCAACATGATTTGCTCCTTTCTTAAGGGAAGTGACTTCTCTAACCCTGCTATTCATCAAGATAAAAAGCAGAGCTGGCTACTCAAGATCGCTGATTAGTTTAAGAAGAATTGCTCTCTGGTTCAATGCTTTCAATCCAATTTCGGCCATTGTGATTCCCATAATGGGAGAGAGAGGATTCATCTGGCATGGCGGAAAAAAACCTTACCACGGAATAAACACGGATGACAGGGATCAGGAGGTGGTTTTGATTTGGGAAGGGTAACTGGCCGGAGTGTCCGCTGGAAGTGGTGGAGTTGAGGGAAGTGGTAAACGCGCAGTTGGCAGCATTCAGGGAGATGATGATGCTGGGGTCGATACCGCGGATGGACGCGGAGGAGCGCGGATCAGGAAAGAGGGAGACGTAGCAATGCTACGTCTCTACGGCGGGGGATTGGTGGGTGGGTTAGTTCGTCATGTCATAGTTGCCCCGGAAAGTAGCGGAGCAGATTCCTCGGACCTCACAAACGCTGTGACGGAGACTTCGGCAGCGACAACTTTCGGTCCTCGGAACAGCATGGCGTTGTTTTGGCGGGCTCGCAAGAGATGACAGGAACGAGCGTCATAAAAGGCAAGAAACGCGAAGGAGCAGAACAGGCCTAAATCGAAAGGCCGCGGCCTAAAACGTGCATGGAAACGCAAGTCTTAGTAAGCTATTAGAGACATGGCAGCGGAAAACTCATTTGACATCGTTAGCAAAGTTGACTTGCAGGAGGTCTCCAACGCGATTCAGAACGCGCTGAAAGAGATCCACACGCGGTTTGACCTGAAAGACTCGAAGTCTGACATTCAGCTCGAGGGCAAAGAGGCGCTGGTGCTGTCTTCTGCCGACGAATACAAGCTGAAGGCCGTAACCGACATTTTGCAAAGCAAACTGGTGAAGCGCGGCGTACCCATCAAGGCGCTTAGTTATGGCTCGGTAGAGCCGGCGGCAGGGTCGAGCGTGCGGCAGAAGATCACGATGCAGCAGGGAATCCCGATTGAGAAGGCGCGCGAGATTGTGAAGGTGGTCAAGGATTCGAAGAAGAAAGTGCAGGCTTCTATCCAGGGTGATACGGTGCGCGTGAGCGGTAAAGACCGAGATGCGCTCCAGGAAATTATTGCGCTGCTGAAGGGGCATGACTTTGGCATTGATATGCAGTTTACGAATTACAGGAACTGACAGCGCTTAACCACAAAGGACACGAAGGAACACAAAGGAATTGAAGGCTTGCTGACCGCGAGAAAGTCTTAAAGTTCAAGCGGTAGCGATGAGTTTAGGTACTATTAAGGACCCTTTTGAGTTCACCGGCTACAACCACTGCCAAAGAAGTTTTCGAGCTGTTGCGCGACGACCTGGCCGCGATTGAGCGCGAGTTTGGGCGCGATACGGTGTCGAGCGTGCGCGCGATCACCGATATCGGCGAGCACCTGCGCGCGGGCGGAGGCAAGCGGATACGTCCGGTATTGCTGCTGCTCTCGGCCAAGCTGTTTCCCCACGAAGAGACCAGCGCGATCAAGCTTGGCGCAGTAGTGGAAATGCTGCACACGGCCACGCTGGTGCATGACGACATTATCGACGAAGCTAAGACGCGGCGCGGCAGGCCGGCGGCGAATACAAAGTGGGGAAATTCAAAGTGCGTCCTGGCCGGCGACTGGCTCTACATGCAGGCTTTTAAAATTGCCGTGCAGGAGCGCAATTTCCGCGTGCTTGATGTGCTGATAGATTTGACGCAGCAGATGGTGGAGGGCGAGCTGCTGCAAATGGAGAAACTGGGCAAGATCATTTCTCTGGAAGAACATTTCGACTTGATCTTCCGCAAGACGGCGTGTTTGTTTTCTGTTTCTACGCGGCTGGGTGCTCTGATCGGGAACGCGACGGAAGAGCAGGAAGGCGGTCTGGGAGAGTATGGACGCAATCTCGGGCTGGCGTTTCAGATCGTGGATGATGTGCTGGATTTGACCGCATCAGAAGAAGTGCTAGGCAAGCCCGTGGCGAGCGATCTGCGCGAAGGCAAGGTCACGATGTCAGTGATCCATGCGCTGCAACATTGCACAATGGAAGAGCGCAAGCTGGTGGAAACCGTGCTGGAAGAGCGTGCGTTCGTCAGCGTGAAGCATGAGCAGATACTGGAAATGCTGAACCGGTATGGGTCTATCCCGTATGCGTATGACGCCGCCGCGAAGCACGCAGAGATCGCGCGGAAAGCGATTTGCTCATTCCCGCTGTCGGAGATCAAGCGCGCGCTGTTGTCGATCCCGGATTTTATTGTCGAGAGAAATAGTTAGCTGCGGTGAGTTTCTGGCAAGCTTGCGGCGAAGAGCTCATTGAGGTGGGCTGCAGCAGCTTCTATATTGAAAAGCGGAGCATAAGCCTTGGCACTTTCTGCTGTAATCGTGGATGACGAGCAACTCGCACGGGACGAATTGAGCTATCTGCTGAAGTCAGTCGATGACGTTACAGTCGTCGCGCAAGGCCACAATGGGCTCGAGGCTGTCAATCTTATTAAGGAGTTTTCTCCGGATTTGCTTTTCCTTGATGTGCAGATGCCTGGGCTTGACGGTTTCGGCGTCTTGAAAAAGCTGCTCGATAAGAAGATTCCTTTGCCCCAGATCGTGTTCGCTACTGCCTTTGATCAATATGCTGTTAAGGCATTTGAAGTCAATGCGATCGACTACATCCTTAAACCGTTTGATAAGAAACGTGTCAATGCCGCGGTAGAGAAAGCCCGCAAGAAAATTCAGGGCATTTCCACTGACACCCAGCGGCTCGATACGCTTGTCAAGCTCCTTGAATCGCAACGCCCGCAAAATTCCAAAGTCCTTCTTCGCAGCGCCGGGCGTCTCCTTCTCGTCGACCAGAAAGATCTCTGCTTTGCTTCCATTGAAGATGGCATCATCAGCGTCGTCGCCACCAATCTTGAAGGCCAGTCCAACTGCCGTACTCTTGAAGAATTACTTGAAGGGCTCGACCCAGAAACTTTCTGGCGTGCGCACCGCTCTTTTGTGGTCAATATCAACCGGATCAAGGAAGTTGTGCCATGGTTCAAGAGCTCGTACCAACTCCGCATGGACGACCGCAAGCAAACCGAGATTCCCGTCAGCCGCGCCCAGACCAAGCGTTTACGCGAACTCTTCGGACTCTAACTCACCTTGTCGGAAGCCTACTTATTTATCCCCTTAACTCGTCATCCCGACTGTCGTCAAACGAGCACGCGCTTTCGGGCCCCCGTTCACGCCTGCTTTTGGCGTGAATGGGCAGAGCGTGCGAGTAGGCCGGAGGAACCTTGCGTCTTTTGAGCTCCATTTAACTCGGGCGCATCTCCGGGATTAAAGAAATTTCTAACCGGCGCGAGCCGCGCAACACGATCAATGGCGTCGCCACTCCAATTCTGTCTTCACTCAACAGGCGATGGAGTACATCCACGCCTTCCACCGGCTCACCGGCCAAAGATGTAATTACGTCGCCTTCCTGCAATCCCGCTTTCTGTGCCGGACTCCCCGGCTCCGCCGAAAGTACCAGGGCGCCAGTGGAAGTTTGAAGTTCATAATGTCGCGCAATGTTCCGGTTCAACGCCGCCGTCTGCGCCTGTACGCCAATGTAACTCCGCCGCACCCACCCAAAGCGAATCAATTTGCTGGCGATAAATTGTGCCGTGTTGATGGAGATGGCAAAGCACAGACCCTGCGCCGGCAGAATCGTAGCGGTATTCACGCCCACTACTTCGCCTTGCGAGTTCACCAGCGGCCCGCCCGAGTTGCCGGGGTTCAGTGCCGCATCGGTCTGGATCACGTCTTCTATCAGTCGCCCTGATTGCGACCGCAAGCTGCGCCCGAGCGCGCTGACTACGCCCGCCGTCACGGTGTACTGAAATCCGTAAGGGTTGCCGATCGCCACCACCAACTGACCCACGCGTATCCGGCGTGAATCGCCCAGCTTCACGCTGCGCAATACCGGCGCGTCGATCCGCAACAGCGCCAGGTCCGTGTCCGGATCCTCTCCAATCA
>Ga0137403_10007081_pt1 | contig 12718 bp, 10 predicted proteins | sample CZOMad2_1_16fung_FD_122057 | JGI IMG/M metagenome (GOLD analysis project Ga0137403, IMG submission 122057) | Vadose zone soil fungal communities from Angelo Coast Range Reserve, California, USA - CZOMad2_1_16fungal (Hybrid Assembly) | ecosystem: Environmental > Terrestrial > Soil > Vadose zone... | reverse complement strand
AACGCCAGCACGCATAAGACGCCGTCGATTCACCGCTGGCTGGTGCGGCATCCCCGGTTCCATGTCCACTTCACGCCCACCAGCGGCTCCTGGATGAACCTCGTGGAGCGCTGGTTCGCCGCCCTCACCGAGAAACAACTTCGGCGGGGCGTCCACCGTAGCACCCGGGAACTGGAGGCGGCCATCCGTCGCTACATCGACATCACGAATGAACGTCCCAAGCCGTTCAGGTGGACCAAGACGGCCGATGAGATCTTGGCGAGCGTCGAACGTTTTTGTCATCGAATCTCTAATTCAGGACACTAGAGATCGGACGCCTAATAATGGGGCGGAAGCCCGACGGGTCCCCTATCATCCAGCGACGATCCGTGCCCTTGCGAACCTCGGGCCTCCTGCCTGCCGGAGACATTGACCATGGCGAAGACGACAGGGCGACGGGAGTGGTTGTCAACGGTCGCGCGGGGAGCCGCCGCCGCTACGGCTGGCGTTCTCGGGCGGCCACACGCGGCGCGGTCGGACGAGAACGGTCCCGATCCACGCATCAAGCACATCGTCGTGCTGATGATGGAGAACCGTTCGTTCGATCACATGCTCGGGCTGCTGATGAAAGAGATTCCCGACCTGCGCGGTGTCCGGAGCGGCGACTGGACCAACGTCGACGACAAAGGCAACGTGCATCCGCTGACCGACGACGCGGCGTACCAGGGGCAACTTCGCGTCGACCCGCCGCACGACTTCTGGAGCATGCTCCAGCAGATCTACGGGCGCCCGGGACCGCAGCCACCCCGGCCAACACCGGACATGCAGGGATTCGCCGTGACCTATGGGCGAGCCGGCGGCAACCCGGCCCACGTCATGAGATGCTTCCGCCCGGAGCGCCTGCCGACCCTCAGCGCGCTTGCCAGAAATTACCTCGTGTGTGACAACTGGTTTTCCTCGGTGCCGGGGCCGACGAATCCCAACCGCGCCTTCGCGCACTTCGGCACCTCTTTCGGCCGCGTCGACAACGGCCCCATGTGGGTCTGGTTCGTCAATGGGCGCCACGAAAAGGGCATCTACGGTCGATTGCGCGATTGCGGCAAGTCAGCAAAGATCTATTACTACAGCCTGCAGAGCGGGACGATCGGGATGACATTTCTGGGGTCGTCCTACTTCGGGCTCTATCGCGATTTCGTGAGGGACTGCCGGAACAACAGGCTGCCGGACTACGCGTTCATCGAGCCGCCGTACGTGGATCAAGACGACGGCACGCTGGCCGCCGACCAGCATCCCGACAACTTCGTGCTCGCGGGCGATCATTTCATCCGGACCGTGTACGAGGCGATCCGCTCGAACGACGAGGTGTGGCGCTCGACGCTGTTTCTCATCGTCTGGGACGAGCACGGCGGGCTCTTCGACCACGTGTCGCCGCCGACGCTGCCGTACCGCGACAGCTTCCGGTCGCCCGTGGCTGGCTTCGATTTCGACCAGCTCGGCGTCCGCGTCCCGGCAATCGTGGTGTCGCCCTACGTGACGCCCGGCGTCTCGCACGCGCTCTTCGAGCACGCGTCGATCCCTGCCACCGCGACGCGACAGTTCATCGGCCCGCCCGCCACCCACGCGCGGTACCTGCGCGAGCAGCGCGCGCCGACCTTACAGCAGCTTTTGGTCGAGAACATGGCGCCGCGCATGGAGCGACCCGACCTCGGCCCGCCCCCACGGCGCAGTGAGTCGGGGGACGACCGCGTGATCCTGGCTTCGCTGTCCGAGTCGCGTACGCCGGACCACCCGAAGTTCGGACCGATGCGACCGGCGTCGTCGCTGCAGATCCAGCACGTCCGCGACGTGCATCAGCTCCTGGCATCCCGGGTGCCCAAGGTCGTGTCCGCGTTCGATCCGCGTCGCATCACGACACAGCGGGAGGTCGGGCAATTCATGCGCACGGCGCTGGCGGCCCTCCACTCCGAGCTGGAGGGCCGCGATTCTTAAGCCGCTCGTCCGCCGGCCGCTGACGGTCGCGATCGTCGTCTGGGCGCTGACTGCCCTCGCCACTCCGCACGCGACCAAGGCGCAAGCGACCGACGAGGCATCGCCCGAGTCGCTCGGTCTTTCCGTGTGCTCGAAACCGTCCGTGGCGCAGAGCAGCAATCCGATCACGCGCGATCTGCGGACGGAGTTCCGGGACCTGTACTTCGACTTCTGTCGCGTGAAAGAGGACTACAAGGATGGCGGCTTCGGCAGCATGTTCGAACGACAGCTCGGGACGGTCCAGGACCTGATCGTCGACCTCTTCACCGGCCGCGGTCTGCATCCGACGATCGGCCAAATCGTCCCGGACAGCGGGATCGCGTTCGGCGCCGCGCTGAACAACGAGTGGCACGTCAGCGAGGCGCCGCACAGCCGGTTCACGACCAGCGTCGAGGGGCGCGGGTCGACGAACGGATTCTGGGCGGCCGGCGCGGTGTCTCACGTACAGCTCGACTGGTACCGCGCGCACGATGTGGGCTCGTTCCGGATGCCCCAGGCGACGGTCGCCGTCAAATACTTCGATCTTCCCGAGATGTCGTTCTTCGGCCTCGGGAACCAGACCTCGCTCAGCGACCGGTCGTCGTACAAGCTGACCGAGACCGTAGTGCCGATCACCGTGGACTTCCCCGTGGCATACGGCCTGACGTTGTCCGGGCAGGTGACCGGGCTCTACATGACGTCGGATCCGTCCGCGGCTTTCCGTACCCGGTTCTCCGAGGCAACGGCGCCGGGCCTCCGGTCGAGGACGGGGTACGTCGTCCCGGGACTGATCGCGAGCTATCGCTCTCTGGACGTGCTGTCCGGCCTGTCCGGCGAGGCCCTCGTGAGCTACGAGGCTTACCAGGCGCTGTCGGGTGGGTTGTTCACGTTCGATCGATACGAGGCGCGAGCGGCGGTGCACTACGGCATCGAGGATCAGCCCTTCGCCCAGGGACCAATCCGTTACCTGCTATGGCTGTTTGGCTCGAGCCGCTTCACTGCCGAGGCGAACCTGGTCATCAGCGATCCTCGGACACGCAACGCGGTGCCGTTCTATCTCCAGCCGACACTGGGCGGCGGCGACATCCACAACGAAAACTGGCTGAGGAGCTATACGAACTACCGGTTCACGGCGCCGAACATGGTCGCGTATGGCATGAGCTGGGAAAGGCGACTGATCGATCCGCTCGGGATCACCATATTCGGGCAGTGGGGGAAAGTGGGGTTGGAGGCCAGTGATCTCGGTTTCAACGGATTGAAATACAGCGTCGGCTTTGCCCTCGCGCTACGACTCGGCGGCCGAGCGGTGGCGGAATTCTCGATCGCGTGGGGCGGGGGCGAGGGCAGCCACACGTACGCGACGGGCAATACGAACAACGCCATCGGATTCGGGGCGCGCGCAGCCGGCACCGTCGGTCTTCGGGGTGTGTTTTAGAAGAAGGGCCGGGATCTGCGGCCGTGGCTCCCCGACGTCGCCCGTGCCGATGATTTCTGTGCAAGTTCGAACTGGTGGCCCCATGGGGACGCGATCGAACTTGCAGAATTCAACTGCGTGATTTTATTGCTCACGGATTGAACGCGCCCCCTGTATGTCCGGGTCGGGGCCAGTCTGGGTGGCAGGATTCGTCACTGCCAGGGCTGCGAGAAGCCCCCGGCCTTTCCTACGGCGGGACTCCGTGCGATAAGGCAGTATCCAAGGTCCTGGGCGCAAGGAGGGCGAGGGGCGGTGATCGGAGACCCAGCCTACGGCTGGGATGGGAGGGAGTCGCAATGAGCGCACCCAAAGAGATCGGGCATATCGTCCTCAACGTGACCGACGTCGAGCGGTCCACCAGGTTCTACCGCGACGTGGTGGGGTTCCAGGTGTCCCGGTATCGCCCCGACGGGACGGGCGCCTTCTTGACCTGCGGCGTGGTGCATCACAACCTCGCCCTGTTCAAAGCGCCCGCCGGGGCCAGGCCGACCGAGAAGGGAGCGATCGGACTGAACCACTTTGCGTTCAAGGTGGAGAGCTACCGGGCCCTGCACGCGGCCCACAGTCGCTTGGTGGAGGCTCGGGCCGCCATCGACCACATCGTGGACCACGGCATGACCCGGAGCGTCTACTTCCTGGATCCGGACGGGATCATGATGGAGCTGTTCAGCGATACGTATGCGACAGAGGAAGAAGGGCTGGCCTACATGAAATCGACGCGCGGAGGCGCGGCCCCGATGGACATCACGGCCGCGGAGCCCCCACGCGCGGAGATTCCCCAAGCGGACTTCACCCGGGTCGGCTAGCGGGCCGTCGCTCATGGAGTCCGGGGTCTTCATCGAGTTCCCCACCCGTGCGGGGATGACGGACCGTGAGGCCTTTGCCGAGTGCTTCGCGCTGGTGGATGCCGCGGAGGCTCTGGGCGTTAACTCGGTGTGGCTGGCGGAGTACCATTTTTCCGCGATCAGCGTTCTGTCCTCGCCGATCACGATCGCCAGCGCCATCGCCGCCCGGACCCAACGCATCCGCATTGGCCTGGCGGTGGTGCTCCTGCCCCTGGCCCATCCGATCCACATCGCCGAGGACATCGCCACGTTGGACCACATCAGTCAGGGTCGGGTCGAGTTCGGCGTGGGGCGTGGCACGTTCCCTGACACGCACGACGGCTTCAACTCGCCCTTCGCCGAGAGCCGGGAGCGCTTCGACGAATACCTGGAGATCGTCGTCAAGGCGTGGACCCAGGAACGCTTCTCCTTCACGGGCAAACACTATCGGTGCGACAATCTGTGGGTGCGGCCCAAGCCGCTGCAGCGGCCTCACCCGCCGATCCGCGTCGGGATCACCTCGGAAGTCACCTTTCCCCTCGTCGGACGCCTGGGATTTCCCATCATCATCAACCCCTCCAGGGTGTTCGCCCTCTCCGAGCTGGCGCCGCATATCAAGCAGTACCGTGAGGCCTGGCACGCGGCGGGCCACGCCGGGGCTCCTCAGGTGGGGCTTCGGGTGCCGCTCTACGTGGCCACGACGGCCGAACGCGCCTACGCGGAGCCCAGGGCGAGCACCATGGCTGCCATGCAAGGCCTCGGCAATCGCGTCGCGGACAGCGCCTCGCGTGTGGGCACCACCGGCGACTGGAGCGCTCAGGCCGAACACGTGCGAAACATGACCTACGACGATTGGCTGCGGGACAAGGTGGTCTACGGAACGCCGGAGAAGGTGGTCGATCGGCTTCGACAGCTGCGGGACGAGCTGGACCTGACGCAGATCCTGTACGAGGTCAACCACGGGCGCCAGCTTCCCTATGCGCTGCAGCTGGAGAATCTGAAATTGATCAACGAGCGCGTCATTCCGCAACTCAAGTAGTCGCGCGCCGGGAGCTGGAGGACGCCATGCCGTTCCCAAGACTCAGTGATGTCGCCGTTGCGCCGCAGACACTCGTCGCCATAGATCGCGAGCAGCGGATTTCTGCCGACTCGCACATGACCGAGCCGCCGGACCTCTTTGAAACGCGGCTGCCACCCGCGCTCCGAGACCGCGCCCCGCGCTTTCCGAATCGCGACAATGCCGGCCCCAACGTGCGCGTGGGCGGCTGGGACCCCGGTGAGCGTCTCAAGGACCAGGCGTACGACAGCATCAGCGCCGAGGTGCTCTATCCCACCCGCGGCGCCGCCGCCTGGGTGACAGGCGACCCGGAGCTCGAGGAGGCGTGCTGCCGCGCCTACAACGACTGGCTGATCGAGTTTTGCAGTGCGGCGCCTCAGCGCCTTTGGGGCCTGGCCATGATCTCGTTGTGGAACATCGAGCATGCGGTTCGGGAGCTCGAACGGTGCCGCAAGCGAGGCCTGCGGGGAACGACCATCGGGCTCGTGCCGGCGGAAGACTTGCTCTACGGCTCGGACCACTACGAGCGATTCTGGGCCGCCTGCCAGGACCTGGCGATGTCGGTCAACCTGCACATCAATTCGGGCCCGGGCCGCATGAAGTTCTCCCCGCAGCAGCGCAGCGGGCTCATGCCGGATGGAGCGGCCGGCCACAAGTGGGATTGCATGAAAGCGGTGGGCAACATGGTCGCTGCGGGGGTGTTCGAGCGCTACCCTCGCCTGAACCTGGTGCTAGCGGAAGCCGGCGTCGGATGGATCCCGTTCTTCGCGCAGGAGTTCGACTACTACCAGATGAGCTTCGGTCCATCGCCCATCGGACTCGGGCGGCAGCGCGATATTCCCAGGCCGCCCAGCGAGTACATCTATCGACAGGTCTACGGGGCGTTCATTCAGGACACGGTCGGCTGCAAGCTGCTCCCCGAGTTTGGCGCCGACACGTTCATGTGGTCCAACGACTACCCGCACAGTGCCTGCATCTGGCCAGGGGCGACTCGGTTCATCGCCCAGGACCTCGGACACCTCGCGCCGGAGGCCCGGGCCAAGGTGCTGTGCGGCAACGCGGCCCGGTTGTACAACGATGGCAAGCTACCGCCACCGGCCGACACGCCGGGGAGCGTGAACGATCTGGAGGCATGGAACAAGGTCCACTGGCACGCGTAGGCGCATTGAAAAGTTCTGTCGACGAGCGATTGGTGCAGCTCTTCCGGCGGCTGGGTCTGGATCGGGTGCATATTGCAGCTCGTGTGACCGCAGACTGGCACAGCCTCGCCACGACGCGTCCGGGGACAATTGCTTCCCTGACGCTCGTATGTCCAACGGGCCTGGACGCCACGCCGCTCGGGGCACTGACCTCGCGCGTCCTCGTGCTGACCGGCGATCAAGGGACGCCTGCCGAGGCGATCTCGAAGGCCATGGCGGCTCACTCGGAAGCCTCGATCATCACCCTCAGTGACTATTACGGCCATCCGCGCGCCGACCTCCTGACGGACCGTGCAGAGGATATCGGGGCAGCGATGCTGGCTTTTCTGGCACGCATGGACCAGCGTCACGCAGTCAAGCCCGTGCGCCTTCCGGCGCAGGAGGGAGAGCTGGACGGTATCTCCTATCGTATACAGGGTGCTGGCGCCCCGCTGGTCCTGCTGCCCTTAGGCCTCGCCGCGTCGCAGTGGGAGCCTTTACTCCCCAGGCTCAGCGCGCAGTACTGCACCCTCACGCTGGGCGGTGCCATCTTGGGGTCGGTCGCCAGCCTTGAAGCACGCGGTCGGAGCACGGGCTACCTGGGGGTGGTGCGGAATCTCATTGCCGAAATACACCTGCATCCGGGTGAGACGATTCTGGACGTGGGGTGTGGCTCAGGCGTCCTCGACCGCTGGCTGGCGCGGCATACCGGCGGAGCGCATCGGATCACGGCGGTCGACATTCATCGAACCTTGCTGCGAGAGGCCGCGGCCCTGGCCACGAAGGAAGGCCTGGCGGAGCATATCGAGTTTCGCGAAGGCAATGCGGAAGTCCTGCCCTTCGGGGACAATAGCTTCGACGTGACGATGTCGGCGACCGTCATGGAGCTCCTGGACGCTGAGCGGATGCTCCGTGAGATGGTGCGCGTCACACGGCCGGGTGGGCGTGTCGGAGTCGTCGTGCGGGCGATCGATATGCAATCGTTCGTCAACGTTCCCGTGCGCGCTGAGCTGAAGATGAAGATCGCCGCGCTCCCGAACGGGCTGGCCGGCGCCAGAGGGTGCGCGGATGGCAGTCTCTATCAGCGCTTCCGTAACGCGGGTCTTCAAGGTGTACAGATGCTGCCGCAGTTGGCTACCTACGCCGGCGCTCGCGCGCATGCCGCCGACGAACGGATCGAAGCTGCGCTCAGCCCGGCCGAGCTAGCCGAGTGGCACACGGCGGTAACCCAGGCAGAGGCAGAAGGAACGTTTTTCATCGCGCTGCCATTCCACTGCGCAGTCGGCACCGTCCCGCTGGCCGGTAGGCCTTGATCGGCCCGGCTCTACGGCCGCCACACCGCCAGGCACTTGCCGGAGTTGAAGACGCCGGCGGTCTCGACGTAGTCGATCACGTCGCCCTTCTGTCGGAGCTCGTGCATCGCGCCGGCCACGCAGATCCACGTCATCAGCTCCTGCTGCCCCGCGTCCTCGATCTGGGCCACCGTGAGCTCCTGCCACTCGGCCTCTCGCCCGTCGCGAATCTGCTGCGCCCGGAGCCGGTCGCTCTCGACATCGGGCCACAGGCAATGGTGCTTCTCGACGAGGAATCCGTGCGACCAGCCGCCGGACGCATACATGACCACCCGCCACGGACTAGCGGCGAGCATGCGTGCCGTGATCCGTCCGATCTCGAAGCATCGCCGGGGAGTGGGCGAGATCGGGTCCGGCTCCTGGCCGGCCCCGTTGATCGCGCGCCGGTTGCCGACGATCTTGCTGCCGTAGGAGTTCACCTGCACCGGGATGATGGGCACGTCGAAGCCCTGGCGATCGTAGTCCAGGTACATCTGGATATTGACGAAGGCGTGGCCCAGTCCTTCCCAGTGGAGCGGCCGATAGGCGTACGCCATGTCGACCCCTTCTTCGAGATAGCGATGGGCGAGCCACTTCGCCACGTCCGGCTTGCTCCGCATCTTGATGGCGTGGTCCTCGGGCTCGTTCCAGACATTGGAACGACCGCGGCGTCCCCCCTTGAACGGGTGGCTGGTGAGATCGGGGTACGCCATGACGCAGAACGGAGGAATGATGTCCTCCGTGAAGTTCTCGTACTGATCGTCGCCGAACATCAGGATGAAGTCGGGGTCGAACGCCTGGATCTCGGCGCGAAGCTTCCGGAACGCTTCGACCAGCCGCCGCCGGTGCTCGCGGTGGGCCGAGACTCCCTCATCCTGACCCCACTCGGCCCGCACGCCCGCCGGCCAGTTGAGCGGGTTCTTCAGCTCCGCCGGCACCCTCGGGTCATTGGCCAGGGTTCTCAGAAATGGCCAGGGCCTGGCTTCGTCCGGCTGGATCATTGCGGGCCAGTGAGAAGATCCCATTCCCATGATCGTGCCCATGTTCACCTCACCGGTATCCGGCGGCCTTCAACCGCGGGAACACCTCGTCACGAAACGTCCGCATCTCCTGGTCGGGTCCCACGAACGTCTGAAACGCCTGGACGTAGAGCTTCGTCACCCCGGCCGCGGTCATCTCGCCGATCCGTCTCGCGCAGTGCTCCGCGGTCCCCACGAGGCCGAACGTATCGCAGAGCTCGGCGATCACGTCATCCGGAACGAACGACGTCGCGGCGATCGCCTGCTCCCAGTCGCGCGCGTGGGCCAGATCGGGGTAGATGGCCCGGACCGCCGGCGGAATGTCGAACCGCGGCAGCGTGAGGCCGGTGTGCGGAAGCCAGTGCGACCGTGCGCTGAGCAACGCCTGATGCACGACGGTCGGCCGCGCCTGTCGGCGCGCCTCTGCGGTGCTGCGCGCGATCCCGACGCGAACCGCCCAGATGATTTCGAGATCCTCGAGCCGGCGCCCGCCGCGCGCCGCGCCCGCCGCCAGATGGCTCAGCACCGCGGCGACGATCCGCGGGTGAAAGCCGACCGACAGCAAGACGCCGTCGGCGATCTCGCCGGCGAGCTCGGTCGCCTTCGGCCCGGACGCCGCCATCAAGACCGGAATGCGCCGCCCCGACACGTACGCGAGGCCGCCCGACGTCGGGCCGAACGGCACCGTCTCGCCCGCCAGGAGGGCGCGCAGCGTCGCGATGCACGCGCGCATCTCGGCGAGCGTCGCCGGCTTCCGCCCGATCGTGTGGGCGGACGTGTAGCCGGTGCCGATGACCACCTTGACGCGTCCGGGGGCGAGCTCCTCCACGGTCTGGATCGCGCCCGCGAGCACCGAGGCATGGCGGGTGAGGGGATTGGTCACCGCCGGAAACAACGTCAGGGCCGACGTGTGGGTCGCCGCGAGCGCCATCGTGACGAACGTGTCGCGGCACAGCAGCTGGCTGTCGAGGATCCCGGCGCCGTCGAAGCCAGCGGCCTCGACCTGCTGGATCAGCTTGATCAGCTCCGGCATCGGCGCCGTGCCGGGGATTCGAAGCGACACCTGGATGCGCGTCATGGCAGGGGGATTCTACCAATCTCCTTGACAGGCCCCTTGTCCACGCTGTATCGGGGGGCGGAGGTTCCTCGATGAGCACCAAGACCGAGTTCGGGCTCTTCGACTCCTTCGGCCCCTTTGAGATGAGCGAGTTTCCGACGGCGCGGGAGGTCTACGAGGCGCACCTGAAGGACGCGGTGGAGGCCGAGCAGCTCGGCTACCGCTACTACTTCTTCATCGAGCACCAGAACTCCCCGGTCTGCGCGGTGACCGCCCCCAACATCTACCTGACCGCGCTGGCGTGCCGGACCAACGTCCTGCGGTTCGGCCTCATGATCTACCAGCTGCCCTTCCACCACCCCGTGCGGCTGGCCCAGGACCTGGCGACGCTGGACCAGCTCTCGAGCGGGAGGGTCGAGTTCGGCGCGGGCACCGGCGTGCTGATGCACGAGTTCATCCGGTGGAACCTCCCCTTCGAGAGCCGGCACGAGATGAGCGCGGAGGCGCTCGACATCATCGTCAAGGCGTGGACGTCGGACACGCTGACGTATCCGGGCAAGTACTGGCAGCTCGACGAAGCGATGCCGACCCCGAGGCCCTATCAGGCGCCCCATCCACCCATCTGGGTCGCCGCCCACAGTGCCGCCTCCTTCGACTACGCGGCCAAACACAACTACCACATCGCGCAGAACATCGACGTCGACTCGGTGGTCGCCGAGAAGTTCGCGACCTATCGGCGGCTCTGGAACGATTACGCGCATCCCGGACCCATGCCGCGGGCGTTTCTCACGCGCCACGTCCACGTCGCCGAGACCGATGCGCAGGCTCGCGCCGAGGCGGAGCCCAACTTACTGATGGGCTTCATCCAGGGCGGCGATCTCGTCGCCAAGACGCGGATCGGCTTTGGGCCTCCCGAGCGTGATTCGCTGGAGCGATCGACGCCGGAGCGGCGGGAGCTGGGGCGAGTGTTTCAGGAATGCACGAAGTCCTACGACTTCTGGATCGACAACGGTCTGGCCCTCGTCGGCAGCCCAGACACGGTCATCCGCAAGCTCGAAGCGCAGCAGAAGCTCACCGGCTACGACGTCTTCTGCGCCCGCCACCGCATCGGCCACCTTGCGCCGGCCCTCGCCCGCAAGTCCATGCGGCTCTTCGCGGAGCACGTGATGCCGGCGTTCGCCTAGCGCGGGGCCGGTCCCTAACAGGAGCCGCGGGCCAACCGGTGCCCGGTCAGACGCTGATCGGTCCTCGCTCTCGCGCTCTCGCTCGGAACGCCGATCCCCGCGACGGCCGGCAGGCGCTGAAGTCGCTCTAGCGTCTCGTCGCGCCGCGGCCGTGGACGAGCGGGATCGCGACCGGCGCGATCACCGCGAGCGCCACGATCGCGTGGAGCGCGAACGCGCGCGGGGTGCCAAGCGTGCCCGCGAGTGCGCCGATCGCCAGCGTGCCGAGCGGCTGGGTGCCGATGCACGCGGACAGGATGCCCATCGCGCCGCCGCGCGCGTGCGCCGGCGCCGACAGCAGCGCGAGCGTGCTCTGCATTGCCGCGAAGCCGGATTCCGCGACGCCCATCGCGACCATCAGCGCCACGCTCACCGCCAGAGACCGTGACGCCGAGAAGGCGACGAGGACGAACGGCGCGACGAGCACGGCTGCCGCGAAGAGCCGGCCGTGCGGGAGACTGCCGCCGTACGCGGCGATGGCCAGCGCGCCGGCCAGCGCCCCGACGCCGTCGGCGGCGACGAGCAGGCCGAGCGTGCGCGGCCCGCCGGCGAGGACGTCCTGCGCGAACACGGACAGGAGCTGCTGGTACGGGAAGAGCAACATGTTCATCGCGATCGTGATGAGCAGGACCGCGCGCGCGATCGGGCTCGCCCACGCGGCGGCGAGGCCGCTCGCGAGCGTGGCGAGGATCGGCGCCGGGCGCGCCGCCGGCGAGCCCTCGATCCGCCGGCGGAGACCGAACGTCGCCGCGAGACCGGCGGCGAACGCGGCGAGCATCACCGCGTAGCACGCGGCGGGCCCGAGGCTCGCCAGGCACGCGCCGGCGACGACCGGGCCCACCATCTTCGCGATCTGCATCGACACCGTTTCCAGCGACACGGCCTGCGCCACCCGCGAGGCGCCGAGCATGCTGAAGAGCGCCGTCCGCCGCGCCGGGAAGTCGAGGCTCCAGAGGACGCCGAACGCGCCCTCAAGCGCGACGAGCGGCCAGTACCCGGCGGCGTCGACGGCGAACATCGCGAGGAAGGCCAGCGCGATGACGGCGCCGCCGGCCTGCGTGACGAGCAGCAGGTGCGCGCGCGATACGCGATCGGCGACGATGCCGGCGAACGGGCCGAGCACCATCATGGGCGCCGACCGGACGAACGCGGCGACCGCGACCATGAACGGCGAGCCCGTCATCTGGAGCGCGATCCAGCCGACTGCGACGAGATCCATCCATCGCGCCGTGTTGCTGCAAAGGCCGGACACCCAGAGGCGCCGGTAGGCCGGATCTCGGAGGACGCTCACGGTCCCGTACAGGGTATCCTGTCCGGCCGGCATGGCAACCATGCATGGCGCGCTCTGGAAGAAGCCCGCGGCCGACACATGACTTTCTTGCCTTCGTTTCCTGTATTCTCGCAGCCAGCCGCGAAAGGGGGAACACCATGGCGTTTTACGAGAAGGGCCACGTCCGCATTCACTACCAGGAGGCCGGCTCCGGCTTCCCGCTGTTCGTCATCCCCGGCGGGGGCCAGAACTCGACCATCGGCTTCATGTCGGACCGGGCGCCGTTCAACGCGACCGAG
>Ga0137403_10007080_pt1 | contig 12719 bp, 9 predicted proteins | sample CZOMad2_1_16fung_FD_122057 | JGI IMG/M metagenome (GOLD analysis project Ga0137403, IMG submission 122057) | Vadose zone soil fungal communities from Angelo Coast Range Reserve, California, USA - CZOMad2_1_16fungal (Hybrid Assembly) | ecosystem: Environmental > Terrestrial > Soil > Vadose zone... | reverse complement strand
AGCATATGTGAGAGAGTTAGTGCGCGCGTGGAACCAACCTACGGGCTTGAACAAATAGGCTGCGATAGATCGTCTCGTGTGACAGCTGGTTTTGCAGTTCCCCCGGATATGTGCGTTTGGGCCAACCAGCAATTTGTTCGGGTGACCATTGCTGCCGGAGCTGGATCGATACTGTCCGGCTCAGGATCGGACAGCAAGCCAGCTTGCAAAAGCTTGGGACGCAGCGCTCGATCCCAGGCGGCTTGATCGGACCGGGCAGCCCGATAGCGGTCCAAGCCACCATTGCGACAGACTTCACGGCTGATCGTCGATGCAGATCGTCCCAATTGCCGAGCAATCGAACGCAACGAAAAATTAGATCGAACATCGTGGCGGGAATTCTCCGCTCACCGCGACTGACGAGGGTCCAAGCGCCTCCGAACGAATAGGAACACGGGACACTGGTTGGCACCAACAATCTGCCGACTGTCCGCTTTGCGCGCCAGAAGCGGCCATTGCGTCGATGAGTGATTGAAGAGGCAATCTTCGCATGCGCGGTAATGAATAAACCTGGCGGGTCTCAGCATCATGCGAGCGATCCAGGTGCGCGGGCCGAAACTATGGATGCAAGCGAGCTGGCCATCCTCAAGTGGCGAGTGGATTGACGTCTCACCCCTTGCCACCGGCCAGCTCACCAAGCAGCGCTCTTGCCTCGCGAACGTCGGCAATCTGAAGGCCCTTCGCAGATGCGCCGCATACTGGAGCGAGGATTTGGCTTGCGTCGGACTTCCGGTGCTGACCGATCCAAAGCCGCGCGAGACTTACCGCGCTCCTCAACTCCCAGAACAGGGCGCCCTGGTGCTTTGCCAACCTCAAAGCTTCGGAGAAGCATTTTTCCGCCGACGAGGCTGATCGATGTTGCGTGTCCTTCAGCATCAATTCGCCCTTAATGCGCAGCAGCTCCGGGACGTACCACTGTTCCTGCTTGGCTTCGCAGCGCCCCAAGGTCTCGTCGACCGCCGTAAGCCCTTTTTCGATCTCACTTGCTTCGCCGAGGCAAGCCGCGAGTTCCCCCAGCGGAAGCAGAAAGCGAGGCAAGAACCTGGCGTCGCCCGCGCGATCTATTTCACTCCGTAAGAGCGCCAGTCCAGGCTCGATGTCGCCGCGTTTGGCCATGATCATGCCCTTGAAACAGCCCGCCCAAAGCCGCCAAAGGCGTATCGCGTGACGCTCAGCGTGCTTGAACAGCACGTCGCCGTAGCGCTCCGCCGCATCGAAATCACCGGCCAGAAAAGTGATTGGGCACGCGCTCTGGCCCAGCACGCTGCAGAAGGTCAAGGCGTGACCGTTCGCGCGCCCTTCCTCGACGTTGTCCTCGACAAGACGCAGCGACTGATCGAAGAGACCTTGCAGCCAGAGGATGCGGGCACGGAAATAGTGCGTCGAGATCCGCAGATCGAGAGGAAAAATATTGGGCTTCTCGACTAGGAGATCGAGGGACGCGTTCGCCTGGTCGATGTGACGACGTGCGCCATTTTGGTCGCCGAGAAAGTGCAGCGACACGGCAAGAAGGCGATCGGCCAGCATCAAGTCGGTCGGATCGCCAGAGCCCTCCGCTGCCTTGGTGAAACGTTGAGCGAACTCGAGTGCTTTGAGAAATTCGCCATTGTTGAACTGGTCGACGCACAGACCCCAGAGGGCGCGCAGGCGATAGTCCTTGTCATCGAGCCGGTCCGCCAATTCGAGGGTGGTTGTGAGTGCCGGGCCCGCTCCCCGCGCACGACCTTGGCCATACGTCAGCGACCAGCCAAGGGCCGCCGAAAGCTGCATGCGCAAGCGTGTTGAACCCATTGCGCCATCGTCCAGCCGCGCAAGCGCCAACTCCGTGCGCTCGCGACATTCGCCGAACAGCGACAGGTGGACCCAAAGCGGCACTGCAGCGGCAGTCAACGCCGCTCCGATCTGCACGTCGCCGTCGCCGGAGAATGCCCATTCGAGGCCGGCACGGACATTGCCGAGGTATCGGCCATAGCGTTTCTGCCAATCGGCTTGCGGCAAGGAATTGCTCTCTGCCTCAGCCTGAATGAGGGCTCCCCGGAAGTATTCCGCATGGCGACGTGCGGCTTGCCGGTGCTCTCCCGCGCTGCGCAGCTTTTGGAGGGCGTAGGCGCGCGTCGTGTCCAGCAGGCGATAGTGGTCGTCCCCGGCTTGAAAATCGGCGACGACGAGCGACTTGACCACCAGGCCCGCAAGATCATCGACGACCGACACGGCGTCGAAATTTCCTATCACCGCGGCAGCGGCATCGAGCGAAAAATCGCCGTTGAAGACCGCCATGTGGCGCAGCACCCGCGCCTCTGTTTCAGACAGCAGTTCGTAGCTCCAATCGAGGGTCGCAAGCAGGGTCTGGTGCCGCGGCAATGCCGTCCGGAGGCCACGGGTCAGTAGGTTGAAGCGATCGTGCAGGCGCGCCGCGACCTGTTGCAAGCCGATCGTTGCGACGCGAGCAGCCGCGAATTCGATGGCCAGCGGGATGCCATCGAGCTGACGCGAAATCGCAGCGACCAATTGAAGGTCTTCCCCGCGTGGCAAGAAGTCGGCGTTCAATGCTTTTGTCCTGGCAATCAGGAGCTGCACTGCGCTGCGTGCGAGGATATCGTGATCTCCATCTCCGCCCTGTCCCGGAACATCAAGCGGGGGAACGCGATAGACATACTCGCCATCGATTCGAAGCACCTCGCGGCTGGTCGCCAGAATCGTTGTATTTGGACAGAATCGCACGAGCGTGTTCGCCAACCTCGCAGCCCCTTCAATGAGATGCTCGCAATTGTCCAGCACGAGCAGGAGTTTTCTTGCTCCGATTTCCCGTCCAATGGCTTCGAAGGAAATCCCGTCGCCGCTCTGTCTAAGGTCGAGAACAGTCGCAACCGCAAGTGGCACCAGAGCATGATCTGACAGCGGGGCCAGTTCGACCAGCAAGCCGTCACCTCCGAAAGTCGCGAGCAGACTGCGCGCGACTGCCTGCGCGAGTACGGTCTTCCCGATGCCGCCGGGCCCGGTCATGGTGACCATTCGATAGGTCGAAAGCAGCTCCAATAGTTGTGCCTCGGCAGATTTCCTGCCGATCAATTCGCTGGTTTGGGCCGTAATATTTGTGACATAGCTTCGAGTGGGTTCAGAGGTCGGCATGCCGGCCGCGGCAAAATCCTCCTGCTCAATGACCCAGTCTCCCAGCAATCGGTAGCCACGACCCGCGATGGTCTTCAATAGACCCCGATCGGGACCCAACGCCTTGCGTATCGCGGAGATTTGAGCCTGCAGGGTATTTTCCTCAACCACTGCCCCGGGCCACACACGGTTCATCAAATCATACTTGTCAACGAGTTCCCCGGCCGACTGGACCAGCGTCTCGATGATTTCGAACGCCCGGCTTCCAACCTCAGCCTGAATGCCGTTCAGCCGCATCTCGCGGCGCGCGAGATCGATTTCCCAAGCGCCGAACTTGTAGACGGGCTGTCGGTCCTGACCTGGCATCGGTGTTCCCTTCCGGCATTTTACAGCCGTTTTGGACGGTTTCGCGCAAGAATTTGCGGGCGTCGGGGAACGCTTTTCAGGATTTTTCAGAACTCGCTCAAGGCGGAATACGTCCCGTGAGGGTAGAGTCAGTTCATCGCAAATGCCATGAGACACCAAGCGATGACTGCAGATGGATTGATTACGATCGAAAGCCGCTACGGACCGGAGGAAACGATGAACCGGTTCGAAGCCGAGGTCAGGGCCAGGGGAATGACCGTCTTTGCCCATATTGATCATGCCGCGGGCGCGACGACCGTCGGGCTCCCGCTGCGGCCAACAGAACTCCTGGTCTTCGGCAATGCAAAGGCCGGCACGCTGCTGATGCAGTCTATTCAGACGGTTGGCATCGACCTACCACTCAAAGCCCTGGTTTGGCAGGACGCGTCGGGCACCGCGTGGCTGTCGTACAACGATCCTGCATTTCTTGCGCGCCGCCACGGGGTGGAGGGTGCGGAGAACATGACAATCAACGCTATGGCCGCCGCATTGGAAGCGATTGCAGGCAAAGCAACGGCGACATCGTGAGCAAAGCTCTGCCCGCCCATTCAACGCCGTAACTTGGAGCACCCAATGACGACGACCATCATCCGCGCGGGAGATAACTGCATTCCCAGTCTGCCTGCAAAAGGCCACGGCGTCCCCGGCTACGCTTTGAGGAGATTTGTCATGCCATCGGATCAACACGTTTTACGGCTGGAGGAAGGGGTGCGCGACGCCACCGATCAAGTGCCATCGCAAATCTCGGTAGAATCTGCGCATACGCGCAATGCGCAAGCCCACGCGATGATCGATGCGATCACGGCGATGGTCACCAATGCACAGGCCGGGTTAAACTGGCTGCGCGCTCGACCGCTGAATCTGGAAGAAGTTGAGCAGGCGCTCAACAACATCGCCAATGACGGCAAGCGAGCGTGCAAACTCGTCGCTCAACTTCGAGCCGCTATGAAGGTGCCCACACAGCAAGGAGTTCCTGATTCTTGAGCCGATAGTTCCGAGGTGCCGAAGCGACGTCGCCTTTTGGCCCTTGGCTGTCCGACCAACTATCGGTTTCCGCTGTTCGTCACCGTCCGCTAGCGAGTCGATAAACCCATAAAACAAAGGATTTGCTTTCGCTACTGTTCGTCACCGTCTATATCCGCCCGCCCAAAGCCGTGCTATTTTTGGGGACTGAGTTGGGGACCGGATGGGGACGGACATGGCCAGCAAGCTCACCGCGCGAAAAGTCGACCGCCAAGCCGGGCAAGTACAGCGACGGTGGAAACCTCTATTTGATTGTTTCCGAAACCGGGGCCCGTAAATGGGTGCTGCGGTTCACTTGGCGGGGCCGCGCGAAAGAAATGGGGCTTGGCAGCGCCGCGAGCGTTCCTCTTGCCGATGCTCGCGAGAAGGCCGCCAGCGCACGGCGGAAGATTGCCCATGGGCTTAACCCGATCGACGAGCGGAAGCGCGACGGGGGTATTCCCACATTTGGCGAGATGGCCGATGACGTGCGGGAGACACTTTCCGCTGGTTTCCGGAATGAGAAACACAAGGCTCAATGGAAATCGACGCTTGAGACCTACGCTGCGCCTTTGCGAGCCAAGCCGGTGGACACCATCGCCACCGATGACTTGCTGGCTGTCTTAAAGCCCATTTGGACGACCAAGGCCGAAACCGCCTCACGGGTACGCGGTCGGATCGAAAAGGTTCTGGATGCTGCCAAGGCCAAGGGCTTTCGTGATGGCGAGAACCCGGCCCGCTGGCGTGGTCATCTGGATCACCTGTTGCCACGACCTTTGAAGTTGGCACGGGGTCATCATGCCGCGATGCCTTATGGGGATGTAGCGGGCTTCATTGCCGAGCTGCGGAAGCGGGAAGCCGCTTCGGCGCTGGCACTGGAACTTTGTATCTTGACGGCAGCGCGGTCCGGCGAAATCCTGGGAATGCGGTGGTCTGAGATCGACCTCGACAAGAAAGTCTGGACCGTGCCAGCCAACCGCATGAAGGCGGGCCGCGAGCACCGGGTGCCGTTGTCAGCGAGAGCCGTCGCCATTCTCCGTAGACTTGAAGCGCTGAAAGCGGGTGCGTTTGTGTTCCCTGGTCAGACGCGAGATAAGCCGCTCTCGAATATGGCTATGGAGATGGTTTTACGCCGGATGCAGGTCGAGGATGTCACCGTCCACGGCTTTCGGTCCAGTTTCCGGGACTGGGCCGGCAACGTTTCCAACTTCACTCGCGAAATCGTTGAAACGGCTCTCGCTCATGTCATCGGTGACAAGGCTGAACAGGCCTACCGCCGGAGCGATGCACTGGAGAAGCGCCGCAAGCTGATGGAAGCTTGGTCCGCATATTGTGAGCCAAAGGCTTCAACCAACGTGGTGCCAATGCTCAAACACCGAACCCTTAAGAAGATCGCCGCTCCAAGGGGCTAACCAGATGTCCGCAACTCGCCGACAATCGTAAGCCCTTGACCGTGCCGGATGGGTTCAAGTGCCGACCCATTGTCAGAGACCACACACTTTACGACCTTGCCCGTGAGCATCAATTTCACTCGCAATTCTGGGTGTCTACCGTCGAATTGTGCATGTCGTGCCACATTGGTCACTATCTCGGATACAATCAGACCAAGCTTCCAACAGCGTTCTCCTTCAAGCCGCAGATCATCTGCTGAAAACAAAACACGTATCGCCAGGCTGGCCAGTCGGTATTTCGTGATGGAGAAGCAAACCTGCTGGAGGTACCTCGCGGCGTCGGTGAGGCGCCCCTGAGCAGGCATGTGCAGCGCCCGATGAACATCGGCCCATTGATGCAGGTGGTCTACGACGTCGAGTAGCGCGGTCTTGACCGCTACGCTATCCGACTGCATCGCTTTGGCTGAAATCGCGCATATGGCGGAAGCGAGTTCGTTTTTGATTCTGTGGTCCAAACCCGCGAAGAAGCAATGATCCATCTGGATCGGATAAATGTGTCATTTCGTGCTCCACGATGGACGATTTCAGGCGTACACAGCGTACGAACGGTGGTTTTTGGCGGACTATGAAGTTGCCGCCTGGCGAGCTATGCTACCCGAAGGTACGAGCAGAGCGCTTCCACGATAGTGGCTCTCGCGATGTAGTAACCCCCGCAACCGACAGCAATTGTTGAGGGAGGTGCGGTATGAGCAGATTAGCCATTCTTGCACTGATGATTGCGGTGAGCTGCGGTACCCCGGCGCAATCGGGTGACAAAAAAAACGGTCCCGGTGTAACCGATCAAGAGATCAAGCTCGGGCAAACGGTGCCGTATAGCGGTCCTGTTTCGCCAGCCGCCGCACTGGCGCGGGGAACGCTCGCCTACTTCGAAAAGGTGAATCGCGAAAACGGCGGAGTAAACGGTCGCAAGATCAAGCTCCTATCGCTTGACGATGCTTATAGTCCGCCGAAAGCCTTCGAACAGATACGCAAGCTGGTCGAGCAGGAAGGTGTTTTGGCGATTGTCGGGTCAGCCGGCTCGCCGACTGGCGTTGCTGTTCAAGCCTATCTGAACAAGGCAGGCGTGCCGCAGCTACTTCAAATCTCGGGTAGTCGCAAATTCAACGATCCGAAGCACTCGCCCTGGTCAACAGGTCTCTTTATTCCCTTCTATACCGAAGGTCAGATCTTCGGAAAGCTCATTCTGAAGTCTTGGCCAAATGCGAAGATCGCTGTGCTGCACCCGAACGACGAACTTGGGCGTGAGTACCTCGCCGGATTCCGTTCTGGCCTTGGCAACAAGGCCGACATCATGATTATGAAGGTGGCCAGCTACGAATATTCGTCACCTACTATCGATTCCCAGGTTGCCCAGCTTTCGTCGTCCGGCGCGGACCTCTTCTTCAATGCAGCGGTCACCAAGTTTGCTTCCCAATCGATACGACGTGCGCGAGAGATGGGATGGAATGCGAGAATGATCGTTCCATCGATTTCCGGGTCGATTGGCGAAGTGATTAGGCCCGCTGGCACGGAAAATGCGAAGGGTATAATTAGCGCTTTGTGGCAGAAAGATCCTAGCGATCCTAGATGGTCGAGTGACAAGGACGTCAAGGACTATCTGGAGTTCGCCAAGACATATCTTCCGGGGGTAACCCCGGACGAGGTGACATACTCGATAGGATACATGGTTGGCAACTTGATGGAAACGATCCTGAAACGCTGCGGAGACGATCTCACGCGCGAGAACGTTGTGAGGCAGGCAACGAACTTGAAGAATATCTCTCTGGTACTAGGCCTTCCCGGATTATCCTACGAAAACTCCCCAGAAGACTACAACCTCATTCGCAACTTGCAGATCGTCGAATTTGATGGAGAAAAGTGGACACCATTCGCCGCACACAGTGGGAATTAGCAGCCGGGTCACCCACCAAACGGGCGAATGGGTCTTTTTCGTGCCTTTTGCAGGCAAGCATCTCGAACGCCGCCTCTTAAGGAGACGGCCTCGTATGATCTCCCAGATCATCCAACAGTCGTTTCGCAGCTATAAGATCGGCGGTACCAAAGCCCTCCGTGAACCGACCGTAGATCGGTCGGAGGCAGGCAAAGGCGTCGGCTGTGCTGCCTTGGTGGCTCAACGAGCGAGCGAGACTCGTCGCCGCGCGCAACTCCCAAGACAATGCCTCTTGCCGACGAGCCTCATCGAGCGCCTGCCGGAAGTCTTCAATTGCTTCTGTGGTTCCGGCAGTGCCCTGCAACAAAAGAAGCTCGCCTTTGATACGCAGTAGCTCGGGTGCGAGCCAGCCTCTTTGGGACCGCTCGATGCCTCTCTCAACAGTTTCCAGTGCATCGACGAACCGCCCGGCACGGCCCAGGGCTTCTGCCATCTGACTAAGGCCAGTCAGGAACCAAAGGCCAGAGTTGGAATCGGTGATCTCGTCAAAGTCGCCGCGTAGCAACGGCGACCCGCCGTCGAGATCGCCGGTCTTGACGAGTATAATTCCTTTCAAACGAGAGGCGAAATCATTCCAGGGCGCAAAGCCGTGCTTTCTCGAAATACCTAGTAGCATTTCCGCGTAATGTTCTGCCGCGGCTAGATTTCCCAGCCACAGCGCGACCAGGCAGCCGCCGTGGGACAAGGCGTAACACTGAGTAGCCGGGTCGTTGAGCGCCTCCGCGTCGCGGATGGCGCTCTGCACGATGAGCCACGCCTGGTCGGCGAACCCCCGGAGCCAGAGAATCCGCGCCAACACGATGCGGCCTGCGACCTTTTGATCGAACCAGAACCGCATGATCGGGGGGGGTCGTTGCGGATCGACATCGGCGCTCAGCATTCGCTCGATATGTGGCCGAGCATTCGTTTGATCGCCTAGGTAATGATACGACATCCCGATCATTCGATCCGCGATCGGCAAGACGGCCGGGGCGGCATGCTCCAGCGCGAGGGTGTGAAATTTTTGGGCTATGGCGAGAGCAGCGGTGTGCCCGCCGGTGTTCGTGCGATGGATCCAAGTCTGCCACAACGCGTTCAGTTGGTAATCGGCGTCGCCGAGCGATTCGGCGAGGCGGAGAGCCACAGTACAGGCCCGCCCGGCCGCGGGAACCGCACCTTTAGTAAACAGCAGCGACGCGCCCAGCGCGGCCTGCAGCTTCATCTCGCCGCGGGCATCAATCGGCGCCTCACCTACTAAAGTGAGCGCCTGTTCGACGCGGCTGTGGCATTCCTCCATCATTGACAATTGCAACCAGAGCGGAATTGCTGCGACAGTCAGCGCTACCCTGATCGAGTCGTCGCCGCCGGGTAGACATGCCCATTCGAGCGCCGCACGCAGATTGTTGATTTCCAGGGCGTAATCGGCCAGCCATTCGCTAGTAGGCCGCGCCGCCGCTTCACTTTCGGCGCGTTCGAAAAGGTCGCAGTAATACTCAGCGTGGCGCCGCGCGATCCCTTCGCGGTCGCTGCTGCCAGCGAGTTTCTCGACTGCATATGTGCGGGTTGTATCCAACAGCCGGAACCACGGTTTGATGCCGCTCATATCAGCGACGACCAACGACTTTTTTACTAAATCGGCCAGGCGGTCGATGGCGCCGATGTCTGTCGTCTTGGAGTCCATCGCGACAGCTGCTGCAGCGTCGATCGTGAAGCCACCAGAAAATACGCCGAGAGCTGTGAAGAAACGTTGCTCGTCCTGCTTGAGAAGACTGTAGCTCCAATCTATTACGGCTCGCATCGTGCGGTGCCGCGGTGCCGGGCCGCGCCGGCGCGAACGCAGAATGGGCAAGCTGTCGTCCAAGCGGGCGGCAAGGCCTTCAACTCCGAGCACCTCGACACGCGGCGCGGCGAACTCGATCGCCAGTGGCAGGCCGTCGAGCTTCCGACAGATTGCAACGACCAGCGGGGCATTGGCATCGGTCAGCGCGAAGTCTTCGACGATCGCAGTCACTCGTTCGACGAAGAGCTGCACGGCGGGATAAGTCGCAGCCTCTGTTGCTGTCAGCTCAGACGACGGCTCGGGGCTACTAAGCGGTTCGACCCGGTGTACCCGCTCGCCGGCTACTCCGAGAGGTTCCCTGCTGGTCGCCAGGATCGTAACGCCTGCCACACCGCTGAGTATCGCTGCCACCAGGTCCGCCGCCGCGTCAATGACATGCTCACAATTGTCGAGCAACAGCAGCATACGGCTGTCTCTAAGGGCAGCAACGAGGCTGGGAAGAGGATCCTCGGTGCGCATTTCCAGGCCGAGCACGGCGGCAACCGCGCTCGGTACCAGGCGAGCGTCGTGCAGCGGCGCCAGATCGACCAGCCGGACACCCTGCTCATAAGCACCGATCATCCGCTCGGCGACGGCGAGGGCGACCGTCGTTTTGCCGATGCCACCGGACCCGACAATCGTGACGAGGCGCTGCTGCGAGAGTTGTGAGACAAGTATTGCCGCGCTCTCCCCGCGGCCGATCATCCGAGTTGTCGCGAACGGCAGATTGTGTAGCGCCGCCGGCGCAATCGTCGGGGACGGCGAGGCCCGCAATGGCTCCTCGATGCGTATCGGCGCGACAAAATTGTAACCCCGACCGACAACGGTGACGATGTAACGATTGCCGCCTTGACCGTCGCCGAGCGCTCGGCGCAAGGCACTGATCTGAATCTTTAGGTTGGCTTCCTCGACGAAGGTTTGCGGCCAGGCGCGAGCTATCAATTCTTCCTTGCCGACAACCTCGCCAGCGCGCTCGATCAGAAAGACGAGAATGTCGAAGGCGCGGTTGCCAAGCCGCACCGGCCTGTCGCCCTCAAGCAGAAGCCGCTCCTCTGCAAGGAGCAAGAACGGGCCAAACGAGATTGCGTGTCCGTTCATCGAGGGAAGTCTTGGTTTCGACTACCCTTTTTTACCCAATTTTACTTGACTGAGGCCAGAGGAAACGCGCGAACCCAGCGGCAGTACAAGGGGTTCAGCCGGCGCCGATCAGCGCTCATTGCTGGAGCCCCGAGCCGACCCATTTGCGCGGCCCGGTTGCTGTAAAGACTGGGGATTTTGCCGTGTGCGCCGTACCCGTCATCGTTTAAATTTCGCGGCGCGACGCTTCTGGCTCGACCCATTGCTGGGCTGTCTCGGCTCGGAAGCCTCGAACATCCAATGGGGTGACCCTTCCACCAGCGGAACGCTGCGTAAATTTACGGAGATTTTGAGCCGAAACTGAGTGCCAAGGTCGGGCAGCAGTCGTGATCGAACCGGTCTCCGCCAATCGTCTCCGTGAAACGGGAGTTTTTCGGGAAACGGCCGGAGACTTTCCGCCATTTCTCCCCGTAGATTAGGAGACCGGGAGTCTGGAGACTAAGCCGAATGCCGAAAAAGCCGGGATTTCCGGGCCTGTAAGGCGCAGGTTGCAAACTGTCGCCGAACGCAGGACTGGCTGGCTGGGGCGGGAGGATTCGAACCTTGAGATGGTGGATTGGAATCTAAGGTGACGAGCAGCCTTTAGCCAATGTCCGCTCAAAAGCAGACACGCCCGTCCGGGATCAGGCGGTAAACCGTCTATCCAATGAGCAACTATCTTGCTCAGAATTGACTGGCTTTCGGGTTTTTTCGGAGCATTGCTGTGCTGACTTGAAGCGGCTGGGCCGGCTTCGGGGTCTTGCCCTGCCGGGCGTTTGCCCGGGCGGGGCTGAGGTAGTGCGACGGATGGCGTCGCATGAACTTCAGAGGATCCCATGACCAAGACCAAATCTAAAGGCAAAGCTGCTGCGCGCTCAACTACGCGAAAGACTGGCAAGCCCAAACCCCGCGTGCGGTCCACGCCTGCTTCTTTGAAAACTACAGCGAAACCAGATACTAAGCACGCGCGCATCGTTACGATGCTGCGGTCGCCGGGTGGCGCAACAATCGCTGCCATTATGACTGCGACTGAGTGGCAGCAGCATTCGGTACGCGGCTTCCTCGCTGGTGTCGTTCGCAGAAAGCTTGGCCTCAATCTTGTTTCGGAAGTGACAGATAAAGGCCGGGTTTATCGCATCAAGGATGGCAAAGGTTCGTCCGCAGCTGCGGTGAAGCAGGCAGCCTGATGCGATGCGAGAGAAACGACACAATGGTCGTGTCGCGACCAAAACTTCCGTTGAGGAAGAGATCGCGCATCTGCGCGGTCTCGACCTCAAGGGACTTCGCGCGCGATGGCATAGCGTGTTTCAGCGACCAGCGCCCGCTCATCTGCCGCGGCGCCTGCTGTTCACCATCATCGCCTATCGAATTCAGGCCGACCGCCTCGGCGATTTAGATCACGAGACCATGCAGGTGCTGGATCGTACGGACTCAAAGGAGACTGGAACAGCAATGTCTGCGCGGCTAGTCAGTTTCGATCAGAAGCGAACGGAACTAACGCCGGGAACAGTTTTGGTGCGAGAGTGGGATCGTCAATCGCAGCGCGTGATGGTGATGTCAGACGGCTTTGCCTGGAATGGCCAGACCTATGACAGTCTCTCCAAGGTCGCGTTCGCGATCACAGGTACCAAATGGAACGGTCCGCGCTTTTTTGGCCTGAGAGATAAAGAAGATCGGTTGGGCGCAGGGGCGCGATCATGAAGGCTCCTTCAATCAGGCCTGTCCGCTGTGCCATCTACACCCGCGTCTCCACGGAACATGGACTCGACCAAGAGTTCAATTCACTGGACGCCCAGTACGATGCCGCGTCGGCTTATATAAAGAGTCAGGCCCATGCCGGCTGGACCCTGATCCGGTCGCGGTATGACGA
>Ga0137403_10007079_pt1 | contig 12721 bp, 9 predicted proteins | sample CZOMad2_1_16fung_FD_122057 | JGI IMG/M metagenome (GOLD analysis project Ga0137403, IMG submission 122057) | Vadose zone soil fungal communities from Angelo Coast Range Reserve, California, USA - CZOMad2_1_16fungal (Hybrid Assembly) | ecosystem: Environmental > Terrestrial > Soil > Vadose zone... | reverse complement strand
TGCAAATGCAGAAGGTGAGCGCGCTTCTGTCTGCGGAGAAGGGAAGCCGCTAGCCCAATGTCCGACAAACCGTCCGACAGACCGAGTGCCAAGCCAGGCAGTCCTCCGTTGAGCGCAGAACACCAGCGGCTGGCAGAGCCCTCCAGCGAAATGGTCGCGCCCTGGCGCAAGTGGGGACCCTATGTCTGCGAGAGGTCATGGGGCAGCGTGCGCGAGGACTACAGTCCCGATGGCTGCGCCTGGGAATTTCTGACCCATGACATGGCGCGCAGCAAAGCCTATCGCTGGGGCGAGGACGGCATCGCGGGTATCTGCGACCGCTACCAGTTGCTGGTGTTCGCGCTGGCGCTCTGGAATGGGCGCGACCCGATTCTCAAAGAGCGGATGTTTGGACTCTCGGGCAACGAGGGCAACCACGGCGAAGACGTCAAAGAATACTGGTTCTATCTCGACAACACGCCCACCCATAGCTACATGCGGATGCTCTACAAGTACCCGCAGAGAGAGTTTCCGTACACGCAGTTGTTAGAGGAAAACCGCCGACGGTGGGGACAGGTCGGAGCGGCGGAGTACGAATTGCTGGATAGCGGGATTTTCGACGATAACCGCTACTTTGATGTGTTCGTCGAGTATGCGAAGGCGGGGCCGGAAGACATTTGCGTTCGGATCGAGGCTTTCAACCGCGGGCCAGAAGCCGCGGATCTGCATCTGCTTCCGCACCTGTGGTTCCGCAATACGTGGGCCTGGACTGATCCTCCAGGCAGCGAGCCTGTGATCAGACTTGAGCGCGCCGCCAACCACATCACGCTGGTGGCAGATGATTTTCAGGCACCCGCCCTACACAACCTGCAATTTCCATATTCGCTCGGCCGCCGTTACCTGTATGCTCCCCAGCCCGGGAAACCGCTATTCACAGACAATGAGAGCAATGCGGCGCGGATCTACCAAGGCGCAAGTAATCGCAAACCGTACGTCAAGGACGCGTTTCATCGCCACATCGTGAACGGTGAGGACTGTGCAAATCCGGCGCAATCAGGGACCAAGGCGTGTGTTCACTACAAATATTCTGTGCCAGCGAGAGAGTCAGTCGTTCTACGCTTGCGATTGACGTCGGAGAAGTTGGATCAGCCTCTGGATGACGTCGACCAGGTCGTCACTCAAAGAAAGAAAGAAGCCGATCAGTTCTACGCCACCGTACATCCTCCCAAGGCCACTGCGGAAGAAAAAGAGATTCAGCGGCAGGCGCTGGCGGGAATGCTGTGGAGTAAACAGATCTATTTATGGGACGTAGACCTGTGGCTCCAGGGCGACAATCCCAAACTACCGCCACCGGAATCGCGTAAGCGGATGCGCAATATTCACTGGCGGCACGTCAACTCCATGCGCATTCTCTCCATGCCGGACAAATGGGAGTTCCCCTGGTTCGCGGCTTGGGACTTGGCATTTCAGTGCATCAGCCTGGCATTGGTAGATCCGGACTTTGCCAAGGAAAATTTGTGGGTGCTGTTGTTTGAACAGTTCCAGCATCCCAACGGACAAATTCCTGCCTACGAGTGGGAGTTCTCCGATTTGAATCCACCGATGCACGCGTGGGCTTGCTGGCGCGTCTATCAGAACGAGAAGCAGCGCACCGGCCAAGGGGACACTGAGTTTCTGGAAAAGTGTTTGCATAAACTGCTGATGAATTTTGCTTGGTGGGTGAATCGTGTCGACAGCCAGGGCAACAATGTTTTCGAGGGCGGATTCCTGGGGCTCGACAACATCGGAGTCTTCGACCGGAGCGCCCCGCTCCCGACGGGCGGGTACCTCGAGCAGGCCGATGGCACCGCCTGGATGGCGCTCTTCTGCCTGAACATGCTCGACATCTCGGGCGAGCTGGCGATGCACCGACCGGCGTATGTCGACATGGCGCTCAAGTTCGGCGAGCACTTTCTCTGGATCGCATCCGCGCTGGTCCACGCTGGCGGTGACACGGGGATGTGGGACGAGGAGGACGGCTTCTTCTATGACGTGCTCAAGCTCCCGGACGGCCGGGCCCAGCGGTTGAAGGTCAGATCCATGGTCGGGTTGCTCCCGCTGTGCGCGGCCTCGGTCTTCGACGGAACCCTCATGAAGAAATACCCGGAGGTGCGCGAGCGCTATCGCGTGTTCCTCAAGGCCCGCCCGGAGCTGACGGCCTCCATCCACAACCCGGCCCAGGAGGGCCATTCGGGGCGGCTGCTCGCTTCGGTCCTGAACGAGACCAAGCTCCGCCGTGTGCTGGCGGCGATGCTCGACGAGAATGAGTTCCTGAGCCCCTACGGCATCCGATCCCTTTCTCGCTATCACGCCGAGCACCCCTATGTCTTCCACGTGGCCGGCCAGGAGTACCGGGTATCGTATCTGCCGGCCGACTCCGACACGGGCATGTTCGGTGGCAACTCCAACTGGCGCGGTCCGATCTGGATGCCCGTCAACGCGCTCATCATCCGGGCCTTGCTTCACTACCACACGTACTACGGCGACAAGTTCACCATCGAGTGTCCGACTGGCTCCGGGCGGCACATGAATCTCTACGGGGTCGCGGAGGAGATCTCGCGCCGGCTCGCCGGCATGTTTCTCCGTGGCAAGGACGGCCGGCGGCCGTGCCACGACGGGTTCGGCAAATTCCAGGAAGATCCCCATTGGCGTGACTACCCGCTCTTCTACGAGTACTTCCACGGCGACACCGGAGCCGGCGTCGGCGCGAGCCATCAGACCGGCTGGACCGGGGTCGTCGCCCGTCTGATGCACCTGTTCGGGTCCAGCACGTCGGAGGAGTTTCTCCAGCGCGGCCGGAGCGCTGTCGTCGAGCAAGTCGATCCGGCGGCGAGCCGCCGGGCGGCGGGCGCAGCGCGAAGCCGCAAGCGCTGAGATGCCCGAGCCGCGCTCTCCCTCGCTCTATCAGATCAACACGCGCGTCTGGCTGACCGCGCTGTCGCGGACCCTGCGCCGCCCTGCCACGCTGGACGACATTCCTGACGCCGAGCTGGACGACGTGAAGGCAAAGGGCTTCGACTGGGTCTGGCTTCTGAGCGTCTGGCAGACCGGCCTGGCGGGCCAGCGCGTCTCGCGCACGAACCACGAATGGCGACGGGAGTTCCAGGAGACACTGCCGGATCTCCGCGAGGAGGACATCGCGGGTTCCGGCTTCGCGATCACCGGCTACACCGTTCACGCAGCTCTCGGAGGCGATGCGGCGCTCGCGCGGCTCCGCGAGCGTCTCCGGCGGCGCGCCCTGCGGCTGATGCTCGACTTCGTCCCCAACCACACGGCTCCCGATCATCCCTGGGTGGAGGAGCACCCCGAGTACTACGTCCGTGGAGCGGAGCTGGACCTGGCCCGAGAGCCGCACAACTACACCTGGGTCAAGCGCCGGGGCGGCGACCTGCTCCTGGCCTATGGCCGGGACCCCTACTTCGCGGGCTGGCCGGATACGCTTCAGCTCGACTACAGCAAACCGGCGACGCAGGAGGCGATGATCGGCGAGCTCACGAGGATCGCCGGCCAGTGCGACGGCGTGCGCTGCGACATGGCTATGCTCGTGCTGCCGGACGTGTTCGAGCGTACGTGGGGCCGCCGGGCGCGACTCTTCTGGCCGAATGCGACGCGTCGGGTGCGCCAGCGGGTTCCAGATTTCCGCTTCATGGCCGAGGTCTACTGGGATCTCGAATGGACGATGCAGCAGCAGGGGTTCGACTACGCCTACGATAAGCGGCTCTACGACCGTCTACGTGAGGGGCCTGCACGGCCGGTGCGCGAGCACCTCCACGCCGAGCTCGCCTATCAGGGCAAGCTCGCCCGGTTCCTCGAGAACCACGACGAGCCCCGCGCCGCCGCGACCTTCGCGCCCGGCGTGCACGAGGCCGCGGCGATCATCACGTTTCTCTCGCCGGGGCTCCGATTCTTCCATCAAGGCCAGTGCGAAGGGAGGAGGAAGCGCATCTCGCCACACCTGGTGCGTGCGCCGCAGGAGCCGGTCGACAAGACTCTCCAGCAGTTCTACCACCGTCTTCTAGCGGTATTGCGGCAGCCAACCGTTCGGGACGGCGCGTGGCGGCTCCTCGACTGCGCGCCCGCGTGGGAGGGCAACGGGACGTCGGACGGCTTCATTGCCTGGTCCTGGTCGGATGCTGACGGCGCGCGGTGGCTGATCGCCGTCAACTATGCCCCGAGCCAAAGTCAGTGCTACGTGCGCATCCCGTTCGAGGAGCTCACCGGCCACACGGCGCGACTCAAAGATCTGATGGGTGAGGCGAGCTACGAGCGCGACGGGAATGACCTCGTGTCGCGCGGCCTCTATCTCGACCTGCCGCCCTGGGGCTATCACGTCTTCGAGCTGACGGCCGCGTGAAGAAGGCCTTCGATCACGATCCAGTCTTGAGCGGGAACTCCGGCAAGGGCAGCTTGCCCTCGCTGCGCCAGCGCTGCACTTCGGCGGCCGCGGCTCCGGCTCGCTCGGCGTCAATACCCGCGGTGGCGCTGTAATTGGTCTGCGCCGGCATGGCGAACGCGGTGCCAGCGGCCGTCACGATGTCCATGATGCGCAGACAGAGATCTTCGCGGACCGCCAGGAAGTCGTTCGCATCTCTCGTCCGGACGTAGACGAAGAGCTCGATGTCGAGCGAGCTCGCCCCGAAGCCGCTGAATCGCACGCGCGAGCTATCGGGATCGAGCCGCGGATGGGCGTCGAGGAGCGCCCGGATGCGGACGAGGACCCAACGAAGCTGATCGGGTGAAGTCTCGTAACGCAAGCGCAGGGTGGTGTTGAACAGGATACGGTCCCGCTGCTGCAGGTTCTCGACCTGCAAGTTGAGAAACCGGGCGTTCGGGATCGTGATCACGGAGCGTTCGGGCGTCCGCAGGCGCGTGGACCAGAGGCCGATCCGCTCGACCGTCCCCTGCTGGTCTCCGACCTTGCAGAAGTCGCCCTCCTGGACGGGCCGATCACCGACCACCGCGAGACCGCCGAACAGATTCTCCACGGTCCGCTGGGCCGCCAGCGCGATTCCGATGCCACCCACGCCGATCGCCGCGATCAGCGCGCTGACCTGGACGCCCACGGCCTCGAGAAGCATCAGGACCGCCAGCACCGTGACCATGATCTTCAGCCCGCGCTGGATGAAGTCGATGACCGGCTGGCTCGGTGGCTCCTGGCGTCGCAACAGGCGGCGCCGAACGATCTGGCTCAAGATCTCGATCAGACGCAAGGCGAGCCACGTCATGATGATGACGAGCAGAAACTTCTGGATGCCGACGACGATGGGATGGACGGCCACAGGCAGCGCGAGGCTGGATTCTCCCGCCTTGAACACGGCGAGCCCGACGAGCCCACGCAGTGGCGACAGCGCCTTGCCGAAGGTGGGATCGGTGACGTCGAAACCTGCCCGGATCGCGACCCGGCGTGACAGCGGCAGCCCGGGGCGCACGACGAGACACGCGATCAGGCAGGACACCCCGAGCAGGACCGCGAGCCCGATCCATTGCCACAGCGCGAGTCGGAGCACCCGCGTCTCGACGAGGAACGGCGGCAGCCGCTCGCCGACGATCCCGTAGCTCAAGCTTCGGTAGAGATCGGGGATCCGCGAGACGGTGACGTTCGAGAACTGCCAGATCGTGACGCCGTCGTCGCGCGGCACCCGCTCGAGGAGGATCGAGAACGTCCCCTTGTCGGTCTCGACCCGCCCCACGAGCTCGCGGTTTTTCGGCAGTCCCGCTTCCTGGCGCCCCTCGGGATCGTCCGAGATCGTGCCGAGATCGTACAGCGTGTTGTCCAGCACGACCCGGAGCTGATGGGCCAGCTCGGGTCCGCGCGTCGCGACGTCGGCCGCCGGAATGCGCCGCAGGTCGAGATAGCTCGCCGCGCGGCGGTCGTTGCGGAGGGCCGCCGCGTCGAGAAAGCCGCGCAGGGTGCCCTGAGGGGTTCCACGCCCGAGCTCGTCGAGGGGCGGCGGCGCCGATGCGGCGGGCGCGGGGCCGGGAACATGATTGGTCGGCGTCGCCGGCGACCCCGCCACGAGCATCGCCGCGACGACGGCGACGCCGAGCGCCAGGCGGCGCACGCCGAATCGGCTAGAGAGCGAACCGGCCATTCCCATCAGAGAGCTTCCCTTCGATCACGACAGCCTACGCGACTCTAGCTCGGTCCGTGCCTGGACAAAGGTCTCATGACCGTCGGGGTGACGGACGAGTGCTCAGAGGTCGAAGTCGAGGAACGTTCGCGATCTGGTCCCGCCCTCGAGCAGGTCGTGCTGGATCATGCGCTGCCACAGCTTCCGAGCGATCACGTCCATCGGGACGATCCGGTCGTGTCTGACGATGTCGCTCGCGGTGGCGACCTCGCCGGCCGACTCCCAGACGATGTGGCCCGTCCGCGTGTCCCAGAGCTGCAGCCATACGCGGAGAACCGTGACCCGCATCCTGATCACTTTGACGCCCGCGATCTCGAACCTGTCCAGGATGGTGTGATCGAACTGCGCCAGCCCCGGCAGCAGCACATAGCGGAAGCCCAGCGCCGAGCCGATTCTCCGCAGGCGCTCACGCTCCATGATGCCGGCGCGGGCGAAGCCCGACAGCAGATCGGCGTACTCGGTCGCGAGCCCCTGGTCATTGAGCGCGTTCGCGATCTCGTAGGCGGGAATGGCTCGGATGGGCGGCGACGCGCTGGCGAGCGCCTTGACGAGCGCGTGGGACAGCGACGTGCTCAGCCCCTGGAGCGCGGAGGGCGCGACGAGACCAGTCGTCGCCACCGGCTGGTGCGACAGCTCGCCGATGTCGAACGACGGTGGCCGCGCCGTGGACGTCGTGTTGATGTCCCACGTGTAGAGGGGAGTGCAGCCGATCAGGAGTACGGCCGCGACCACGATGATCGTCCCGCCCACGCGTCTCGTCACGACGCTGAGCGTACTCCGATCGCAGAGTCGTCACCACGCGCAAGTTCCGCTGGACCAAGGTCTAGTTCCCAGGCCGCCGCGATCAGCGTATTGCTCCATTCTGAGGGCCCGCGTGAAGAGCCGAGCAAACGATCGTGCGAACGACCAACTGACAGGAGGAGCATGGTGAAAACAGCAGTTCTTTGGGCGCTGATCAGCCTCGTCGCAGCGGCCGGTGCGGCCGATTCGCTGGCGCAGACGGCCGGGTCGACCCTGGTCAGCGTTTCGGTAGCGGAGCTGCGAGAAGTCGCGAAAGGGTGGAGCGCGAAGAAGCAGATTCTCGGGAAGGACGTCTACAACGACACCGGCGAGAAGATCGGCGAGATCAGCGACCTGATCGTGGCGCCCAACAAATCGGTGTCGTACGCGATCGTCGGCGTCGGCGGATTCCTCGGCGTCGGCGAGCACGACGTCGCCATCCCGGTCTCGAAGTTCAAGCAGCAGACGGGCAAGATCGTCCTGAAGGGTGCGACCAAGGACGCGCTGAAGGCGTCCCCCAAGTTCGAGTACGCGAAGCAGTAGATTCGGATCGCGCGGCGCCCAGTGGCCCTTGGGCGCCGCGCATCACGGCGTTATCGTCGGAATCGGATCGCGACGCCGATCACTTTGCGCCCCGAGACCGATTCGATGCTCCGGCCCCAGTACGGCCCCATGACGTACGCGCCGACCGGCTGAACTCGGTCCAGCACCACCACCGCATCGGCACCCAGCTTGGCCACCAGGCTCGGCAATTCGACCTTGGTCCCATGCACTCGGGCGAGGTGTGCGCGTCAGCGCAGAACTTGCCAGTGACGATAGAATGGCCTCCCATGACTTCTTGCCGTCGGGTCGGATAGACGCCATGCCCTGGGATCCCCGAATCCAGGCGCTGGTCGATCGCTACCCCGTGCTGCGGGCGGTGGGCAACACGCCGCTGGTTCCGGTGGAGGTTCTGCGCCGAGACCTGCCGGACGTCGACGTGTTCGCGAAGCTGGAATCGCTGAACCCGGGCGGCTCGCTCAAGGACCGGCCGGTGTTGCGAATGCTGCTCGGCGCGCTCGACGACGGGCGCCTCAAGCCGGGCAAGACCGTGCTCGACAGCTCGTCGGGCAACGCGGGCATCGCCTACGCGATGATCGGCCGGATCATCGGCGTGCCGGTCGAGATCGTGATCCCCAACAACGCGAGCGCCGAGCGCAAGAAGCGGATGCTCGCCCACGGGGCGACGCTCACGTTCACCGACGCGCTCCTCGGCTACGACGAGGCGCTCCGGGAAGTGCGCCGGCGTTACGAGGCCGATCCGGATCACTACTTCTTCTGCGATCAATACAGCAACCAGGACAACTGGCGGGCGCACTACGAGACGACGGCCGTCGAGATCCTGCAGCAAACCGGCGGCCGCGTGACCCACGTCGTCGTCGGCGTCGGCACCGGGGGCACCCTGACCGGCCTGGGGCGTCGCCTCAAGGAGCACGACCCGGCGATCCGTCTCGTCTGCGTCATCCCCGAGGCGTTCCCCGGCGTAGAAGGGCTCAAGCCGCTCGGGCGAGCCGAGGACATCGTGCCGGCGATCCTGGACGAAAAGCTGATCGACGAGCGCGTGCCGGTCACCGTCGACGAGGCGTACCGGATGTGCATCCGGCTGGCGGCGTCCGGGTTGTTCGTGGGGCAATCGTCCGGTGCCTACATGGCCGGCGTCGAGCGGGTCGCGCGACGCGTCGGCCGCGGCCGCTTCGTCACGCTCTTCAACGACATCGGCGAACGCTACTTTTCGACGCGCCTCTGGGACTGACCCGCGCGCGGCCTCAGGCCAGGCGCGGCGCGACGCGCTCGGCGAAGAGCCGCATCGATTTCAGCACGCGCTCGTTCGGAACCTGCCCGCCGGGATTCATCCACATGGAGAGCGTCGAGAATCCCATCTCCTCGCGCAGCGCGAGCAGCCGCTCCGTGACCTCTTCGGGCGTCCCGACGATCGCGTAGTCGGCGAGCACCTCGTCGTACGAGATCTCGGCGAGACGACTGGCGCGTGCCTCCCGCGCCTCGGCCGTTTGCGCCGTCGCGCCGTCGGACTTCTTCAGCGCCTTGCTGATCGAGCGGAAGAAACCCATCGTGCTCGCCTCGGGCTCCTCACGCGCCTGCCGCGCGGTCTCCGCGACGTAGAGCGGCACGCTCACGCCGACATCGCCGCGCCCCGCGTGCCCCGACGCGGTCCACGCCGCCTGATACGTCGGCAGGTGTCGCTTCAGATCCGAGAGCGAGACCGTGCGGACGGCCACGAAGACCGGCGCCCCGAGCCGTCCCACCAGGGGGTACGTCTCGGGAGTCGTCGCCGCGATGCGGATGCGCGGATGCGGCTTCTGGTAGGGCTTCGGCATGATGCAGACGTCCTGGAACTGGAAGTACTTGCCCTGGTGCGAGAATCGATCCTGCGTCCACGCCTTGGTGAGGATCTCGAGGGTCTCGAGGAACCGATCCCGGCTCTCGCTGTACGGGATGTTGAACCCCTGATAGTGCCCGGGAAGTCCGCTCCGCCCCACGCCGAATTCGAGCCGGCCCTTGGCGAGATGGTCGACCGTCGCGACGTCCTCGGCCAGGCGCAGGGGGTGGCTCAGGGGGAGGACCTGGACGGCGATGCCGATCTTGACGCGCCGGGTACAGGCGGCCAGCGCCGCCGCGATCACCAGAGGCGACGCAAGTACCGATCGATCCTTCTGGAAATGGATTTCGGCGAGCCAGACGGCGTCGAAGCCCATGTCCTCCGCCGCCTTCATCTGGCCGAGCGACTCGTCGAAGGCCGCCGCCTCGCTCACCCCCGGCGGGCTCGCGAACTCCGTGAACAGGCCGAATTCCATCTCGCCCTCCCCTTGAAATTTAAGATATCCTACGCCTGAGCGTCCCATGACGGGGGGCCATTGACGGAGGGGGCCAACAATGCCAGGCGACAGGGTGTTCGATCGAAGCGCCGAAGACATCGGCAACATCGTTCTGCTCGAGCATGTCAACGTGAAGATCCCGGACCAGATCGTCGCGACGAATTTCTACGTGACGGCACTCGGGCTCACGCGCGACCCGTACATCATGACGGGCACGGAGAACATGTGGATCAACGCCGGCCAGCAGCAGTTCCACATGCCGACCGGGAAGCCGGAGGTGCTCCGCGGCGTCATCGGATTCGTCGTGCCGGATCTCGAGGGCCTGAAGATGAGGCTCACGAGCGCGCGTGAGAAGCTGGGCGGGACGAAGTTCATGTGCGCCGCGGACGACAAGTACGTCAGCGTCACCTGCCCGTGGGGCAACAAGATGCGGTTTCACGCCCCGGGCCCCGAGTTCGGCGACATGACGCTGGGCATTCCGTACGTGGAGTTCGCCGTGCGGCCCAACGCCGCCGTCGGGATCGCGAAGTTCTACCAGACCGCGATGGGCGCGCCCGCGAGCGTCACGTTCAACGGCAACACCTCGGCGAAGGTCCAGGTCGGCGCCAAGCAGCACCTGGTCTTCCGCGAGACGGCCGAGCCCGAGGTGCCGTACGACGGCCATCACATTGCGATCTACGTGACGAACTTCTCGGGCCCGCATCGGTGGCTGAAGGACCGGGGCCTCATCAGCGAGGAGTCGAACCCGGTTCAGTACCGGTTCAAGGACATCGTCGATCCGGAGACCTCGAAAGTGCTGTTCACCATCGAGCACGAGGTGCGCAGCGCGACGCATCCGATGTTCATGCGCCCGCTGGTCTCTCGGAACGCGACGCAGCAGCAGAGGACCTACCAGCGCGGCCGCGACGCCTACTACCCGGGAGCCAACTAGACCGTCCGAGGCAAGATCGTCCCGTCGCCGGGCTCGTCCGGCGACGGGAAGCGATGTTCCCCGCCCGCCGACATCCTTCTGGCAGCGCGTCCCGAACGGCGTGGTGCGCGCGCCGCGCGCTCGGCCGAGCGCGCGCGGCGCGCACCATGCCGAGTTACGGCTTGTGCAGGAGGCCGGGAAGGATGGTGTTGATGACCGGGTTCGTCACGGTGTTCACGGTATGGGTCGCGGTCGTGACCAGATTGGTCACGGGGTTCGTCACCGGGTTGATCACGGGCGCTACGGTCTGAGTCACCGGAGCCGTCAGGCCCGTGACCGGACCGGTCGCGCCGCTGGTCGCCGCGCCGACCGCGCCCGTCGCGGTGTTCGCCACACCGCCGACGTCGGTGCCCACGGCGCCGGTCACGCCCTGGCCCGCGGAGGTCGACCCACCCTGTCCGGACGTGCTGCCCGTCGGATTCGGGCTCGTGACGCCTACGAGCTGCATGGCGTCGCGCAACGAGATCTGCTTCACCTCGGCGTTGAGCGCCTCGGTGCTGGCCGCCGGGGCGGTCTTGGGCACCAGGCTGAAGTCCGCCGCGAGGCTCGCGGCGGCTTCCCGCGTGATCTTCTGCGGCGCGGGCACGGGTTGCGCGCCGCTCACCGTCACGCGCTCGAGCGCTCCGACCTTCACCGCCGGTCCGCTGAGCAGGCCCGCCGGATCGAGCTTCGTCACCTCGACGAGCCCGCGCAGGATCGTGATCGTCGACTGATGACCGCTCGACGCAGGCTGCACCTCGGCGATGACGACGGTGCCGCGGATCGCCGTGACCGCATTCGGCGTCTTGATCTCGATGACCTCGCCCGGCTTCATCAGCCCCTTGGCGACCGCCACCGCGATGCGGCCGGCGCCGAGGTTGATCGTGGCGACGCCCGGCACCTCGGTAATCGTCAGCACCGACCGCTCGCGCGCGGTGACGGTGGCCTTGCCGCCCAGCAGCACCCGCACGAGCGAGCGCTCGCCGGTCGTGATCCGATCGCGGAGGAACAAGTCGTCCTTGAACTGGAGCGGCCGGGGCTCTGGAAGCGCCACCCGCGCCACCGTCGCGACCCCTTCGATATTCGTCACCACTCCGACCCGCTCGAGCGCGAGAGTGGAGGACGCCAGCAGCAGCGCCGCGGCGCCGGTGAGCAAGAATGCTGCGATCAATCGCCTGACGAGACTCATAGATCTCCCTTGCCGTCGCCACGTCTCGCTCCCGGTGCGCGCGGCGAAGTGCTGAGAGAGCAAGCGAAATGCCACGAGATTCCGGATTTCCAACAAAATCAAACCGAAAGGTTCCTCTAGACTTGGACCACCGGCCGCGAACGCGCGGTGGCCACGTGCGAGCCAGTCTGTCCGCTCCTGGCCAGCCTGGCCGTGTCAGAACAGATTCCGGATTCTTGCGTTCGCGTGCGAGTGGGACTACGCTCGCCCTCACTCGCGCACGCTCGGAACAAAGGAGTCGGACATGCCTCTCAGCGTGATGTCGGCCGACAGCCACATGGACCTGATCTATCTCCCGCCGGACACCTTCACCTCGCGCATGGCGTCGACGTGGCGCGAGCGCGCACCTCGAGTGGTCGAGCGCGACGGTCGCAAGGTGTGGGTCTCCGGCGACGCGGTGCTCGGGCCGTGGGGCGTGTACGGGCCGGGTGTGACGGGTGGGCGGCGCGGCCGCATCCTGGCGGAGGCGGGGTTCGCCTCCGGGACGCAGACGCGGCCCTCGAATCCCGCGGAGCGGCGCCAGGACCAGGAGCGCGACGGCGTCGCCGCCGAGGTGATCTACGGCATCATCGGGATCTCGCGCGGGCTCTTCACGCACAGCGGCATCGCCGATCACGAGACGCTCGCGGCGGTCTACCGCGCGTACAACGACTACGTCGCCGACTTCAACCGCTCCGAGCCCGGCCGCTTCTTCGGACTAGGCTGCCTGCCGAACCACGACGCGGGCGCGGCCGCCGACGAG
>Ga0137403_10007078_pt1 | contig 12721 bp, 15 predicted proteins | sample CZOMad2_1_16fung_FD_122057 | JGI IMG/M metagenome (GOLD analysis project Ga0137403, IMG submission 122057) | Vadose zone soil fungal communities from Angelo Coast Range Reserve, California, USA - CZOMad2_1_16fungal (Hybrid Assembly) | ecosystem: Environmental > Terrestrial > Soil > Vadose zone... | reverse complement strand
GTGTGTTAGGATGAGGAGTTTGTGTGGGTAGAAAATAGTTGGATGAAGGGACGCAAGTGCAGACAGGGATTATTGGATTGCCGCAGGTGGGGAAGACGACGCTGTTTCGGATATTGACGAAGGCGCAGGTGGAGGGGAAGAGCGGGGCGTCGGCGACGCATGTGGGCGTAGCGAAGGTGCCGGAGCCGCGTTTGCTGGAGCTGGCGAAGCTCTATACCCCGAAGAAAATTACGTATGCCACGGTGAATTACGTCGATTTGGGCGGGATGCAGAAAGAGCGCATGCGGGATGCGCTGGCGCAATTGCGCGAAGTGGACGTGATCGCTCATGTGATTCGCGTGTTCGACGATCCGTCGGTGGCGCATTCGGAAGGAAGCATCGATCCGTTGCGGGATGCGACGAATCTGGATCTGGAGCTAATGCTTTCGGATCACGATCAGATTACGCGGCGGCTGGAGCGGGTGGAGAAGGACTTAAAGAAGAAGAGCGATCCGGTTTTGATACTGGAAAAGAACACATTGGAGAAATGCAAGACGCAGTTGGAAGGCGAAAAGGCGCTGCGTGAATTGGAGTTGAATCCGGAGGAGAGGAAATCCATCGGTGGATTTCTGTTTCTATCGGCGCGGCCGGTGCTGTATGTGCTGAACCTGGGGGATGACGAAGCGGACAAGCTGGACACGGCGGTGGAGCGGCATAAGTTGAGCGTTTTGCAGGGGCGTCCGAACGCGGCGGTGGTAGCAATTTGCGGACGGCTGGAAGCGGAACTTTCGGAAATGGATGAGAAGGAAGCGGCGGAGTTGCTGGCTTCGTATGGATTGAAGGAGCCGGGGCTGAACCGGTTAATTCGGGCGACTTATGACTTGTTGGGGCTGATTCAGTTTTTTACGGCGGGGGAGCCGGAAGTGCGAGCGTGGACGATTCGCAAGGGCGCGACGGCGGTGAAGGCGGCGGGAGCCATTCATAGCGACATCGAGAAAGGATTTATCCGGGCGGAGGTCGTGCGATGGAATGAATTGCTGACGGCGGGAAGTTTGGCGGCGGCGCGAGAGAAGGCGCAGGTGCGGCTGGAAGGGAAGGAATACATTGTGCAAGAAGGGGATGTGATTTTGTTCCGGCATAGCGGATAAATAAGCTAACAGTTGACAGCCGACAGCTTATAGCGTGAGGAGGACACAGCATAAACCATGCAGCACTTCACTAAACTGCTCCTTACTGTTGGCTGCGAACTGTCGGCTGTGAACTTCTTCCATGGGACATGATTTAACATTTCGGACGTTGCTGGCGGTGGGGCTGGGGCTGGTGGCCGCGGCGGGGAATTTGATTGGCGGGTATTTTGTTGTTCATCGCGAGTGGCCGCGGAAATTCCTGCAATATTTTCTGGCGCTGGGCGCGGGGTACATGCTGGCAGTAGCGTTTGTGGAGGTGATTCCGGAGTCGGTGCGGCTGTCGGGCGAAAGTGCGCTGCTATTTGTGTTGATCGGGTACTTCATCGTGCATCTGTTTGAACACACTTTGGCGCCACACTTTCATTTTGGGGAAGAGACGCACACCGAAGAGGTGAGCCATCAGCACGCACGGACGAGCGTGTTGGTGGGGATGACGATTCATACTTTTTTTGATGGCGTGGCGATCGCGGCGGGGTTTTTGGTTTCGACGTGGCTGGGAGCGGTGATGTTTTTCGCGGTGTTTCTGCACAAACTGCCGGAGGGGTTTACGGTGGCGTCGGTGGTGCTGGCGAGCGGACAAGGCAAGCGCAACGCCATACTCGCAGCGGGGTTGTTAGGAGTAGCGACGGTGGCGGGAGTGGCGCTGACGAGCGCGTTGCAGGGGCAATTGAAGTATGCGCTGCCGCTGTCAGGCGGAGTGACGCTTTACGTAGCAGCCACGGACTTGCTGCCGGAGGTAAACCGAGAGCCGAACTGGCGGATGGCGCTGCTGGTGTTTGTGGGAGTGGCTAGTCTGTTGATAATGAAGAACTTATTCCACGTTTAAGGGCTTCGGTCGAACATTTGAACTCGATGGCGGATGCTGGGCTAAAGTCCGACGCAGCAATAGTTTAGAGTTCCTTCCAGGCGACAAATACAAGCAACTTTCTAGGACCTGCTGGGTTTGATACAGTGTGGCGGCTATGGCCAGGTCGGACGTCCAACTGATGCTGGACGTGAAGGCGGGCGACGAACAGTCGTTCACGCTTTTACTGCATCGCTACAGGAGTCCGCTGATCAATTTTTTGTACCGCATGGTGAGGAACAGGGAGCAGGCGGAAGATCTCGCGCAGGAAGTGTTCATACGAGTGTACCGAGCGCGAGAGGATTATGTGCCGAGCGCGAAGTTCACCACCTGGCTGTTCCGGATCGCGACGAATTTGGCGCTGAATTCGGTGCGGGACAACCGTTACCAGCGGATGGAAATCTCACTGGATGCTCCGGTGACGGTGGATAGCGAAGACGGCGATGAAAAGACGATGGATGTCGCCGAGAAACACCCGAACATCGAGCAGCACCTGGTCGAGGAGACGCGCAAGAAGATGATCCGGCACGCGATTGATAAGTTGCCGGAAAAGCAGCGGGCGGCAGTGCTGCTGCACAAATATCAAGAGTTGGACTACGGAGAGATTTCGAAGATTTTGCAATGTTCGGAGAGCGCGCTGAAATCGTTGTTGTTCCGGGCGTACGAAACGCTGCGGGTGGAACTAGCCCCCCTCGTGGCGCAGCACGGTAAGTCGTAGAAATCGGGCCAGAGGGGAAGGACGTTATGAGTTGTGGACGCATGGAAAACAAGATTCTGGGATACGTGGACGGGCGCCTGAAAGAAGGCGAACGGCTGGAGATGGAGAAGCATCTCTCGACGTGCGCGGCGTGCCAGTTGCGCGTGAACGAGTTCCGCGCGGTGAATGTGTTGCTGGATGAGTTGCCGATGATCGAGCCGTCGGCGGCGTTTGACATGCGGATGCAAGCGCGAGTGGCGGCGGAACCGGCGAAGCAGAGCTGGTGGGCGTGGCTTACGCCGTCGCCGAGGATCGCCTTTGCGGCGTCGATGCTGTTACTGGCGACGGTGTGGCTGGGCATGCGGCCCACGGAACATCCGGTGATCGCGGAGCAGGACTTGCCGGTGGTGGATAGCGCTGACTACGACGTGATCTCGAGTTTTGCGCCGCTGGGGGATTTGTCGCAGGCGGCTTCCGATGATGATGACGCCAGCGACTCGACTGCGTCGCAGCAGATGTAAGGAGCCATGAGCAATAGACTGCAAATCGGGAAGTGGGTTGCGGCGCTGGGAATTTGGGTGGCTCTGGCGGCGCCGAGCTTCGCGCAGTTGCGCGCAAATGCGCAACAGAATCGCCCACCGCAGAATCGGCCCGTGCAGCCCGTGCAGAAAGAGCAAAGGCATCAGCAGCAGGCCGAGCACCAGCAGCGGCAGCAAGAAAAGCAGCAGCGGCAGCAGGGACAACAGGCCGGGCGCGAAGCGCAACGAAATGCGAACCGGCCACCGCAGGCGAACTCGGAGCGGAATAATCCGGCGCCGCGTGCAAATGGAAATTCGAACCGACCGCCGTCTGCGTACACGCCGCCAGCGCGAACGCTGACTCCTCAACAGCGGCAAAAAAATGAGCAGCAATTCAGCCGATTGTCACCGCAACAGCAGCAGGAATTGCGTGATCGTCAGCGGGTTTGGGGCGACTTGACGCCGCAGCAGAGGAATCACATCAAGAACGATGTTCTTCCGAAGTGGCAGCAGCTACCGGCAGACCGGCAGAGGGCCATCCGAAGCCGGCTCAACGTGTTGAAGAACATGCCGGAGGCCGCGCGAAATCAGCACCTAAATGATCCGAACTTTACGCGCGGGATGAGCGACGAAGATAAGGTGATGTTGCACGACCTGAGCCATCTGCATGTGGGCGGGGCGCCGGAGCCGCCGGGCGAATAGCGCCGCCATTTTCCAAGAGACAATCTGGTTGGTTTCCTCTCCTAGACCGCATTGACAACGCATCTCTTCTCGCGGCATGGTGACTACTTCACGGTGGCGGCATCCAACTAGTGGAGGAAGAAAATTTTGAATAGCGACCGCACCGCGGTCAACCACGCCGTCAGCCCTGCCGGATCCACGCGCTTTCGCGCGATGCAGCATCGCAACTTCCAGTTATTCATCGCGGGGCAACTCATATCGTTAATCGGAACATGGATGCAGAACATGGCGCAGCTGTGGCTGGTATATCAGCTGACGCATTCTGCGGCGCTGCTGGGTGTTTTTGGATTTGCGAGCCAGGTGCCGATGCTCTTTCTATCTTCGCTGGGCGGTTATGTGGGGGACCGCTTCGACCGGCATCGCGGAGTGATTGTCACGCAGACTATTTCCATGTTGTTGGCATTTGCGCTGGCGGTTCTGACATGGACGAATTTGATCGGCAAATGGCAATTGATAGTTATTGCGTTTCTGGTGGGCATCGTCAACGCGTTTGATGTGCCGATTCGGCAGGCGTTTTTCGTGCAGATGGTAGGGAAGGAGGATTTGCCGAACGCGATCGCGTTGAATTCCTCCATTTTCAATGGAGCGAGAGCGGTGGGTCCGGCAATTGCGGGATTTGCGATCGCGCTGGTAGGAGCGGGATGGTGCTTCTTCATAAACGGACTGAGCTTCCTGGCGGTGATTGGAGCGCTGCTGCTGATGCGGATTACCCCAAGAGAAATCAAGCCAAACACGGATTCCCCGCTGAGGAATTTTGTGCAGGGATTCCGGTTTGCGATGGGCGATTTGCCGGTGCGGTCAACGCTACTGCTGCTCAGCACGCTGAGCCTTTTTGGATTGCAATACGCGGTGTTCATGCCGATCTATGCGCAGGACATTTTGAAGGGTGATGCGCGAATGCTGGGAATTCTGATGAGCTCGGCCGGAGTGGGAGCGGTGGCCGGAGCATTGCAGTTTGCGGCGCGCACGCATTACCGGGGACTGGCGCGGTGGATTGCAGGAACGTCCACAACCTGTGCGGTGTGCTTGATCATTTTTTCACACGCGAAGAGTTTACCGCTGTGCGTGGTGGCACTCTTCGTGGTGGGATTTGCTGCTACTTCACAAATGGCGGCGACGAATACTTTGATTCAAAATCGGGTGCCGGATGAGCTGCGCAGCCGGGTGATCGCGGTGTACGCGACAATGTTTATGGGAGTGCAGCCGATTGGGGCGTTGATCGCGGGCGGGGTAGCGAAACATTTCGGTGCGCCAGATACGCTCGCGGTGTTTGGGTCGCTGGTGCTGGTAGGGAGTTTGATTTTTATTTTTCTGGTGGTTATGAAGCTGGGACAAACTCAAACAGCGGCTGCGGATTAGGCGGGATTGCCGCGATAGAGCCAGGCGGGTTTCACAAAGAGCTGAGCTGGCGGCGCGGCGTTCATTCCCGCGAGGATGGCGTCGACTTTGGGACGCTGCGGAGCGAGAGAGCAGACAGGATCGGTGGAAGCGGCGTCTCCTGCGAGGAGTAATGCCTGGCAGCGGCAGCCGCCGAAGTCCTGCTCGCGGCGGTCGCAAGTCTTGCAGGGTTCCTGCATCCAAGCTTCTCCGCGAAATTTCTGGAACGCTGCGGAGTGTTCCCAGATTTCACGGAGGCTGCGACTTTTTACATTTTCAAAGGCGAGACCGGGAATGATCTGCGCGGCGTGGCAGGGGAGCGCGTCACCGCTTGGAGTAATCAGCATTAGTTTGCGGCCCCAGCCGCCCATGCAGGGCTTGGGGTATTTTGCATAGTAGTCGGGTACGACGTACTCGATTCGAATCCTGCCTTGAAGGCGTTCTTGTGCGCTCTTGATGAAAGCGAGCGATTGGTCGAGCTGCGCGCGTGTAGGGAGAAGATTTTCGCGATTGGCGAAGGCCCAACCGTAATACTGGACGTTGGCGAACTCGATGCGCGTGGCGCAGGAAGACTCAGCGATGGCTAGCATTTCCGGGAGTTGATCGATATTGCGGCGGTGGATGACGAAGTTGAGGGTGACGGCGACGCGATGTTGCTTGAGCCACTCGAGAACGCGGAGTTTTTGCAAGTGCGACTTTGTGCCGGAGATTTCGTTGGCGGTATCTTCGCGAGCGCCCTGGAAGCTGAGCTGAATGTGATCGAGACCTGCGGTTATTAGCGCGGCGAGTTTTGTTTCGTCGAGTGGCAGGCCGGAAGTGATGAGATTGACGTAGAGGCCGGCGGAGCGGGCGGAGCGGATGAGTTCGATGATGTCGGGGCGAGCGAGGGGCTCGCCGCCGGTGAAGTCGGCTTGCAGAACGCCGAGTGCGGCGGCTTCGCGAAAAATGCGGGACCAGATATCGGTGGGGAGTTCGTTCGAACGCGTTTGCATTTCGAGGGGATTGGAGCAGTAGACGCAATGCAAGGGACAGCGGTGGGTTAGTTCGGCGATGAGGGCTAGCGGGTTGGAGAGATCGTTCGGCATGGAATTTGACATTGTAGCAGACGGAAAAGCGGGAGCTTTGCTCCCGCATTCCCAAAAAAATGAAGACAAAGGCGCCCGCCTCAGAAGGCGGCCGCTACGTTTCGAAGTCGAGGGCGCGATCTTTTTGCAGGAGCGCGAGGTAGCCTAGGATGTCTTGCTCGACTTTTTGCGGGGCGGCTTTGGAATAAATTTTCTGCAAATCCGCGATGATTTGCTGGACGGTATGCTTACCGTCGCAGCGCTCAACGATTTCGAGGCTTGGGCCGTTGAGGCGGAGGGCGCGTTCGGGCATGAGCAGGACACGCTGCTGGTTGTTTTCGCCAAGGCGGCAACCGGGAGCGAGGCGTGGCCGGCTATTCAGGTCGGGAGTCATCTTAGCTTTTTCAAGAGTTCTTTGCGGGCTGGAATGCGCCGGGGGGCGGCCAGCCGGGATTGACGTAGGCAAAATAGAGGGCGTCGAGTTGGGCCCAGAGGATGTCGCACTTGGCGCGCAAGGCGGCGTAGGCGGCGTCTTGCTCCAGGCGCGTGTGCGCGTGCTCGACAACCCAGGCAAGGGCAAAATTGGCGTCCTCGGGAGCTTGCGTCAAGCGGCCAGTGAAATAATCGAGGCCGCTGGAAAGCCAGGGATAGTGTTCGCGAAGCCGGTCCATGCGAAGTGTGATGAGCTTCTTTGAAAAGAGCTCGGTGAGAGACGAAGCGACGGCCTCGAGGTGCGAACGGGTAGAAACGAAATCGACGTAGGCTTGAACGGCGAAACGCGTGGCGGGAAGAATGCCGTCGCCGCGAAGAGCGTGGTCGCGCGAGAGGCCGGTGGCTTCGACGAGGCGCAGCCACTTCTCAATGCCGCCGGGCTTGGTGCCGTCGCCATCGTGATCCAGGATGCGTTTGCGCCAGGCGAGACGAAACGCGGGATCTTCGCTGCGCGCGAGGATGGCCGCGTCTTTGATGGGGATGCGGCTCTGATAGTAGTAACGATTGAGGGCCCAGGCCTGCAGCTGTCCGCGAGTGAGCTTGCCTTCGTGCATGAGCAGATGAAATGGGTGCTTGTGGTGGTAGCGCTCTTCGCCGATGGCGTGAAAACCGGCAATGAATTCGGACTCTGAGAGCAACGGCAGTTCGAGAACGTGATTGATGGAAGGGGTCACAGGTTGAACTCCATCCCATCATAGGCGATTTCCCATCCTGCATCACGTACGGCGCGATGTTCGGAACTCTCTTCGTTCAAAATCGGGTTGGTATTGTTGATGTGGGTGAGGACGCGCTTGGTTTTACCGAGACGAAACGAGCGCTTTAGCATGCCGCGCTCGCCCCAGAGTGGAAGATGGCCCATCTCGCGAGCCGTCCTGCGGCTGCGCTTGGCGGAAATGAGTTCGTCGTCTTTCCAGAAAGTGCCATCGAGAAGGGCGAGATCACTTTCGTCAACAATGCGCTGCCATTCTTCGCCTTGTCCCGCAACGCCCGGTGCGTAGAAAAATCTTTTTTCCTTGTGCACCAGTTGAACGCCGATAACCGCTTCCTCCGGCGGCATGCTTCCCCGCAGGGAATCACTCACGTAATCCGGAAAGCCGCCGAGCAGCGGCACGGCTTTGCAGAAGAGACCATCTTTTGCGCCCAGGGAAGTTGGAGGAAGCAAGGGAATGAGCCGGTCGAGAGGCAAAGTTTCCCACTTCACAGGCGGGTTTGAGCGCGCGAGGACGCGGAAAAGGCTGTTTTCTTCGGTGAGGATGCGCCGCACCGCTAAAGTCGAATAGATGTGCAGCGGTTGGAACTCTCGAAGGTGAAGCAAGCCCATCACGCAATCCACATCGGCGCTGGTAAGAAGAATCCTGGAAACGGGGGGTCCAAGGGAAGTGGCTGACAACTCCGGAGTGGCAAGGATTTGCTGGCGGAGATCGGGGGAGGCGTTCAGAAGGAACCAGTGCGATGGATCAGAAGAGACAGCAACTTGAGCTTGGGTGCGCGGACGAGCCTTTAGTTTGCCGTCGCGCAGAGCGCTACAGTTTGGACAGGCACAATTCCATTGAGGGAATCCGCCCCCGGCCGCCGAGCCGAGGACCTTTACGCGCATTCTGGCACGTTCACAAATGACCGCTTGCGGCGGTCAAGCAGACTAGAGCTCCGCGTTGGCGTACGAGCTAACTTCGCAATTGAGGTCGATTTCTTCGTGCTGAGGGGTAACCCATTCCATGGCAGAGGCTCCTTTGGGAGTCAAATCCATAACAACACTAAAAGAATAACACGGAATTTGGTTGGAGCGAAAGGGGGAGTTGAAGTGTTCGAACCATGACGGATTACGGGCCAGAGCGAGGACCAGGGATGGAAAAAGGCAGCTTTCCTGACGGCCGCGGAGGTTGCCGGGCTTGGAAGCAGGAGAACACCAAACAGGAAATATCCATCGCAACACATCCTAATTCACATGAGTTGACACTCACAGTGGGGGGAGTCAACGTTGACTGGAAGTAGAGATAAACCCTTCAGGCCAGACATGCCAGTCACTCCAGACAAACCAAGTCCCCGAGTCCAATTGACGATTCACGGAGGCCAACAGCGTTCCTCGAGAAGCGTAAGGCGCCGGAACTGCACGCTTCGAATCGCTTTTGCCACAGTGCTCACGACCTTTCTGGCTATCCAGATGAATGCTCAAACGCAGCCAGAGGAGGAAGTTAAACCGGTCCCACTGCTCACGGGGAGCGCCGGTTTCATCACCACCCTTGAAGGCGGGCAACCCGACCTCCACCCCATCATCACACCCCTTCTGCTGGTGCCCATCGGACGCCGATGGCTGTTCGAGTCGCGCGCGACGTTTGAATCGGACTTGGTTCAAGTGCCGGGGCAAAGCGGGTTTCACGGGACGGTTGAGAAGGAGGTCGAGTACGCACAACTCGACTTCATCGCGAACCCCTACATGACCGTGACGGTAGGGCGATTCCTGACGCCGTTTGGGATTTTTAATGAAAGGCTCTACCCCGTCTGGATCCGAAATTTGCAATCGGACCCGCTGATCCTGCCGATTGGCATCGGTCCCAGCAATGCGAGCACGGGAGCCATGATTCGTGGGGGTTTCAAGGCGCATCCGAAGTTCAATATCAACTATACGGTCTACTTTTCGGCGTTATCGACCGTGAACAAATTGGATTCCGCCCGATTTGCTGGGGGACGAGCAGGAATTTTCGTCCCTGCAGCGCGTTTGGAAATTGGCGGATCTTTTCAGCACGGGCTCCAGGACGAGAGATCGAATGCATTCGGCTTCCACGCTATCTGGCAGCCGCCCACTTTGCCACTCGATATTCGATCCGAATATGCGCGATCCATCGTGGGCAGCGGCTACTGGGTGGAATCAGCCTATCGATTGAGCCAGGTTCCGTTCCTTCAGAACGAACTTCGACGGACGCAAGTCGTGGCGCGGATGCAGCAGTATTTTGTGGGTGAAAACGCGAGTGAGGATCTTCCCTCCGTGAACACCAGATTGTTTGAATTTGGGTTGAACTACTACTTCATCGACGGACTGAAGGCCAGCACCAACTACGGGCGGCAATTCAGCAGCGCGGGGAATGCGAACGTCTGGACGATGGCGATTACTTATCGATTCGTGATCCCGTTGGGACGCACGGGGGGCGAGTGATGGGGCGGAGATACATCCTGGTTTGCCTTCTTGGGGTAATCGCGGGACTGACCATTTCCGCGATCGCGCAGGAGCATGCTAATTCAACAATTTCACCGAGCGCAGCAACACTTGCGCCGGCACAAGGCACGGCCACGGCATCAGCGGCGACGCACACATCCGCGCTGGCTAAACCGGTTCCGAATGCGGCCGAAGAACGTGCACTGCGGATGGAAGGCGAAAAGCGATTCCGAGCCAATTGCGGCCGATGCCACCAGGCCCCGCACAAGTTTCCGCCGCGCGTGATGGCCGCAGCCATCCGGCATATGAGGGTGCGCGCCACCATCACCGACGAAGACATGCGGCTTATCCTGCGATACATGACTCAATGACAAGGATCCGGCAGTTTCTGAAGAGGGCGATCAGCCTGGGGTTTTCGACGGCGATATTGCTGCTTGTGGTTCTGAGCGGCTGGGCGCAGAATTCGCAGCCGGCGCCGCGGGTGATTGAAATCCTGGCGGATCATGACAGCCGCTACAAGATGGAAGGGCAGAAACAGCCGGCCATAACGGCAAAAGCAGGCGAGTTGATCACCCTGCGGATAACGGCGAAAAAGGCCAAGAACTTGAACCGGGATGGATCCATCCATGGATTCAGCTTGCTGCGAGCGAAAGATCGGAAACCTGTGCAGGACTGGGATTTTCTTCTCAAGCCGGGGATTCAGGAATTCACAGTGGCTGCTCCGAGCGAGCCCGGAGAATATATTGTGGTGTGCACGGTTATCTGCAGCCAGGATCATGAAGGCATGAGCATGAGATTCGTCGTGACGCCGTGACTCGACGTCAAATCAGGGCTGGTTCGAGAGTATTCGAAGAGGTGAACGACAGATGACAACAAGAAAAACGGCAGCGATCCTGGTGGCCGCACTTTTGGCGGGTATGATCGCAAGCTATCCGGCCGCGCGCGGCGGGGATGAAAAGACCTTCAAAGGTGAAATTGCGGATACACAGTGCGCGCTGAACGTGCACTCGCTCAGCCAGTCGCACAAGGAAATGATCGAGATGAAACCGGAAGTGAAGACCAACGCCGATTGTGCGCGCTACTGCGTGAAAGAGCGCGGTGGAAGATTCGTACTGCAGACCCCTGAGAAAGTGTACAAGCTGGATGCGCAAGTCTTGGCGGAACAATGGGCCGGGCTGAAGGTAAAGGTGATCGGGATCCTGGACCCGAAAACGGAAACGATTACCGTTCGCACGATTGAGTCGATCTCGTCGAATGCAGGCAAAACAACTCCACCGAAGTGATGAGTAGGCTCTAAGAGTTCAGATCCGCAGGGAGAAGAAACGCTACCACCAAGAATTGATGTCGCCGAAAAAATAAACCGCAAGCAGTTGCGGCTCGCGAGCAGCAATTCATCTTCGCTTTACTTTCACCGCTATTTTTGAACACCAGCAGGATTCCTCTTGACATGCAAAGAAAGCAGCCTATCATGTGGTGAAAAGTGGTAGGAAGTGGGTCGAAGTAGGGTTCAGTGGCAAGTTCGGGGACCCAAGTAGACAGTTTGAGAGCGTTGTGGTGAAAGTGGGCATTTTGGCCATTCTAGACCACATTTTCGCGTTTGACACCGCAAAAAGCGGGGTCGAGCTGAGTGGGGCGCATGAAGCTGCGGGGAAACTGTCCGGCGAAGGTGGACGAGAAGGGTCGGTTGAAGATACCCGCTGTGTTTCTGGACGAATTGAAGGAGTACGGGAACCAGTTTTATATCACCAGCAGTACCGGTGAGACGGCCCGGATTTATCCGATGAAGGTTTGGTCGGAAATCGAAGACAAGCTGGCGCAAATGCCGAGCACGAACCGGGCGAAGAGAAAGTTTCTGATGAGGACGAGCTACTACGGGCAGACGGTGGAGTTGGATGGGCAGGGAAGATTGCTGCTGCCGACGGTGTTACGCGAATCGGCGCAGACCAAGGGAGACGTGGACGTCCTTGGAAACCTGGACTACCTGGAAGTGATGAACCACGCCCGAGTTTTGGATCAATTGAAGAACGAGCCGTACACGGACGAAGACGACAAGGCGCTCGAAGATTTGGGAATTTAGGGTCTTGCAAGATTGGCTGCGCCGCACACGCCGGTGCTGTTGGAAGAGGTGCTCGAATGGCTTCGCATAAAGCCGGAAGGAACTTACATCGACGCCACGCTGGGAGCGGGCGGGCATTCGGAAGCAATCGCAAGAAGATTAACTTCAGGCCGTTTGATCAGCCTGGACCGGGACGCACAGGCGTTGGAACTGGCGCGGGAGCGCCTGAAGGTCTTCGGGGAGAAGGTGACGCTGGCGCAGTCGCGGTTCTCGAGGATTGCGGAGGTCGCGCAAGAGTTGGGGATTCCGCGGGTGGACGGGGTCTTGGCCGACTTGGGAGTTTCGAGCATGCAGCTTGATCAAGGGGAACGGGGATTTTCGTTCCGCGAGGCGGCTGCTCTGGATATGAGAATGGACACTGTCAACGACGAATTAACGGCAGACGAAATTGTGAATCGTTGGTCGGAAAAGGAAATCGCCGACCTGCTCTATCGGGAAGCCGACGAGCACGATTCCAGAAGGATCGCCAAGGCGATCATACGAGCGCGACCCCTACGGGATACCGCGCACTTGGCAACGACTGTGGCAGGGGCCCGAAAGCAATGGGGAAGGCAG
>Ga0137403_10007077_pt1 | contig 12722 bp, 16 predicted proteins | sample CZOMad2_1_16fung_FD_122057 | JGI IMG/M metagenome (GOLD analysis project Ga0137403, IMG submission 122057) | Vadose zone soil fungal communities from Angelo Coast Range Reserve, California, USA - CZOMad2_1_16fungal (Hybrid Assembly) | ecosystem: Environmental > Terrestrial > Soil > Vadose zone... | reverse complement strand
CCGCACCGCTACCGCGACGCGGAGATCGCGCGCATTCGCGACGCGTACCGCGACGAGGCGATCCGCGGCATGACGCCGCGCTACTGGGAGAGCGTGACGACCGGCGAGACGCTGCCCGAGGTCGTCAAGGGCCCGCTCACCGTGACCTCGATCATCGCGTTCGTGCAGGGCTGGGGCAGTCTCTACGTGCGCGCGCACGGCCTGGCCTTCGATCTCTTTGCGCGTCATCCCGCGCTGGCCATCCCGAACGCGTTCGCCGTGCCCGAGCCGCCGGAGCGCGTGCACTGGGACGAGGCGCTCGCGCGCGCCGTCGGCGTGCCCGGCGCGTACGACTACGGCCCCGAGCGCGTGGCCTGGCTCGGTCACCTCGTGACCAACTGGATGGGCGACGCCGGGTTTCTCGCGCGCCTGGCCGTGCAGGTGCGCCGTCACAACCTGATCGGCGACACCACGTGGTGTCGCGGGCGCGTGCGCGAGCGCGGCGCGTCCGGCGAGGTGACGCTGGAGCTGGAGGCGGTCAACCAGCGTGACGAGACGATCGCGCGGGGCGAGGCGCTGGTGATCCTGCCGCGCCGCGCGACCGCTTGACGGTCAGCGCTTCTTGTCGGTGCGCACGAGGTCGTAGCCGCGGCCGCGCATGCAGCGCTCGTAGACGCGCTGCTCGGCGGTGGCCCGCCACGAGGGATCGGCGTACGGGCTCATCGGCCCCTGTTGCCACGGCGGATAGCCCCATGGCGCGCCGGCGCCGCCGGACGCGTACTCGCTGCTCAGCTCGCGGGCCTCGGCGCGGCAGCTCGCCTCGTCGCGCGCCATGACCTCCGGCGTTGCGTCGGGCTTGACCCAGGCGTAGGAGGCGCAGCCGCCGAGCAGGAGCGCGAGCGTCGCGACGAGGCGCACGGGTCGCATGACGTCGTTCATCAGGCGGAGCACCGCAGCACGGCGTCGGCGAACATGGTCAGGATCTCCTCGCGCGCCGCGAACCCTGGCCCCGGCGCCTGCGGAAACGCGATCACGCGCGTGAGTCCGGCCACCCCGCGCAGGCGCGCGACCTGTGCGGCCACGTCGTCGGGTGTGCCGGCGAGGGCCATGAGATCCACGAGGCGGTCGGAGACGAGCGTGCGATGGCGCGCCGCCGCCGTCGCGTGCTGGTAGGCGTCGTAGGACTCGCGCACCCGGCACATCGCCGCCTCGTCCTCCTCGGCCAGGCGCACCGGCAGGGGGTGGCGGCACGCCGAGGCCACGCGGCCCCGCGCGTGATCGCGCGCGCGCTCGCGGTCGCGCCCGATGGACATCGGCGCCCAGAGCGCGATGTCGAGGGCGCCCGGCGCGCGCCCCGCCCCGCGCGCCCCCGCCGCCACCCGCTCGATGGCGACGCCGAGGACGTCGGGCGAGACGGTGGCGTAGACGATGGCGCCGTCGCCGAGCCGACCCGCCGTCTCGAGCATCCGCGGGCCCGAGCCCGCGAGATAGATCGGGATCGCACGTGGCCCGTCGAGCCACGCCAGACGCCCGTCGATGCCGCTCGCGAAGCGCGTCGTGTCGCCGTGGAGCAGTCGACGCAGGGCGACCGCCGTGCGCTCGAGCGTGGCGGCCTTGCCGACCTGCGCCAGTGACAGGCCCATCGTCTGCGCGCTCGAGCCGCCGGTGCCCACGCCGATCACGACGCGGCCGGGGGCGAGATCGTGCAGCGTGGCGATCGCGCTCGCGGTGACGGAGACGTGGCGCGAGTGCGGCACGGTCACCCCGGGGCCGAGGCGGATGCGCGAGGTCGCCGTCGCGCAGGCGGCGAGGGTCACCCACAGCTCGCGGCAGACCAGGTGGGAGTCGGTGATCCACGCGGTGTCGTAGCCGAGTCGCTCGGCGAGCTGGACCTGGCGGACGACGTCCGGCAGCGGCTCGGTGGCGAGGATCGCGACGTCGAACTTCACGCGGACGGGCGGCCGGCCGAGGCGCGCTGGACCTCGTTGCGAAAGGACACGGGGTCGTGCACGCGCGCGAAGACCTCGCGCGTGTTGCCGGTGCCGGTCACGGTGAGGTTGCCGTAGTTCAGCATCCGGCCGGGCAGGCTCTGGGTGACGGAGATCGACTCGACCTTCGAGAGCTGCAGCTCCGTCGTGTAGCGCGCGACGAGGCCGACCTTGAAGATGAGCCGCATCGAGGTCACCGCGAACTCGGAGGTCCTGAGCTCGATCCACCGGGCCGCCCACCAGAGCGCGCCGGCCACGGTGACGGCGAGGCCGAGGTACCAGAGCCACGGCGGATCGGGCATCTGCGCGAGGGCGACGGTCAGGCCCACGCCGAACAGCGTGACGAGCAGCGGCTTGAGGTAGAGGACCCAGTGCAGGCGCGTCTTGTAGAGGACGCGCTCGTCGGCCAGGAGGTGGCGCTCGACGTATCCCACGCGGGCGAGCCTAGTCCCGCCCGCGTGGGCAGTCAAACGCGTCTCAGGCGCCCTGCAGCGCCTCGTGCACCTTGCCGACCATCTTGGCGCCGGGATTGACGAGGGTCTTGTCGCCCTCGTCCTTCCACTTGGACGGGCAGACCTCGTTGGTCTTCTTGGCGACGTAGATGTTCGCCTTGAACTTTCGCATCAGCTCGTCGATGTTGCGACCGACGTTGTAGAAGTTCATCTCCATGTTCAGCAGCGTGCCCTCGGGATTGATCAGGAAGGTGCCTCTGAGATCCAGCCCGTTGCCCTCGTTGTAGACGCCGAACATCCGCGACACGTTGCCGGTGGGATCGGCGGCCATCGTGTACCTGACGTTCGCCAGCTCCTTCTCGCTCTTCTGCCACGCGAGGTGCACGAACTGCGTGTCCGTGCTCACGGTCACGATGTCGGCGCCCATCTTCTGGAACCGGTCATGCTGCTCTGCCAGAGCAGCGAATTCGGTCGCTCAGACGAAGGTGAAATCCGCCGGGTAGAAGAACAGGATCGTCCAGCGCTTGCTGGCGATCTGGTCCCTCATGCTGAACTTTCCGAAGTCGCCCTTGGTGGGCTCGTACGTGACCATCTCGAAGTCGGGCACCTTCTGCCCGAGCTTCACAGAGGCCGTCATCGTCTCGGCCATGTGGCTCTCCCTTCGTGCTGAGGTGAACTGCCGGTGCGGCGCCGGCCGCGGCAGGCGGCGCAGCGTCCGAAGATCTCGACGGAGTGGCCGGCCGCCTCGAAGCCGTGGCGCGCCGCCAGCGCGGCGGCCGGTCTTGCCGCCGCCTCGAGCCGCGGCTCGGCGACGTCGGTCACGGTGCCGCACGAGGTGCAGACGAGGTGATGGTGCGGCTCGAGGTTGGCGTCCCAGCGCCCGCGCGCGCCCAGCCGCGAGACCGGGCGCACGGCGCCGATGCCGGCCAGCGCGTCCAGGGTCTTGTAGACCGTCGCCAGCGAGAGCGTCGGCATCTCCCGCCGGACGGCCGCGTGCAGTTCCTCCGCGCTCGGATGGCGGTCGGTCGCGGCGAGGCGGCGGAAGATGGCGAGACGCTGCGGGGTGACCGCGAGGCCGGCCGTGCGGCAGCGCGCCACGAACGCGTCCATCCGGGGGGGGCTCATGGGAGAAAGTTTATCCTCGGAGAATGACTTGTCAATCGATCGTCCGCGAGCCTACGCTCAGCGCATGATCACTCCCGGCGACACGGACGTCCTCGCCGTCATCGACGTGCAGAACTGCTTCGTGCCCGGCGGCACGCTGCCCGTGCCCGAGGGCGACACGATCATTCCGATCATCAACCGCCTCGCCCCCGCCTTCCGCCACGTGATCATCACTCAGGACTGGCACACGAAGGGCCATGTCTCGTTCGCCTCGAGCCATCGCGGCAAAAAGCCGTTCGAGACGACCAGCCTGCCGTATGGCACGCAGGTGCTGTGGCCCGATCACGCCATCCAGGGCACGCCCGACGCGGAGCTGCACAGGGACCTCCGGATCCCGCACGCCGAGCTGATCATCCGCAAGGGATACCGCCCGCACGTCGACTCGTACTCCGCGTTCCTCGAGGCCGACCGTCAGACGAAGACCGGACTCGGCGGTTATCTGACGGAGCGCGGGCTCACGCGCGTGTTCCTGGTGGGGCTCGCGACGGACTTCTGCGTCGCGTGGTCGGCGCTCGACGCGCGCAAGGCCGGCTTCGACGCGCTGGTCGTCGAGGACGCCACGCGTGGCATCGACGCCGGCGGGTCGCTGGGCAAGGCGTGGGCGGACATGAGCGGGGCGGGCGTGAAGCGGATCCAGTCCGCGGACATCCGGGTGTAGCTGGCATCGCCGTTGCTCGAAAGAATAATCAAGGAGGCCGTATGGCGACGCAGGCGCGCACGCGGAAGCACGCTGACGACGACAAACGCTCCGGGCCCCGCCCGATGTGGAAGGGAGCGGTCACGTTCGGGCTCGTGACGGTGCCCGTCGCGCTGCACCCCGCCACCGAGCGGAAAAACGACCTGTCGTTCCGCCTGCTGCACGCCAGGGACGAGAGCCCGATCGACTACAAGCGCGTGTGCCACGAGGAAGGGGTCGAGGTGCCCTGGGCCGAGATCGTCAAGGGCTACGCGCTGGCCAAGGATCGCTACGTGGTCGTGACCGATGAGGACTTCGAGAAGGCGCGCGTGCCCGGGACGCAGACCTTCGAGATCCGCGACTTCGTGCCGGGCACCTCGATCGATGACTTCTACTTCACCCAGCCCTACTACGTCGCGCCGGCGGGCCCGGCCGCAGCCAAGCCGTACGCGCTGCTGCGCGACGCGCTCGCCCAGAGCGGGCGGGTGGGCATCGGCACCATCGTGCTGCGCCAGCGTGAGCACCTGGCCGCGCTGGAGCCGGCGGGGCAGGCGCTCGTGCTCACGACGCTGCGGTGGGCCTACGAGCTCCGCGCGCCGTCGAGCCTCGGCCTGCCCTCGCCCACGACCGCGCGCGATCGCCGCGAGCTCGAGCTGGCCCTGCGCCTGATCGAGACGCTCGCCGCCGACTGGGACCCGAAGCGCTACAAGGACACCTACCGCGAGGTCCTCCTGGACATCATCGAGCGCAAGGCGGCGGGCAAGCCGATCCGCACGCCCAGGGTCGAGCGTCAGCCGAAGGTGCGCAGTCTCATGAGCGCGCTCGAGGCGAGCCTCCGCGAGCGCAAGCCCGCTACGAAAGCCGCGGGTCGCCGCCACCGCCGCGCCGCCTGACGCCGGTCGTATGCCGGCGCTCGGCTCGCCGGTCAGGCTCCGATGAGCTGAGCGCGCAGCCGCTCCACCTGCTGGTGGAACGGCGTGCCCATGCCCGCCGTCATGGGCGTCTTGTCGGCGAGACCCGTGTGCAGCTCGACGAGGATCGGCCCTTCTGCGGAGAGCAGCGAGGGCAGCCGGCGCTCGAGCTCGCTCAGCTCGCCGATCGCGTAGGCCGCGCGATAGCCGGCGCCCTTCGCCATCAGCACGAAGTCCACGCCGCCGCCGCCGGGGATCTCCTGCGCGCCGGAGGTGTGGTAGACGCCGTTCTTGAACAGGAAGTGGACGAGATTGCGCGGCGCCGCGCCCGCCACGGTGGCCAGCGAGCCAAGCTGCATCAGCAGCGAGCCGTCGCCGTCGAACACGAGCACGCGGCGATCGGGACGGGCCAGGGCCAGCCCCAGTCCCAGCGACGAGGCGCCGCCCATGAAGCCGACGCAGCCCACGGAGAGGTCGTCGGGCGCGATCGTGCGCCACGCGGGCGACGTCGTCATCGTCGGCACGCACACGGCATCACCGCGCGCCGCGGCGATCGCCTGCAGCGCGTCCTCGGGCTTCATGGCCATCAGGAGGTCTCCAGGCCGACGAGCACCACGGCCGGCCCGCGGCGCTTCTGCGCGAGCCGGTAGTACTCGGGGATGAGGTGCACGTCGTCGGGGCCTTCGAGCCGCGCGTGCGGCACGCCGAAGACGTCGAGCAGCGGCTCGCAGTAGCGCACCATCGAATGACGCGACTCACGCGGGTCCTTGTCCTTCTCACGACTCAGCAGCCCGATCATGTAGAAGATCGGCACGCGCCCGTCCATGGCGACGCCGCGCAGCGTGTTGATGGAGGCGTAGAGCCCGGCGTGCTGGATCATCAGCACGAACGGCTCGCCGCCCATCCAGAGTCCGGCCGCCACCGCGTTGGCCTCGTCCTCGGTCGAGCAGGTGAGCACGCGCAGCGCGCGCTCCTTGTCGAGCGCCGCCAGCACGGTCTTCTGGTGCGTGTCCGGCACGCTGAGGATCCAGCCGAGGTGCTCGTGACGCGGGCGCACGCCCTCCGCGGCGAGGGCGGCGCGCGCGTCGCGGAACGTGTCCTTGAGCGTGTCGATGATGAGCGGCGCGGGAATCGACTCGGGCATCGAGGCCTCCGGGATCGAACGTCGCCCGATTCTACCCGAATCGATTCCCGGCCGCTGGGGACGAACGGCTAGGGTGCCTCGAACGAGCCCGGGACGCTGGTCGGGCCCGCCGCCTTACTCTGGTCGATCAGGGGCGGGTCGGGATATGTGGCGCCTGGGTAAGCCGACGGTGATGCGTAGGGCGACGACGAGGTGTCCATCGTCGTGTCCGTGGTGGTGGCGCAGCCGGCGACGAACGCCGTCAGGGCCACCGCGAGCGCGAAGAACCGAAGCATCCTCATGTGCACCTCCCAGGGGGCGGCAGGAGGTTGCAGGTGCGATGCCATCGCGTGGCGCGTTGCGCAAAAAACGCATCCCCGCCATATAGTAGATGCCGATGGAAACTCGAGAACGGATTGCCGAATGGCAGCGTCGCCCGCGCGCTGAGCGCCTCGCGCGGCTGGCCGCGACGCCGGCCGAGCTCGCGGCGGCCATCACGACGACGCCGGCGACGACGCTGGCGCGCCGCCCCGCAGCCGACGCGTGGGCGCCCGTCGAAGTCGTGTGTCACCTGCGCGATCTCGAAGAGTCGTTCCACGACCGGCTCACCGCGATCCTCGCCACCGCCGAGCCGCGTTTTGCGACGACCAACCCGAACCGCTGGGCCGAAGACCGCCAGTACCTTCGGCACGACGCGCACGACGCCGTGCGCGCGTTCGTGCGGCGCCGCACGGAAACGCTCATGCTGCTGCGCGGCCTCGCCGCCGACGCGTGGAGTCGCGCGGGCTGGCAGCTGGACTCGCGCGGGCGGCGCACGGTCGACGAGTTCCTGACGCTGATGGCGTGGCACGACGAGAATCACCTCGCGCAGCTCGCGCGCGCGCTCGAGGGCCGCGCGTGAGCGGTCGAGGTGATTCGGCGCTACGCCGCGACGGTCCGTCGGACGCTCAGCCGGTCCTCGATCTGGACGTCCGGGCGAAGCCGTGCCGCTTCCTCGCGCGCGACGCGCAGCACCACGTCGCGCACGGTCGTGTCGGGCACCTCGCCGGAAATCTCGATCGTCGCCGGACCGCTGCCCCACGTCGGCACGTGCGCGGTCGGCGTCAGAACGAGGCCCGCGAGCCGCGCGTCGCGCATGAGCGCGTCGGAAACCTGCGCCTGCAGGTGGACGGCCTCCGCGTCGCGCTTGCGCTTGCGGTCGTACAGCTTGACCGCGATCCCGACGAGCACGAGCAGTCCGAGGATGACCAGGAATCCCACCGCCGCCGATCCGCCGCTCGTCGCGGGGGCCGCTGCGGGTGGCGTCGTGGCCGAGGTCTGCGCCCAGGCAATACCGAATGTCATCACGGTGCACCCCCTTGAAGGGCCGAGACAGACAGCAACCCCAGTGCCACAGGAGTCGTCGGCATACCGTTTGCTCCGCTCTTCCCGGATCATGCGAGTCGTGATCGAGGGACTCGGCGAAGATCGGGCACTGCGGACGCTCGTGAGCGGCAAGGTCGCCACGTCGCTCGGGCGCCTGCACGTGCCGGCGACGACGGCGCGAGTGCAGTTCTCCAACGAGACCGGCGCCAAGAGCGGTCCGTCGGCGCGCTGCTCGATCACCGTGGACCTGCCGCGCCGCCCCGAGCTGCACGCCGACCTCACGGCCGAGAGCCCGCGCCTGGCGTTCGAGCAGGCCTTCGCCATGCTCGAGCGGCAGGTCGAGCGCGATCGCGCTCGCGGCCGCGAGGAGCGCCGCCGGCCGAAGAAGTACTACCTCGCCAAGCGGCTGCTCGAGCCAGGCGCCTCGTCGCAGGAGCCACCGGCGCGGCCCGCCGTCGGCCGTCGCCTCGCTCGCCGCCGCACTGCGTAGCCCTCGTTCGCGCCGTCGCGAGGTCCAGCGTCCGTCGGGGAATCGAATCCGTGTTTCGTTCGACTTGACAGGGCCACTCTTTCGCCAGATCCTCGCGCGCGTCGAGCAGATTGCGTGGCATCCGACGTGAGGCGGGAGTGTCTCCGCGGAGGGTGGGCGCGGGTGGCGAGCTCTCGGAGGATGCGAGATCAGCGGCGCTGGCGCCGCTAGAACGAGTGTCACCGGTTGTGAGCCACTCACGAGCACCGGGCCGCGGAAGGTACAGGCGCCGTGAGAGTGACTTCCGTCAGCGCGCCAGAAAGGAGGAAACGAGCTGAATGACGAGGTGATCCGTCCGTTCAACGTCACGACGGACGGCAGAAATGAGTCCACGTAGGAGATGAGGTTCCGGCTGAATCACGGGAGAGGATAATGTCAAGATCCGAGAGGCCTCCAGGTTCTCGCGAGGAAGATGCGTGGCTCAGCGATCAGCAGCTCGCCCGATGCGCGCCGGCCGAAACAGAGCCCTTCCAGTCCCCGGTTCCGACGCGAATGGTGTCGAACGGCGAGTACATGCCCCATCCCCAGACGCAGCAGCAGAAGCACGTCGAGCTCCGCATCAAGGAGCTCGCCGACATGGCCTCCAAAAAGCTGGGGATCAGCCGACGGAAGTTCCTGGCCGGCAGCGGCGGCATGGCCGCCGCGTTTCTGGCGATGAACGAAGTGTTCGGGAAACGGTTCTTCAACGTGAGCCCGATCGAGATGTTCGAGGAGGCGGCCGCCGCTGAAAACGCCCCGCCAAAGAACCTGTTCGTCTTCGATGACCAGACGCACATCGTCAGATCGAGCAGCAACGGCGCTCAGGGCCTGAGAGCGCTGGCGCAGGGGCCGGGCGCGGCGTCCACCGCCGCGGGGTTTACTCCCGTCACCGTACCGCCATTCGGCAACCCCAACAACGGTAGGGGTGGAAACCCCGCCGGTGTCGACCAGCTCGGCGGCACCTGGACGCCGTGGAACCCGGCACACCTCCTCCGTAGCGAATTCGACGTGGGGCTCCTCCACGCCGACTTCCCCCCGAACCCCGGTCCGCCCACCACCGTCCTCGGCGAATTCCACCTCGGCCAGTACATCAATCGGATGTACCTCGAAGCCCAGACGAGCGTCTCCATCATCAGCAACGCGAATCTCGGGCTCTTCAATCCCGGCGGTGGCGCCCCTCCCGGGAACCACAACGTCGCCGAAAGTCTTCAGGCTGAGATCCTGACCGGCTGGCAAACGGCGCAGTGCCGGGATTTCATCAATCAGCTGGCGGGGTCGACGCGAGCGCTTGCGCATGGACAGCTCTACGTCGGCATCGGCAACCTCGCCGACCCGCTCTTCGGCGACTATACGCAATGGCAGATCGAGAACATGCAGCCGGACTCGTGGAAGGGCTATAACATCGCGAGCGCGGCCAAGCTAGACACCAACCCCAACAGCCTCATGGTCCGGTGGCGGCTCGATGACGAGGCGGTGGCGTATCCGATCTACCAGGTCATCGTCAACAACAAGGAGCAGCTCAAGAAGCACCCCGGGTTCTTCAACATCTGCATCCACAAGGGCCTCTCGGCGAACGGGACGCAGCCCGGCGGGGCGAACAACACGCCCCTGTTCGGGAACCCCGACGACATGGTGAAGGCGGCCACGGACTGGCCGCAGTTGAACTTCATCATCTACCACGCGTGCATCCGGCCGGGCTTCTGGATGCTCCAGGCGCTGCAGGACATCGAGAACCTGTCGGGGTCGATGCCCCCAACCACCATGACCGACAGCCACGGCCACACCGTCCCGAACATCCGATGGTCCACGCAGCTTGCCCAGATCGCCGCCGGCAAATACGTGGTCGGGGCGGAGCCGTCGTCCACGTCGCCGTCGAGCACGCGCCGGCTCCCCAACGTCTACGCGGAGCTTGGGACAACGATGGCCTCGATGATCGTGACCTTCCCGACGGTGTGGGCGCATCTCATCGGCCAGTTGCTCTACTACATGGGGGAGAACAACATCGTATTCGGTTCGGACTCGATGTGGTATGGCGGGCCTCAGTGGCAGATCGAGGCGCTCTGGCGGTCACAGATCCCTGAAGATATCGCCGACCGGTGGCACTACCCGCCGCTTAGCGAGGGGGCGAAGCGGAAGATTCTCGGCCTGAACTCCGCCCGGCTCTACGGGCTGCCTGTCGCGGCGAGCAAGTACGGTGACGGCAATCTGGCGAGCTATCCGACGGCGCCCGAGCTCCAGTCTGGCGGCCGCCTGGACACCCTACTCAGGGGCGTCGGCTACCCGACACCTGTGGTTTCGGCCAACCTCATCCCTGACGACAGGTTCTCGAAGCTGAAGAGATGGGCCGAAGAGTCGGGCCGCGGGCGGAGCAATGCTCGCCACGGCTGGATCCGAACGCGGGTGTAGCGGAGGAGCCGGACGCGCCAGCCCCCTGGATCCAGGGGGCCGGCGCGCCGAGCGCTGACCTCGCGGCGGTCGTGCTTGGGTTCGACCTTCTGGGCGGCGGTCTGCGCGATTCCCTCGAGCCGCGCTTTCACGAGTAGCGCCGTGGGCCAAGCTGCTCGGTGCTCTACATGCCCACGCGCGCCCTGGACGCGCGAACCGGTGGCGGCGGGGCGACGGGATGGACGGGGCAGGGCGCCGCGGGTGCGCTCGGCCCCGGTGTTACACTCCGGCGCATGATCAAACGGATCGCGATTCTCGGCTCGGGCGCCATCGGGTCGGTCGTCGGCGGCATGCTCACGAAGGCGGGTCACGACGTCACCCTCGTCGATCAGTGGCCGGATCACGTGGAGGCGATGAAGAGGGTCGGCCTCCGGCTGTCGGGCACCGTCGGCGAGCACCTGGTGCCCGTCCGCGCGCTGCACCTGCACGAGCTGCAGTCGGTCGACGCGCCGTTCGACGCGGTGTTTCTGGCGATGAAGAGCTACGACACGGAGTGGGCGGCGCAGCTGGCCGCGCAGTATCTCAAGGCGCCCGACGGCGTCGTCGTCGACTTCCAGAACGGCATCAACGACGAGCGCGTGGCGGCCGTGGTCGGCCGCGAGCGCACGCTCGGGTGCGTGATCGTGATCAGCGCGGGGATGTACGAGCCGGGCCACGCGATCCGCACGGACACGACGTCCGTCGGCTTCCACCTCGGCGAGCTGGACGGCCGCGACACGCCGCGCGCCCAGGAGCTGGCCCGCGTGCTCAGCGACGTGTCGCCGACGAAGGTGACCACGAACCTCTGGGGACAGCGCTGGTCGAAGCTCGCCGTCAACTGCATGGGCAACGCGATCGCCGGCCTCAGCGGTCTGGGCTCCGCCGAGCTGCGCCTCGAGCCCGGCCCGCGCCGTGTGGCCATCCAGCTGGGCGCCGAGGCCATCCGCGTCGGGCGCGCACACGGCCACACGATCGAGCCGCTCATCGGCATCGAGGCGCAGCGCATCGTGGACGCGGCCGAGGGCCGCGGGCTCGCCGAGGTCGAAGCCGATCTGGCCGCGGAGGCCAAGCGGCGCACCGGCGGCCGACCCTCGCTGCTGCAGGACGTCATGAAGCGGCGGCGCACCGAGGTCGATTTCCTGAACGGCCACGTCTCGGCCGAGGGCCACAAGAAGGGCGTGCCCACGCCGTTCAACGACGCGATCGTCGCCGCCGTGCACGCGCACCCGGTCGGCCAGCTCACGCCGAGCCTCAAGAACCTCGATCCGCTGATCGCGATGCTGTCCAAGGAGCAACGGCCGTGACGGTCGACATCCGCCGCTGACTGTTCTGAGGCGAGCATCGCCGGGAGGCCGTGCGCCTCCGCGAGGAGCTGGCCAAGGAGGGCATCGCCGCGCGCATTCGCCTGGGCGGGCTGGGCGAGCTGACGGTCCGGGTGGACGGCCGCCCGGTGTTCTCCTACAAGGACGCCGGACGACAGGCGCAGCCCGGCGAGGTCGCGCGGCTGGTGAAGGAGGCGGGACGACGATGACGAAGCTGACGCTCGGCGAGGTGAGCCTCACGCGCGTGATCGAGATCGGCCGCTCGTCGTTCCCCACGACGTCGATGCTGCCGGCGTCCACCGCCGAGGGCGTGGCGCGGCATCACGGCTGGCTCAAGCCCGACTTCTGGGACGAGCGCACGGACGATCTCGGCTCGCGCATCGGCTCGTGGATCGTGCGCACGCCCGAGCACGTCGTGCTCATCGACACCGGCGTCGGCAACGACAAGCCGCGCGCCAGCAATCCGATCTGGCACCTGCGTCGTGGCACGTTCCTCGACGATCTGGCCGCCGCCGGCGTCACGCCCGAGCAGGTGGACGTGGTGGTGATCACGCACATGCACGTGGACCACGTCGGCTGGAACACGCGGCTCGTGGACGGCGCGTGGGTGCCGACCTTTCCCAACGCGCGCTACGTGTTCCCGGGCGAGGAGTGGGCGTTCTGGAAGCACGAGAACGAGCGCGGCGGCGACGAGTACGGCTGCATCGACGACAGCGTGCTGCCCATCGTGGCTTCGGGGCAGGCGATGCTCGTCGACGACACCCACCGGCTCGACCGCTGGCTCGCGTTCGAGCCGTCGATCGGCCACAC
>Ga0137403_10007076_pt1 | contig 12723 bp, 10 predicted proteins | sample CZOMad2_1_16fung_FD_122057 | JGI IMG/M metagenome (GOLD analysis project Ga0137403, IMG submission 122057) | Vadose zone soil fungal communities from Angelo Coast Range Reserve, California, USA - CZOMad2_1_16fungal (Hybrid Assembly) | ecosystem: Environmental > Terrestrial > Soil > Vadose zone... | reverse complement strand
CCGGTGCGCGAGGTCAGCGAGTTCACCGGCGCGCCGGAGATCCTGGACGGGCGGGTGAAGACGCTGCACCCGCGCGTGCACGGCGGCATCCTGGGCCGGCCCACGCCCCAGCACCGGCAGGAGATGCAGGCGGCGGGGATCGTCCCCATCGACCTGGTGGTGGTGAACCTGTACCCGTTCCGCGACGCGGTCGCGAAGGCGCTGCCCACGGACGAGATCGTCGAGAACATCGACATCGGGGGTCCCTCGATGATCCGCTCTGCGGCCAAGAATTTTCAGGACGTTGCCGTCGTCACATCGGCCGCCGACTATGAAGCGATCGCCGACGAGATGTCCCGCTCCGCAGGGGCTTTGTCTTCCGAAACCAAGTGGCGACTCGCCCAGAAGGCGTTTGCGACCACTGCGGCCTATGATTCCGCGATTGCCTCCACGCTGGAACGCGTGGGCGTCAATGGACACTTCGAACTGCAAGCGCAAGAAGGTTTCCCGCAAACGCTACGTCTCTCGTTTCAGAAATCGATGGATCTCCGCTACGGCGAAAATCCTCACCAGAAAGCCGCGATGTACACCGACGGGTCCACCCAGGGCGTCGCCAACGTGCGCCAGCTGCAAGGCAAGGAGCTTTCCTACAACAACATCGTCGACCTCGAAGCCGCGTGGGATCTGGCGCAGGAATACGAAGAAACCGTGTGCACCATCATCAAGCACACCAATCCCTGCGGCACCGCGACCGCCGAAACGCTCGCCATCGCTTACAACAAAGCCCTCGAGTGCGATCCCGTCTCGGCCTTCGGAGGCGTGATCGGTGTGAACCGCATCATCGACGCCACCACCGCCGACGAAATGGCCAAACTTTTTGTCGAAGCCATCGCCGCTCCCGGCTTTGAGCCCGCAGCCCTCGAACGGTTCGCCGCCAAGAAAAACCTTCGCCTGGTCGAAATCAAGCACGTCCCGCAGAAGTGGGTGCTGAAAAATGTCTCGGGCGGCATCCTGCTTCAGGACAATGACGTGCGCCCGCTCCAACCGTCGGACCTGAAAGTCGTCACCAAACGTCAGCCCACGCCCGAAGAAATGAGTGCCCTGCTCTTCGCCTGGAAGATCGCCAAGCACGTTAAGTCCAACGCCATTGTTTACTCGCGCGACGGGCAAAGCGTAGGCATCGGCGCCGGACAAATGAGCCGCGTCGATTCCTGCCGCATCGGCGCCATGAAGGCCGTACTTCCCACTCAGGGCACAGTCGCGGCCTCCGACGCGTTCTTTCCTTTTCCGGATGGGGTAGAAGAAATTGCGAAAGCGGGCTCCACCGCCATCATCCAGCCAGGGGGCTCGGTGCGTGATCCTGACGTCATCGAAGCGGCGGATCGGCTGGGATTGGCGATGGTTTTCACGGGAGTCCGCCATTTCCGCCACTAAAATCGCAGAATCTGCGGTGCTTGTCCCTCGGATTGCCTAACTGTGCCCTTCCAGCCTCGTCTTTTTGGCTGTAGGTTGGAGCTGTCAGCGTAAAATAGAGCAGTCTGAATTGGCGAATTGGCATCTAAGACTTCATAGCAATTCCGGGAAAATAGGTATCCTTCGAATGATTCGATTTCCGCGCTTGGCGCTCCTCTTAGGCCTACTAGCCATTCCTGCTCTCGGCCAACAACAGCCCGCCACGACTCCCCAGCCCCCGGCCGCCGCACAACCTGCTGAGCCAGTGACCGACACGCCGGCCAAGCAGCCTGACAAGGCCGCCGCTTACTACCATTACTCGATGGCGCATATTTACGAGGAAATGGTCACGGCTTACGGACGCACCGAGCTCGCGAACAAGGCGATCGACGAATACCGTCTGGCCCTCGACAACGACCCCGGCTCCGAATACCTGAACACCGGCCTCGCTGAGCTTTACGCCCGCACCGGTCGCATCCGCGACGCCGTAGTCGAAGCGCAGGAGATGATCAAACGCGATCCTAACAATGTGGAAGCGCGCAAACTCCTGGGCCGCATTTACCTCCGTTCGTTGGGAGATTTGCAGTCCGGTTCCGGATCCTCCGATGTTCTGAAAAGCGCCATCGACCAGTACGAGCAGATCGTCCGCCTCGAGCCCAATAATATTGACGGTCATCTTCTTCTGGGCCGCCTTTACCGCCTCAACAATGATCTGCAAAAGGCTGAAGGCGAATTCCGCACTTCCGTGAAACTGCAGCCCGATTCCGAAGAAGCCGCGACGATGCTCGCTTACCTCTACAACGAAGAGGGAGACTCAAAGCGCGCCGTGGAGACGCTGACCAGTGTGCCGGATGCGTCGCGCTCCGCCAAGCTTTATTCCGCGCTTGCCTATACCTACGAGCAGCAGAAACAATATAAAGAGGCAATTACTGCCTACCGCAAGGCCACCGAACTGGATCACGATAACCTCGATGCCATCCGCGGCTTGGCTCAGAACCTCTTGAACGACGGCCAACTCGACGCCTCGCTCGAGCAATACAAGATCATTGCCGACGCCAATTCTGAAGACCCGCAGAGCTATCTGCGCATGGCCGATATTTATCGTCGCACCGGCAAGTTCGAGCAGGCACTGGATGCGCTGAAGAAGGCCGAAGCCCTCGTTCCCGATTCCCTCGAAGTCCCCTACAGCGTCGCCACTGTGTATCAGGCCCAGGGCAAAGACATCGAGGCCGTTGCTGAACTGCAAAAGCTTCTGACCCGCACCGAGAAGACCGATGGCACCTACACTGCTGGAGAGGGCAATAATCGCGCAGTGTTTCTCGAGCGGCTCGGCACAATTCAGCGTGACCAGCGCAAGAGCGACGCTGCCATCGAAACTTTCCGCAAGATGCTGACCCTCGGCGACGAAAACGCCGTTCGCGGCTATCAGCAGATTATCGACACCTACCGCGAGGACAAAGACTGGCCCAAGGCCACCGCCGCTGCCCGCGAAGCCGTCGATAAAATGCCCAAAGATCGTGGCCTCAAGATGGTTCTGGCTTCGCAACTCGCCGACAACGGTGAGCCAGACAAAGCCGTTGCTGAGGTCAAGTCCCTGCTGAAGGGCGATGCCGAAGACCGCGATGTCTACATTGCTTTAGCGCAGATGTATAGCCGCTTGCGCCGCGGCCCGGAGGCCGAGGAGGCCGCCGCCAAAGCCCTCACCCTCTCTCCCAAGCCCGAAGAGAAGATTTACGTTCACTTCGTGACCGGCTCGATCTTCGAACATGAAAAGAAATATGACGAGGCGGAAGAGGCGTTCAAGAAAATCCTCGCTTCCGAACCGCAGAACAGCAACACGCTCAACTACCTCGGCTACATGCTGGCCGACCGTGGTGTACGCCTCGACGAGGCGCTCGCTTACATCAAGAAGGCAGTCGAGCTGGAGCCGGCCAACGGAGCCTATCTCGATTCCCTGGGCTGGGCGTATTACAAGCTAGGCAAGTACGATGCCGCGGAACAGAACCTGCTCCGCGCCTCACAGCGCCAGGAATCCGATCCAACCATCAATGAGCACCTCGCCGATCTCTACCAAAAGACCGGCCGCCTCAAGCTGGCTGCCACGCATTGGGAACGCGCTCTCGTCGAGTGGGGCAAAACCGTCGAAGCCGAAGTGGACCCAAGTGACGTCGCACGCATCCAGAAGAAATTGGACGCCGTCCGCGTAAGGCTCGCGAAAGAATCGCACTAAGACATAAGACAATGGAGGCACTGGAGGCACTGGCCTCCCCGCCCGTGCAGACTCGCGCCTTGCAGGCTATGATGGGATTGAGCGTCGACTCTAGCAATGCTCTTCACCCGTCGCCTCCGCATCCTCGTCGTAGTCCTCGTGCTAGCCCTGCTCGGCGCGGGTTTCATTCTCTTTAGAATACGCTTGCCCAAGCCGCAGGTCGCTTCCGCGACGGGGCGATTAGCGCCCGATTTCACGCTCACGGACCAATCCGGCCAACCGTTCCACTTAGCCGACCAGCACGGCCACCCCGTTCTCCTGATCTTCTACCGCGGCTATTGGTGAACCTTCTGCATGATGCAACTGCGCGAGTTCGCGCGGCACCAGGGCGACTTCAACCAGCTCGATACGCGAATCGCCGCCATCACCGTGGATGATGTCGAACGCAACCGTGGCGTGTGGGAGAAGGTTCTGGGAAAGCAATTCTCGGTCCTGAGCGACCCTAACGCCGTGGTGATCCGTCAGTATGGACTCCTCCACCCCGGGGTAAAAGGCGAAGCCGACATCGCCCTTCGCACCACCTTGTTAATCGACGCCCAGGGCATCGAGCGGTGGCGCCGAGTCAGTGAAACCGTGCCGGACATTCCGAAAGCGGACGAAATCCTGGCCCGGATCCGAGAGGGCCGCTAGCGCTCCGTTACAATTTTTTTACTTTTATTTCGCTCCTTAACTACCAGTGGGGGTTGCGGAATTCTAGGATCAGAGCTAATCTTCCCGACTATCGCTGGTTGCCTCGCTACGTTCCAGATGCAACGCCCGCGGCGATAATCACCACCAAATAAGGAAATCTAAAGAGGCAGAATGGCGTTGCCACTGCCTCAGGGAGTCCAGCATGCATAGTTTCTGTACACGTTCCCATTTAGCCACGTTGCTTATGGTGGCCTGTGCCTTTGCCCTATCGGGCATGGCTGTAGCTCAGACTTGGAGTTCCCCGCAGCTGGTTGCCAACGGCAACGGCCAGGCAATTTCCACCAATGGCAGCGGAACCTCCGCCGTCATTTTCACCCCCTCAGGGGGAGGCCTGGCGGCTTCCGTCCAGTCCGGCGGCGTTTGGGGAAACCCTACCACCTTGTCATCGGCCACGGCCGCCGCGAACATCGCCGTCGCGCCCAATGGCGATGTTTTAGCCGTGTGGCTTTTCGGTACCACCAACACCTTCAACCCCAACACCGCCCAGGCACGGTTCTTCACCGGCGGGCACTGGGGCAGTACCATCACGATCTCTACCAACGCCTATCGTGCCGGCAGCGGGAACGGCCTTCCCGGCATCGGATTCGATAGTCACAGCCAGGCCACACTGGTTTGGGAAGAGATGACCAATCCAAGTCCGGCCTCGTGCAGCCTGAAGGCCGAGACGGGCAATGCCGCTGGAGGTTTCGGTTCGGCGCAGACGATCTCCACCGGTAATTGTTTCGGCTGGACCAACCTCGCTGTGAACTCGGGCGGGCAGGCGGTCGCGGTGCGGGGCGTTCCGGGAATCCTCTCGGGTGCCATCATCGCGATTAGCCGCGATGCCAGCGGAACCTGGGCCGCTCCGGTCACGGTCGCCGCATCCGGAGTGTACCGTCAACGCCAGCCCAAAGTTGGTCTTGGCAATGAGGGCACGGCAGTGCTCGTCTACCTCGTCAACGCCGGAGTCCGCTACTCGGTGCGATCAGGCGGCACGTGGAGCGCCCCAGCATCCCTGATTTCGAGCGGGGCAGGCGGCGTTGCCGGAGTCGCTGTCGACGGAAGTGGCAACGCGGTGGCCGCATATGTCCAAACATCAATCAATCCTGGAACCTACACAGTCTACCGTCCAGTGGGCGGCAGCTTCCAACCTAAGGTCCAGATCAACTCCAGCACGCAAGTTGTGGCGACACCGGCAGGAACCTTTGTGGCAGGCGGAACCACGGTATCTACCCGGCTGGCTGGCAGCTCAACATGGAACCAGACTACCTTTGCGAATTCCCAGTTAGTGAACGCGGCGGCAGGATTGGCGATTGCCGTCGGGGCTCCGCAGGTCAGCGTTTCGACGGCTGCCGTTCCATAGGCAGCATAGGGAGAGGTAACTCAATTCGGAACGAACGTGAGCGATAACAACTCCTGTTATCGCTCATTTTTTGCCCCTTGTGAACGAAGTGGCTATCAGGAAATCGCGTATGCCTAGCGAGACGTGAAATCTCGCTGATCTTCACAACTGCTACACTCACCGCATGCTGGCCGATTACGCGGTGCGCGTGGAAAACTCGCGGGGACGCCGCCACCCCGAGCCGCCGCATCCCTACCGCAATGACTTCCAGCGCGACCGTGACCGCGTCATTCACGCACGGGCATTTCGGCGTCTCGAAGCCAAGACGCAGGTCTTCACCCGCCGCTACTCCGACCATTTCCGCAACCGCCTCACCCACACCATGGAAGTGGCGCAGATCGCCCGGACGATAGCACAGCAACTCGCCCTGAATGTGGATCTGGTCGAAGCTCTAGCTCTGGTCCACGATGTCGGCCATCCACCCTTCGGTCACGCCGGAGAGCGCGCCCTCGACGCCGCCATGCGCGAGCAGGGTTTCTTCTTCGACCACAATCTGCACGCCCTGCGCATCGTCGAAGATTTCGAAATGCGCTACGCCGCGTTCCGTGGGCTGAACCTAACCTTCGAGGTCCGCGAAGGTATCATCAAGCACTCCCACGATTACTCCGCCAAAGATCATCCCGAACTCGCCGAGTACCTTCTCGACCAGCGCCCGCCGCTCGAAGCGCAACTCATCGACCTCGCCGACGAAATCGCCTACGATACCGCCGACCTGGACGATGGCTTCGAAGCGCACTTACTCACTCTCAAAACAATTCGCGCTGGACTACCGGTGTTCGAAGCCTTCTTCCATGAAGTTGAGGCCCTCTATCCGTCTGCTCCAGAGAAACTCAAGTTCAACGAAACCCTCAAGCGCCTGCTCAACCGTTTCGTCACAGGCTTGATCGAAGGCACCGCCGCCCGCGTAAAAGCCGCCGCGATTGCAACCGTAGACGATGTCCGCCGCCACCCGCAACGCCTAGTTGGTTTCCACGAAGGCAGCTTCAATGCTGGTTTGGAGCGCGACCGCGTAAGCTGCAAGGAGTTTCTTTACAAGAATCTCTACTTCAGCAAAGCTCTGGAACCCGAAAAGGAGGAAGCAGAACGGGTCATCCGCGACCTCTTCTCCCACTGGATGCGCCGCCCCAGCGATCTCCCACCAGCCTACCGCGAAAAGTCGCAACAAGAACCGCTACCCCGCATCATCTGCGACTACATCGCCGGCATGACCGACCCCTTCATTCTGGCCCAACACCAGAAATTTCGTCGCTGACAACAACTCTACCAATTGTCATCCTGAGCGGAGAAATGCCTTCACGAAGTGAAGGCATTCGCAGTCGAAGTGCCTGCCCTGAGCTTGCCGAAGGGACCCCTGCTCGGCATAACCACGCGGGAGTGCTCAGACTTCCAGATTGGCTCTTGAGCCTTCGCTTTTGGGTGGAGCAGCGCTTCAGCGCTGCAGTAACAGCCGAGAAAAAACGGCTTTAGCCGCTGAGGTAAGGTTCGTATCAAGGCGCGCCTTCAGACCTGCCAGAAAGCAGCGAGGAAAGAACCCGCCTTCAAAATTAAGGATCGTGGCTGCAGAGTGCGGCGAGGTTTGTTGAGGAGGAAGCGATGGCCCCGTTGACACATACATCCTCCAGGGAGCCTGCAGAGGCGAGGGAAGCCTCTGAGCCGCTCCTTCCCAACCGTACTTTTTATATCCGCCGTCCGGCAAAATTACCGTACGCAAAGCTTTTCGCACGGCAACCTATGACCGTTTGCGCGAGAATCCCCTTCTAAACCAAGCACTTACGGGCCCTAGGTCGAGCCCTGAGTTTGGCAGTTCACCTGTTATTCACGTCACGTAGGGCGGGGGCTGAAATTTCCGTCCCAAATCTGTGCTCGCAGTAATAAAATCATAGCCATAGCTGGCTTTTCGGAGGGGCTCTCCTGACTCTCCCCTCCACGGAGGAAATACGTATGAAGAACCGCATCGTAGCTGTCCTTATCGCCGCGCTGTTCGCGCTGCCGGCGCTCGCCCAGACCACCACCTCAGCGCCCGCCGCAGCACCGGCCGCCACTTCCTCGAACAACGCTACGGGCAAGGCGCCGCTAGCGATCGAGACCAAGGAAGGTTTCTGGGGCCGCGTCAACCCATTCGCTCGCAAGAAGTATGTGCAGCGCCAGTTGCATCCTGTGGCGGACCGTCTCAACGAACTCGATGAACTGACTGCCGGCAACACGCGCTCCATCAAGGACACGGACTCCCGCGCTCAGGCTGGCATCAAGTTGGCCGCTGACAAAGCCACGGAAGCCGACCAGCACGCGATCGACGCGGGCAACCGCGCCAACGCCGCCCAAACCACCGCCCAGACCGCCAACACGCGCCTCACGGGCGTCGAGACGGCCGTTGGCAACATCGATCAATACCACCCCATCAACCAGGCTGAAATCCGTTTCCGCCCGGGACAGAACGTTCTGAGCAAGGCTGCCAAGGAAGCGCTCGACGGCATGGCCACCACGTTGAAAGATCAGCGCGGCTATGTGGTCGAAGTGCAGGGCTTCTCATCCGGTCACGGACAAACCGCAATCGGCAACTCGCAGAAGATGGCCGATGCCGTTGTTCGCTACCTCGTTCTCAATCATGAAATTCCGGTCTACCGGATCTTCGTAGTTGGCATGGGCAACGCGCCGAAGACGGACGCCGATGGCAAGACCATCCGCATCAGCGGTGGCCGCGTCGAAGTCAGCCTGTTGAAGAACAATCTGGATCAGCTCGCGTCCGGTTCCGCGCCGGCCGCACCAGCGGATCAGCCGCAAACCAAGTAATCGCTCGGTAAGGGTCGTTGATTCGACCAATCCTCCCCCACAGAAGAGCCTCTCGCGAGAGAGGCTTTTCTGCTTTTGGTTGAGCGACGAGCTGGCCGATTTAGAGGTGCCTGCGAAAGAGTCTTCTCTGACAACGAGGCGCGCACGCCATGGAGAGGCCACGATTTCGCGCTGCCGCACAAATTGCGCTCGGATTCCGTCCCCTCGCCGCCAACCGCAAAAAAGAGAGCCCCTCGAAAGGAGAGGCTCTCTTGTGGGGGTTGGGCTGTCGTACCTTATTCCTTCGCGATCAGTCAGACAACGTGTGACAACTACACGCGAAATGTTCGATTGTCCGCCTTGTGCTTCCCGCCCCGAACTTGGGCGAACCCCTGTTCGTAGCCGGCTCGAAAGGACGCGCGATCGTCATTGGAGCCCCAACGGCCGATGGCCACATGAGGCGTGTCGCCTCGCTCAATGGCGAGCTTCGCCTGATACAGTCCGTCGCGAAAAGCAGCATTGCTGTCTTGATTGGAAAGCGCGGCGACACTGCTCACCGATGCGCTCCGGTACATTCCGCTATCCATTGCCATACCTGCCGCTGCTCCCAAAGCCAGCGCGACTACGAACATGGAAAATGTCTTCATTCGGTCCTCCTCGTCCCTCGATTGATATCTGGATTGATTAAATTGAAGTCAAGTGGCGTTACTGATCAAGTTGCTTTCCTCAATTAGACGGCGTCCAGGTTGGACGCGAAGTAAAGTCTGCGTAAGCGCTTTGTAAAGTCTGCTAGCGGGGAGAACTACCAGCACAACGCTCGATTCACTCGGAAGTTCACCTGTTCCAATCACTAGTGCACTTTTTCGATTGTCGTGATTGCTACTCGTCAAGGTATGGCGCCAGAGGGATGAAGCGCGCCTATAATTGAAAGTTAATAAATACGGTTTGCACGTTTTCCGTTGCTCGCCAGCCACTCTCCCGATGAAACTCGCCCCCGCAGAGCCCGCAGAAAATAATCGTTGGTATTTGTTGGTGCTGGGACTTGCAGTCGTGCTCGCGTTGCTGGCAGTCCTGCAATTCCGCTCGACGAAACAAGTTAGCGACGCTACCACCGAGCACATGCGTACCACCCTGCAAGACTCGCTGCTGGATCTGCGTCAGGGAGTGGAACGTGAACTCACGCCGCTCTGCTACCAGTTCGAGGGGGACGCGGGAGTCCGGCGCGAAGTGGCACTTCAGGAATATGCAAGCCGCCTCGACCGCTGGCGTTACACCGCGGCCCACCCGGCTCTGGTCAGCGACCTCCTGATTTGGCGGATGACAGAGGGCGACCAGCGCGAACTGCTTCAGCTCAAAGAAGGAAACGTGCTGACGAGAGTAGCTTGGCCTGCCGAGTTCGCACCGCTGCGAGACTGGTTGCGGGAGATTCGGCCGGAGACGCTCGGTTTCGGTGCCGCGTCTTCCCAAGCCGCGCCTCATTCTGATGCTTCAAAACCCAGCGCCATTCACGCTCCTGCCCTTTGGATGATCGACGAGAACATCCCCGCCCTGCTCCACCCGGTTCTGGAACGAAGCAAAACCGCGCATGACCGCGAACCTCCTCGAATCACATGGATCATATTGCGCCTGGATCAGAGTGTCTTGGGCAGGGAGGTTTTTCCTCAACTCGCGCAGCGAAATTTCGGCCGAGCCTCCGACGCCTCTTATAAATTGGCGCTGATCACCAACAACTCGCATGGCGATGTGCTGTTTTCCTCCGATGGACAGTTTGGGAGGACGGGGGATGACGCATCCGACGCGTCGTTGAATCTGTTTGGCCGTCCGGTTTCTCTGCTTGGCGCGCCGCGGACTCCTATCGAACAGAAACTCGCTGCGGGACCGCTACGGCGCCCGGAGATCTCGTCGCTAGCGCCACCGGCAGCTCAGCCGAATATTGGCGGCGATCTCGCCGGAGGTAACGACGGGCCCGTACGAATTGATCCCATTCGCTACGCTAACGACGATCCCGACTGGACCATCCTGGCCCGGCACCGCGAAGGTTCCGTCGAGGCCGCGGTAATGACAACCTATCACCGAAACTTGGCCATCAACTTCGGCGTCCTTCTCGTGCTGGCGATTACGATGGGTTTGATCATTGCCACCAGTCGCCGCGCACGGCGTCTGGCACAAGCGCAGGTGGATTTTGTAGCGGGAGTGTCTCATGAGCTGCGGACTCCTCTTACCGGGATCGTGTCTGCGGCGCAGAACATGGTGGATGGTTTAGTTGACAGGGAACGGACCGCACGGTACGGTGCCGCGATCCTGGGCCAGGCCCAGCAATTGAAGGATCTGGTGGAACAGATCTTGTTATTTTCCGCAACGCAACGCCGAGCCCATCGCTATCACCCGCAACCGGCGGATGTAGCTGACGTCGTCGATGCCAGCCTCGATACCACCTCAAGTCTGATTCGATCGTCGGGATTCACGGTGCAGCGCAAGATCCAGCCCAAGCTCCCCCAGGTTGTGGTGGATGTTCCAGCCTTATCCCAGTGTTTACAAAACCTGATCACCAACGCAATCAAGTACAGTGGCGCAAGCCGCTGGATCGGGATCGATGCTGCATCGACTGATACAAGTGGCGGACAGGAAATCACGATCACCGTCGAAGATCATGGCCTGGGAATCTCCTCCGACGAACTGCAACACATCTTCGAGCCCTTCTACCGCAGCCCGCAGGTTACCTCGGCCCAAATCCACGGCAGTGGACTGGGATTGCCCCTGACGAAGAGCATGGTCGAATCCATGGGAGGCCGGCTTACGGTTCAGAGCGCGCCGCAGAAGGGTAGCTCGTTTACGATACACTTACCGGTCCGCGACGTCGCCTCTCCGCCGGACGCGCCAGTCTCCCCGGCCGCTACTCAAGCATGAAAGCGAAAGTTCTGGTCGTCGAAGACGATGCAGTCATTCGAATGACCCTGGGAGACCGTCTCGAAGCCGAAGGCTACGCGGTTGAATTCGCCATGGATGGCGACATAGGCGCGCACAAGGCCTCTCACGGAAAATTCGATCTGGTTTTGTTGGACGTGATGCTTCCCGGCAAGAGTGGCTTCGAGGTATGCCGCGATATTCGCATGGCAGGTGTGGTGGTGCCCATCCTGATGTTGACCGCCCGCGGACAAACGATTGACAAAGTTCTGGCTTTGAAAATTGGCGCCGATGATTATATGACGAAGCCATTCGACGCCATGGAGTTGCTGGCGCGTGTTGAGGCGCTTCTGCGCAGGGCGGGCGTCCCGAATTCCGGCACAATTCATCAGTTTGGCTCCCTGCGCATAGACCTTCGCGGCACCTCCGTCTCGCGAGATAGCCAGGTCGTACCCCTCTCTGCCCGTGAATTCCAACTCCTGCGATACTTCGTCGAGCATCCGGGAACCACGTTGTCGCGCGACGTCTTGTTGAAAGAGGTATGGGGTTATAGCACGGAGACCTTGACCCGCACCGTCGATGTCCACGTGGCCAGCCTCCGTCAGAAGCTGGAAAGCGATCCGAAGAAACCCAAACTAATTGCAACGGTGGCAGGCTTGGGTTATAAATTCACGCCTTAGAGCCTGCGGTAGCATCTCTACCTCACCGGCACACCTTCCAGGGTTGCAAGGCGGCCCACGGGATAGAGCCCGATTCTGGAATCATGATAAGGCGAGTGATCGTAAAAGAAGCTAAGCCGTGCATCCGGGTCGCCGGCGAATGCCTTATCCTCCGCCAGTCTCTTCTCGAACTCCGCTCTGAGCGCAGGATCTTTCGTCAGCATTTCGCGGGCCAGCGGCTCGAGCACATATGGTTCGCCATACTCCTTCTGCTCGAAAATGGCGTCAAAGAATCCCCATTGCACAGCGGAGTCCGGGGCATCCGGTTCCAGCCATCCAACCGCCACTTTAGCCGTACGCTGATCGAGCGGCACCACCATCGACCCCGCCGGGTACCAGAGCTTCTCTTTCGCGGCTTTGCACATCGGCTGATAGTGACTGATGTCCGCGAAATCCCCGATCGATATCGGATGCCGGCCCTCAAACAGCGTGTTGTGCCAATGCGGCTCACAACGGTACGTCTCCACCTCACTCTCCCACGCCGCCGTCGTAGGTTGCATCTGTACGCCATGCGCTCGCAGAACTTCTATGACCCGCGTCCACTGTGCCGGAATGATGTA
>Ga0137403_10007075_pt1 | contig 12724 bp, 13 predicted proteins | sample CZOMad2_1_16fung_FD_122057 | JGI IMG/M metagenome (GOLD analysis project Ga0137403, IMG submission 122057) | Vadose zone soil fungal communities from Angelo Coast Range Reserve, California, USA - CZOMad2_1_16fungal (Hybrid Assembly) | ecosystem: Environmental > Terrestrial > Soil > Vadose zone... | reverse complement strand
GCCCCGCCTTCAGGCTAAAGACCCTGCCGCCCCTCACCGGGGATCGCGCCGGCGAGCGCCTCGCGCAGACGCCCGGCTTCTCGCTGCACGCCGGCGTCGCTGCCGACGTTCATCAGCGCCAAAGGCTCGAGCGGTTGTGTCGGTATATCACGCGGTCGCCGCCGCCACGCGGTCCCCCAGGCGGCTCGGGGGATCTGTTCTGATCATAACCCGCACCCTACTTTAACTTCCCACACTCCCTCGGCTGAGCCTTCAGAACATCGGCCGCTTCGCTCCTGCGCGCCTTGTTGCCGGACAGGGTGACGCGTGTCGCCAAGTTGAATTGCAGCGTGATCAGAAAGGCAGACATTTGCATCCCAAAGCGTACATCATGAGGTTTCTGTACGAGACAATTCATGCACAACGCATTCATGATTACGGTATCGCTGGCTTTCGTGTTAACGGCATCTGCCTCTGGCAGCATTGTCGCCATTTCCCTCGGCAATGTGACGATTGATGGGAGTCTGCCAGACTCGATCCGGGAAACCTTTGACGATGACAATGGGCGGCCGCTGAAATCCGCATCTGTTGATTTGGATGGAGATGGCATAGCCGAGAAATTTGTGCCTAACGAATTCCTGTGCGGAAACGGCGGATGTCCCTGGGTGATATACAGCGTAACCCAGAAACGTGTCATTGGTACCGTTTTTGGCTCGACATTAGTTGTCGAATCAAGTTCTATTGGAGGCTACAAGATCTTGAATGTTAGCTTCAGCGAAGGAGCGAACCAAGTTGTAACCCAGAAATACGCATTTATTAACGGTTACTATCGGAAGACCACTTAGTTAGCTCAACCATTCTGGCAAAGGCCATTTCGCGCGGCGCGATCATCTTGTTAAAACGTGACTTTGCTAGCCGCAACGGATCGATGAGTTCTTCGTCCACTCGTCAGGTATCGCAGTCGTAGTCATTGCTCGCAATCGGTTTGAGCGCTGCATCTACTGAAAACAGTGTATAGGATGACTCGCAGACTTCGGGTTCCCATTTTACGAGCAGCAACTGCTGGCCGGCCAGACGGAACGAGAACGCCGACGCCACATCCGGTTGTTCCTTCGACAAAGGCGTCCAAGTAACGGTGCGGCTGCCATCGGTGAAATCGTAGACAGCGGGACCCGCCGGTTTTCTCTTCTCAAACTTCGCCCCAGGACGCGCGTCTTTGACATCGTCCGGCTTGCCGACGACCACGAAGGCCGCGGTGGTCACTGCGTGAGAAGCTTTACCGACGACAGTGCCGGTAACCGTTCTGCGCGTAACCGCAGTCATGCCCGGGTCAAAATCAAAGCTAGCTGTGCCTTTGAGCTCCACCGGGGTGACGGGGACGACGTCGTCGGCGCTTATCAACAGATAAGTGGCTCGCCGGACACTAGGATCGAGAGGAGCGCGGAAATCAACGGAACGATACTGTGGGCCGGCGCTCTCGGAGGCTGACAGACGCGCAATTTGCGGCGGCGTGGGCCGGTCGAGATTCAGCCATGGAAGGGCGGCCCGGGCCTGGGCTTCCCACGCCAGCTCCTGGAATTGCTCGAAAGTGACTTCGCTCGTCTCCGTGTAGGCGCGGTGAAATTTATCGGTGCCGAACAGCTCGTGGACCGATTGCCCTTGCGCAGTTGCGCCGAAGATGCCCAGGAGCGCGAAAGAGAGAAATCTCATTTTCTTAAATTTCGTGGAACGGTGCATGATTTGTATTAATCGCGACTTGATCCGACAGTTAACCCGGTTCTCCGGTTTTTTTTTGTCAGTTCAAGTGCAGTGACTTCTCCGGGCCGATTCGTTTCCCGTCCTCGAACGTCGCCATTGGCGTTCGGTCACATTTTAACCTGATGCTTGTGTTCATTGTTGTACGAGTCGATCCACGCGTCAAGATCCAACGACGGGGTGACATCCATCGCATGCACGGCGCCGAACTTCCCCCCAAAGGGGGCGGCTCCCACACTCCCAGAGCCACGATTTCCTCGAGCGTGCCCGTGCCTACCTGCGCACTCGGTGAATTGGGCACCGCATCCGGTTCACGGTAGCCGCTCCGGCTACGAGCATCGCGAGCGAAGCGGTGCTCAACGAGGCCTTCATGGTGCGTTGAGCCAAGCCGTGATTTGATTTACGGCGGGCGTGTTCCATCCCAACCCGAGATGGTTGACCGCGATGACCGCCGAGCCCCCGAAATTGGTGATGCCCGTCGAATCGTTGCAGCTTGCGATGAATAGAACCCCGTCCGAGGGCCCCGTATGCTCGTTGTGCAACAGAGCAATGTTATTCAAGTTGCCGCAGAGGTTGTAGACCTTGACGCTGCCGGAAGTGCCGGCCGTGCGCACCGTGTCGACCAACGAGGGGCCTATATACGCAACGATACCATTGCCGTGCGTGTAGAACCCGAGTCCGCCGTAGTAGGTGGTGTACCAGTCCTGTTCATTCGAGGGTAAGGGATAGATCGAGTCCCAGCGCTTGAGCATCTGTGCCGAGCCGGGGAAGTATGCCGAGGAATACGTCCATTGCGGACCGTTTTGCCAAACGCCGAAACACACTAACTGGTCATGGGGTGTGGGGCCGTCAATGGTTCCACCGCAGGCCGGGTAGACCGGAAGGCTGAAATTCCAGCCGTGTCGAAACGACAGATCGATGCCGTTGTTTGGCCCGCCTGCCATGATCAGGCGACGGATGTCGCTCTGATAGGCCGTACCCCACGATTGCTTGACGGAAGAGACATACATCCGGGCGTTGAACGCGCCCTTGGACCAGGAGACGACGTCGACGCTCAGCGCACCGGTACGGGACTTGATGACCTGGATGGCATCCTCGATTTGCTCGGCCCAAAAATAGCCGTTCCCGTTCTTGTGTGGAAACCCGATAGCAAAGACCTTATAGCCGCCCGCTGCGAGCGATTGCATGAGGCCGGTCGTCGGGCAGTTCGCCTGCCCACAACCGTAGGCGCCTTCGTCATTCGGATTGGCCCATGCCAAGTCCGCATCTTGATTCGCGCCGTGCACGAGTAACACGGGTGTGGTTATTGGATTAGTATCCCAACCGGGCGCGTAATAAAGAAGAAAGCGCGCGGAATTCGGCGTCGCAATGCCACCGAAGAACGTGACGCGCTGCCCGGATTGATTGCCGCGGCCGTCGGGTGGAAAGGTTTCCTGTGTAAACGCCGTACCGGGATCACGCCAGCGCTCCACCTGTACCCAGCCGTTCGATATCGAAGTGGTGTAAGTGGCCTCGCGTACGGGCGAGGTAGCGTAAGAAGGGATCGGGGCTGCCCATAGAAAGGCGGCGCTCAGGACGAATCCGGCCAGCGATCGCACCGGCCGACTGGAGATTCGTCTCGTTGCACACACGGAAGCTCTTGGAATGTCTTTCGTACACATGGCTCACTCCCCCTTTTCGCGTTTTCTGAAGTGGCGGCTTCGACCAACGATCCTCTTTCCTTTTTGGATCGCGGCGCTAACGCAGACGATGTATCCTAGACGTGCTTGCTGCCGGTCGTCGATGACCGGGGCGATCATGATCGTAGGACAAATTCGCTCACGACTGTGCTTCGACCAGACCGCCACAATGTGTACTCCGCCTCAGCCACATTGGCGGTACCCATGAAGGTCATCCGCCCGCTGGTGCGGCTCGCCGCGAAGTCCGGGATGCCGCTCCCAAATATCTTGCGTGGGCTCGACCTTCCGGGAAACATTCTCGATGGATCACGTGCCGCTTCGGTCAGTCTCGCGGATTACTTTCGCATCCTCGAGCGCCTTGCGATCAGCGCCCACGATGAAACCTGGGGTCTTTCGGCTCGCCCCCTTCTGCCCGGCGCCACCGGACTGGTGTTGTCGAATCTATCGAGCTGCGCCACGCTCCTCGAAGCCATGAAAGCGGTGGCTCACGCCTATAACCTGCTGCACGGCGGAACGTACAACCGCGTCGAACTGCGCGAGGACCGGCTTGCCTATATTATCGACGACCGCGGTTTCCCCTACGCTCCGCGCATGGACCCCGCGCAGATGAGATTCGCGATGGTGAGCGTGCTGATTTTTTTGCACGCCTTGCTCGTGCTCATATCGGACGATGGATTGCACCGAAGGCTTATGAAAGTGCATATCAAAGGCACGCGGCTCGCCGGCGCCCGGGGATATTTGGAGTTTTGGGCGGCACCCATTCGCTGGAAATCCAATGCGTATGCGCTCGACTACGATCTGGAGGCAGGCTCGACTCCGATCGCGCGCGGGGGCCCTGTCCCCTCATCCCAAGCGATCTATCGCAAGATTATTGATCTGATTGAACGCAACCAGAATGTCGACCTACGGTACCGCAGTGCGCGTGAGCGGGTGGTCGATGCGTTCGAGGACAACGTCTTCACACAGCGGGCGGTGGCCAAGCGGCTCGGTCTCAGTGTGGCCACCTTGAGGCGGCGGCTGGGAACGGAAGGGTCGCCTTCGTTTCGCGTGCTGAACGAGCATGCACTCAAGCGCGCGGCGCGATCTCTCCTGGAGCAGCGGCATCACCCGAGTGACGTGGCCGAAGAATTGGGCTTTTCCGATCCGCGCAGCTTCGCTCGCGCCTTCAAGCGATGGATCGGTGTCACGCCGACGGTCTATGCCAAGCGCTTGGCTCTTCCTAAGTAAAAACAGTTACTTGCTGTTCGCCCGAATGGCGGTCACGGAAAATGAGGCGACCCCTCTACGGAACGGCATGAGGCGAGGGCTGCCCACGGCCCTGCTGCTGTTGTGGGCGGTGAGCCCGGTGACATCGGTAATCAGGCTTTTCGGGCCGGGGCGAAACATTCGTCTAACGCGGCTGCGCCGCGATAACCGCCAACCCCTGCAGCACCAGATCCGGCACGATCTCACCGTGCGAGCGCATCGTGCCCGTGATCATGCCGGCGTCGCCGCCGGTGATGAACAGCCTGGGCTTTGTGCCGGTGCTCTGTGCGATGACTACGGCCGCCCGGTCGGCCAAGCCCGCCAACGCAAAGACGGCGCCGCGCGATACCGCACCGATGGTGTTGTTGGCCAGAACTCCGGCCAGGGAGGGCGTGCTGTGCTGGGCCGCTTCGGCGATATCACTGGTGTTGTTCATCAAGGCCTCGCGCATCATGTGGATGCCGGGCGCGATCAGCCCGCCGAGATGCTGGCCGTCGGCATCCACGCCGTCGACCTTGACGGCCGTACCGGCGTCCACTACACAGAGCGCCGAGCGCGCCTTGGTCCAGGCGCCGATCATGGCCAGCCAGCGATCGGCTCCCAATAACGAGGGATCAAGATAGCCGTTGGTGAGCCCGTGGTATTCCTGAAAAGCGGTCACGAACTCGATCTTGAGGCGAAACACCTTCTTCGTGAGGCGGGTCAGTGTTTTTGCCATCACCGGCCCGGCGACGTTGGAAACCAGCACCCGGCTTGGGCGTTGTCCCGATTCGAACAGGGCCGTAGTCCAAATGCCCGGCTTCGCGTCTCGGTGCACGACGGCCTGCTGATCGGACAGTCCGGTGCTCGTGAGCCAGGCCCACTTCAGGCGGGTGTTTCCCACATCGATGACCAAAATCATGCGTAATTTTTACCCTATGTGCGCCGTCTACCCGCAAGCGCGCAAGGATAGCATCGTGCGACAGGAATACTATCTCGAATCAGTGACTTAGATCGAGCGTACGGTCTTGGTATCAGTGCTGACTGCGGCTACGACTCCGAATACCGCCTGCGAAACTCGTTCGTCGACTTCTCCCGCATTCTGCAAATGCACCGGATATCGGATGTGCGCGTCGACTCCCGTTGCCGAGAAAATCAACTGCACCCGCGGTTGCCCGTCGCCGCCGGAACTCAAGGACGTGGTTCTTTGGATTTCCTTGGTTTGCCGGAGGATTTCCTCGCGGTCCTCCAGCAAAACGTTGGTCACGGCCGCGGTCAGCTTCTTTTTGGCGCCGGCATAGTCGATACCGCCCGGGAGCCTCAGGGTGATTTCGCGCCAGACGAAGTTGACGCCGTGGATCTGCTTGAATAGTCCGCTCGACACTTGAAAGACGATCGAGTTGGCAAACGCGACGACTCGTCCCGTCGGCCCGAGCTGTCCCTGGCCGCCGAGCTCCATGAGATGCAATCTGACCAACCCCAAGTCGATGACTTCACCCGTGACATCGCCTATCTGCACCCGATCGCCGACGCGAATTCCGTATTTTCCGATCAAGAAGAAATAGCCGACGATGGATACGAGAACGCTTTGCATGGCGACGGCGAGGCCGGCGGTAATGAGGCCGGCGAAAGTGACGACCGAGCCCAACTCGCTGGCAAATGCAAAACCGACGATCACGATCACCAGGCACCACAGCGCGATCCTGCGCAGCAATAGAAACTGATATCGGCGCCTCGTGTCCTGTACATAGCGCAGTACCGCGCGCCGCCATACTTCCGCGGCGAGGAACACGATCGCCAACAGTACCGCGAGCACGCCCAAACGAACGCCGAGCGTTTTGAGCGCATTGGCGTATTGGTTCTCGATGGCATCATGCCAGTTGGCCATATTGCGGCGGTACTGGTTGAGCAGCACGCCTACCTTGCTCAACGGAATCAACAGCGCCGACGCCTGTTTGAACTGATTCGACAGGGCATCGAGCTGATCGCGCACGCTGTTGAGCGTCGCGCTGTCCGCCGTATCCGCTTGAGCCGCCAACGCATCACCGCGGGCGGACAATTGCTTCAATTGATCTACCAACGGAGCGCGAAACCGTGCGAATGTGCTTTGCAGAGCCGCAGTGTGTCGGTCGACGGCATCGATGGTGGCGGCTTTCTCCGAGAGCCGAACGACGTTTGCAGCCAAGTCCCAAATGCCGAAGCGAGCCGCGGCGATCCCGCCGACGCCGGTCAGGGCTGGCGGCGGAACAGAGGGGTTGGGAGTCCCGGACGCCGCAGAACCGCTCGAAGCGACGCTGGGCGGTGGAGGACCGGATGATGCGGGATTGGACGCCGTGGAACTTGCGCCCGTCGACGAGGGAACGGTGACGGCCATTGCGTCGATCTGCGCCTTCAATGCGCTCGCGCTGATCCCGTTCGTGTCGTTTTGGTTGGTGAACGACGACAACGTGGTCAGGAGACGTCTTCTCGCGTTGATCAGATCGAGCTCACCTTGCAGCTCGGAGATTTTTGCCTGCAGCGCGACCTTCTGTTCGGGTTGCGCAGTCGCAAGCTGCGCCTGGTCGGACTCCAGTTCCCTCTGGGCGTCCATCCCTTGCGCGGTGAATTTATTCTGCAGCTGACTCAGCGATTGCGACGAGGCGGAGGCGCCCTCGGTGTCCTTGGGCCCGGGTTGCTTGGCGAGAATCTCGGTATTGGCCCTTGCCGCTTCAAAGGCCGATCCGACGACTTGATTCGCCGTCTGTCGGTTGTCGTAGAGGATCAGCAGGTCGCTCGGCTCGCTGGATACCTGTTGTTGAATGCCGAGCGTACGATACCAATCGATGGTTTGATCCAGCACTTGGATGACCTGCGGACCGGTCATGGGCGCGGCCGCGTCCGGCGCGGACCCGGCGAGGGACGCCGCGGCCTGGGGTTCCCCCGGCGAAACGGCCGATTGCGCGGGCGCAGGCAGCGGAGCGTTCAGGGCGAGGAGCAGCGCCAGCGCCGCGCTTCGCGGTAAAGACCCAAGGTTTGGCGTGGACATAGGACTTATCGTACCTCTTTGTCGTTGGGACGCTAACACAGGTGGTTTTGACGCGGTCAGGGGGAATCAGTGCGGTCGGCATAAAATGCCGGGTCACGGTAAACTGCCGCGATGAACGCGACCCATGCTAGTGTCCTGAATCATTAATACGTTGCTCGATTCGCCTGCGGATTTTCGTGCCGGGCAAGGCGCGCCGACGAGGCATAGTGGGCACTATGGCGAGGAGGCGCAACGCCGCCCGGCGCGAAAAGACGCGGCGCAGCGAGTAACGGATTAATGATTCAGGACACTAGTTGGAAGGTGACTATGTTCGAGTTGAAGCAGGCGATTGCCGATGTACCCGATTTTCCGCGCCCCGGCATTTTATTTCGCGATATTTCACCGCTGTTGCGCGACCACTTCGACGCCGCAATACGCGCCTTGGATGCGCTGCTGACCGACGCGGAGTGGAGCAAGATCGACGCTTTGGCGGGAATCGAGTCGCGCGGCTTCATCCTGGGCGCCGCCCTGGCGGTACGCCGCGGCAAGGGATTCGTGTTGGTCCGCAAACAGGGGAAGCTGCCGCCGCCCGTGGTCGATATGGCCTACGCATTGGAGTATGGAACCGGCGTCTTGGAAATGCAGCGTGGCCAGGGGCGCTTGATGCTGATCGATGATGTGCTCGCGACCGGCGGCACGATGACGGCGGCCGCCGATCTGTGCCTGCGTGCGGGATACCAAGTTCAGGCGCTGGTGGCCCTGATCGATCTGAATATCGTCGTGAACTATTCGTGGCGGACATTGCGCCTGCGTTCGGCCATCAATTATCAGCCATGAGTCAAATGCTCGAGTTGCCGAACACCCTGGTGGTCGTTGCCTTGCGGGCGGAATCCGCAGGGGTATTCGAGGCGGCGGGTATTCCGGTACTGTATTGCGGTGTCGGTAAGGTCAACGCGGCCATCGCACTTGCGCGCGAGCTGAGCCGCTACGCTCTGCAGGGTCAAGCAATGCCTCTGGTGCTGAACTTCGGTTCGGCGGGAAGTCGTCGCCATCCCACCGGCACCCTGGTGGAATGCCACGAGTTCGTGCAGCGCGACATGGACGTGCGCGGTTTGGGATTCGCATTGGGGGTGACGCCATATGACGAGGCACCGTCCTGTTTGCGCTTCGAGCCGCTGTTCAAGCACTTGCCGCCGGCCGTCTGCGGCAGCGGCGACTCGTTCGCAACCGCGGCCACGGACGTGGACTGCGCGGTCGTCGACATGGAGGCCTATGCGCTCGCAAAGGCATGCTGGTACGCAAAGGCCCAATTTGCTTGCGCCAAGTATGTAAGCGACGGCGCGGATCACGCGGCGGCGGACGACTGGCAACAAAATCTGCACAAGGCAGCCGACGAGTTTCTGCGCTTGTATCGGGGGGTCGTGCGGTAGTCGGATGGCGTCGATCGCACGCGATCGCAAGGAGATCATGGGCTCGTTGAAATTCGCGTTGCCGGCCTGGCTGCTTTTGGCGACGCTGCCGGCGACCGCCGGCGCGGCCGTTCAAGTGACGGTGGGCCCCACGCCGATCCCGGACGGCGAGGCCAAGTCGGCCGGCGATATCACGGTCGTCAACGAGAGGTTGGCGTTCGCGCTGGCGGTGCGATCGCCGGTTCCGTACGGGGTGCCGCGCGGCGCGATTGTCGACGTGGCGCCGGTGGTGAACGGCAAGATCGGCCGCGACTGTGTCGTTTTCGCGGACTTCATTCCCAATAATTGGTCGGCCTGGCCCAATACTTTCCAGCACGTCGAGGTCCTCGAACGCGGCCCCCGGCGAGCCGTCGTCCGTACGGTGCGCGACTGGGGCAAGGTGAAGGTGACCACGGTCTACACTCTCCAGTCGAACGCAGACTCGGTCGAGATCCGCGCGACCATGAGCAATGGGGGTGCGGCTCTCTCCGGCCTGCTGTCGGGCCTGACGCTGTGGCCGAAGGGAGGCTATTTTTTCGGTGTTCCGGGATTGGCGGGGCTGGTGCAGGGCAAGACCGACGGGGCGCTCGCAGACCGGGTGGTTGCCTATGATGAGAAGTGGACCGTCGCGCTGCATGCGCCGTATGCCGACCATATCGCCGATGGATCGCTGGACTTGTACCAACTACATGCGCTGGCATCCGGCGAAAGCCGAGAATTCCACGCGTGGCTTCAGGTCGGCCCGAGCGGCGATCTGAAGCCGGTCATCGCGGCCGAAATCGCACGCAAGCATCTTGCTTCAGGGGCGGTTCGCGGCGTAGTCACCGGAGGAGATGGCAAGGCGGTCGAAGCGCCGGTCGTCGTGATCGAAAAGCAGGGTAAGCCCTTTGGTTGGGTACTGGGCCGGCGCGGCGAGTACGAGTTGAGGCTTCCGGTGGGCGACTACGATCTCTATGCCACCGCCAGGAATTATTCACAAAGCGAACGGATTCGTCTGCAGGTCACGGCAGGCGCGGCCGCGGTTCGTGATTTTCACGGTTTGCAAATCCCGGGAAGCATCGAATGGTCGGTGGCGGATACCCGCAACGGCAAGCCGTTGGACGCACGCATCAGTATCGAGGAAGGTCAGAAGCCCCTCGTGGAGTTCCTCGGTCGAAACACGTTTTTTACCGAGCTCGATCGCAAGGGGCGACTCGATGTGCCGATCGCACCGGGTAATTATCTCTTCACGGTCTCGGCGGGTGGGGGGTTCCTGGCCGAGAGGCAGCGGGTAAAGCTCGCGGTCGTTGCCGGCCAGGCGCAGACGGCAAAGATTGCGGTGACGCCGCTGTTCGATCCAACGGCACGGCAATGGTATTCCGCGGATTTGCATCATCACGCCGATCAGGCGGAAGCGGTGACTCCGCCCGCGGATCTGGCGCGTTCGCAGCTGGCGGCCGGACTCGACCTCCTGTTCGTCAGCGATCACGATTCGACGGTGAACCACGGCGTGTTGCAGGCAATCGCCGATCGCCGCGGCATGGCGTTCATTCCGAGCATCGAGCTCTCAGCTTCGTGGGGCCATTTCAACGCATATCCGTTGGTGCTCGGCCAGAAGCTGGCGATCGACACCGGTACCGCGACCATCGACGAGATCATCAAGGAAGGCCGGCGCCAAGGCGCCGCCGTGGTGCAGGTGAACCACCCGTTCATTCCATATGGATATTTCACCAGCATCAGCGGCGGCGTGGCGCCCGGCGGATTCAGTCCGGCATTCGATCTCATCGAGATCAACGCGGCGGCCCCCGCCGACGATCTTAAAGTGCTGCATACCCTGTGGAACTACTGGAATGCCGGACATCACTACTACCTCGCGGCGGGCACGGATACGCACGATGTGTGGCGCGACGAGTCCGGTGCCGTGCGCACATTCGTTCACATCGACGGTGGGGTGACGGCCAAGGCGTTTGCGCAGGGACTGAAAGACGGCCACGGCTACGTGACTTTCGGGCCGCTCATTTACCCGTCGGTGATGTTCGGCGATGAGCTCAAGGTGAAGCCGGGCGAGTCATTTAACCTCAGCTTCGACCTGCAATCCGTCGCCGGCATAAAACAGGTGGAGTTGATCGGGGCAGGCGTGGCGGCCAGGACTGAATCGTTTCACGAGCCATCGCAGCAGGTCCATGTCGACTTCCCGCTCAGCACCCAAAGCCGTACCTGGTACTCGCTGACGGTGGAGGACAATCAAGGCCATAAAGCCTATACGGACCCGATCTGGGTGGACGCGGTCGAGCCGCCGAACGATGGGCGACAATCCGGCATGAAAATTCATTGAGGGAGCGCGGGGGTTCAACGCTTCCGAGCGCGGGGGCTCAATGCTCCCAGTGGCCGTTCACGTGCTGCCAATGCGAGCCCACTTGATCCCATCGATCGGGGACCCAGTGAGACCCGCGACGCTCGAATATATAGTGCCCTGAAACCCAAGAATACGCATGACCGTTCCAGTCCCAGTAGCCGGGCGCCCAGACGTAGCCGTCGCGCGGCGCGGGCGCCCGCTCCTCGCGTGCCGGCGGGGGCGCCACATCGACATCGACGCCTGCTCCTGCGGAAGCCACGGACGAAGTACCTATTCCGCCCGCGCCGAGGCACAGCGCGATCAACATTGTTCTGCTAACGGCGTTCATTCCCGTCACTCCTCTGATTGGGGCACACTTGACTACACCGACTTGTGTAAGTAAAACGTCAACCATGTCGCCTGTCAAGCAAAAATTACACAGACCTGTGCAATCATGAGCCGCTGGCCCGCCAAGGAGGCCATGCAGGAGCGGATTCTCGATACCGCCGGCCGGCTGTTCTATGGGCAGGGCATCCGTGCCGTCGGCGTCGATACGATCGCGGCGGAAATCGGCATCAGCAAGCGAACGCTCTATAATTATTTTCCGTCGAAGGACGAGTTGATCGTCGCGTATCTCTCGCGACACTTCATCCAAGCCAAGACGTCCGATCGGCCGCTGCTCGAGCAAATTCTGCGTTACTTCGACTGGCTCGAACGTTGGTTTGCGAGCGACACCTTTCGCGGCTGTCCTTTCGTCAACGCCGTCGCCGAATTGGGCGACCCGACGCATCCCGGTGCCAAGATGGCCGTCGCCTTCAAGGAGCAGCGGCGGCTATGGCTGCGTGATGCGCTGGTTCGGTTGAACGTGGCGGATCCCGACGGCTTGGCGACGCAAGTGGCGATTTTGGTGGAAGGCGCGATCATCGCTGCGCTGATCCGCGGCGATCCCGGCATGGCCGGTGCCGCCAAGGCGGCCGCCCGGGTGCTGCTCACCGCGGCCGGCGTGCCGGATCCCGACGCAGTCCCAGAGCCCGTGCGGCGGACCACGCGGAGCCGGTCCCGCAAATCCCCGGCGGGCGCCCCGGCGCGCGAGGCGCGATCTCGCGGAGCTTGATGTCGAGAACTTAGCTTTGCCGCTGCCAAGTCTGCGTTCGGCCGAGCAGCGAAATACCGATGCGACCTCACGTCGCGACGCCGTCGAGCCGCGCTTTCTGTGCCAGGTTGTCGCTTCGCCAAAGGTATAGCGCGAGCAACGGGCTGCCGCGGGTACGCATGGCGTGCGGTTCTTCGCTGGCGTGATGGATCAATGCGCCCGGGGCTC
>Ga0137403_10007074_pt1 | contig 12724 bp, 8 predicted proteins | sample CZOMad2_1_16fung_FD_122057 | JGI IMG/M metagenome (GOLD analysis project Ga0137403, IMG submission 122057) | Vadose zone soil fungal communities from Angelo Coast Range Reserve, California, USA - CZOMad2_1_16fungal (Hybrid Assembly) | ecosystem: Environmental > Terrestrial > Soil > Vadose zone... | reverse complement strand
GGTGAGCACTGCAAACAGCGTCTTCTTATGAATGATCTTGGAACGAAAACTGTTGACCATGCAGGTCGCCCGCGCGCGATAAGCTTCAAGCAGCGCCGGATGCTGGCTCATGATCGGCAAGTATTCATTGACCAGCAGACGCTTGTAAACAATGTCGATTTCGAATTCGCCGACGCGCAGACGCCCGTTGCTAAACTCGAGTTCCTCTGGCGCGGCAATGATTGACGGATAGCCCTGCGCTTCAAAGTACTCGCGGAAAAGCTCGAACTCCTTCTGCGTCGGCATGCCTTTCAGATCGACAATCGCGATCTGCGGCGCGCGATCAAGGCGGCGGCCCAGGAACTCTTCATAGCAGTCAACCAGCAGCTTCAGCATCAACGGCCGGCCTTCAAAGCGCCGCAAGTTGTAGGTTTCGGCGAACCGCTTCATCACCGGAAGCTGCGTAAAGATTTCGTACGCGGCGTCAGCATACGCAATGCCCGCGGGACTCTCGCCATTCAACTCGACAAAGCTGTACACATCTTCAGTAAGAAATGAATCGAGCCGCGCGGTCGGTGAAACGGCACGATAACCCGGATCGATCTGCACCAACTCGCGTTCGATCTCGGTCAGGCCGAGTTCACCGAGCAGGGACGGGTCGGTAACGGCGGCGTCCTTTACCTTCTCGATCGCACTCCAAACCGTCTCGCAAACCTGCACGACGCGCGCGAAATCTTCTTCGGTGACAAAGTGAGGGCGCAAGTAGGGAGACAGCCGCCGACCGCCAAAAATCAGCCGGGCGCGCTCGAGACCTTCGTCGAGCAGAGTCAATGAACTCTGCGCGAGCTCTTCGTCAGTCAGCAGATCGTTATAAAGAGCGAGGGCTTCGCTCAACATAGGTTTAGCTTCGTTCGAAAATTCGAGATGGAAAAGCGGCCTTAAGATAACATACGTTCCGGCATGAGGTCAGAACCGGGAGCTATTCTCTCCTCTCCCTTTGGAAGAGGTTGGGTGAGGGTCCCGACGTGTGTCGGGATAGCGACCGGGTCTCAGCTCTCGACCCAACGCGTGATCGAAAAGGGACCGGGACCCGGTCGCTATCGCTCCCGGTTCTGACTTCTTACTTCATGCGCGGCGCTTTGATCGTCAGCTTGATCACCACCCCATCGCGAATCAGATCGTCAGCTTTGCCGGCATAGACTATTCCGAAGTCCTTACGATTGATCGCGAACTCGGCGGTCACCGATACGCTGTCGGGCGCGACCTGGATCGTCGCTGGAAACGTGATCGACTTTTTCACGCCATGCAATTCAAAGTTACCGGTGACGGTTTGTGGCGCGCCGCTATTCGCCGGTTCAATTTTCGTGGACACGAAAGTGGCCTTGGGATATTTCGCGACGTCGAAGAAGTCGGGCGTCTTCAGATGGTGGGTAAGATCATCCGTGTCAGTTACCACTGAGCTGGTATCGATATCAATAGTTACGCGGCTGCTTTCGACGCTGTTGGGCACGAGATCGATTGTGCCGGCAAACTGCTTGAACGAGCCATCATGACTCCGCGTAACTTTGGCGGCCACAAACTCGACCTTTGAGTTCTCCGGAGAGATAACCAGTTTTTCGGCGCCAGCGGGCTTCGGCGAGTTCGACTCAGATTGCGCGTTACCGACAGTAGCCTTTGTCTTATTCGCCGCCGGATCGGCGCAACCATAAGTCAGCACGGCAAAGATAATGAGAGTTGGCAAGGTCAGGTAATTTCGCATTGTTGTTCCCTTCTCTGATTGTAACGACCGAGTCAGAGCGACTGTGGTACTGACTCCATCACGTCAACGACTCACAAATACGACAACCACCAATCGCGCCGGCGCGCTTTCACTCCCGCGAACCATTTGCAAAGCGGATAGAGCAGCAGCACGCCGATGATCCAGCTTGCGTACACAACCCACAAACTGAAACCCACCCCCGTGGGCGGAGGGGTGGTGAACTTATCAATCGGACTTTGAAACTGCCACGCGACCGGTTGCCGAGCGAGCAATCCCAGAACGACTGCAATCAGATGCGACGTGTACCACTGCAGCAGATAGAAGAACAAAGGCACGCGTCCAAAGGTAACCAGGGCAGCTCGAAGTCGCGTGCTTAATGATCGAGCCGCGGCGACACTGTGGTCTGACTCAAACCACCATAGCGCCAGCAGCGCCGGTCCCAGCGTCATCAATAAGAATTGCAGTGACGGCGGATACTTCGTCGTATTTAAAAACGAAAGCATCGTGAAGACGACGTTCTTTTGTTTCGACCAGTGGGCCGGATCACCATAGACGTCCAGTGCCCGAACCAGTATGAATAGCCATGTGACCGTCACTCCGCTCCACAGCAACCAGCGGCGGCGCCGCTCGGCCTCCATCTGATAGAGAGAGCCCAGGGTGTATCCGACGGCCATGACGCCAATCCAGGGAATCAGCGGATAGATAACTATGACTATGGGACTCGGAAAACCAGCCAGGGGAAATACCGAAAAACCCTGATGCGCGAGCATCCAGAGCTTCTCGCCAATGCTGGGCACCCGACTGCCCGGGCCTCGCCATCCGGTCACTTGAAAACGATCGAGCAGGTTGTGCAGCGCGATCATGGCCAGGCCAAATCCGGCAATGACTCGTAGCGGCAAATGGATCAAGCCCGCCAGCACAATCATCGAGACGCCGATTACCCAAATCACCTGGAGGAAACCAAGGAAGCGGTAATCAAGACTGAAGAAGACTCCGAAACGCACCACCGTAAGCTCGAGCACTATCAGCCAGAGCCCACGCGTCAACAGGAATTTCGAGAGTTCGCGCTTACTCTTGCCCCGCGCTAATTGAAGGTAGGCTCCCGTGCCTGCGAGGAAAACAAACACAGGCGCGCAAAAATGCGTAATCCAGCGAGTAAAGAAAAGCGCTACGGTTGTTTTCGTAAGGTCGGCCGGATCGAAAGTAAACGCTCCCCAATGAACAAAGTCGCGCGTGTGGTCCAGCATCATCACCACCATCACGATGCCGCGCAGCAGATCGATTGAATCGACACGTGATCGGCCCGGCTCTAGCATTCCGGGTACGGATGACGATGGTGGATGAATATTTCCACCTTCACTGCTAACTTCGACAGGCATGGTTGGGCTCATCAGAATCGCCTTTCAGAACTGACGACATAGCTGACTTAGTTCAGTGTGATTTCGCGCACCGTCAGGATTTCCGGAAGCGCGCGAAGTGCAGTGATAGTTTCCTGTTCGGCGCCGGCTGCGTCAATCTCGATCACGGCCATCGCTTCCCCGCCCCGCTCGCGACGGCCGAGGTGGAATGCGCTGATATTTATTCCTTGCTGGCCGAGAATTGTGCCCACGCGCCCAATAACGCCGGGGACATCGCGATTGTGCATCACGAGCATGCGTCCGCGTGGGGCCGTCTCGATGCGAAAGTCGTTGATTTCAGTGATGCGGCCTTCGCGTTCGCCGGCGGCGACTCCGAAGACTGTGCCTGAGGCGGTTTGTTCTCCGCCTTCACACACGACCCGCGTGCGGATCGCCGGTGCCCCGTGGCCGCCACGCACGTACGAAGTCGTCACCGTAATGCGACGCTCTTCGGCGATCACAAATGCGTTGACGACGTTGACTCGCGCGCTGACATCGCGCAACAACCCGGCCAGAAACGAACGGGTCACGGGCGCGGCATCCAGGTCGACCATCTCGCCGGCAAACTCCAGACGCACTTCGCGTACGGCGCTGTCCACCAGTTGCGCTTGAAAGCGGCCGAGACTCTCAGCCAGTGCCAGGTAAGGTTGCAGCGCACTCAATTCTTTGGCGCCAATCGACGGCACATTAACGGCGCCCCGCAACGTCCCGGCCAGCAGATAGTCGCGCATCTGCTCTGCCACGGTAAGAGCTACGCCTTCCTGGGCTTCCGTAGTCGAAGCACCGAGGTGCGGAGTCACGATCACTTCGGCAAGACTCAGCAAGGGATGATCGGGCGGCGGCGGTTCCTGCTCGAAAACATCGAGCGCCGCGCCGGCGACGACTCCCGATTTGATTGCTTCAAAAAGCGCAGTTTCATCCACCAGCCCGCCGCGGGCGCAATTGATCACGCGCACGCCCTTGTTCATCTTGGCGAATGCTTGCGCGCCTATCAACCCTTTCGTTTCAGAGGTCAAAGGCGTGTGGACCGTAAGAAAGTCAGCGCGCGAAAAGACTTCATCCAGCGAAGCCAACTCGATTTCCAGATCACGCGCCTGGTCCGGCGCGATGAAAGGATCGTGCCCGACGATCTTCATGCCAAAGGCGCGCGCACGCGCCGCCACCGCGCGACCGATGCGGCCCAGGCCGATCACGCCCAGCGTCTTGCCCTGCAATTCGGCTCCTATGAAGCGCTTCCGTTCCCACTTTGCAGCCTTAACGCTGGCGTTGGCTTGCGGAATGTTTCGCGCCAGGGAGATCAGCAAAGCGAGCGTGTGCTCTGCCGTCGTGATGGTATTGCCGTCGGGGGCGTTCATCACCACGATGCCGCGGGCCGTCGCCGCCGTCACGTCGATGTTGTCGACGCCGACTCCGGCGCGTCCGATTACGCGCAATTTGCCCGCCGAGTTCATTAACTCAGGCGTTACTTTCGTTTCGCTGCGCACGACCAGCCCGTCCGCATCGGCAAGGGCGTTACGCAATTGCTCCGGCGCAAGTCCCGTCTGCTTCTCGACTACAAACCCGGCATCGCGCAAGGGCTGTAAGCCTGTATCACTCACATCGTCGGCAACGAAGATTTTGGTTTGGCTGGTGGACATGAACGAGTCGGATGGATTAATTGATTCTTGTCGGCAAAGAGATGTTATGGTAGCAGTCTGTCGAATTCGCGTCGAGTTGTGGCCCGGACTTCAGTCTTTGATTTCAAGTGGAATCACAGACCAAAGACAGATTTGAACAAGTCATGAAGCCGTGCCGTTTTCAAAACCCGCGTAGCGGGTGCAAGCATAAAGCCTGGGCTGGAGCGAAGCGGAACCCCAGGATACGGAAATCCAAGACCACCAAGCGCGCGAAGCGTGCGACAGCGCTAACGGTGCAATTTATCCGTGATGAATGGCTGTCGCCCACTTCGTGGGCTCTTCTTTCATACCCAACGATCCCTGGGGTTGCGCTTCGCTCCACCCCAGGCTTTATGCTGTCGCCGCGCTTCGCGGGCTCAATACAAATCTTCATCAACTTGTACAGAGCTTCCCAGGGCTGGGCTGCACACATAATGGACAGGTGAGGAGAGCTAAATGGAAATTTTTCTTTATCGTCAGGGCGCAGAGCATATCGAGGAGGGCTTCACTGTCGAGCAGCTTCCTGATCTGCTGAAAAATGAAGGCGATATCGTCTGGGTCGATATGGAATCGCCCACGGAAGCCGACGAGCAAGTACTCCTCGACATCTTCAATTTTCATCCGCTGACCGTTGAAGATTGCCGCGAGAATCGCCACTACCCGAAGATCGAAGAGTTCCCCGGCTATCTCTACTTTATTGTGCACGGCGTGCGCGCCGACACCAGTCCGGATCACTTCAACACCATCGAGCTCGACGGTTTTCTGGGACGCAATTATGTAATCACTTACCATCACGACATGTTTCGCAGCATCAACAACGTCAAGCAACTGATCCGCACCAGCCCGATCGCCTGCAAACGTGGCGCACCTTTTCTGCTCTACCAGATTCTGGATCAGATTGTCGATTACTACTCGCCGGTGCTGGATGATTTTGATGAGCGCATAGACAGACTCGAAGATGACATCTTCACTTTGAAGAGCCCGAACAACGAAATCCTGGCTGAGATCATGGATCTCAAACGCGGCGTGTTGCGATTGCGTCGCATTTCCTCAAAGCAGATGGAGATTCTTTATCGCATGAGCCGCGGCGAGGTCTCGCTCATCGATCAACAGATGCTGCCCTTCTTTCGTGATATTTACGATCACCTGGTGCGGGTCACCGACCTGGCGGAAAACTATCGCGATCTGATCAGTGGGACGCTGGAAGCTTATTTGTCGGTCGTCTCAAACCGGCTCAACGAGATCATGAAGGTGCTGACAATTTTCTCGGCAGTCATGCTGCCACTTACTTTTATTGCGGGCGTGTACGGGATGAACTTTGACAACATGCCCGAGCTGCATTCGCGTTATGGTTACTACACGACTTGGGGCCTGATGGTGGTGGTGGCGACCGGTATGCTCGGTTTCTTTTGGCGGCGCGGCTGGATAGGCGGCGGGCGCAAGCCAAAAAATGAAAGGGTGAAGAGTGAGCCGCCTGCCTAACCAGCTGCCGGGAACAAGAGCAGATACGCGGAGATCAAGACCGAATTGACAATCAAAGCATACGCTCCCGCGGCGAGATCGTCAGCCATGATACCCAGTCCGGAATCCAGATTCTCGAGCTGGCGAATCGGATAAGGCTTCCAGATATCGAACGCGCGAAATAACAAAAATGCCGAGAGGAGGCTCCACCAGGTGTGCAGCCAGAACGGCCCCGACAACAGCGCAATCATCTGACCGGCAACTTCATCAATAACAACTTCCGAAGGATCTTCTTTGCGAAAAAGTTTCTCTGCGCGTGTACCCGCCCAAATTCCCGCCATCGTCACTAAGAAGATTACGACCAGCATGAAGGCCATCTGCGGCGTCCATACGTGCAACAGGGTGATCTTCCTGGCAAACGCGTTGGTCTCAAGCAGGCTGGCACTTGCGCCCCAGAGACTGAGATAAAGCCCGACCCCGACCAGCGAGCCCATGGTCCCGGGAGCGATGGGAAAATATCCAACGCCACAGGTAGAGGTCGCCAGGGCAAGGTAATCAACTGCCGTCTTGCGTTTGGATGCGGGTGGCATGGGCGCCGCGGTTGCGACATCCGGGTTGAGTTCGTCGCTGGATTCTTTGATTGCCATAGTTCGCCAAACCATAAGCACTTGCTGGCAACGATCTCTTTTCCGAATCGACTCGTTATCCTACCCGAGCATCGTCGTGGCCACCGCACCCGTAACTCCCGCAGGCCTATAGTTATTCACAGACTAGCGAGACTTTCATCCAAACGAACGATGGCCCTGTCGGCTGACATGATATCGTCATGTGCGTGGAACCGTGTATCGAATTCTTTGACTTCCCTCAAAACGGTTGGCGCGTGGCAGGTAATAATGGTGTGTCGATACCCATCGAGGTGGGGAGTTATCGATTCTGCGAAGAACCAGTCGCCAACAATTAGAATATTCTGTGCCAACGCCGACTCGTCGAAAACGACGCGGCATTTTGCCTGGGCGTCGTGCGCCTTTCGTAAAAAGGCCTGAAGAGTTTGAAGACGTGCTTCAGTGGCGTCTCTTGATAGGTGCGAGAGCTTTGGGTACAAAACAAGATCGCATCCAAACTTCAAGGCATAATCCTCAAGCCTTCTTCTTTCTTCGCTTAGCCTCTGTATCCTTCTTGGACTGCGACCTTGACCCACTTGGCCCTGATAACGTTTTTCCCACAGAGGATCGTGGGCAGTAAATGGTAAGCTGAAGGAACCAAAAGCCGCCCGGTGCCGTAGGCGCTGCGCCCTTTGAAACGTAAATCCTTCCACTTCTTCGCAATGCCTCAGGATGGCATCAGTTCTGTCCTCGGCAAGACTGGCGCAGTCATAGACCGCAGCCGCCTGAGCCTTTTGCACAAGGCGTTTAATTCGATCGCACCTCAGACGCGGAAGCAGATCCTCGATGCGCTCGGCGACCTCAGCTTGAATGCCGGCTACCATGCCTCTGGGCAAATGCCCCAGACTGAGCGGCAGGACTGGAATATTTCGGCCCATCGCATATCCGATCTCATGATTGACCCAACTGCTGTTCTCGGATTCACCAGTGAGAAGAGGAACGAAAAGGTGCACATGATCAATCTGTTTAGTTATCACGTCCAGGAACGACCAGCCGCCCGAATTATCCTCGTCCCAGACGGGTTCAAGATTCAACTCGCGTAAACGATCTGCGACTTTCTTGGCCGATGTATGGTCCTGTCGAGAGTAGCTGATGAAAACTCGGTAAGGATAGTCATCGTAGGTAAACATGCGTAGCCCCTTCTACTCTGTGCCGATTCCAGGCACAGGTAAATTGTTTCGCGGCTCGTCACGATGCGATTATCGCGCCTATGAGATCATATTCGTGAGCACCGCTAATTTGGACCTCTACAAACTGTCCTGGCAAAGGAGAGAACCCTTCTGGAGAATCGCTTATCAAAACGCAGCCGTCGATGTCCGGAGCCTGTGTTTCCAACCGTCCTTGCCAAAGCAATTTGGTTTCTTTCGATTCGCCCTCGAACATTACGCGCACCGTTTGCCCAACGCGAGCCTGGTTCTTCCGCAGCGAGATGCGGGCCTGCTCTTTCATCAAACGTGCGCGTCTTTGCTTGGCAATCTTTGGCTCGACTTTATTAGGCAGATCGTACGCCGGCGTTCCTTCTTCATCTGAGTAAGTGAACACGCCCACGCGATCAAATTCGACGTTCTTCACAAACCGCAACAACTCTTCAAAGTCATCCGCCGTCTCGCCGGGAAAGCCCGTAATGAAAGTGGTGCGCACCGCAATGCCCGGCACACGTTCGCGCACGCGCTTGATTAGGCGCTCGAGACTGGCCCGATTACCGCCTCGCTTCATTAGCTTTAGTACGTTCTGTGAAGCATGTTGCAAAGGCATATCGAGATACTTGACGGCCTTCGGTTCGTCAGCCAATACTTCGAGAAACCCATCGCTGATGTGGGTCGGATAGGTGTACATCACCCGCACCCATTCGATGCCCTCAGTGTGGGCCAGCTCGCGCAGCAGATGCGCCAGAGCGTCCTGCTTACCCAGGTCTTCGCCGTAACGCGATGAATCCTGGGCCACCAAAATTAATTCCTTCACGCCTTCTTCCGCGAGTTGCTGTGCCTCAGCGACGATTGAACCAAAACGCCGGCTGCGAAAATGCCCGCGCATCTGCGGGATGAAGCAGAACGCACAGGGACGATCGCAGCCTTCAGCGATCTTAATAAAGGCGTAGTGGCCGGGAGTCGCGAGCACTCGCGGCGTCGACTCATCGTAAAGATAGGTGGCACTTTGATTGCCGAGCGGGACGACAGGCAGCGCGCCCGTGTTCGTGCGCGGATCGCAGACGGCCAGGATGTCATTGATCTGGCTGGTGCCGATGAACGCGTCCACCTCGGGCATCTCAGCTTTCAGCTCGTCGCGATAACGTTCGACCAGACACCCGGCAACTATCAGCCGCGTCGCTTTACCGCTCGTTTTTAGACGCGCCGCTTCGAGGATCGTGTCAATGGACTCCTGCTTGGCGGATTCAATAAAGCCACACGTGTTGACCACCACGGTGTCTGCTTCCGTAGCGTCGGCCGTGATCTCGTAACCGTTTAGCTTGAGCTGACCCATCATCACCTCGCTGTCGACGAGGTTCTTGGGGCAGCCGAGACTGATAAAACCAATTTTCATAAATTCATGAAACCCTGAATCTTAAATGCATAGGCAAACAAACTGTTTAGAGGCGGGCTGCCGGGCGCCCAAAGAGGGCGGGCAGTAGCCCGCCTCTAAACAAAACGATAGGTTCCTCTGCGTTTCAATGCCCTTTCCGATTTCGTTCAAGCTGCGCCAACAACTGTTCGATCTGCTTTCGTTCCGACACGGACAGCTTCGCTGCTCCGAAGCGCACCCGGTTATAGGCGTTCGTAATAGCGCGCGCTTCATTCAATCCCAACGCTGCAGCAAACTCCGAGGGCGTTTGATACGTCTCGCGCTTGACACCCTGTTTTTCGAGCAATGCGATCAGCCGTTCATAGAAATCGACTCGCGAACTTTCTGATTCAGTTCCGGCGCGCCACACTCTCAGGCCGCGCCGCCAGCCAAGATGGCGAATACGCCTGGCCAGCAGAACCAGCGCCATCAGCGAGCCCAGACCGACGACGCCGATCAGGAGAGGCGGAAGTATCACGGGTAGCGCGCTACGCGCACGATCGAACGTGGCCACCGAGCTGCGCCGCAGATCGAACAGCTCCTTGCGGAGTGAGTTGGCCAGAGAATGCTGTTCCTGCTTGTCGTAACCAACCACGTACTGAAACCACATTAACTCCAGCGCCTCGCTGTACTTGCTAAGTGCAGCCGCCAGACCGGTGCGGACGCGCGCGGTGCGACCCGCTGGTGGCGTAGGATCGAACGTCACCCAGGAGCTCGTCCGCGGAAAGTAAACTTCCACCCAGGAGTGAGCGTCGCTCTGGCGCACAGTATATGCGCCCGCCGCCTCGTTGTATTCACCCGGAAGAAAGCCGTTGACGACGCGCGAGGCGATGCCGCGCGTGCGCAGCATCACGGTCATCGCCGTCGAGAAATATTCGCAGTGTCCCGATCTAACATTGAAGAGAAAGTCAGCGAGCGGATCCGGGCCACCCGCTTTAAGATCCAAAGAATACTGGTAGTTTTCGCGGAGATAGGATTCAATCGCGCGGGCCTCATCATAAGCGCTGCGCGCTCCTGCCGGTGCGGCCACGCTCTGCGCCAGCGCGGCAATACGCAGATCGAGATTCCCGGGAAGTTGCAGGTAGCGCGCCGTAGGCGCTAAATAATCTAATCGATCCGAACGCAGCACGGCCGCGCTGGGCGTCGTGGTATCAGAATAGATCTTGTATACGACCTTTTGCTGATCGTGCAGCCCGGTTTGAATTGACCCCTCCGCATCAACCCGAATAAACGGCAGGGCCACCTGCACCGCAAGTATCCGCGGCGCGCCGAAGAGCACCGGCGTATCGATGGGTTCGAGAAAGAAAGTCTGGGCCGTCAGTCGCGTAACGTCTTCGGTGGTGCCCAGCTTGAAGAACCCGCGGTCGTCCTTCTTGTCTTCAAAGCGTCGCGCGTCGGCCGATTTGATCCAGCCGCGACCGGTGAATTGATCCAGCGCTACACCTCTCCAGCGCAGACCTGCTGCGGGTGTCAAAGCGCCGTTCTCGACCCGGACATGCATGACAGTCTCATCGTTACGCTTCAGTTGTCCGATGTCACCGAGTGTCACGCTGTCGGAAAAGCCTATGAGACCCGACACTCCGCTTCCGCCGCGCTTAAGAGCGCTCGAAGTTGTGCGCGGCGCAAGCAAAAAGAACGGCAGTGCCAAAACCACGATCAGCAAGAGCAGGCACGCGGAAACGAATGGCAGCCGACGCGTTTCGAGATAGCGCCGGCGCCACTGCCGCATCGGAAGCCAACGAAAGAAAGTTGAATCAGGGGGCACCAACAGGCGCGTCTGGGTCGCCGCCACTTTCTGTCGGGCTTTTTGAATTTCAAAAGCCACAATCGTGGTCAACGCGCACAACAGGTAAAGCGCGAGCGTCTCCAGAAAAGTTGGGCTGGCACTCAAACCGGCGGCCAGAAGAACCTCGAAAAATGAAATCAGATAAAGAAAAAACCAGTCACGATCACTCTTGCGCTGTAGCAGTTTTATGGCCGCCAGAAACAAGATCAGGTGAGCGAGGAGGGCGACCTCAACGCTGCTGCGAGCTGCGGCCCCGCCCTCAAGGATTTCAGCGTCAAGAAACAAATGGAGCAGCCGCCAATCAACATAGAATAACGGCAGAGACACGAGGATAACGATCAGCGCCGCGCGCTCAGAGAATTGCCAGCGCGTGCCTTCAAACTTCCAGGCCCCGACCAAAACGAGCACGAACGCCAGCGTCAGCCAAACGCCGACTCCGCCGGCCACAAACAGGGCCAGCGCCGCGGCGGCAGTCGTCGCGTAAGAGGCCAGTCGAAAGTAAGTAGAAAAGTTCATCAGTGAAGCAGCCATGGATCAACTAAGTGGATCCCGCGCAAGAAACAAGAAAGCCCGCTCAAGTTTACCCTGAGCGGGCTTGCTATTAATAATCCCGGCGGCTTCCTACTCTCCCACGCAGTTGCCCGCGCAGTACCATCGGCTCCAAGAGGCTTAACTTCCGTGTTCGGGATGGGAACGGGTGTGACCCTCTCGACACAACCACCGGAAAACTGGATCTCAAATTTGAAATTTGAGATTTGAAATCTGAAAAAAATCTCCTTCGGTAGCGGAGACTTAGCCGTCGTGCGCGCTGGCATTTGCATGCCGGCGCAGTAAAACAGGCCAAAGTCCGCGCTACGGAACTGAGCTAATAAATCGAATCGCGACTGTTGGTGGCAAGTTGGGCAAACATCTGAAGGTTTTCGCTATTTCAAATTTCAAATCTGAGATCTGAAATCTGAAAGCGTTGCTGGCGAATAAATTTTACGGTCAAGCCTAGGGACTGATTAGTACTGGTCAACTGAGCACATTACTGCACTTACATTTCCAGCCTATCAACCTTGTGGTCTACAAGGAGTCTCGCGGTCAGGACTAATCTTGGGTCTGGCTTCACGCTTAGATGCATTCAGCGTTTATCCATGCTCCACATAGCTACCGAGCGTTACGGCTGGCGCCATAACTCGTACACTAGAGGTGGATCCATCCCGGTCCTCTCGTACTAAGGACAGATTCCCTCAATCCTGCTCCGCCCACACCAGATAGGGACCGAACTGTCTCGCGACGTTCTAAACCCAGCTCACGTACCGCTTTAATTGGCGAACAGCCAAACCCTTGGGACCTTCTTCAGCCCCAGGATGCGATGAGCCGACATCGAGGTGCCAAACCCTGCCGTCGATGTGAACTCTTGGGCAGGATCAGCCTGTTATCCCCGGCGTACCTTTTATCCGTTGAGCGACGGCCCTTCCATA
>Ga0137403_10007073_pt1 | contig 12724 bp, 8 predicted proteins | sample CZOMad2_1_16fung_FD_122057 | JGI IMG/M metagenome (GOLD analysis project Ga0137403, IMG submission 122057) | Vadose zone soil fungal communities from Angelo Coast Range Reserve, California, USA - CZOMad2_1_16fungal (Hybrid Assembly) | ecosystem: Environmental > Terrestrial > Soil > Vadose zone... | reverse complement strand
GGCACGCTTGCGTTCACCACGCAGGTCGAACTCAAGCTGTGGCCGGTCATCCGCAACAAGGTGCTGGGCGTCTGTCATTTCGGCAGCTTCCATCAAGCGATGGATGCGGCCCAGCATCTGGTGAAGCTGCGTCCGATTGCGGTGGAACTGGTCGACCGCACCATGATTGCGCTTGGCCGCGAGATTGCGATGTTTCAGCCGATCATCGGCACGGCCGTCCGCGTCGATCCGGATGCGGTGCTGATCGTGGAGTTTGCGGAGGAAGACCAGGCTGAAAACCAGCGTCGCCTGAAACAGCTCGGTGAGCTGATGAGCGATCTTGGCTTTGGCTGGGACAAACCCCAGCGCAAATGGGGCGGCGTGGTTGAAATCACGGAGCCCGCGCTGCAAACCGGCATCGCCGATTTCCGCGCCGCCGGCCTCAACGTCATGATGTCGATGAAACAGGAGGGCAAGCCGGTCTCCTTTGTCGAGGATTGCGCGGTGCCGCTGCCGCATCTGGCCGACTACACCGAACGGCTCAACGCCATCTTCGCCAAACACGGCACCCGCGGCACCATGTATGCGCACGCCTCCGAAGGCTGCCTGCATGTACGCCCGGTGCTCAACCTGAAGCTCGAAAAAGACGTCAAGGCGATGCGCGCCATCGCCGAAGAAACGTTCGAGATGGTGCGCGAATATAAGGGATCGCACTCCGGCGAGCATGGCGACGGCCTGGTTCGCTCCGAATTCCACGAGACGATGTTCGGCTCCCGCATCGTCGCCGATTTTCGCGAGGTCAAGCACCGTTTCGATCCGGGCAATCTGCTTAACCCGGGCAAGATCGTCGATCCGCCCAAAATGGACGATCGTTCGCTGTTTCGCTATCCGCCGGAGTACCGCGTCGCGGAATTCAAGACCGCGCTCGACTGGTCGGCCTATCCCGGCGCCGGCGGCGGCTTTCAGGGCGCGGTCGAGATGTGCAACAACAACGGCGCCTGCCGCAAGCTCGAGGGCGGCGTGATGTGCCCGTCCTATCGCGCCACCCGCGACGAGAAAGATGTCACGCGGGGCCGCGCCAACACGCTGCGGCTGGCGATCTCCGGCCAGTTGGGACCCGACGCGCTGGCATCGGATGAAATGGCCGACACGCTAAAACTCTGCGTGTCCTGCAAGGCCTGCCGTCATGAATGCCCTGTTGGCGTCGACATGGCCAAGATGAAGATCGAGGTTCTTGCCGCGCGGGCAGCCAGGCACGGGCTTTCGCTGCGCGACCGGCTGGTGGGCTATCTCCCCCGCTATGCCGGACTGGCGTCGCGCTTTGCACCGCTCGCCAATTGGCGCAACAACAGCACGCTATTGCGCAAGCTGTTCGAACAATTTGCCGGCATCAGCGCGCAGCGTGCACTGCCGGAGTGGCGGCGCGATGTGTTCAGGTCCGACGTCGAGACGCTGGGTCCGGCCGACGGCCGCGAAGTCGTGCTGTTCGCCGATACGTTCAACCGCGCCTATGAGCGGGAAAACCTCGACGCCGCGCTGCGCGTGCTGGTCGAAGGCGGATACCGTGTGCATATTCCGAAGCCCGCCGACGGCGGCAGGCCGTTGTGCTGCGGGCGGACGTTTCTATCGGCGGGCCTGGTCGATCACGCCCGCGCCGAACTGGATCGGCTGGTCACGACCTATGCGCCGTTCGCGTTGCGCGGCGTGCCCATCGTCGGTCTGGAGCCGAGCTGTCTGCTGACGCTGCGCGACGAGCTGCTCTCGCTGCGTTCCGACGTGTCAGCCAAGAGCATCAGCGCGCACGCGCTGTTGTTCGAGGAGTTCCTGGTTCGCGAGGCCGAAGCCGGCCGCCTGCAACTGCCACTCGGCGCTGTCGCCGGGAAAGCGCTGGTGCACGGCCACTGCCATCAAAAATCGTTCGGCGCGTTCAAATCGGTCGAGCAGGTGCTTCGCCTCGTTCCCGGCTTGACTGTCGAAACCATCGAGTCGAGTTGTTGCGGCATGGCCGGCGCGTTCGGCTACGGCGCCGACACCTACCGGACCTCGATCGACATGGCCGAACTATCGCTGCTGCCGGCGGTACGGCAGGCGGATGATACGACCCTGATCGTCGCGGACGGCACCTCGTGCCGGCATCAGATCAAGGATGGCACGGACCGTGCACCCCTTCATGTCGCGCGCGTGCTGGCGATGAGCCTCGACAGCGCGCGATCCAGGCCTTATCCCTCCCGTCTCGCAAAGGAACCGATCCATGGCTGAACTCACGCTCGAAATTGCCCGCAAGATCCTCGATGTGGCGCTTGCCAAGGGCGTCGAGAAAAAACTGAAACCGCTGGTCGTCACCGTGCTCGACGCGCGCGGCTGCGTCAAAATCTCCGCGGCGCAGGACGGCACCAGCCTGCTGCGCAGCGAGATCGCGCATGGCAAGGCGTACGGCGCGCTGGCGATGGGCATGGGGTCAAGGGCGCTGTTCCAGCGCGCTCAGGAGCAGGCCTATTTCATCGGCGCGGTGAACACGCTGGCGCAAGGCCGGATGGTGCCGGTGCCGGGCGGCGTGCTGATCCAGGACGGCGGCGTTCTGCTCGGCGCCGTCGGCGTCAGCGGCGACACATCGGATAATGACGAGATCTGCGCGGTCGCCGGCATCGAGGCGACCGGATTGAAGGCCAACGCGGGGTAACCGCTCGACTGCCGTCGCCGGCTTTCGCCTGCGGCCATCAAGGCGACCGAAATCAGCGAAGCGCAGAACATGTCGCGTCCGAAAAACGTCCTTTGGATCATGTGCGACCAGCTTCGCTACGATTATCTGGGTTGCACCGGGCATCCGACCTTGAAGACGCCAAATATCGATGCGATGGCAAAACGCGGCGCGCGGTTCTCGAACGCCTATGTGCAATCGCCGATCTGCGGCCCCTCGCGGATGTCGTTCTATACCGGCCGTTACATGCGCTCGCACGGCTCGCACTGGAACGGCTGGCCGCTGCGCGTCGGCGAGCCGACGCTCGGCGATCACCTGAAGAAAATCGGCGTGCGCAACGTGCTGGTCGGCAAGACCCACATGACGCCGGACCTCGAAGGCCTGAAGATGCTGGGGATCGCCCCGGACTCGGTCATCGGCGTGCATGTGGCAGAATGCGGCTTCGAGCCCTATGAGCGCGACGACGGCCTGCATCCGACCGGCAGGCCGCGCCCGAAATACGACGCCTACTTGCGGGACCGCGGATATGACGCGGCCAATCCGTGGGAGCACTGGGCCAATTCCGGCGCGGACGACGACGGGAGCTTGCAGAACGGCTGGCTGCTGGTCCACGCCGACAAGGCCGCCCGCGTTGCGGAACAGGATTCCGAGACGCCCTACATGACGCGCCGCGCGATGGATTTCATCGGCGAGGCCGAAGCGGACGGGCGGCCGTGGTGCCTGCATCTGTCCTACATCAAGCCGCACTGGCCCTATATCGCGCCCGAACCCTACGCCAGCATGTATGGGCCCGGCGACGTGCTGCCGGCGGTGCGTTCGGAGCAGGAAAAGCAATCCGCGCATCCGGTTTTCGCCGCCTATATGGACTTGCGCTACTCCCGCAACATGTCGCGTGACGAAGCGCGCGAAAAGGTCATTCCGACCTATATGGGCCTGATCAAGCAGATCGACGACCAGATGGGCGTGCTAATGAGTTTTCTCCAAGCGCGCGGCCTGCTCGACACCACCATGATCGTGTTCACCTCGGACCACGGCGATTATCTCGGCGATCACTGGATGGGCGAGAAGGATCTGTTCCACGATGCTTCCGCGAAAATACCGCTGATCGTGATCGATCCCTCCAGCGCGGCCGATGCCACGCGGGGCACGGTTTGCGATGCCCTGGTCGAGGCGATCGATCTGGCGCCGACCTTCATCGACTATTTCGGCGGCAAGCCGCCGGATCATATTCTGGAAGGGCGTTCCCTGACGCCGCTGCTGCACGGCGAGCAGCCTTCGGATTGGCGCAAGGTGGTATTCTCGGAATATGATTATTGCATGCAGGATGTCCGGCTGAAGCTGAACCAGCCGATCGAGCAGTGCCGGTTGTTCATGGCGTTCGACGGCCGCTGGAAATACATCCACGCCTCCGGCTTCCGGCCGATGCTCTATGATCTCCACGAAGACCCGCAGGAACTGACCGACCGCGGCGAAGATCCGTCCCGCGCTGACGTCATCGCCCGGCTGCAATCGGCCCTGTTCGACTGGGCGCTGCACCCGAAGGGCCACATCACGACCAGCACGGAGAAGATCGCCGCCTATGCGGAGAAGCAGCTCCAGGTCAAAGGCGGCATCCTGATCGGCATCTGGGATGAAGCAGAGCTGTCAGCGATCCGGAAAAAGATCGGGATCCAGCCGGTTTGAAACGAGTCGCTTTTTCGTCATGGCCGGGCTTGTCCCGGCCATCCACTTCTTTCTTGCTTGAGTGAGGTCAAGACGTGGATGCCCGGGACAAGCCCGGGCATGACGAGCTTCGCCATAAGGCACCATTTCGTTGGCTGCATTTCGAGTCAGACTTCAGCCTTGGCCTCAATTCGTGATCTTGTAGCCGGTGGCCTTGACGATCGGCTGCCAGAACGCGGTGTTGGCGGCCAGCTCCTGGGTGAGACCTTCGGGAGTGGTCCCGACCGGGATCAGGCCGATCGACAGAAATTTTTCTTTCGCCTCGGCTTTGGCAAGCGCCGCCGCAACGGCTTCGCTCAACTGTTTGGCAAAAGCCGGCGAACTGCCCGCAGGGAGCCACATCCCGTACCAGCCGTCGGCAACAAGGTCGATGCCGCTCTCCTTCAGGGTCGGCACATCAGGCAGAAACGGTGAACGCGCGGCACTGGTCACGGCAAGAATTCTGACGCCGCCGGCACGATGTTGCGGGATCGCGTCCGCCAGCGTGGTGATGCAGAACGGCAGATGACCGCCCACGAGATCGTTGATGATGGGCGGGCTACCGCGATAGGCCACCCGCGTCATCGGAATGCCGAGCACCTCTCCGAGTCTTGAACCGGTGAAGTGCGGAATGGTACCGCTGCTCGGCACGCCGAACGTGGCCTTGCCCGGATTCGCCTTGAGCCACGCCACGAATTGCACGAAGTCTTTCGCATCGACGGCGGGCCCGCAACAATGCCGAAATCGAAGCGCGCCAGCAGCGAGACCGGCACGAAATCCCTGGCGGTGTTAAAGCTGGGTTCTGTTTCCACCATCGGCAGCAGATACATGGTTGGGCCTGTCGTCACGAGAATCGTGGACCCGTCCGGGCTCGCACCTTTGACCGATTTGATCGCGATAAGACCGTCGCCGCCTGTCCTGTTCTCGACAATGATCGTTCGGTCCAGGGACCGAGCGAGATGTTGCGCCAGGACCCGGCAAAGCCCGTCGCCGCTGCCGCCAGGAGCAAATGGGTAAATGATCTTGGTCAGCGGCCCGGATTGGGCGAGTGCTGCGCCCGCCTTCGCAGACAACGCCAGACCGGCGCATCCGGCCATGAAACTTCGGCGATCCACGTTTCCCCTCCCCGGCAGATGATTTGCGCCACTACACCAGACTGGCCCAGGGGATTGGAAGGCGCGGTCAGCCGGAGCCGACGCTGGGCTGGCCGAAGCGCATGGGCCTTTGACCGGGTCGGGGATGCCCGAGGTCTGCAGGGGCGAACCGGCGCGGTGGCGGTGCTCGCGTGAAGCACCGATACGGACCAAGTGCCGAACTCGTGATGGTGCGACCCTTTAGCGGACCAATCGCTTCACCATTTCCATAGCGAAACCCAAACGCCGTTAGCCTGCTTCGGAGAAACTAACATGAAAAAGCTTTCGCTTTGCGCAACGGCAACATGCTTTTTTGTTGCCCTGGCGAGTACCGCACACGCGCGATCCGCCCACGATGGTTCCTGGGACCTCACCTTCGTGACGCAACGAGGCGCATGCGATCCTGCCTACAACTTCACCGTCAATGTTTCTAACGGAGTTGTGACGCATCCCAACCTCGTGAGGTTCAGAGGATACGTCGCGAAATCCGGCGCGGTTCGCGCTTCGGTGACCGTTCAAGACAAACACGCCTCGGGCTCAGGCAGACTCTCCAACACCTCTGGCCGCGGGACATGGAGCGGCTACGCAGGAAATGCGCGATGCTGGGGCTACTGGACCGCGCAACGAAATTGACATCTTCACAAGGCGAAAACCGGGGGTATTCGGCCACGAGACTCAAGACGCAGGTTTTGCTAGCTAGGGCGCGTACCCATAAATCGAGCTTGATTGCTGCTCGATGTCCGATATGCGCCGATAGCAGACCAAATTCCGCATCGCAGCGAAACGACGCTGAGTGCCAAAAGCGGAAGCACTGGACTGGACAATAATAATTCCGTTTAGCCAGTTGGGCGGTCTTCACGGTGCGCAATGGTCTCGATCATCCGATCTGAAACGGATCATGGAAGATCTGGTTACCACGGCAGAATTCGCTAAGCGGCGCTGTGACGCACATGGAAGGTGAACCACTTCACGTTCGCGAGTCTTTGCTTCGACTAAAATTTTCAAGTGATCGGTGGTGACGCACACGCCAGGTTCATTTAGCTGGTCGGGGCAACCGGATGCACGATCAAAGCGCTACCCCCAAGCCATTGGTCGACGAGCTGCTGGAGCTGAAAGACTGGGGCCGCGACCTGCGAATAGATGCCTGCCGAGGCATCGCATTGTGGTGGATCTTTCTTGATCATATTCCCAACAACATCGGAAGTTGGCTGACGCCGCGGAACTACGGCTTCAGCGATGCCGCGGAAGTATTCATGTTCATCTCGGGCGTAACCTGTGCGCTGGCCTACGGCAAGGCATGGCGCTGCGAGGGCTGGACCGGAGTGATTGGCCGGACGCTGCGGCGAAGCTGGGATATTTATGTCGCATTTCTGCTGCTGACGCTCGCTAGCGCCATCTTGATTCACCTCGTGGGCGGCGGCCCTTCCGCTGACGCGAGCAATACGCGCATTCTGCTGGATCAGCCGGGCGCGACGCTCGCGCGCGCGGCGATCTTGCAATACCGTCCAGTCAACACCGACGTCTTACCCATCTTCGTGCTTCTTCACCTGTTGTTCGCGCCGCTGCTGTGGCTGCTGCTGCGGGTGCCGAACCTGACGCTTGGCGCCTCGCTGGCGCTCTATGTGCTGGTGCATGTCTTCGGCTGGACCGTCCCGGCGTGGCCGAACAGCCACTGGGCCTTCAATCCGATGGCCTGGCAGTTGCTGGTTGTGCTTGGCGCGTGGTGGATCATCGAGGGCAACAAGGTCCAGCCGTGGGTGAGGTCACGCGCGGCGCTTGTCCTTGCAGTCCTCTATCTGCTCTTCAGCCTGATCACCGCACTGAGCTGGCGCATCAAGCCGCTGGAAGCACTGATCCCGCAAATGCTGGCACATCTGCTCTACCCATTGGACAAATCGAATCTCGACCCCTTGCGACTGCTGCATTTTCTGGCCATAGCCGTTTTGGCGGCATGGTTGGTTCCTCGCAACTGGCGAGCGCTGAAGACCCCCGTGATGCGCGGCGCGATCCGCTGCGGCCAGAACTCGCTACCTATTTATTGCCTTGGCGTTTTGCTGGCTTTCGTTAGCCACATGGCGCTGCTCGACATCTCGAACGGGCTTGCGATGCAGATCGCGTTGAGTGTTGGTGGCATCATAGCGATGATCGTGAGCGCAACGCTGCTGAACCTGATCAGCATCAAACCCAGGCAGCAGCCGGCAAGAAACAGCTCGCTCCTAAGTGAAAACCAGGCGACAACAACGATGTCTCAATCCGCTCGCCGATAATGTCCGCTTGGGGTTAATCGCGTCGTTCTGACTGCGCGCCGATGACTTCCGGTCTTTCCCCGTAAGCAGACCATTTCAGGAGCCGTTGGCATGTCTCAAATGTGCCAGTCGCTCGCTCTCGCACCGCATCAAGTCACATAGACGGGAACGTTGGCTGGGAACTATCCGGTACGAACTGAAACCAATCAAATGGCTGGGCGCGTTCTATCCTATCCCGCCCGGCGATTGTCTCGGGAAGATGATCTTACCTCAGTCCCTTTCCCGGCTCGCTTCCAAAGAGAAGCTAACCACCCAGCGCCCTGCGGGCCTGAGATTTTGAAGCAGGCGGGCGCCTAGCTGACAAAAACGACTCGCGTTTCCACCGAAACGCGCCGGTACAAATCTTCGACGTCGTCGTTCACGAGCCGAATGCATCCGGAAGCGACGAGATGGCCGATGGTCTTGGGCGAGTTGGTGCCGTGAATGAGCAGCGCGGGCTTATCCAGCAACAGCGCGCGTGCGCCCAGCGGGCTGCCAGGACGGCCGACCGCCCCGATCAACGCGTCAGCGTCCTTCGTGTTCGCGCCCGAAGGCCGCCAGTCGGGCCATTCGAGCTTGTTCATGACGCGAGAGAGACTGCCTCCCTTCAGGCATTCCTGCGCAATCCCAATCCCGTAGCGGCGCGCGGAATTGTTGGCGTCGATCAGATAGAGAAAACGGTTTTCCCGATCGACCACGATCGAACCGGGAACGACGGTGGTGCGGTAGAACACCACCTGCCGCTGCAGCGCAAACGGCAGGACTTCGCCCGAAGAGCCCCCATCCACGCCGGGCTTCAGGTCCGCCATGACGACGTCTTCGCGCCCGCGCTGCGCTTTCGGCGACGGCGCCTTCACGCTGGCTGCGACGATGCCGGGGCCTTTGATTGCGACATAGCCGTAGACCAAAGCCGACAGGGCGATGACGGTGACGACCGCTCCGGCGGCAATGACGAGGGGCTTCCAGTTCCTGCTTGTCGACAACACTTCGTTGATTGCCGCCGCGGAGTTCGCCTCCTCGCCTGCGATGTCATCCTCGATCCGCTGGACGGCGTCCTCAAGCGCGGCAGCGTGAGCCGAGGCGGCCTCGCGCGCGAGGTGGGATCTCGTGATGAGGCTAAACGCGTCCTTGTAAATCTGGTCGCGCGCGACTGCGTCCTTGCCTGCAACCGCTTTTGTCAGCAGCGAATAATAATCCACGGTCATGGCCTGACCCCTGAAGAACTACCTGACGGGAGGCGCGTATTGAATTCCGCCCTGGGTCCAGAGCGCATTCAATCCGCGCGGGATGCTGAGCCTGGACTGCGTACCGACGTTCCTTTCATAGATCTCTCCGTAATTGCCGACCGCGCGGACGGCGCGCGCGGCCCAGTCCTTGGCAATGCCCAACTGCTCGCCAAATTCGCCTTCGGTGCCGACCAGCCGCCGGATATTGGGGTTAGGAGATTTCACCGCATCGTCGATCGTCGCCGACTTGACGCCTAGTTCCTCGGCATTGATCAATGAATAGAGCGTCCACTTGATCAGGTTGAACCACTGGTCGTCACCTTGCCGCACCGCCGGCGCAAGCGGCTCCTTCGAAATGACTTCCGGCAGGATGATATGGCTGTCGGGCGCTGACAGCTTGAGGCGCTCGGCGTAGAGCTGCGAAACGTCGCTTGTCAGCACGTCGCATTTGCGATCGTCATAGGCCTTCCGGCTCTCTTCCGCGGTGCCGACCGCCAGAACCTTCAGCGCCATGTCGTTGGCGCGGAAATAGTCCGACAAATTCAGTTCGCTGGTGGTGCCGGTCTGAGTGCAAACCGTTTTGCCGCCAAGCTGCAAGGCGGTATCGATTCCGGCATCCCGGCGCAACAGAAAGCCCTGGCCGTCGTAGTAGGCGACGCCGGCGAACATAAGGCCGAGCGAACTTTCCCGCGACATCGTCCATGTCGAATTGCGCGACAATAGATCGATCTGGTTCGACTGCAGCGCCGCGAAGCGAGCCGCCGCGTCGAGCGGCACGAACGTCACCTTGGCGGGATCGCCAAAAATCGCCGCCGCCACGGCACGACAAATGTCGACGTCAAAGCCGGTCCACGCGTTCTCGTCGTCCATGCTGGAGAACCCCAGCAACCCCTGGCTGACGCCGCAATTGAGCATGCCGCGCTCCTTGACGGCTTTCAGGGTCTGGGCGCCGGCTGGAAGGCCACCCGCAAGAACGAAGGCCAGCAATACAATGACCCGGAGGATTAAGGGTCGCTTCGTGAAACCGAACATTTGGATCTCGCGATCGGTGGCAGTACATCTTCAGCCCAGGTGATGTTGGAAGGCTAGCACAACTGGAAGAGTTACCAATGCATTTCCCGGAGGCTCGCTCGTCCGATTCGGACGGTCCCGGAAACGCGTCGCGTCGGAGCGCCGCCGGCAGATCCATGTCCCCTTTGGGTCTCGTGTGGCCGGCGCCGTGGCAAGAACTTTCCGACGTTTTGCAGCATTGGTCAGGTGCGGTCACGTGTCCGGCCTGTTGGTGAGGCAGATATGGCGGCTGGACCCGATGCTCTGCGCGGATCGGGTCTCAAACAAAAACGCGCACTTTAGAAGTCGTGCGTTCGCATGGCGGGCTCGGTCTGCGCAGGGATGTCCGCTAAAATCCAAGCAGACATCGCCTCCTATTCGATCACCTCGTCGGCACGGGCCAGAAGCGTCGGCGGGATCACGCAACCGCCATCCTCATTGTCGTGCCTAGCACTTAAGTGAGCACCAAAAAACCCGTGGACTACCTTTGACATAAATCAAAATGCAGCGGCGGCCCGGGCCGATCGTTGTTTCCGGGCTAGGGAGACAAATGCCGGACTCCTCGATGACGCTCAATTCGAGAATAATACTCAAGCTGGCCATGCCTCTGATGCTAGTCGCGCTTGCCCATCCAGCCGGCGCCTTTCAGATAAAGCGTGTGGGGACTGAGTCGGGGGTCGTTCTCAGACTGCGCGGTGACGTAAGAGTAGGAGACTACGGCCGATTGAAAACGATCCTACAAAACGGAACATTTGTGGGATTGGAGATCAGATCCGGCGGCGGCTCTCTCGAGGACGGCCTCGACATCGCGCGGGTCGTTCGAGACAAGGGCCTCGTCGTGTACGCGTCCAAGGAATGCGACTCGGTGTGCGCCTTCATCTTCTTCGCCGCGAAAGAAAGGTACATGTGCCGAGGTTGCAAGATCGGAGTGCATTCCGTTTCCAACGATTGCGGGAAGGAAGACGCAGACAGCGCCCGCACTACCGTTCAGATGTCGCGGCTTTTAGTCGGACTCGGAGTGCCGTATTCTATTATCGGCAAGATTGTCGCGACGCCTCCAGCCAAGATCGCCTTTCTGACCAGTCGCGATCTGGCCGCGTTGAACGTGCACCGAACTAATCCCTTCCGAAGGAACGACGGTACCGCGAGCGCGACCCGAAGCCAGGAGGCTAGGTCGGTAGGCACCCCCCGCATTGAAGTCGAGCCCGGAGCGACGACCCAGGCCGGACAGAGGTCCTGCACGACACCTCTGACGCGCGCTTCCGAAGAACGATGACACTCCTGTACAGCAGCCAAGGCTTCTCAGCGCGCAAGGCCGCTACGTCAGGCCACGCTTCGAATGACAAGCGCAGCGCAGATTCCCTGCATAATCTGCGCATTAAATCGCCCCGGCCCTCCATAATCAGGTGGCGCGTGAACGACACGTAGAGTTGGAGTTAATTCGAATTCGAACGCGTCGAGGCCGAAGGGCAATCCCTCTCCAATGGATTTCAGAGCTGCCTCCTTGAGGCTCCAGAGTTGGCAGAAAGTTCTCAGGCGCGCCAAACCGCCTACCACTTTAACAGCCTTCACCTCAGCTTGCGAAAAGAACTGTTGAGCGAGTTCTGCCGCCTCCAAGTTCCTCGTTTGATCTTCGAGATCAACACCGATACTGTGTGTCGACGACCAGGCGCCGAGAAAACCGAACCGGCAGGAGGAAAAACTAAACCGGACATTTGGCAAATCGGGAAGGTAGGGACGCCCTTTCTCTGTCTCCTGGAATACTATCCGCGATAAGGGCTGCGGTGATCCGAGCACGAAGGCTCCACAATAGCGACGAAATGCACGCCGTTGTTTGAAATGAGCCTTGCCGTCTTCCGTTACAAAGCGCTCCGCCCTCCGCAACTCGATATCCGACAGGACTGACGCGCAACGCCATGATGCCTCGGGATCGCGCGAAACCGGCGCATACAGAACGCGAGCCGCATGACTGGCTGGCGCCGGCGTCCGGTCGGCTGCGCTGGCGGCGAACAGACCGTTCACCCATTCGCTATCGTCTCGCGTCATCTGAGGCCATGAGAGCTTCGTAAATCGCGATCGTTCTCGTCGATAGCCGCTTTCTCCGGCGAGTTCGAGAGGCTCACCGCCTCCTCGTCGCAGAGCGATCGTGGGAGGGGGGTTGAACCGCTCACAGGCTCCGCGGGGCTCCCTTCGTAGGTAGCTGTGATCATGTTCATCTCCTTGAGGACGAGCGACAATGGCAAAAGGGTCGTGTCCCGCTCGATAACCGCGCCACCCATCACTGTGGCCCCGAAGGCGACCGTGCAGCCGTCATGGATGTGAGTTCGCTTCACCTTCAGCATCATGTTCTCGAAGGCGTGAAACTGCAGGAAGCCGTCGATAACACAATCATTGCCGAAGCTCACGGCGTTCCAGTCTGAGCACTGCATTGGCCGGGTCACGATTGTCCCGTAGCCAATATGACATCCCATCCATCGTAGGATCGAATTCGCGAGAACAGTCCCCGCGCCGAACATAAGAGGACTCCTGCACCAGACGAAGAAGCAGTCCTGCGTGAAGAAGTAGGCGAAGTGGTGCCAGGACCAGAAGGGGGTCGAGTGATTGGCTCCCCATTCGCTGCCGATGAGGGACTTCTTGATCGCGACGCTGAAC
>Ga0137403_10007072_pt1 | contig 12725 bp, 10 predicted proteins | sample CZOMad2_1_16fung_FD_122057 | JGI IMG/M metagenome (GOLD analysis project Ga0137403, IMG submission 122057) | Vadose zone soil fungal communities from Angelo Coast Range Reserve, California, USA - CZOMad2_1_16fungal (Hybrid Assembly) | ecosystem: Environmental > Terrestrial > Soil > Vadose zone... | reverse complement strand
TGACGTACCATTTCAGGAAGGCGATGACGTTGGCCTTGTTCGGCGCCGATTTGGGCACGCCGGCGATGAAGATGCCGAGCTGGGCGATCGCCTTTTCCTTCTTCGGCACGACGCCGAAATCGAGCTTGCCAACGACCTTCGACTGCTTCGGGTCGTCGGCCTTGATGGCGTTGCCGGTGTACTGGATGATCGCCCCGGCGTCGCCGCCGAGGATTGCGGCCCCCTCCTGGTCGGAGTCGAACTCGACCACGCCGGGCGGGGCATTCTGCTTCATGGAGCCGACGAAGAAGTCGGCCGAGGCCTTGCCGGCCGGCGAGTTGAAGGCGACGTTCCACTTGTCGTCGAAGAACTCGCCGCCATAGGACAGGAACACCGGGTACCAGCTGGTGACGATCGGGTTGCCCGAGACGCCGCGGAAGACGATCGGGTACTTGATCTTGCCGGCGGCGACGCCGGCCTTGCCTTTCTCGATCAGCTCGTCCCACGTCTTGGGCGCGCCGTCGGTGAAGACGTCGTTGCGATAGGTCAGGGTCTGCAGGTCGCCGACGAAGGGCAGGCAGATCAGCTTCGGCGTCGCGGTCTCGAAGCCCTTGACCCGCGGGCCCTCGCGCGGCGGCCACCAGCCCATGTCGACCATCGACTTGATCCAGTCGCCGCCCGATGCGTCGATGCCGGCGGCGCCCAGGTCCTCGAGCACCTCGGCGGCGCCGAACTGCGGGACCCACGGATCGTCGAGCAGATAGATGTCGTACTGGCCGGCGGAATTCTTGGCGTCGGCGAACCACTTCTCCAAGGTGACGCCGTATTCGTCCTCGAGGAACTGGACGTCGAAGCCGCCCTCGGCCTTGGCCAGCGGGATGATCTTTTCCTTGAACGGCACCAGGCCGCCATCGGCGAAGGCGCCGATGATGACCTTGCCGCCGGCGGCGTGTGCTCGCGGTGCGACGCTGGTGAAGGCGGTCGCGAGAGCCAGGCCGGCGCCGCCCTGCAGGATGCGCCGCCGGGCGATCGGTCGGCGGAAGATTGGGTTGTTTGCCATTGGTGTCCTCCCTGGTTTGATTGGCTTGTGATCCACACCCTCACCCCGACCCTCTCCCGCAGTGCGGGAGAGGGGGAAGAAGTGCGAGGTGCGTCGAAATAGCCCCTCGCCCGGATCGCGCCACTCTCGTCGTCCCGGCGAAGGCCGGGACCCACCGGTCAGCCGCTCGTGCCGCGGAACTGTGGATACCGGCTTCCGCCGGTATGACGAGGGGTTGTGGGTGCGAAACGGTGGATTTCATGCTTCTAGCCCCGCATGGTGGCGGCGCCGTCGAAGCGGGCCTTGATCGGGTCGAGCGGGATGTCGGCCCAGCTCCCCGCGTTCATGAACTCTTCCCAGCGCATATAGAAGAGGCGCTGGTTGTTCTCCGAGATGTACCGCTCGGAGACGAGCCCCGGATAGTCCGGATGCGGCCCGGCGTGCCCCAGGCCCATCGAGAGCTCCTGGGGGTACCGGCGCCCGAGGCGGCTCGCGCTCGCCGACGTCACCTGGCGCCAGTTGTCCACGTCGTCCTGCTCGAACATGCCCGCGGCACCGTTGTTGGCCTGGCTGCCCACGCGGATCACCCGCTTGATCGCGTCGGGCGCGTCCTGGTCCACCAGCACGAAATGCCAGAACTCGGTCCGGAGCGGGCCCCGGGGCAGGGCCAGGCGAAGCCCGAGGATCCCGTTCGGGAAGATGCTGTGGTTGCCGAGCTGCACCCGGCGCGCGCGCAAGGTGCCGAGCCGCCGCTCGACCTCCGGCATGGTGGCGTCGTGGTACTCCTGGAACATCTTGAAGGTCTCGCTCGACACGCCGTGCACGTAGCGGGGGATGTTGTCGTCCGCGTCGCGGAAGGTGATCGAGTGCCCGTTGACGAAGGCGTGCTTGTTCGGGCTCTCGAACTGGTCCTTGTGCGAGAGTCGCGGGCGGCCGAGGAACCTGGTCTGCACCCGGGCGCTGGAGAGATGGGTGGTCGGGACGTGGTAGTTGTCCGAGCAGTTGTCCACCATCGTCTTCCAGTTGACCGGCTCGAGCCACTTCATCGGGCCCAGGGCCTGCATGCCGCCGTCCCGCCGGTTGAACACGGTGTCGAGGTACCAGCGCGCGTCGCCCAGGTAGGCCTCGAGGCTCGGGGCGTCCTTGGCCCAGGTGGCGAAGATGATCCCGGCATAGGTCTCCACCCGGGCCTGGATCAGGCCCAGGGAGTCCCGGTCGAGCGCGTCGTAGTAGGCCTCGGCCTTGCCCGGGACGTGGTCGAGCGCGCCGTCGTTGCGGTAGGTCCAGCCGTGATAGGTGCACATGAAGCGGGTGGCGTTGCCGTCGTCGCAGCGCACCACGCGGTTGCCGCGGTGGCGGCACATGTTCAGCAGCGCGTGCAGCCGGCCCTGGCCGTCGCGGGTGAGAATGACCGGGTCCTCGCCCATGTAGGTGTGGAAGAAGTCGTCGGCCGCCGGGACCAGGCTCTCGTGCCCGATCATGAGCCAGGCGCGGCCGAAGATCCTCTCCATCTCCTCGTCGTAGACCGCCTGCTCGCTGAAGATGCGGCGGTCGATCTTGCCGGTGGCGGGGTCGATGACGACGTACTTCCGCGTGGCGCCCATGCCGCGATCCTCCTTGTCGCGCTCATTATAGGACGAGCCGGGGCGGATCATCACGGGGGTTTCCGCGTGCTATCATCCGCGACGAGGCGACGGTGAGCTTCGACATCATCGGCAAGGGAACCCCGAAGCGCGACGGAGCCGAGAAGGTCACCGGCCACACCCGGTTCCTCCACGACGTGACCCTGCCGCGCCTCGCCCACGGCGCCATTCTGCGCACGCCGCATCCCCACGCGCGCGTCCGGCGCATCGACACGCGCGCGGCCGAGGCGCTGCCCGGGGTGCTCGCGGTCATCACCGCCGACCGTGTCGAGCAGCACCCGTTCGGCTTCGCCAAGGATCATCTGGCGCTGAAGGGCGGCGCGGCCGACGGCGCCAAGGTGCGGTGCATCCGGGACGAGATCGCCGCGGTGGCCGCGCTGACCGAGGAGATCGCCCAGGAGGCGGTGCGGCTCATCCGGGTGGAGTACGAGGAATTGCCCGCGGTGTTCGACCCGGCGGCGGCCCTGCGACCGGGCGCCCCCCTCGTCCACGACGAGCGCGGCAGCAATCTCGTCAACCTCCGCTACCAGTTCGCGCACGGCGACGTCGAGGCGGCCTTCGCGCGGGCCGACGTCGTCGTCGAGGGCGAGTATCGGCTCAACTACGTCACCACCGCCTGCCTGGGCACGATGGTGGCGATCGCGGCCTGGAGCCCCCCGGAGAGCCCCGACGCCTCGCTCACGATGTGGAGCACCACCCAGGTGCCGTTCCTCTACCAGCGCGACCTGGCCGAGGCCCTCGGCATCACCGGTGATCGGATACGGGTGATGCAGCCGCCGGTCGGCGGCAACTTCGGTCGCGGGCTCGACCTCTACCCGATCGACATCATCACCGCGCTCCTGGCCCGGCGCGCCGGCCGCCCCGTGAAGATCGCCTTCGAGCGGATCGAGGAGTTCATCGCGAGCCCGACGCGCGAGCCGTGCGTGATCCACCTCCGGACCGCGGCGGATCGTGACGGCCGACTGCTGGCCCGGGACGCGCGCGTGGTGATCGACAATGGCGCCTACGTCTCGTGGGGCTCGACGACCCCGTACGTGATGCTCTCCACCACCGCCGGGCTCTACCGCGTCCCCGCGGTGCGCTTCGACACCACGATCGTCTACACCAATAATCCATACTCCGGGTCCATGCGCGGCTACGGCAATCTCGAGAGCACGTTCGCCATCGAGGCCCAGATGGACGACCTCGCCGAGCGCCTCGGCCTGGATCGTGTCGAGATTCGCCGCCGCAACGCCACGCGCTCGGGCGACGTGAACCCGCAGGGCAGCATCATCACCTCCTGCGCCATGACCGAGTGCCTGGACGCGGTCGAGCGCGAGATGGGGAAGTCGGCGGGCGAGGCCCCGCGGCCCGGCTGGCGGCGCGGGGTGGGCTACGCGGCGATGTTCCACGTGGGCGGCGGCGCGCGCGTCTACCGCTCCGACGGCTGCGGGGCCATTCTCAAGCTCGACGACTTCGGCAAGGTCTCGCTGCTCACCGGGGCCAGCGAGATCGGGCAGGGCTCGGAGACCGTGCTGGCCATGATCGTGGCCGAGGAGCTGGGGCTGCCGCTCGGGCGGGTGGAGGTCGTCAACAGCGACACCAGCATCAAGCCCTGGGACGTGGGCGTGCACGCGAGCCGCACCACGTTCATCGCCGGCAACGCGGCCCTCCTGGCCGCGCGCACGCTCAAGACCAAGCTCCTCGCGCTGGCCGCCTCGGTGATGGACGAGCGCCCCGACGACCTCGAGCTGGCCGGCGGCCACGTCCGGGTGAAGGGGCATCCCGAGCGCAGCCTGGAGTACGACCGCGTGGTCCGCGCCGGCCATTTCCGGGAGGGCGGCCGCACGCTCGTGGCCGAGGCCTTCTACGACCCGCCCAACGAGATGCTGTCGAAGGACCTGCACGGCAATGTCTCCGCCGCGTACGGCTTCGCGGCCCAGGCCGCGCTGGTGGAGGTGAGCGAGGCGACCGGCCAGGTGCAGGTGCTCAAGGTCGCCTCCGCCCACGACGTGGGCCGGGCGCTCAATCCGCTGGCCGCCGAGGGGCAGATCCACGGCGGCATCCACATGGGGCTCGGCTACGCCCTCTCCGAGGAGCTGCGCATCGAGGAAGGGCGCGTGCTGAACCCGCAGTTCATGGAGTACGCGCTGCTCACGGCGGCCGCCATGCCCGAGATCGTGATCCACCTGATCGAGACGGTCGACGAGGCCGGCCCCTTCGGCGCCAAGGGCCTCGGCGAGTCCGGGGTCATCCCGGTGGCCGCCGCGGTCGCCAACGCGGTGAAGGACGCGGTGGGCGTGCGGCTCACTGAGCTGCCGATGACGCCCGAGCGTGTCTTCCGGGCCCTCGCGGCGCGGCCTCTCGCGTCCCGACCGTCATCGTGAGCGCATCGATGTGGGAGCCCCAGGCCGAGGCGCTGCCGCGGGACGCGCTGGAGTTGCAGACGCTCGAGGGGCTGCGCCGCACGCTCGGCCACGTCCTGACCAACGACGCGTGGCGGCGGCGCCTCGAGGGTGCGGCCGCCGGCGACATCCGCACCTCTGCCGACTGGTCCCGGCTGCCGTTCCTCACCAAGGACGAGCTACGCGACGCGTATCCGTTCGGCCTGGCCTGCGCCGAGCCCGAGGCCGTCCTGCGCATCCATATGTCCTCGGGCACCACGGGCAACCCGGTGCTGAACCCGTATACGCGGGCCGACGTGGAGCAATGGGGCGCGGTGATGGCCCGCTGCTACGTGGCGGCCGGCGTCGGCCCGCGCGATGTCGTCCAGATCACCCCATCGTTCGGCCTCTTCACCGGCGGCTTCGGGTTCCACTATGGTGCCGAGCGGATCGGGGCGATGGTCGTGCCGATCGGCGCCGGCCGCACGTCGCTGCAGCTCCAGCTCATGCGCGATCTCGGGACCACCGTGCTGACCGGCATCTCGACCTACCCGCTCCGCATTCTCGAGGTCGCGCGCGAGGAGCGCTTCGACCTGGGCTCGCTCCGGCTCCGGGTGGCCATCCTGGGCTCGGAGATGTGGTCCGACGACCTGCGCCGGCTCATCGAGCGCGAGCTCGCCGTCACCACCTTCGACATCATCGGGATGACCGAGACGGGCGGGCCCGGCCTCGGCATCGACTGCGGGGCGCGCGCCGGCATCCACGTCTGGGAAGACCACTACTTCTGCGAGGTGGTGGACCCGACGACGGGGCGCCCGTGCGCGGACGGCCTGGAGGGCGAGCTGGTGGTGAGCACGCTCACGCGCGAGGGGCTGCCGCTCATCCGCTACCGGACGCACGATCTGACGCGCGTGGTGAGCCGGGCGCCCTGCGCCTGCGGGCGGACCCACCTGCGCCTGGACCGCCTGCAGGGGCGGACCGACGACATGGTGATCTTCCGGGGCGTCAACTTCTATCCCCGCCAGATCGAATCGCTGCTCCTCAAGCAGCCCGGCGTGGGCCACGAGTACCAGATCGTGCTCGACCGCGTCCCCGGCGGCAGCGACCGGCTGGCGCTGCTCCTCGAGGCCCGCGAGGGCTTCGCGGAGACCGGCCTGCCGCGGCTGCGCAGCGAGCTCCGGGAGCTCCTGAGCCTGAGCCCGGAGATCACGGTGCTGAAGGAGGGCGAGCTGCCGCGGCCCCCGGGGAAAGCCGTGCGCGTCGTGGACCGGCGTCAGGCCGGCAAGTAGAGCGGTCACCTCATGCTTCTCCTCCCGGTGGCGGTACCCTTGCTGCTCCTGCTGCTGGTCCTCCTGCTGGTGGTCTTCGTGGTGCTGGTCGAGCTACGCGTCCTGTCTTACGCCTACCGGAAGATCGGCATCCCGCCCCGCTACGTCTTCACCATCCTGGTGCTGACCCTGCTGGGGAGCCACGTGAACATCCCGCTCTACTCCGTGCACGCCCCACAGGTGGCGGCGCCGGAGACTATCCGGATGTTCGGGCGGGCGTACATCGTCCCGCAGGTCGTCGAGCCGGGCGCCACGGTCGTGGCCATCAACGTGGGCGGCGCGCTCATTCCCACCGTGCTCTCGCTCTACCTCTTCTTCCGCATGAACCTGCGCGGCCGCATGCTGATCGGGACCGCGGTGGTCGCCCTGGTCGTGAACCAGCTGGCGCGCGTGGTCCCCGGCGTGGGTATCGCGGTGCCGATGCTGCTGCCGCCGCTGCTGGCGGCGGGTGTGGCGCTGATCCTCGCTTTCCGTCGGGCTCCGGCCGTCGCCTACGTCTCGGGCAGCATGGGCGCCCTGATCGGCGCCGACCTGCTGAACCTGGGACGGGTGGCAGAGATGGGCGCGCCGGTGCTCTCGATCGGCGGGGCCGGCACGTTCGACGGCGTCTTCCTCACCGGGATCCTGGCCGGCCTGCTCGCCTGAGAGCCGGCGCTCCCCCCTAGCTCCTTCAGCCCGCCCAGCTCAACGCATCCAGCTGCTCCTGTGCTCTGGTCCTCTCGGCACCGTCACGGGCCGGGACGGCCGCCAGCCAGTCTCCCGTCCGCGCGATCGCCTGGTCGCGATCGCCGTTCAGGTAGTGGAGGACCGCGGCGTGATAGAAGAGCGCCGACCCCAGGCGGAGCGGCGTGTCGGGCGCCCACGGCAGCGCGGTCGCCGACCTGTCCATCGGCTCGATCACGTCGACGAGGCTTGCCTTCTCCCTGATCGCCGTCTCCGCAACGGCCGCCAGGTAGTCGATCCGGCCGACGCGATGGTACCAGCCGATCACGTGCTGCTTCAGCGCGCGAAGCGCATCGGCCAATGCTTCGGGCGGCCACCAGCTCGATCGCGTGACATGCAGGAAGATGCCATCGACGCGCACGTTGGCCAGCACCAGCAGCTCCGACGGTGCGCTCTCCAGCAGCGCATTCCGGAGGAGGATGCTCGGATTGATCTTGTACGTCTCGGACCGGGTGTTTCTCTGAACCGACACCGCGAGATCGAGATGACCGTCTTCCCGAGGCCCGTACCGGAAGAGACCCTTCCGGAAGGCAAAGCCGAAGGCCTCCAGCTCGGGCTTCCATAGCCTGACCACCAGGGCCTTGGTCAAGAGACCTAGCGGAAGGCGGGGATGATGTGTTTCGCGAAGAGCTCCATCTGCCGCTCCTCTTCCTCCCACGACATGAAGCCCTGATCGAAGAACCAGCCGAACCACTCGAGATCGCCGTCCCCGCCGATCTTTTGCAGCGCCTCGACCTCCCGCTTGATCTGGTCCACCGTTCCGGCCAGGGCATACTTGACCTTGCGCATCCGGTCGACCGTCCACTCCGCCGGCGGCAGGGGTGTGTACGGGGTGAGCGGGTACTTCGCGGCGTCCTCGGGCGTGCGGAATGCCTCCCAGAAGCCGAAGCCTCCGAAGTAGTTCTGGAAACCCGCGTAGTTGGTATCGCGGAGCAAGGCGACCGCCTCGGCCTCGGTCTTGCCGAAGTGAACGGCCCGGAACGCGCCCACGCCCTCTCCAAGACCGAGCTTTCGTCCGGTCTCCGCCGCGACTTCCTGATAGATCCGGCAGAGGCGCTGGAAGTCCGGCGGGTGGGCCACGAGGATCCAGGGGACGATGCTCGACTGGGCGGTGTAACGGATGGTCGTCTCGCTCACCGAGAACGGCTGGAACATCGGCGGATGCGGCTGCTGATAGGGCTTCGGCACGACACAGATCTTCCGGATGACCCCCTCGTCGTCGATTTCTCCTGGGGCGCCGTACTGCCGGGTCCAATCGGCCACCGGCCAGCGCCGGATCCCTTCCTGGTAGGGATAGGGGACCTTGTAGTAGTCGCCGTCGTAGTCCCACGCCTCCTCGGTCCAGGCTTTCTTGATCACCTTGACCGCTTCCTCGTAGACCTTGCGGTTGTGGTTATCGATGGAGGAGCCATCCATGGGCGCCCCCGTGACGTGATACTGCTGGCCCAGGACGTTGACCCACCGGTCCTGGTACCCGCGCGCGAACCCGGCGTAGATTCGCCCCTTCGTCAGGTGGTCGAGGACCGCCAGCTCCTCGGCGGCCCGGATGGGATCCCACGACGGCAGGACCAGCCCGAGCGGCGAGAACTTGATGCGCTTGGTCCGGGCGGCCAGGTCGGCATAGATGAGGAGCGGAGCCACCGACGTCTCGTAGCCCTCGGAGTGGAAGTGGTGCTCGGTGGTGGCCAGGACGTCGAAGCCGGCGTCGTCGGCGAACACGGCCAGCTTGCGCAGCTCGTCCAGCATCTGCTGGTATCGCTCGTTGTTCCGTCCGATGGGCCGGAGCCGCTTCCGATCTTCGAGGGTGCCGGGTACGGTGGGCAATACGAAGAGCATGAACTTCATGACTGGCCTCCTCTTCCGGCCGTCGGGTTACCCCACTAGCGGGACCGCGGGACGGTATCTCGGCGATCCGTCAAGTGCACGACGCCCTGCGCGTCGGTCCAGCGGTACAGCGCGGTGTGCCGCACGGGTTCTCGATCCCTGGATGCGGGCGGCGCGGGCGACACGGGGGCGCCCGCCGGCGGCGCGTCCGCCGGCGGAGCCGGAGGGGGATTCGGGATCCACACCCACCGGTACGGCGCGGTGATTCCGTCGCCACGAAGCTCGTACCGTCCGGTCGGATACTCGATCACGCTGGGCATCGGTGGTGGTGGCGCGAGCGAGACCGTGCCGCCCGTCGGGCCATACATGGCCGGCGGGGCATACGCGAGCGACGGGTCGTAGTACGAGGGCGATCCGTAGTACGAAGACGGGCCGTACGACAAGGGCGCGTAGACGACGATCGTTCCGAGTGGTGTAAACCCGCGGTGAAAGAACGAACGCGGAGCGAAGGAATTTGGCGCGAAGCGGTGATGAGCGGACGGCCGCGAGCCGGCCGGGTTGGCGACGATGACACGGCCCCCGCCAGACCCGCGAGCGGCTCGCTGCGCGAGAGCGGCGGTCGGGCCGAGTGCAACACTCGCCACGAGTGTCAGCGAGACGGCCCACGCGATCAGACCCTTTCTCACCACCATGCCTCCACCGCACGAAGATGCGCGAAGTGTGCGCTCCCCACCAACGGGACGTCAAGGCCATGTGCCTCGGCCGGGTGCGTGCTCCGCATGCCGCACCGCGACACGGGCAGACACTACCGACGCCGTGTGCTAGGCTTCCGCCACCGTCGAACCACACGCGCCAGATTTGCCGAGGGAGAGGCCCATGCTCTTTACGTGTCCGTCCAACGCGGCCCGGGGTGGCGGCTCGCGCGCCCACGCCGCCGGCCGCCGGCCGTTCTGCGTCGACATCCATTGCCACGTCCACCATCCCGTCGCCGACGAGATGGTCAAGCACCTGGTCTCGCCCGACCGCGAGCCCTCGTCCCGGTTCTCGAACGAGCTCTCGCGGGCCACCAACCGCAAGCAGATGGAGAACGTCTGGACGTGCCTCACGTCGGTCGAGCAGCGGCTGCGCGACATGGACAAGATGGGGGTGGACGTCCAGGCCATCTCGCCGTCGCCCTTCCATTTCCTGTACTGGCTCGAGCCCGAGCTGGCCCGGAAGGTGAGCCGCTCGGTGAACGAGCACCTGGCCACCATCGTCAAGGCGCACCCCGACCGCTTCGTCGCGCTCGCGCACGTGCCGCTCCAGGCGCCGGACCTCGCGGCCGAGGAGCTCGCGTACTGCGTCACGCAGCTCGGGTTCCGGGGGGCCGAGATCGGCACCAACGTGGTCGGCGCGGAAGTCTCGCGGGGGCGGGATCAGTTCTGGAAGAAGGCGCAGGAGCTCGACGTCGTCCTCTTCATGCATCCGAACGGCTTCACCCAGGGTGACCGCCTGGCGGATCACTACTTCACCAATGTCATCGGCAACCCGCTCGACACCACGGTCGCCCTGGGCCATCTCGTCTTCGACGGGGTCCTCGAGCGGTTCCCGAAGCTCAAGCTGGTGGCCGCGCACGGCGGCGGCTATATCGCGCACTACCCGGCGCGGATGGATCACGTGTGGGGCGCGCGGGCCGACGCGCGGACCGTGCTCAAGAACGCCCCCCGCCGGTCGCTGGCCCGGGTCTACTTCGACACGATCGTCTTCGACCGGACCCAGCTCGAGCATCTGGTCAAGCTGTGGGGCGCCGACCACGTGCTCGCCGGCACCGACTATCCCTACGACATGGGGATGTACGACCCCCGCGGCTTCGTGGGCGGCGCCGGCTTCCTCAAGCCCGCGGACAAGGCGAAGATCCTGGGCGGGAACGCGGCCCGGCTGCTCAAGATCAAGGCCCCGGCGCCCCCGAAAGCCGGGCGGGCGCGCGGTCGTCGATAGGAGTATTCTCCGGGCGTCCGAGCCCGGGAGCAGGGGAGGGTCCGATGGCGAGAGTGCTGGGGCTGGGCCACGTGGGGATCTACGTGCGCGACCTCGAGCGGATGGTCGCGTTCTACCAGGACGTCATGGGCATGCGCGTGACCAAGCAGAACCGGCGCGCGGGCGTGGTCTTCCTGAGCGCGGATCCCGAGTCGGTGGACCACGAGATCGCGCTCATGGGCGGCCGGCCCGACCCGGCGGATCCCCACCTGATCAACCAGATCTCGATGCGCGTCGGCAGCCTCGACGACCTTCGCGCGATGCGCAAGCGCCTGGTCGCGGAGGGCTACCGCATCGAGGGCGTCGTGAACCACGCCAGCGCGATCGGCTGCTACTTCTTCGACCCCGAGGGCAATCGCACCGAGGTGTTCTGGGTCACCGGCCGGCCGTGCTGGGTGCCGACCGCCACCCCCATCGACATCGACCAGCCGGACGAGACCGTCCTCGCCGAGGTCGACCGGGTCTGGAACCAGCTCCGTCACGTCCCGGTGGGCGGGCGGATGACCGAGGAGAGCGCGACCGTCGAGGTGACCCGCCAGCCCTAGCCCTTTTCTCAACAGGAGGCAGCAATGTCGCTGACACTCAGCCGCCGTTCCTTCCTGGCCGGTAGCACCGTTCTTGCCGCGGGGGCCGCCGCGCTGCCCACCCGGGCCCGGGCGCAGAGCAAGCCCGTGCGCATCGGCCTCCTCACCGTGAAGACCGGACCGCTCGCCGCGGGCGGCATCCAGATGGAGCAGGGCACGGTCCGCTTCTTCAAGGACCGCAACTACACGCTCGCCGGCCGCAAGGTCGAGCTCGTGGTGGCCGACACCGGCGGCAACCCGGCCGGCACCAAGACCAAGACCCAGGAGCTGGTCGAGCGCGAGAACGTGGACATGATCTTCGGGCCCCTGGCCGCCTTCGAGCTGCTCGCCATCACCGACTACACCGCGCAGGCGAAGGTGCCGGTGCTGAGCCTGGCCGCGGCCGAGGACATGACGCAGCGCCGGCCCAACCCCTACTTCATCCGCGCCTCCGCCACCTCCTCCCAGAACATGCACCCACTCGCCGACTACGCGGCGAAGGAGCTGAAGTTCAAGACCGTCATCACCATCGCCGACGACTTCGCGTTCGGCCACGAGCAGATGGCCGGCTTCCAGCGCGTCTTCGAGGACGCGGGAGGGCGGGTGGTGAAGAAGCTGTGGCCGCCGCTGACCACCCCCGACTACACGCCGTACCTGGCCCAGATCAGCGGCGCGGACGCGGTGGTGCAGGGCTTCGCCGGCTCGAACCCGCTCAAGTTCATGAAGCAGTACAAGGACCAGGGCCTCAAGCTGCCCGTCCTGGGCGGCGGGCCGGCCTGCGACGACGCGCTGCTCAAGAGCTACGGCGACGAGGCGGTCGGCATGATCTCCTGCTCGGCCTACACCGGCGACCTCGACACCCCGAGCAACAAGCGGCTGATCGACGGGATGGTCCGCGACTACGGGAACATTCCCGGCCTCTACTCGGCGGGCCTCTACATCAACGGCCAGGTCGCGGAGGCCGCGCTGGAGAAGACGGGCGGCAAGACCGACGACCGGGAGGCGGTGAACCGGGCGCTCCGCGCGGTGTCGCTCACCGACACCCCGCGCGGGCCGTTCACCTTCGACCGCCTCGGCAACGTGGTGGGCACCTTCTACATCCGGCGCTGCGAGCGCAAGGGCGACAAGCTCGTCAACACCACGATCAAGACGTACCCGAAGGTGAGCCAGTTCTGGACCTACGACGAGAAGTGGTTCCTGGCGCAGCCGGTCTACTCGCGTGACTATCCGCCCCTGAAGGGCTGATC